>Ga0180221_1000077_pt1 | contig 174624 bp, 182 predicted proteins | sample eDN5th37CKraftMG_FD_151339 | JGI IMG/M metagenome (GOLD analysis project Ga0180221, IMG submission 151339) | Enriched Miracle-Growth compost microbial communities from Emeryville, California, USA - eDNA 5th pass 37_C Kraft MG (version 2) (version 2) ... | reverse complement strand
TCTCGACGCTCGTCAACGAGAACTACGCGGTCCTGCGCCGCTCGATCTCCGCCCAGGAGCGCCTGCAGCGCATCGTGCTGTCCGAGCGCGGCCTGGACGCGATCGCCGGCGCGCTCGCCTCGCTGCTGGGCGGCGCGGTGCTCATCGCCGACGGCCGCGGCCGCTGGCTCGCGCGGCGCACGTTCCGCCGGGAGGTGGACGAGGACGCCGCCGCCCGCCTGGCCGACGAGCTCCACGCGCACGCGCGCGCGAGGACCGCCGACGAGTTCGCCCCCGACGACCCCGAGCTCGGCGGCCGCGCGCTCGCGCTGCCGGTCGGGGCGACCGGGGAGCCGGGCCGCCGCGCGACGTCCGCGCCGCAGGCCTGGCTGGTCGCGATCAAGGACGGCGGCGGCCTGGACGAGTTCGACCGGCTGCTGCTGCACCAGGCCACGACCGTCGTCGCGCTGGAGCTGCTGCGCCGCCGCGTGGCCGGCACGACCGAGCGGCGGCTGGCCGGCGACATCCTCACGCAGCTCGCCGACGGCGAGCTGCGCGGCGCCGACCTCGCCCGCCGCCTGGAGCCGTTCGGCATCGGCCAGCGGGTGGCCGCGCTGGCGCTGACCTCGCAGGGCCGGCCCGACCGCCTCGAGGACGCCGTCGACGCCGCGCTGCGCGAGGAGGCGGTCGACGGCCTGGTCGCCCGCACCGGCACGCTGGCCTGCGCGCTCGTCCCCGGCTACCCGGAGGACGAGCTCGTCGAGCTGGCCGAGCGCGTCGCGCTCCGCGTCGGGGAGGCGCTGGGGGAGGACGCGCACGTGGCGGTCGGCGCGGGCCGCGCGGTCGATGCCGGCGACGGCCGGCGGGCCTACCACGAGGCGCGCTGGGCGCTGGAGGCGCGGGCGCTGGCCGCCGGGCCCGACGCAGACGCCAACGGCGACGGCCGCCGCAACGGGAACGGCAACGGGAACGGGCGCGCCGCGGCCACCGTCACCCGGCCCGTCGTGGCGACCCACCGCGACCTCGGCTCCTTCCAGCTCCTGCTGTCGCTGCAGGACAGCGAGGCGCTGGCCCTCTACTGCGACTCGCTGCTGGGCCCGCTGGAGGACGGCGAGGGCGCCTACGGCAACGAGCTCATGCGCTCGCTCGAGGCGTTCATCGAGTGCAACGGCCAGTGGGAGACGGCCGCCCGCCGGCTCTACTGCCACCGCCACACGCTGCGCTACCGGGTGCGGCGCATCGAGGAGCTGACCGGCCGCGACCTGTCCTCCGCGCGCGACCGCATCGAGTTCTGGCTGGCGCTGCGCGGCCGCGAGCTCGCCGGGCGGCCCGCCGCGGTCAGGTGACCGGCCGCCGGAACGGCCGCGTCCGCATCACGATCCGCGTCTCGGTCACCGCCGCGCCCGCCCGCCGCAGCGCGCGCACCGTCTGGTCGAGGTCGTCGGCGTCGCGGCACGACACGCGCACCTGGTAGTCGAAGCGGCCGCTGAGGAACGTCAGCTCCCGCACCGACGGCAGCTCGGCGAGCACCGCCTCGAAGTCGTCGGGGTCCACCGCCGACCCGAGGCGCACGTCGACGAACGCCTCCAGCCCGCGCCCGAGCGCGCCGAAGTCGACGGTCGCGACGAACCCGGTGATCACGCCCGCGTCGACCAGGCGCCGCACCCGGGGGCCGATCGCGTGCGGGCTGAGACCGGCGATCTGGCCGAGCTCCGTGTAGGTCGCGCGTCCGTTTCGGATCAGCTCGCTGAGGATCTGTCGGTCGATGTCGTCGAGGGCAAGCGTTTTCACGGTCTTCGACCACGAACGATGACACGGATCGCGCGCGCGAGGATGATTCCTCGACATGACCGTGATCGGCGTGCCCACCGAGATCAAGACCGACGAGTACCGGGTGGCGTTGACGCCGTCCGGCGTGCGCGAGCTGACCGACAACGGCCACGAGGTGGTGGTCCAGGCCGGCGCCGGCGTCGGGTCGGCCATCGAGGACGCCGCCTACGCCGAGCAGGGCGCCCGGATCGTGCCCGACGCCGACGCCGTCTTCGAGCAGGCGGACCTGATCGTCAAGGTCAAGGAGCCCCAGCCCGAGGAGGTCGCGCGCCTGCGGCCCGAGCACACCCTCTTCACCTACCTGCACCTGGCGCCCGACCCCGAGCTGACCCGCGGGCTGATGGAGTCCGGGGCGACCTGCATCGCCTACGAGACCGTCGAGGACGCGCGCGGCCGCCTGCCGCTGCTGGCCCCGATGAGCGAGGTGGCCGGCAAGATCGCCACGCAGGCCGGCGCGTTCATGCTCGAGAAGCCGCTCGGCGGCCGCGGCCTGCTGCTCGGCGGCGTCCCCGGCGTCGCCGCCGGCAAGGTCATGGTCATCGGCGGCGGCGTGGTCGGCCAGAACGCGGCCGAGATCGCCGTCGGCCTCGGCGCGGAGACCTACGTCTACGACCGCTCGATCGACCGCCTGCGCGAGCTCGAGGTCCTCCTCAACGGCCGCGTGTCCACCTGCTTCGCCTCGACGCTGGAGATCGAGGAGCGCCTGCCCGAGATGGACCTCGTCATCGGCTGCGTGCTCGTCCACGGCGCCAAGGCGCCGCACGTCATCACGCGCGAGCAGCTCAAGCTGATGAAGCGCGGCGCGGTGCTCGTGGACGTGTCGATCGACCAGGGCGGCTGCTTCGAGACCTCCCGGCCGACGACCCACAGCGACCCGACCTACGAGGTCGACGGCGTCACGCACTACTGCGTGGCCAACATGCCCGGCGCGGTCCCGATCACCTCCACCTACGCGCTGACGAACGCGACGATGCCCTACATCGTCAAGCTCGCCAACCGCGGCGCGCACGCGCTGCTCGACGACCCCGGCTTCCTCTCCGGGCTGAACGTCTGCGCGGGCAAGGTCACCTACGCGCCGGTCGCCCAGGCCGTCGGCGTCGACGCCGCCGCGCCCGACGCGGCGCTGGCCGCGTAGCTACAGCGGCCGTCCGAGCGCGCGCGGCGCCGCGCTGCCGCGCGCGACCGCGATCAGCACGGCGAGCGTGACGAGGTACGGCAGCGCCGTGAAGAGCTCGATCGGCACCGGCGAGCCGCCTCGCTGCGCCTGCAGCGCCAGCGAGTCGAACAGCGCGAACACGCCCGCGCCCGCCATCGCGCCCACGGGCGACCAGCGGCCGATGATCACCGCGGCCAGCGCGACGTACCCGCGACCGCCGGTGACGTTGTCGGTGAAGCCGCCCAGGTAGCCGACGGTGAGCGTGCAGCCGCCCAGCGCCGCGAGCGCGCCGCCCGCGGCCAGGCTCAGCGTGCGCACCCGCCGCGGCGCGACGCCCCGCAGCGCCGCGCGCACCGGGTCGTCGCCCGACGCGCGCACGGCCAGGCCGGCGCCGGTGCGTCGCAGGCCCCAGGCCACGACGATCACGAGCGCCACGGCCAGGTACGTGAACAGGCTCTGGTCGAACAGCGCCTCGCCGATCACCGGGATCGACGACAGCCCGGGCACGTCGATGCCCGGCGCCAGCGGCACGCGGGCGGCGTCCTGGCCCGACGGCTGCCAGAGCTGGAACAGGTACGTCGACATGCCGGCGGCCAGCAGCGTCAGCGCGAGGCCGACGACGAGCTGGTTGGCCCCGCCCCACAGCACGGCGCCGGCCATCACCACCCCCAGCGCCGCGCCGACGGCGAGCGCCAGCAGCACGCCGACCCACCAGCCGCCCTGGGACGCGCCCCAGGCGCCGGCGAACGCGCCCGCGAGCATCATCCCCTCGATGCCGAGGTTGATCGTGCCGGAGCGCTCGACGATCGCCTCGCCCAGCGCGGCCAGCACGACCGGGGTGGCGAGCCGCACCGCGCCGCCGAGGACGAGGGTCCAGAAGCTGAGCTCGGCCAAGTCCATCGCTACGCCACCTCCTTGGCGATCCGGCGCCGGCGCGCCTCGAAGCCGATCGCGGCTGCCAGCAGGAGCAGGCCCTGCAGGACCGTGGCCAGCGACGCCGGCGTGCCCGTGTCGATCTGCAGGCCGTCGGCGCCCGCGCTCAGCGCGCCGAACAGGACGGCTGCCAGCAGGATCCCCAGCGGCCGCAGCCCGCCGAGCAGCGCGACGAGGATCCCGGTGAACCCGAGGCCGCCCGCGACGCTGCCGTACAGGGCGCCGTCGACGCTCGTGACCTTCAGCCAGCCCGCGATCCCCGCCATCGGGCCGGCGACGAGCATGGTCACCACGATCGCCCGGCCGGCCGAGACGCCGGCTCGGCGGGCCAGCGCCCGGTGGGTGTCGAAGATGTCGTAGGCCAGCGCCCGCGGCGTGCGCAGCCACCAGGCGAGCGCGATCGCGGCGACCGGGACGAGCACGATGCCCCAGTGCAGGCGCGTGCCCTCGAGGAGGTTGGGCATCGCGGCGCCCAGCGGGAGGTTGTCGCTGCGCGGAGACGGCACCGACTCCGACGTCTTCAGCCAGGTCCGCAGCCCCCACCCCAGGAACGCGGCGGCCACGTAGTTGAGCAGCAGGGTCGAGAGGATCTCGTTGACGTTCAGGCGGGCGCGCAGGAGCGCCGGCAGCAGCGCCCACAGCGCGCCGGCCACCGCGCCGGCGACCGCCCCCGCGGCGATCAGCACGACCGACGGCGCGCCGTCGCCCAGCGCGAGCACGACCGCGGTGGCGGCCATCGCGCCGAGGATCACCTGGCCCTCGGCGCCGATCGTGAACACGCCCGCGCGCAACGCCGGGGCGACGCCGAGCGCCACGATCGCCAGCGGCAGCGCCCGCACGAGCGTCTCGCCGAGGTCGTACCGGGTCCCGAACGCGCCCTGCACGAGCGCGTCGTAGCCGTCGACCGGGTTGGAGCCGCTCGCCGCCAGCAACAGCGCGCCGACGACGAGCGCCGCGACGAGCGACAGGGCCGCCGGCAGGAATGCGCGCAGGCTCACCGTCACTGGTACAGGCCCGGCTCCGGCTCCCACGCCTCGAGGACGTGGCGGCCGATCTCGACGCGCTTCCACTCGACCGGGTCGTGCAGCGACAGCGTCCGCGCGTTGCGCCAGTAGCGGTCGAACGCGTTCGGGCGCTTCACCGACCGCGTGCCCATCAGCGTGAAGATCTCGCTCGTGGCGCGCAGCGCCGCGGACGTCGCCGCCACCTTCGCCGAGTAGATCGGCACGGCGAGCTGGGTGCGGTCGATCTCGCCGGCCTCGAAGGCGTCCAGCAGGTCGCCGGTCGCCATGACCGCCGTGTAGGCGGCGACGAGGTCGGCGACGAGCGAGCCGGCCAGGCGCCGCACGGTCGGGTCCTGGGCGGCGGAGTCGACGTCCGCGGACGGCCACGGGCGGCTCGTCTCGCGCACGAACGGGGCCGCGGCGCGCACGGCGCCGATCCCGATGCCCACGAGCTCGGCCGCGAACCCGGCCTGGAAGCGCGGGCCCGACTGCGTCATCAGCCCGGTGGCGACGAACGGCCCGTACGGCGGCTCCACTCGCACGTGCTCGAACGTCACGCTTCCCGACTCGGTGGCCCGCTGCCCGAGCGCGTTCCAGTCGTGGTGGAGGCGCACGCCCAGCGCATCGGCGGGCACGAGGAACGACTTGATGCCCGCGAGCGGGTCCTCGGCGCCCGCGACCGGGTCGAACGCGGCGACGATGATCACGTCGCTGCCGGCCGATCCGGTCGTGTAGATCTTCTCGCCGTCGATGACGTAGGAGCCGTCGTCCTGGGCGATCGCCAGCGTCGTCATCGGGCTGTCGACGCGCTTGGAGTTCTCCGGCGCGGCGAGGCCGAGGATCGCGTCCTGCTCGACGATGAGCGAGGTCAGCAGCTCGCGCTGGGCGTCGTCGGCGAACACGTGCAGCTCGCGCACGGAGTCCTCGTGGACGCGGAAGATCTGCGCGACCGACGAGTCGGCGGCGGCCATGCGCACCTGCGCCTCCAGCGTGAGCCGGTGGGAGACGCCGCCGCCGCCGAGCTCGCGCGGGAACGACGCGGCCAGGATGCCGGTCGGCTTCAGCGCGTCGATCGAGCGGCGCGGGTAGCGGCCCGCCGCGTCGTGCTCGCCGGCGAGCGGCTCGACGGTCTCGTCGAGCGCCCGCTGGACGCGGGCCAGGATCGCCATCTCCTCGTCCGTCAGCCGTGGCGGCGGGAACGCCCGGTCGAGCAGGCCGGGCACGGTGGTCGGCTCTGCGGTCGCGCTCATGCGCTCACCTCCTTCACGCGGGCAGTGCTGCCCGCCATCGCATGTCCAAGTCGCGTGGCGTCGACGTCCTCGCCGGCGTGCAGCTCATCGGTGATCCGGCCCGCGCTCAGCACGACGATCCGGTCCGACAGGGCCAGGACCTCGTCGAGGTCGTGCGACAGCACGAGCACCGCGGCGCCGCGCCGGGCGGCCGCGACGAGGTTGTCGCGGATCGCCGCGGCCGCGCGCAGGTCGAGGCCCTGCGTCGGTCCGTGGGCGACGACGACGCCGGGGTCACGGTCGAGCTCGCGCCCGACCAGGAGCTTCTGCTGGTTGCCGCCCGACAGCGCGCCCGCGCGCAGCGCCGGCCGGCGCGGCCGCACGTCGAAGCGCTCGTACAGCGTGTCGGCGAGCGCCCGCTCCGCCGTGCGGTTGCGCAGGCCCAGCCGCGTGCGCAGCCGCCGTTCGCGCAGCGCGCGCAGCAGCACCGCGTTCTCGGTCCCCGACCGCGCGCCGACGAGGCCCTCGGCGCGGTCCTGCGGCACGTAGGCCACGGCCGTGTCGGGCACGCCGGTGACGTCGGTCCCGTCCACGACGACGCGGCCGACGCGGGGCTGCACGAGCCCCGCGATCGCGTCGGCGAGCATCCGTTGCCCGCTCCCGGCCACCCCGGCGACGCCGACGATCTCGCCGCCGCGCACGTGCAGCGAGACGCCGTGCAGGGCGCCGGGCCCGTCGCCCGCGGCCAGGTCGACGACCTCCAGGCGGACGTGGCCGGGCACGCGCACGACGCGCTCGGTCGCGGGCGTGAGCTCGCCGACCATGAGCTGGGCGACGGCGTCGGCGTCCAGGTCGGCGATCGGCCCCTGGTGCACGAGCCGGCCGCCGCGCAGCACCGTCACCGACGAGGCGGCCTCGAGCGCCTCGCGGATGCGGTGGGTGACGAGCACGACGGCGACGCCGTCGGCCGACAGGCCGCGCACCGCCTCGATCAGCGCCTCGACCTGCTCGGGCCCGAGGCTCGAGGTCGGCTCGTCGAGGATCAGGACCTGCGCGCCCAGCGCGAGCGCGACGGCCAGCTCGCCGAGCTGGCGCTCGGGCAGGCTGAGGCGCAACGTGGCGACATCGGTGTCGATCGCGCCCGCGCCCAGCCGGCCCAGCGCCGCGCGCAGCTCGTCGCGGGCCGCGCGCGCGTCGAACCGGCCGCGTCCGCGGGCCAGGGCGACGTGCTCGACCAGCGACAGCTCGCCGACCAGCGACAGCGCCTGGGGCACCATCGCCGGGCGCGCGTCGGCGACGACCTCGCCGGCGTCGGGCGCCAGCTCGCCCGCCAGCAGGCGGGCGAGCGTCGACTTCCCGGCGCCGTTCTCGCCGACGACGGCGTGGACGTCACCGGCGGCCAGCGCGATGGAGACGCCGTCGAGCGCGACGACGTCCCCGAATCGCTTGGTCAGGCCGCGCCCTTGGAGCAGGGGTGCGGCGTCGCTCATTCGAAGAAGTTCGGCAGCTCCAGCTCGCCCGAGGCGAGCTGCTGCGAGAGCTCGTCGACCTTCTCCTGCAGGTCCGCCGGGACCTCGTCGGAGACCTGGTTGACCGGCTCGATGCCGATCTGCTTGTTGGCGAGGCTGCCGACCTCGAACTTCTTGCCGAACGACCCCGCGATGATGTCGTCGACGTAGCCCTTGTAGACGGGATAGAAGTTCAGGTTCGGGGACGTGATGTTCACGTCCTTGGCTGCCGGGCTGCCGGCCACCGCGACGCCGATCGTCCAGGCGCCCTCCGCCTTGGCCGCGGGCGCGACGCCGTTGCCCTCCGCCGTGTTGGCGTAGATCAGCGTGTTGCCCTTCTGGACCAGGCTGCGCACGGCCTCCTGCTCCTTCTGGCTGTCGTAGAAGTCGCCGGTGTAGATCGTCTCGATCTTCGCCTGCGGGTTCGTCGCCTCCAGCCCGGCGGCGAAGCCGCGGCCCGCGGCCTCGACGAACGGGATCTTCGGGCCGCCGACGACGCCGACCTGGTCGTGGCCCTCGATGAGTCCCGCGACGTAGCCGCCGACGTAGCCGAACTGGCCGAAGTCGTAGGTCCAGCCGTCGACGTTGTCGAGCAGCTTGTCGGCGAGCGTGTTGTCGCCGGTCGTGGCGAAGTGGACGTCCGGGAACTGGCGCGCGACCTTCAGCGTCGCCTCGGACAGGTCGATCCCGTGGCCGATGATGAGGTCGTAGCCGCGGGAGGCGAACTCGCGCAGCACGGGCTCGGCGGCGGTCGGGTCCGCGAGCTGCTGGCGGATCTGGGCCTTGACGAGGCCCTCCTCCTCGAGCTGGCGGAGGGCCTCGGCGGCCCACTGGTTGAAGCCGCCGTCGTTGGTCAGCCCGCTGGTCAGCAGCGCGACCTGCAGCGGCTCGGCGTCGGCCGCTGCACTCGCCGTCGCGCTCGTCGACGGCGACGCGGCGGTCGCGTCCGAGTCCCCGTCGTCGGAGCCGCAGCCGACGGCGACGGCGGCGACGGCGAGGAGCGCGATGAGGAGCGCAAGGAGGGTGGAGGGGGTGCGACGCACGGTGGGGCAGGTCCTTTCGGAATCTGAATAAAGTTGATAGGGATTCCCGACAATACACAAGCGACCGACCACCTGACAGGACCACCCGTGACCGCCTCACCAGCCTCCGACGAGCAGCTCGAGCTGCTCTGGTACCTCACCGCCCCCGACGGCCGCGCCCCCTGGTCGCCCGCCGGGACGCGCGACGTCGACTTCTCCTACCTGCGCCAGCTCGCCGGCGCGATCGACCGCCTCGGCTTCGACGGCGCGCTGCTCGCGACCGGCCCGCACGACGTGCACGTGCTGGCCGCCTCGCTGGCCACGCACACCGAGCGCATGCGCTTCCTGCTCGCCGTCCACCCGCCGCTGCTGTCGCCGATGCTCGCGGCCAAGATGGCGGTGACCATCGACCAGTTCACGCGGGGCCGCGTCCTGCTGAACATCGTCAACGGCGACGGCGCGACGCTGCAGTCGATGGGCTCCTCGCTGGCCCACGACGACCGCTACGCCTACACGAACGAGTGGATTCCGATCTGGCGCGCGGCCATGGCGGGCGAGACCGTGAACTTCGAGGGCGACTTCCTGACGGTGCGCAACGGGAAGCTCGCGCTGCCGTCGGTCCAGAAGCCGACGCCGCCGCTGTGGTTCGGCGGCCAGTCGCCGGCCGCCCTGGAGGTGGCCGCGCGCCACATCGACACCTACCTCGTCTACGGCGACGCGCCCGAGGTGATCGAGGCCCGCCTCGACACGATGCGCGGGCTCGCCGCGCAGCACGGCCGCACGCTGCAGTACGGCATCCGGCTGTACCTCGTCGTGCGCGACACCGACGACGAGGCCTGGGACGAGGCCGCGCGGATCCTGCGCACGATGGACCCCGACACGATCGCCCGCATCCAGGCCTCGCTGGGCGCCAGCGACTCCCACGTCCAGCAGCGCCAGCTCGCGCTGCACGGCGGCGCGATCCCCGACGATCCCCACGAGCTGGAGTTCGCGCCGGCGCTGTGGTCGGGCTTCGGCCTCGTGCGCGCCGGCGCAGCGACCGCGATCGTCGGCTCGCCCGAGACCGTCGCCGCGCGCCTGAACGACTTCCGCGCGCTGGGGATCTCGAAGTTCATCCTGTCGGGCGTCCCGCTGCTCGAGGAGGCCTACCGCGTCGCCGAGACCGTCTTCCCGCTGCTGCGCGGCGACGCGGCCGGGAACGCCGCGCTGGGCTACGGCGCGCTCGTGGGGGAGGGCCGGCGATGACCCCGCGGTTCGGCGTGTGGGCCCTGATCGGGGGCACGTGGGCGTCGCTGCACCACCCCGAGGATCCGCCGGACGCGTCGTGGCGGCGCAACCGCGCGCAGATCCTCGAGGCGGAGGAGCTCGGCTACGACACGACGCTGGTGGCCCAGCACACGATCAGCCCGTGGGGCGACGAGTACGACAACCTCGAGGCGTGGACCGCGTCGGCCGCGCTGGCCGAGGCGACGTCCCGCATCGAGATCATCACCGCGATCAAGCCGTACCTGGCCCACCCGGTCGTCCTCGCCAAGCAGGCGCTGCAGATCGAGGAGATCAGCGGCGGGCGCTTCGCGATCAACCTCGTCAACGCCTGGTACAAGCCCGAGCTCGAGAAGGCCGGCATCGGCTTCGCCGAGCACGACGAGCGCTACGCCTACGGGCGCGAGTGGATCACGATCGTCAAGTCGCTCATCTCGGGCGAGCGGACGTCCTTCAAGGGCCGCTGGTTCACGGTCGACGACTACGTCCTGCGTCCCGAGGACCGCCATCGCGAGCGGCCGCTGATCTACCTCGGCGGCGAGTCGGAGCCGGCGCGCGCGCTGGCGGCCGACGTCGCCGACCTGTGGTTCATCAACGGGCAGCCGCGCGAGCGCGTCGCCGAGCTGATCGCCGACGTCGCCCGCCGCGACCGCGGCGGCCGCCCGCCGCTGCGCTTCGGCCTGTCGGCGTTCGTCATCGCCCGCGAGACGGAGGCCGAGGCCCAGGAGGCGCTCGCCTACGCGTGGGAGATCGCCGCGAAGGACCAGCCGGCGGTCAGCGAGATGCTCAAGCACATCGACACGAAGGCCGTGATGTTCCAGACGCACGCGAAGTACCCGGCGATCGGCACGAACGGCGGCACCGCCGCCGGCCTGGTCGGCAGCTACGACCAGGTGGCCGAGCGGATCGCCGCCTTCCACGCCGACGGCGTGGAGACCTTCATGCTGCAGTTCCAGCCCTTCGAGGCGGAGATGCGGCGGTTCGCCCACGAGGTCATCCCGCGCGTGCGCGCCCTGACCGCGTCGACCTCCGCCGCGGCATGAGCCTGGCCACCGACGCGCACGTGATCGCCTCCGACGCGGAGGCGATCGAGATCGCCCACGAGCTCGCCGACCTGTGGCGCCCCGGCGCCGCCGATCGCGACCGCGAGCGACGCGTGCCCCGCGAGGAGCTCGCCCAGCTCGGCCGCAGCGGCCTGCTCGGCATCACGGTGCCCCGCGCGTACGGGGGCGCCGAGGTGTCGACCGAGACGCTCGCCGAGGTCATGCGCGTGCTCGCGTCCGGCGACCCGGCCGTCGGGCAGGTGCCGCAGAACCACTTCGTGTTCGTCGGTGTGCTGCTCGCCGACGGCACCCCCGAGCAGCAGGCGTTCTTCTTCGGTGAGATCCTGCGCGGCGCCCGCTTCGGCAACGCGCTGTCCGAGCGCGGCACGAAGCACGTGATGGACATCAGGACCCGGCTGACCGCGGACCCGGAGGGCGGCTACCGCGTCAACGGGCGCAAGTACTACTGCACGGGCGCGCTGACGGCCCAGTGGATCCCGGTGTTCACGCTCGACGAGGAGGACCGGCTCGCGGTCGCCTACGTCGAGCGCGACGCGCCGGGCGTCGAGGTCGACGAGGACTGGACCGCGATGGGCCAGCGCGCCACGATCAGCGGGACGACCACGCTGACCGACGTGTGGGTGCCCGAGGACCGCGTCGTGTGGCACTGGCGCACCTACGAGCGGCCGCAGGTCTACGGCGCCTTCGGGCAGCTGCTGCACGCCGCGATCGACGCGGGCATCGCCGCGAACGCGCTGTCCGACGCGGCGGCGTTCGTGCGTGAGCGCTCGCGCCCGTGGTTCGAGTCGGGGCTGGAGCGGGCGGCCGACGAGCCGCTCGTCATCGCCCGCTTCGGCGAGCTGACGCTGCAGCTCCACGCGGCCGAGGCGCTCCTCGCGCGCGCGGCGCGCGCGATCGACCACGCCCGCGAGGTCGGCGTGACCGAGGAGACCGCGGCCGCCGCATCGCTGGCGGTGGCCGAGGCGAAGGTCGCCACCGGGGAGGCCGCCGTCGCGATCTCCAACGAGCTGTTCGCGCTCGCGGGCACCAGCGCGACCGACGAGCGCTGGGACCTGGACCGCCACTGGCGCAACGCACGCACGCACACGCTCCACGACCCGAACCGCTGGAAGCTGCACCACATCGGCAACCACACGCTCAACGGCGTTCGGCCCCCCAACCACGGCCTGCTTTGAGGGGTGCGCGCCGGCTGCCGCGCGCGCTCACACGCGCGGCAGCTTGCGCCCCAGCCAGCGGTCGAGCGTCGCGGAGAACGTGGCCGTGAGGTGGTACGTGTTGCGGTACACGAGCACGTTGCCGACCACCGACGGGCAGATCCGCTGCGGGCACAGCAGCGGCATCGGGTCGATGAGCTTCACGCCGGGCACCCGGCGCGCCGCGCGCGCGTCGAAGGCGTGGTCGACGGGCCGGTCGGGCTCGAACGCGCACTGGTCCAGCGACTCGAGGTTGCCGGCCACGCAGTCGATCGGGTCGAACGGCAGGCGCGGCTGGTCGCGGATGACGGCCACCTTGGCGCCGGTCGCCTTCAGGCGGCGCAGCGTCTCCTCCATGCCGCGCTCCAGGTGCGGCTGGCTGTCCTCGCGGCTCAGGCGCGTGCCGTCCTCGGCCTTGACCTCGTAGCGGTCCATCGTCCCGGTGGTGACGACGACGAGCGCGGGCCGCGTGCGCTCGATGCGCCGCAGCGTGTTCTCGCGCCACTCGTCGCAGCGGGGCTTCAGCTCCACGAGCGCGACGGTGCACCCCGCGCGCGTGAGGCTCTCCAGCCGCCAGCCGCGGCGCTCGGCGAGCTTGATCATCCCCGGCGCGTACTGCAGGCCGTGCGAATCGCCGAAGAGCACGACGGTCGTGTCGGAGCGCAGATCGCCGTACGCGCAGCGCGGCGACTCGACGCGCTCGTCGTTCTTGATGTGACAGCCCTCGGCGAACGGCAGCCCGCGGTCGTCCTCGGCCTCGCGCAGGTCGGGCCGGATCGCGACCGCCGCCTGCTGGGGCGCCTCGCCGCGCTCGAGCACGCGCGCGCCGACCGCCTGGTCGCCGCTGGCGACCGGCACGCTCGGCTGCGCGGCCGAGAACACGACGGCGAGCACCAGCGCCGTCGCGGTGAAGCCGGCGCCGACGCGCAGCGACAGGCCCGGGCGGCGGGCCAGCGTCGACGAGCGGCGGAAGCGCTCCTCGATCAGGTGGTGGGAGACGATCGTCGGGACCCAGGCCGCGAGCGTGATCAGGATGCTGTCGGTGACGCTGAGCGGGCCGAGGATCTCGGCGGCGAACACGAGCGCCGGCCAGTGCCACAGGTACCACGCGTACGAGATCTTCCCCAGGTACTGCATCGGCGCCAGCGAGAACAGCCGGATCGGCGCCGCCGCGGTGACGGCGGTGCCGGCGACGATCCAGGCCGCCGTCGCCAGCGTCGGCACGAGCGCGTACCAGCCCGGGTACGGGATGTCGTTGCGGAACGTGAGCGTGATCCACGCGAGCGCGGCCAGCGCGCCGGCGCTCAGGACGGTGGCCAGCAGCCGCGGCATCCGCAGGCCCGCCGGCAGGATCAGCGCGAGCGCGCACCCGACGCCGAGCTCCCAGCCGCGCGACAGCGTCGAGAAGTACGCCTGCTGGGCGGAGACCTCGCTGAACCACACCCCGTAGGCGAGCGAGCCGACGGTGAGCGTGCCGATCAGGACCGCCAGCAGCCCGCGGTGGCCGAGCCCGCGGCGGCGCGCGACGACCAGCACGGCCAGCACGAGCAGCGGCCACACGAGGTAGAACTGCTCCTCGACCGACAGCGACCAGTAGTGCTGGACGGGGGAGACGTTGGGGTCCTCGAAGGCGAAGTAGTCGACCGCCTGGGCCATGAACCGCCAGTTGACGAAGTACAGGGCGGCGGCGATGACGTCCCCGGAGACCTCCTCGGTGCGGATCGAGGAGAACAGCACGAGCGCGCCGACGAGGATCACGATGAGCACGGTCACCGCCAGCGGCAGCAGCCGCCGGGCGCGCCGCGCGTAGAAGCGCACGATCGAGACCGTGCCGGTCCGGTCGACCTCGGCCAGCATCAGGCCGGTGATCAGGAAGCCCGACAGGACGAAGAAGATGTCCAGCCCGACGAACCCGCCCTCCGCCCACGGGACGCCCGCGTGGCAGAGGAGGACGAGGATCAGGGCGAACCCGCGGATGCCCTGGATGTCGAGACGAAAGCCCTTCTCCGTCAGCGCGCCTGAACGCGGCGCGTCCTGCTGCTGTGTCGTTGCCGGCACGCGCCACCACACCATAGGCAAGCCGGTTGCCCACCGCCCCTGCCGATTAGTCGCTGCTACGCTTCCTGGTCGCATGCCCACGACCTCGCAGCTGATCCGCAAGGGCCGCAAGGCCAAGCCCAAGAAGCTCGCGACCCCCGGCCTGAAGTCCGGCAAGGGTCGCAAGAAGCAGGTCGCCGCGCCCCAGCGCCGCGGCGTCTGCACGCGCGTCTTCACCACCACGCCCAAGAAGCCGAACTCCGCCCTGCGCAAGGTGGCGCGAGTCCGCATCACCGGGTCGATGGAGGTCACCGCGTACATCCCGGGCGAGGGCCACAACCTGCAGGAGCACTCGGTCGTGCTCGTCCGCGGCGGCCGCGTCAAGGACCTGCCGGGCGTGCGCTACAAGGTCGTCCGCGGCACGCTCGACGCCGCCGGCGTCAGCGACCGCAAGAAGGCCCGCTCCCAGTACGGCGTCAAGAAGAAGTAGGACATGCCCCGTCGCGCAGCCGCCCAGATCCGGCCGATCGAGCCGGACCCCGTCCATCGCTCCCGCCTCGTCCAGCAGGTCATCAACAAGGTGATGCTGGACGGCAAGAAGTCGACCGCCGAGCGCATCGTCTACGACGCGCTGGCGATCATCGGGGAGCGCACCGGCAAGGACCCCGTCGAGGCCCTCGAGCAGTCGATCAAGGCGCTCACCCCGGTCCTCGAGGTCCGCTCCCGCCGCGTCGGCGGCGCGACCTACCAGGTGCCCGTCGAGGTGCCCCAGCGCCGGGCCCGCACGCTCGCCGTCCGCTGGCTCGTGGAGTTCGCGCGCCAGCGTCGCGAGAAGACCATGGCGCAGCGTCTCGCCAACGAGCTGCTCGACGCCCAGCAGCAGCAGGGCGGGGCCTACAAGCGCAAGGACGACATCTACCGGATGGCGCAGGCCAACAAGGCCTTCGCGCACTATCGCTGGTAGCCGTTCCCGCGTCCCGCGTCGTCATCGGGCGATGCGGGGATTCGCACCCAAGGGCCGATCGCGCTTTTTGCTATCGTCCTCTGCCGCTGCGGACTGGTGCCCAATCAGCGCAGCGCCCACGCCCGCACGGATGGTGACTTCGACCAGATAGCGACTTCGTTGCCGATCAGGACGGAGTCGTGTGCGGGCCCGCTGGGCCCGTTCTTTTTGCTCGAAATCACGCCGTAGACCCCGCCGACAGCCAGCCTTCTTTCATGCCCCGCAAGTTCACGCTCGAGAAGACCCGAAACATCGGGATCATGGCGCACATCGACGCCGGCAAGACGACGACGACCGAGCGCATCCTCTACTACACCGGTCGGACGTACAAGATCGGCGAGGTCCACGAGGGCGCCGCGACGATGGACTGGATGGAGCAGGAGCAGGAGCGCGGCATCACCATCACGTCGGCGGCGACGACCTGCGAGTGGCGCGACCACCGCATCAACATCATCGACACGCCCGGCCACGTCGACTTCACCGTCGAGGTGGAGCGCTCGCTGCGCGTCCTCGACGGCGCCATCGCCGTGTTCGACTCCGTCGCCGGCGTCGAGCCGCAGTCGGAGACCGTCTGGCGCCAGGCCGACAAGTACCGCGTCCCGCGCATCGCGTTCATCAACAAGATGGACCGCGTCGGGGCCGACTTCGAGGGTTCGGTGCAGACGATGATCGACCGCCTCGGGGCCAACCCGGTGCCGGTCCAGCTCCCGTGGGGCGCCGAGTCCGACCTCGTCGGCATCGTCGACCTGATCGGCATGAAGGCGATCCGCTACCTCGACGACCTCGGCAAGGAGCAGGAGATCGTCGACATCCCGGCCGAGCTGGCCGACAAGGCGGAGGCCGCGCGCGAGCACCTGATCAACGAGGTCTCCAACTTCGACGACGACCTCGCCGAGGCGTACCTCGAGAACGGCGACGTCGAGCCCGAGCAGCTGAAGGCCGCCATCCGCAAGGCGACGCTCGCGATCGAGCTGACGCCCGTCTTCTGCGGCTCGGCGTTCAAGAACAAGGGCGTGCAGCCGCTGCTGGACGCGGTCCTCGACTACCTGCCCAGCCCGCTGGACGTGCCGCCCGTCACCGGCACCGTCGAGAAGAACGGCGAGGAGGTCGAGGAGACCCGTCCCGCCGACGACTCGGCGCCGTTCGCCGCGCTCGCCTTCAAGATCATGGCCGACCCCTTCGTCGGCAAGCTCACCTACTTCCGCGTGTACTCGGGCAAGCTCGAGGCGGGCTCCCGCGTGCTCAACGTCACGACGGGCCGCACCGAGCGGATCGGCCGCATCCTGATGATGCACGCCAACGACCGCGAGGAGGTCTCGGAGGTCTACGCGGGCGACATCGCCGCGGGCGTCGGCATCAAGCAGGTCGTCACCGGCGACACGCTGGCCGCGCCCGACGCGCCGATCAAGCTCGAGACGATCGAGTTCCCCGAGCCGGTCATCAAGGTCGCCGTCGAGCCGAAGACGAAGTCCGACCAGGAGAAGATGTCGGTCGCCCTGGGCCGCCTGGCCGAGGAGGACCCGACGTTCCAGGTCCAGACGAACGAGGAGACGGGGCAGACCGAGATCTCGGGCATGGGCGAGCTGCACCTCGAGGTGCTGGTCGACCGCATGAAGCGCGAGTACAAGGTCGAGGCCAACGTCGGCCGGCCGCAGGTCTCCTACCGCGAGACCATCCGCGGCACGGCCCAGAAGGTCGAGGGCCGCTTCGTGCGCCAGACCGGCGGCTCGGGCCAGTACGGCATCGTCTACATCGACATGGAGCCGGCGCCCGGCGAGGGCTTCGACTTCGTGTCGGAGATCAAGGGCGGCGCCGTGCCGACCGAGTTCATCCCCGCGGTGGAGAAGGGCTGCGAGGAGGCCATGGAGACCGGCGTGAAGGCCGGCTACCCGATGGTCGACGTCCGCGTGAAGCTCGTGGACGGCAAGTACCACGAGACGGACTCCTCGGAGATCGCCTTCAAGATCGCGGGCTCGCTCGCGTTCAAGGAGGCGGCCAAGCGGGCCAAGCCGGTCCTGCTGGAGCCCGTCTTCGCGGTCGAGGTCGTCACCCCGGAGGAGTTCCTGGGCGACGTGATCGGCGACCTGTCACGCCGGCGCGGCCGGGTCGAGGGCCAGGAGCGCCGGGGCAATGCGCTTGCGGTGACCGCGCGCGTGCCGCTGAGCGAGATGTTCGGCTACGCGACCGACGTGCGCTCGATGACGCAGGGACGCGCCACGTACACGATGCAGTTCGACGGATACGAAGAGGTTCCGCCCAACATCGCCGAGAAGATCGTCGGCGAGCGCTCGGGCGAGCCCGTCCCCGCGTAGCGATTTCCAGTACTTTCCAGCGGTTCGAGATTTCAAAGGGAGAAAGGCACAGTGGCTAAGGAGAAGTTCGAGCGCGGCAAGCCGCACGTCAACGTCGGCACGATCGGTCACATCGACCACGGCAAGACGACGCTGACCGCTGCCATCACGAAGGTGCTCGCCGACACGTACGGCGGCCAGGCCCGCTCGTTCGACGAGATCGACAACGCTCCGGAGGAGAAGGAGCGCGGGATCACGATCGCCACGTCGCACGTCGAGTACGAGACCGACAAGCGCCACTACGCGCACGTCGACTGCCCGGGTCACGCCGACTACGTCAAGAACATGATCACCGGCGCCGCGCAGATGGACGGTGCGATCCTGGTCGTGTCGGCCGCCGACGGCCCCATGCCGCAGACGCGCGAGCACATCCTGCTCGCCCGCCAGGTCGGCGTGCCCTACATCGTCGTGTTCCTCAACAAGGCCGACATGGTCGACGACGAGGAGCTGCTCGAGCTCGTCGAGGTCGAGGTCCGCGAGCTGCTGTCCGAGTACGAGTTCCCGGGCGACGACATCCCGTTCGTCACCGGCTCGGCGCTGAAGGCCCTCGAGGGCGACGCCGAGTACACGCAGAAGATCGTCGAGCTCGCCGAGCAGCTCGACACGTACATCCCGGAGCCCGAGCGCGACCTGGACAAGCCGTTCCTGATGCCGGTCGAGGACGTCTTCTCGATCACCGGCCGCGGCACGGTGGCCACGGGCCGCATCGAGCAGGGCGTGATCCACACCGGCGACACCGTCGAGATCGTCGGCATCCGTCCGACCACCTCGACCGTCGTCACCGGCGTCGAGATGTTCCGCAAGATCCTCGACGAGGGCCAGGCGGGCGACAACGTCGGCTGCCTGCTCCGCGGCACCAAGCGCGAGGAGATCGAGCGCGGCCAGGTGCTGTGCGCCCCCGGCTCGATCACGCCGCACACCAAGTTCAAGGCGGAGGTCTACGTCCTGAAGAAGGAGGAGGGTGGCCGTCACACCCCGTTCTTCTCGGGCTACCGTCCGCAGTTCTACTTCCGCACGACCGACGTGACCGGCGTCGCCAACCTCCCGGAGGGCGTCGAGATGGTCATGCCGGGCGACAACGTCCAGATGGAGATCGAGCTGATCCAGCCGATCGCCATGGACGCCGGCCTCCGCTTCGCGATCCGCGAGGGCGGCCGGACCGTCGGGTCGGGCGTCGTCACGGAGGTCATTGAGTAGGTCTCCGAGGAGACCCGGAAAGGAACTCGCTGAGGCAGGGGGCGGTTGGCCCACCAACCGCCCCCTCTTCACGAACTGACGCACATGGCAACGGCAGCGCAGAACAAGATCCGCATCCGCCTCAAGGCGTATGACCACTCGGCCATCGAGGCGGCGGCCAAGGAGATCGTCGAGACGGCGACGCGCACGGGCGCGACCGTCTCCGGTCCGGTGCCGCTGCCGACCGAGAAGAACGTGTACGCGGTGGTCCGGTCCCCGTTCAAGGACAAGGACTCCCAGGAGCACTTCGAGATCCGCACGCACAAGCGGCTGATCGACATCCACCAGCCCACCCCGAAGACCGTCGACTCGCTCCAGCGCCTGGACCAGCTCCCGGCCGGCGTCGACATCGAGATCCGTCTCGCCTAAGCAATGACCGCCATCCTCGCCCGCAAGCTCGGCATGACCCAGGTGTTCGCCGAAGACGGCCACGTCGAGCGCGTGACCGTCCTCGAGGCGGGCCCCTGCCCGGTCACGGCGATCCGCACGCTCGACCGCGACGGCTACGAGGCCGTCCAGCTCGCGTTCGGCCCCACCAAGGAGAAGCACCTGTCCAAGGCCGAGCTCGGCCACCTCAAGAAGGCCGACGCGCCGCCCATGCGCCACGTCCGCGAGTTCCGCGACGAGGCCGGTGAGCTGACCGTGGGCGAGACCGTGACGGTCGACGCCTTCAACGTCGGCGACGTCGTCAAGGTCGCCGGCGTCTCCAAGGGCAAGGGCTTCCAGGGCACGATCAAGCGCCACAACTTCAAGCGCGGCCCCAAGAGCCACGGCAGCCACAACGTGCGCGCGCCGGGCTCGATCGGCGCGTCGGCCACCCCGTCGCGCGTCGTGAAGGGCATCCGCGGCGCCGGCCAGATGGGCAACAAGCGCGTCACCCAGAAGGGGCTGACGGTCGTCGACGTGCGCCCCGAGCAGAACCTGCTGCTGGTGCGCGGCTCCGTGCCGGGCCCCCGCAACGGCGTGGTGGAGGTGCGCACCGATGGCTGAGCCCAAGGCCCCCGTGCTGGGCGGCAGCGACACCGTCACGCTCGACGACGCCGCGTTCGGCGCCGAGTTCCACGGCCCGCTCGTGCACGAGTCGGTGCGCGCCGAGCTGAACGCGCGCCGCCAGGGCACGCACGCGACCAAGACCCGCGGCCAGGTCTCCGGCGGCGGCTCCAAGCCGTGGCGCCAGAAGGGCACCGGCCGCGCCCGCGCCGGCTCGACGCGCAGCCCGCTGTGGACCGGCGGCGGCACCGTGTTCGGCCCCCAGCCGCGCCGCTACACCTTCAAGGTCAACCGCAAGGAGCGCCGTGCCGCGCTGCGCAGCGCGCTGTCGCTGCACGCCGGCCGCGACTCGCTGGCCGTCCTCGACCCGGCGCCGTTCCTGGAGACGCCGTCGACGAAGCAGGCGGCCGCGCTCATCGCCGAGTGGAACCAGCCCAAGGGCGTCCTCGTGGTGCTGACCGACGAGGAGGCCAAGGTGGCCCTCTCGTTCCGCAACCTCGACCGCGTGTCGGTGCTGCCGGCGGCCGCGGTGGGCGTCGCCGACCTCGTCGGCGCGTCGGCCGTCCTCGCCTCGCGCGCGGCGCTCGACCAGCTCACGGAGCGTGCCCGATGAACGCGACGCAGATCATCATCCGCCCGGTCGTGAGCGAGAAGAGCTACGTGCTCGCGTCGGTCGACAAGTACACGTTCCGCGTCCACCCGGACGCGCACAAGACGCAGATCCGCCAGGCGATCGAGGAGCTCTTCGACGTCAAGGTGCTCAGCGTCCACACGATGTCCGTCAAGAGCAAGCCCAAGCGCCGCGGCTACACGTCCGGCAAGACGCGCTCGTGGAAGAAGGCGGTCGTCCAGGTCCGTCCCGGCGACACGATCCCGATCTTCCAGGGCCTGCAGGGGCTGGAGGAGTCCTAGGCCATGCCCATCCGCAAGCCGAAGCCGACGAGCCCCGGGCGCCGCTTCGCGACGTACCCGGACTTCGCCGAGATCACGAAGACCGAGCCGGAGAAGTCGCTGGTCGAGGGCCTGACGAAGTCGGGCGGGCGCAACAGCTACGGCCGCAAGACGTCGCGCCACCGCGGCGGCGGCGCCAAGCGGCTGTACCGCCGGATCGACTTCAAGCGGCGCAAGGACGGCGTGCCGGCCAAGGTCGCCGCGATCGAGTACGACCCCAACCGCACCGCGTACATCGCGCTGCTGCACTACGCCGACGGCGAGAAGCGCTACATCCTGGCGCCGAACCGCCTGCAGGTCGGCGCGACGGTGATGTCCGGCGAGCGCGCCGACATCGCGGTGGGCCACTGCCTGCCGCTGGACCGGATCCCGACCGGCACCGTCGTCCACAACGTCGAGCTGCAGCCGGGCCGCGGCGGGCAGCTGGCCCGCTCCGCCGGCGCCGGCGTCCAGCTCATGGCCAAGGAGCGCGGCATGGCCACCCTGCGCCTGCCCTCGGGCGAGATGCGCATGGTGCCGGCCGCCTGCCGCGCCACGATCGGGACGATCGGCAACGCCGAGCACCAGAACGTCACGATCGGCAAGGCGGGCCGCAAGCGCCACATGGGCGTGCGCCCGCAGACGCGCGGCACCGCGATGAACCCGGTCGACCACCCGCATGGCGGCGGCGAGGGCTCCACGACGCCGGGTCGCCACCCGGTGACCCCGTGGGGCGTGCCGACGCTCGGGTACCGCACCCGCAAGAAGAACAAGGCCTCCGACCGCCTCATCGTGCGCGGCCGGAAGCGTGGGAAGGGCAAGCGTTAACCGATGAGCCGTTCGAGCAAGAAGGGGCCGTTCGTCGAGGAGCGCCTGATGCGGCGCATCGAGGCGATGAACGCCTCCGGCAACAAGACCATGATCAAGACCTGGTCGCGGACCTCGACGATCTTCCCGGAGATGGTCGGGCACACGATCGCCGTCCACGACGGCCGCAAGCACGTGCCCGTGTTCGTGTCCGAGTCGATGGTCGGGCACAAGCTCGGCGAGTTCGCGCCGACCCGCACCTACCGTGGCCACGCCGGCTCGGGGAAGGTCCGCTGATGGCCGACGACGACAAGAAGCCCGAGGAGACGCAGGAGCCCGAGGCCGCCGTCGAGGAGACGGAGGCGACCGAGGCTGCCGCGGCCGAGGAGAAGCCGAAGCCCAAGCGCGCGCCGCGCAAGAAGGCCGCGCCGAAGGCCGAGAAGGCCGAGGCCGAGGAGACGGAGGCCGAGGAGGCGAAGGCCGACGAGGCCGAGGCTTCGGCCGAGGAGGAGGCGCCCGCCGAGGAGCCCGTCGCCGAGGAGACGCCCGCCGAGGAGAAGAAGCCGGCGCGCAAGGCGCCGGCCAAGGCCGCCGCGTCGCGCGGCCGCGGCGCCGCCCGCGAGGCCGACGCCGCCCCGCCGGTCGTCCGCGCCCAGGCCAAGTACGTGCGCACGTCCGCGCGCAAGGCGCGCCTGGTGTGCGAGCACATCCGCGGCAAGTCCGTCGAGGAGGCCCGCGCGATCCTGGCGTTCACGCCGCGCGCGGTCGCCAAGGACTGGGCCAAGCTGCTGGACTCGGCCGTCGCCAACGCCGAGCACAACCACGAGCTGCTGGGCGACGACCTGAAGGTCGCCGCCGCCTACGCTGACGAGGGCCCGACCCTCAAGCGGTTCCAGCCGCGCGCCATGGGTCGCGCGACCCGGATCCGCAAGCGCACGAGCCATCTCACGATCACGCTGACGCCGAAGGGATAACGAATGGGACAGAAGGTTCATCCCGAGGCGCTGCGCGTCGGCTACATCCACGATTGGAAGTCGAACTGGTTCAACGAGCGCCAGTTCGCCGACTACCTGGCCGAGGACGTCGCGATCCGCCGCCACATCATCGGCAAGCTCTCGCACGCCGGGCTGAGCGACATCACGATCCGCAAGGACGCCGGCGAGGTGGAGGTCAACATCCACACGGCGCGCCCGGGCATCGTGATCGGCAAGTCGGGCTCCGAGGTCGACGCGCTGCGCAAGGACCTGCATCGCATGACGCAGAAGTCCATCAAGGTCAACATCCTCGAGATCAAGCGCCCGGAGCTGGACGCCAAGCTCGTCGCCCAGTCGGTGGGCGAGCAGCTCCAGAACCGCGTGGCGTTCCGCCGCGCGATGAAGCGCGCGCTGACGAGCGCCATGCGCTCGGGCGCCAAGGGCTGCAAGATCCAGGTCTCCGGCCGCCTCGGCGGCGCGGAGATGGCCCGCACGGAGATGTACTCCGACGGCCGCGTGCCGCTGCACACGCTGCGCGCCGACATCGACTACGGCTTCTACGAGGCTCGCACCACCTTCGGCCGCATCGGCGTGAAGGTGTGGATCAACAAGGGCGAGATCATGCCCGAGGGCTTCACCGGCGTCGACCTGACCGACATGAACGCCCCGGCGCCCCAGCAGGACCGCGACCGGCGCGATCGCCGCGACGGCCGTGACGGCCGCGGGCGCGGTCGCGGGCGCGGCGGCCAGGGCGGTCCCGGCGGTCGCGGGCGCGGCGGCCAGGGCGGCGGCCGCGGGCGCGGCGGCCAGGGCGGCGGCGGCCGCGGGCCGGGTGGCCCCGGCGGTCGCGGCGGCCAGGGCGGCGGCGGTGGCCGCGGCCCGCAGGGGGGTGGGCGCTAGATGCTGTCCCCCAAGCGCGTCAAGCACCGCAAGCAGCACCGCGGCCGCCGCGCCGGCATGTCGCGCGGCCAGACGACCGTGCAGTTCGGCGAGTACGGCATCAAGGCGCTCGACGCCGGCTGGCTCACCAACCGCCAGATCGAGGCCGCCCGTATCGCGATGACCCGCAAGATCAAGCGCGGCGGCAAGGTCTGGATCAACGTCTTCCCCGACAAGCCCTACACGAAGAAGCCGGCCGAGACCCGCATGGGCTCCGGCAAGGGCTCGCCCGAGGGCTGGGTCGCCGTGGTCAAGCCCGGCCGCGTGATGTTCGAGCTGGCCGGCGTGCCCGAGCCCCTCGCCCGCGAGGCGATGCGCCTGGCCGGCCACAAGCTGCCCGTTCGCACGAAGTTCGTGACCCGAGAGGACAGCGAGTGATGGCGACGCAGACCGCACGTGAGCTGCGCGAGCTCGACGACACCCAGCTCGTGGAGCACATCCAGACCCTCCGACGGGACCTGTTCGGCCTGCGCTTCCAGCACGCCACCGGCGAGCTGGAGAACACCGCGGGCCTCCGAAACTCCAAGCGCGCGCTCGCGCGGGCCCTCACCGTGGCCCGCGAGCGCGGCATCGACACCAACCAGATCTGATGGCTGACGAAGAGACCAACGAGGAGACGCCCGTCGAGGCGACCGAGCCCGAGGCGCCCGAGGCCGAGGCGACCGACGCCGACGCCCCCGCCGAGGAGGCTCCCGCTCCCCTGACCGCCAAGGAGAAGCGGGCGCAAGCGAAGCACCTCGCGGCCTCGAAGCGTCCGCCGCGGACCCCCGAGGAGCGCCACGCCGAGCGCCAGGCCGAGCGTGCCCGCAAGGCGCGCCTGCGCCGCGCGCGCCGGCTGAAGGAGCGCGAGGCCCGCAAGGCCGAGCCGAAGACCCCGCCGCCGGCGCCGGTCGAGCACGTCCACGGCCGCAAGAAGGTGCGCCAGGGCGTCGTCGTCTCCGACAAGGCCGACAAGACGATCACGGTGCGCGTCGACATCGCGCGCCGCCACCGCCGCTACGAGAAGATCGTGCGCACCTCCACGACGCTGCACGCCCACGACGAGGCCAACGAGGCCCACGAGGGCGACACCGTGCGCGTCGAGGAGAGCCGCCCGCTGTCGCGGACGAAGCGCTGGAAGCTCGTCGAGGTCCTGGAGCGCGCCAAGTGATCCAGAACGAGTCCCGCCTCAAGGTCGCCGACAACACGGGCGCGCGCGAGATCCTCGTGATCCGCGTGAAGGGCGGCTCGCGCCGTCGCTACGCCCACGTCGGCGACATCATCACCGCGACCGTCAAGCAGGCCAACCCGCAGGGGTCGGTCAAGAAGGGCGACGTCGTGACCGCCGTGGTCGTGCGCACGAAGAAGCCGTTCGGCCGCGACGACGGCACGTACATCGCCTTCGACGAGAACGCGGCGGTGATCATCGACGCGCAGAACAACCCGCGCGGCACCCGCATCTTCGGGCCCGTCGCGCGCGAGCTGCGCGAGCGCAACTTCATGAAGATCATCTCGCTCGCTCCGGAGGTGCTGTAGACCGATGGCCGCTAGCCTGAAGATCCGGCGCGACGACGAGGTCGTGGTCATCTCCGGCAAGGACCGGGGCAAGACCGGACGGGTCCTGCGCGTGGAGCCCCGCAAGCAGCGGGTCTACGTGGAGGGGCTGAACATCGTCAAGCGCCACCAGAAGCCGTCGGCCCTGAACCCCAACGCTCAGGCCGGCGTCATCGAGCGGGAAGGCCCGATCCACATCTCCAACGTGGCGCTGGTCGACCCGAAGGACAAGAAGCCGACGCGCGTCGGCATCAAGCGAGAGGACGGCAAGCGCTTCCGCGTCGCCCGTCGCTCCGGACAGCAGATCGACTGATGGCCACCGACACCCCCACCGCACCCGCCCGGCTCAAGGTCCGGTATCTCGAGGAGATCCGCCCGGCGCTCAAGGAGCAGCTCGGGCTGTCCTCGATCATGCAGGTGCCCAAGATCGAGAAGATCACGCTGAACATGGGCGTCGGCGAGGCCAAGCAGGACTCCAAGATGCTGGAGGCCGCGCAGGAGCAGCTCGCGACGATCGCCGGCCAGAAGCCGAACGTCCGCCGCGCGCGCAAGTCGATCGCGGCGTTCAAGCTGCGCGAGGGGATGCCCGTCGGGCTGTCGGTCACGCTGCGCGGCGACCGCGCCTACGAGTTCCTCGATCGCCTGCTGTCCATCGCGATCCCGCGCATCCGCGACTTCCGCGGGCTGAAGCGCACGTCGTTCGACGGCCGCGGCAACTACACGCTCGGCGTGCGCGAGCAGATCATCTTCCCGGAGATCGACTACGACGCCATCGACCAGGTCCGCGGCCTGGACGTGACGATCACGACGACCTCCCCGGACGACGAGGGCGCGCTCGCCCTCCTCACCGCGTTCGGCATGCCATTCACCCGAGAGGACCAGTAGGAACGCCATGGCGAAGACCTCGCAGCGCGTCCGCCAGGCGCGCCCCGCCAAGTACAAGACCCGGGAGTACACTCGCTGTCGCCGTTGCGGCCGCCCCCGCGCCGTGTACCGCAAGTTCGGCGTCTGCCGGATCTGCCTGCGCGAGCTGGCGCACGACGGCTACATCCCCGGGATGACGAAGAGCAGCTGGTAGCCCGACCATGTCCATGACCGATCCCATCGCCGACTTCCTGACGCGGATCCGCAACGCGATCCACGCGGCGCACGAGACCGCGGAGATCCCGTCGAGCAAGCTGAAGGTCGAGATGGCGCGCATCCTCAAGGAGCAGGGCTACATCGACGGCTACGAGGTCGAGGCGCCCAACGCCGACCATCCGGGCGAGGTCATCCGCGTGCGACTGAAGTACACGGACTCGCGCCAGTCGGCGATCAGCGGCCTCGAGCGCGTCTCGCGCCCCGGCCAGCGCCACTACGTGCCGGCGTCGAAGATCCCGAAGGTGCAGGGCGGCATGGGCACGGCGATCGTGTCCACGTCGCGCGGTGTCATGACCGGCCACGACGCGCGGCGCGCGGGCGTGGGCGGCGAAGTCGTGGCGAAGGTGTGGTGACGTGAGCCGCATCGGTCGCAAGCCGATCCCCGTCCCGTCGGGGGTCACCGTCACCATCGATCCCGAGGTCGTCCGGGTCCACGGCCCGCGCGGCGAGCTGAGCGAGCGCATCCCGCGCGACATCACGGTCGCGCAGGAGGGCGACGAGCTCGTCGTCACCCGGCCCACGGATCGCGGCCCGCACCGGGCCCTGCACGGCCTCACCCGGTCGCTCGTGGCCAACATGGTCGAGGGCGTCACCAACGGCTACGAGAAGGCGCTCGAGATCCAGGGCGTCGGCTACCGCGCGCAGCTCAAGGGCAAGGACCTGGAGCTCGCGCTCGGCTACTCGCACCCGGTGTCGATCAAGGCGCCGGAGGGCATCGAGTTCGAGGTTCCCCAGCCGACGCGCATCGTCGTCAAGGGGATCAGCAAGCAGCTCGTGGGCGAGGTGGCCGCCAACATCCGCAAGCAGCGGCCGCCGGAGCCCTACAAGGGCAAGGGCATCCGCTACGAGGGCGAGTACGTCGCCCGGAAGGTCGGGAAGCGCGCATGACGGTTCTGACGAAGGAAGCGCGCCGCCTCAAGCGTCGCCGCCGCGTGCGTGCGAAGGTCGTCGGCACGGCGACCCGCCCGCGCCTGGCCGTGTTCCGCTCCAACCGCGGCGTGTTCGCCCAGCTCATCGACGACGAGGCCGGCCGCACGCTGGCCGCCGCCCAGTGGACCGAGCCCGACGTGCGCGGCCTGGGCCGCATGGAGCAGGCCAAGCGGGTCGGCGAGCTGATCGCCGAGCGCGCGAAGGCCGCCGGCATCGAGCGCGCCGTGTTCGACCGCGGCGGCTACCAGTACCACGGCCGCGTGAAGGCCGTGGCGGACGGCGCCCGCGAAGCCGGACTGGCAATCTAGGAAGAGACCTCTGATGCAGATCGATCGTTCCGTCAGCCCCGCCGGCCTGGACCTCCAGGAGCGCGTCGTGGAGATCAACCGCGTCGCCAAGGTCGTCAAGGGCGGCCGCCGCTTCTCGTTCACCGCGCTCGTCGTCGTCGGCGACGAGGAGAGCGTGGTCGGCGTCGGCTACGGCAAGGCCAACGAGGTCCCGCTGGCGATCCAGAAGGGCGTCGAGCAGGCCAAGAAGAACCTCTTCCGCGTGCCCAAGCACGGCTCGACCATCACCCATCAGGTCGACGGCGTCTTCGGCTCCGGCCACGTGCTGCTGAAGCCCGCCTCGCCCGGTACCGGCGTCATCGCCGGCGGCGGCGTGCGCGCGGTGCTCGAGCTGGCCGGCATCCACGACATCCTCAGCAAGTCGCTGGGCACCCAGAACCCGATCAACCTCGTGAAGGCGACGGTCGCGGGCCTGCAGTCCCTGCGCCGCCCCGAGGAGGTCGCGCAGCTGCGCGGCCTGTCGGTCAACGCGGTGCTCGGCCTCGACGGCGGCGCCGACACGCCCGCGCCCGAGTCCGCCGGCGAGACGGCGGAGGAGGTCACCGCCTGATGGCCGGCGCGGTGAAGGTCACGCAGATCAAGAGCCGCAACGGCGCCAACCACGCGCAGCGCGAGACGCTGCGGTCGCTGGGCCTGCGGCGCATCGGCCACACGGTCGAGGTCAAGGACAACCCGCAGACCCGGGGCATGCTGCACCGGGTCCGTCACCTGGTGAAGGTCGATGGCTGACAAGACTTCCAACGAGAACGAGCGGATCGGGCTGCACTCGCTGAGCCCGGCTCCCGGCTCGCGCCGCCCGCGCAAGCGCGTCGGGCGCGGCGAGGGCTCCGGCACCGGCAAGACGTCGGGCCGCGGCCAGAAGGGCGCGGGCGCGCGGTCGGGCTCGAAGTCGCGCGCGAACTTCGAGGGCGGCCAGATGCCGATCCACATGCGGATGCGCAAGCTGCGCGGTCCGCACATGAAGAAGTCGATGCCGTTCGAGCCGTTCCGGACGCACACCCAGCCGGTGAACCTCGGCGACCTGGAGAAGCGCTTCGACGCCGGCGCCGAGGTGACGCTCGAGGACTACGCCAAGGCGGGCATCGCGAAGCGCAAGGGCGTGCCGGTCAAGGTGCTGGCGAAGGGCGACCTGAGCAAGGCGCTCACCGTGCACGCGCACGCGTTCAGCGCCAGCGCGCGCGAGCGCATCGAGGCCGCCGGCGGCACCTGCGTCGTCGTCGAGGCCTAGCCCCGGTGGGCTTCCTGATGCCCGCGGGGCGCGGTCGCCGGTAGTCTCCTGGAGCGGCGAATGCTCTCGACGATCCTCAGCGCCTTCACGGTCGCCGACATCCGCAAGAAGCTGCTGTTCACGGCGGCGATCCTGGCGCTCTACCGGCTCGGCGCCTACATCCCCGTGCCCGGGGTCAGCGCCGAGGGCGTCGAGGCCCTGCGCCGCCAGCAGCAGTTCAGCGACGGCGGCGTCCTCCAGTTCCTGAACGTCTTCTCGGGCGGCGGCCTGTCGCGGATCGCGCTGTTCGCGCTGGGCATCATGCCCTACATCACCGCCTCGATCATCCTGCAGCTCCTGACGGTCGTGGTGCCGTCGCTGGAGAAGCTGCAGAAGGAGGGCGAGGTCGGCCAGCAGCGCATCACGCAGTACACGCGCTACCTCACCGTCGGCCTCGCGTTCGGCCAGGCGATCGGCTACGTGTTCCTGTTCAAGTCGTTCACCGACGACGCGGGCGCGCCGCTGATCCAGCCGTTCAACGCGGGCACCGTGTTCCTCATCGTGCTGTCGCTGACCGCCGGCACGATCCTGCTGATGTGGATGGGCGAGCTGATCACCCAGCGGGGGATCGGCAACGGCATCTCGCTGATGATCTTCGCCTCGATCGTCGCGGGGCTGCCGAACGGCATCTCGCAGTGGTGGAACAGCGACGACCAGGTCTTCCAGGTGATGATGCCGTTCCTGGCGCTCGCGGTGATCGCGGCCGTCGTCTTCATCCAGGAGGGCCAGCGGCGCATCCCGATCCAGTACGCCAAGCGCGTCATCGGGCGCCGGATGACCTCCGGCGGGCAGACCTACCTGCCGCTGCGCGTGAACATGGCCGGCGTCATCCCGGTCATCTTCGCCGCGTCGATCATGGCGTTCCCGCCGACGATCGGGCAGCTGCTGAACACCGACTGGGCGACGGACTTCTCGAACTTCTTCTCGCCGAGCGACTGGCCCTACATCGTCGGCGAGTCGTTCTTCATCATCGTCTTCACGTACTTCTACACGGCGGTCACGTTCAACCCGGTCGACCAGGCCGACAACCTGAAGAAGTACGGCGGGTTCATCCCCGGCGTGCGACCAGGGCGGCCCACGGCCGAGTTCCTCGACCGCATCCTCGCGCGCCTGACGTTCCCGGGCGCGCTCTACCTGGCCGCGGTCGCGGCGCTGCCGACGATCCTCATCAACCAGACGTCGGCGACGTTCTACTTCGGGGGCACGTCGCTGCTCATCGTGGTCGGCGTGGCGCTCGACACGATGAAACAGCTCGAGGCCCAGTTGATGATGCGCAACTACGAAGGATTCTTGAAGTAGGATCTCGCGTCCCGTGTCGGAGCTGAACGTCATCCTGCTCGGTCCTCCGGGGGCTGGGAAGGGCACCCAGGCCGAGCGTCTTCAGGACGACTTCCACCTGCTGCACGTCTCGACGGGCAACATGCTGCGCGCCGCCGTCGAGGAGGGCACCGAGCTGGGCCGCCGCGCGAAGGAGTTCATGGACCGCGGCGAGCTCGTCCCCGACGACGTGATCATCGGCGTCATCGTCGCCCGCCTCGACGAGGAGGACGCCCAGGACGGCTTCCTGCTCGACGGCTTCCCGCGCACGCGCCCGCAGGCCGAGGCGCTCGAGACCGCGCTCAAGGACCTGGGCCGCTCGCTGACCGCGGCCCTGCTCGTCGACGTCCCCGACGACGTCGTGGTCCGCCGGCTGTCGGGCCGCCGCGTGTGCCAGAAGGCCGGCCACCCCTACCACGTCGACACGAACCGGCCCAAGCACGACAACGTCTGCGACATCGACGGCTCCCGTCTGATCCAGCGCGACGACGACCGCGAGGAGACGGTGCGCAAGCGCCTCGAGGTCTACAACGAGCAGACCGCGCCGCTGATCGACTTCTACGACGAGCGCGGCCTGCTGAAGCGCTTCGACGGCACGCGCACCCCGACCGAGGTGCACGATCACATCCGCGCGACGCTCGCGACGCTGCGCCTCGAAGACGAGATCTAGGTTCGGCGCCGCTCCGCGCCCCGCGCGGACCGCGCCGTCGCGCGTCAGCGCGCGGGGGTGATCGACTTCGATGTCGCATGGCGGCACTCAGGTCGACCACCCCTGCCGCGAGCGGTTCGCCTGGGGACTGACCGGTGCGCGCGCGCCGGCGCGATCCCGCGGCCCACTAGGCTTCGGTCGGCATGATCATCCGCAAGACCCCCGAGGAGATCGAGAAGATCGCGGCCGCCGGCGAGATCCACCGGCGGACCATGCGGCTCATCGAGGGGAAGATCCGTCCGGGGGTCACGACGAAGCAGCTCGACGAGGCGGCCGAGAAGTACATCCGGTCGCAGGGAGCGGTGCCGTCGTTCAAGGGCTACCGCGGGTTTCCCGGGTCGATCTGCGCGTCGCCGAACTCGATGGTCGTGCACGGCATCCCCGGCGGCTACAAGCTCGAGCGCGGCGACATCCTGTCGGTCGACATCGGCGTGACGCTCGACGGCTGGGTCGCCGACGGCGCGCGCACGTTCGCCGTCGGGTCGATCTCGCCGGTCGCGCGCAAGCTGCTCGACGTCACCGAGCAGTCGCTGTTCGACGGGATCGCGCAGGCGAAGGTCGGCAACCGCCTCGGCGACATCTCGCATGCGATCCAGACGACCGTCGAGTCGGCCGGTCTGTCGGTCGTGCGCTCGCTCGTCGGCCACGGCATCGGCCGCGACATGCACGAGGACCCGCAGATCCCCAACTTCGGCGAGCCCGGCCGCGGGCCGCTGCTGGAGGAGGGGATGGTCCTGGCGATCGAGCCGATGACGACCGCCGGGCGCCACGCCGTGCGGATGGGCAGCGACGGCTGGGCGATCTACTCCCAGGACGGCTCGCTGGCCGCCCACTTCGAGTTCACCGTCGCGGTCACCGCGGCCGGCCCGCGGATCCTCACGCCCTGGCACCTGGACACCGCCCGCGCCGCCGCGTGAGCGGCGTCCTCGTCCAGGTCGCCGACCTCCGCAAGCGGTATCCCGGATCGCCCGTCGAGGCGGTCGCCGGGATCAGCTTCGAGGTCCGCGAGGGGGAGATCTTCGGCCTGCTCGGGCCCAACGGCGCCGGCAAGACCACGACGATCGGCACGATCACGACGCGCGTGCGCCCGACCGCCGGCCGGGTCGTCGTCGACGGCCACGACGTGTGCCGCGCGCCCGTCGCCGTCAAGAAGCGCATCGCGGTCGTCCCGCAGCTCAGCAACCTCGACCGCTCGCTGACCGCGGTCGAGAACCTCGCCTTCCACGCCGCCTACTTCGGCGCCGGCCGCCGCGAGCGCCGCCGGCGCGCCCTGGAGATGCTCGCCCGCATGGGCCTCGAGGGCCGCGCGAACGACAAGGTCGACAAGTACTCGGGCGGGATGGCCCAGCGGCTGATGATCGCCCGCGCGCTCATGCACGAGCCGCGCCTGCTGATCCTCGACGAGCCGACCACCGGACTGGACCCGCAGTCGCGCCTGTTCCTGTGGGAGGCGATGCTCGACCTGCGCGCCAGGGGCGTCACGCTGATGCTGACGACCCACGACATGGCCGAGGCCGACCGCCTCTGCGACCGCATCGCGATCGTCGACCACGGCAAGGTCATCGCGCTCGACACGCCCCGCGGCCTGCGGCGCCTCCTCCCGGCCGAGCACGGCCTCGAGGTCGTCGTCTCCGGCCGCGAGCCGCTCACCGTCGACACCGCCGAGAACGTCGAGGGCGCCCCCGAGGACGACCGCTGGCGCGGGCGCATCTACGGCGAGCTCAGCCCCGGCGAGCTGGCCGACGTCGTCCGCGCCGCCGGGCGCGAGCTGATCGAGCTGCGGCGCATGGAGGGCTCGCTCGAGGACGTGTTCGTGCACCTGACCGGACGGGAGCTGCGGTGATCCGCGCGTTCCTGGCCCAGTGCGAGCGCGACCTGTACGTGACCGTCCGCCGCGAGCCGTTCTCGTTCCTCAGCCAGTCGCTGCTGCAGCCGCTGTTCTTCCTGTTCGTCTTCGGCCGCGTGCTGCCCGAGATCGGCGCGGCGCAGGGCGACTACGGCGCCCAGCTCCTGCCCGGCATCCTCGCGCTGACGCTGGTGCTCACCGCGCTGCAGAACGTCGCGCTGCCGCTCGTCATCGAGTTCTCGTTCACGAAGGAGATCGAGGACCGCCTGCTCGCCCCGTTGCCCGTCACCTGGGTCGCCGTCGAGAAGCTGCTGATCGCGACCGTCCGCGGCGTCATCGGCGGCCTGCTGATCCTGCCGCTCGGCGAGCTGATCCTGCCGGGCGGGATCGACCTCGGCGGCGCGTCGATCCCCGCCCTGGCGGCGATGCTCGTCGTCGGCGCGCTCGTCGGCGCCTGCCTGGGCCTCGTCCTCGGCACCGCCGTGCCGCCCAACCGCATCAGCGTCGCGTTCGGCCTGATCCTCACGCCGCTGATCTTCACCGGCGCGACGTTCTACCCGTGGGAGTCGCTGGACTCGCTGCGCTGGTTCCAGGTCCTCACGCTCGTCAACCCGATGACCTACGTCAGCGAGGGCATGCGCGGCGCGCTCACCGACGCGCCCCACCTGGCGGCCGGCTGGATCGTGCTCGGGCTGGCCGCCGGGATCGCGATCTTCGGTACCTTGGGAGTCCGCGGATTCCTCCGCCGGGCGGTCGACTAGCAGGTCCGGCGGCCGGAACGCGCCCCCGCTCGGAACGTTTGCTATCTTCAACGGTCGCGCGTTTTGCGGGCCCCTGCCTGCGATCGCACCCGTTTTCTCACGCCGAAAGGGACCATGAAGGTACGACCGTCGGTCAAGCCGATGTGCGAGAAGTGCAAGATCATCCGCCGCCACGGCGCGGTCCTCGTGATCTGCTCCAACCCCCGTCACAAGCAGCGGCAGGGCTGACCATGGCGCGCATCGCTGGCATCAACATCCCGCTGAACAAGCGCGTCGAGATCGGCCTCACCTACATCTACGGGATCGGCCGCTCCACGTCGAACGAGCTGCTCGCCCAGACGGGCATCAATCCGGACACCTACGTCCGCGACCTCACCGACGACGAGGTCGCCAAGCTCCGCGACGCCATCGACCGCAACCTCACGGTCGAGGGCGACCTTCGCCGCGAGCGCTCCCAGGACATCAAGCGCCTGATGGAGATCGGCTGCTACCGCGGCCTGCGCCATCGTCGCGGCCTCCCGGTCCGCGGCCAGAACACCAAGACGAACGCCCGCACGCGCAAGGGTCCCAAGCGCATGCAGGTGGCCGGCAAGAAGAAGGCGGGGAAGAAGTAAGTGCCTGCACCGAAGCGCCCCCAGCGGGGCCGCCGCAAGCCGAAGAAGAACATCCCGATCGGCCAGGCGCACATCAAGACGTCGTTCAACAACACGATCGTCTCGCTGACCGACCGCGAGGGCAACGTCATCGCGTGGGAGTCGGCCGGCGGCGCGGGCTTCAAGGGCTCGCGCAAGTCGACGCCGTTCGCCGCGCAGGTGACCGCCGACGCCGCCGCCCGCAAGGGCATGGAGCAGGGGCTCCAGAAGGTCGAGGTCTTCGTCAAGGGCCCGGGCTCCGGGCGTGAGACGGCGATCCGCTCGCTGCAGGCCGCCGGTCTCGAGGTCACCGGCGTGCGCGACGTCACCCCCCAGGCTCACAACGGCTGCCGCCCCCGCAAGCGGCGCCGCGTGTAGGAGATCACCTTGGCTCGAGACACCTCTCCCCAGTGCAAGCAGTGCCGCCGCGAGGGACAGAAGCTGTTCCTCAAGGGCGAGCGCTGCCTGACCGACAAGTGCGGCGTCGAGCGTCGCTCCTACCCGCCGGGCGACCACGGCCGTGGCCGCCAGAAGCAGTCCGAGTACCGCCTGCAGCTGCGTGAGAAGCAGAAGGCCAAGCGCTACTACGGGATCCTGGAGCGCCAGTTCGCCAACTACTACGACAAGGCCAGCCGCCAGCAGGGCATCACGGGCGAGAACCTGCTCACGCTGCTGGAGCTGCGCCTGGACAACGTGCTCGTGCGGCTCGGCTTCGCCGCCTCCCGCCGCCAGGCCCGCCAGCTGATCCGCCACGGCCACTGGACGGTCAACGGCCGCCGCGTCGACATCCCCAGCTACCAGGTGCGCCCCGGCGAGGTCATCGCGATCAAGGCCGGCAGCTCCGCCGAGGCCGCCATTCGCGACGCCACCGAGCTGACCGGCCAGGTGCCGGCGTGGCTGCAGGCCGACCACGACGCGCTGACGGCCAAGGTCCTGCGCAAGCCGGAGCGCCGCGAGGTCGCCGCGCCGGTGCAGGAGCAGCTCATCGTCGAGCTGTACTCGAAGTAACCCGCTTGAGAAGCGCGGCGCGCCCGGACTGTCCCCGCGCCGCCCACAGAGAACGACAGTAAGGCCCCCATGCTCGACTTCCAAGTCCCCCGGATCACCAGCGAAACGGTCGACGAGAACCGCGGCACCTTCACGATCGAGCCGCTCGATCGTGGCTTCGGCTACACGTTCGGCAACTCGCTGCGTCGCGTGCTGCTCAGCTCGCTCAGCGGCGCCGCGGTGACGAGCGTCCGCATCGAGGGCGTCGCGCACGAGTTCTCGACGATCCAGGGCGTCAAGGAGGACGTCACGGACATCGTCCTCAACCTCAAGGGCATCGTCTGCAAGATGCACTCCGACGCCAGCGAGGTCGAGGCCCCGCTCGTCGTCACCGGCCCGGGGGACATCACCGCCGGCGACATCGACCTGCCGGCCGGCGTGGAGATCCTCAACCCCGAGGTCCACATCGCGACGCTCGAGAAGAAGACGAAGCTGGAGCTGTACCTGACGATCGGCCGCGGCCGCGGGTACCGCCCCGCCGAGGAGAACAAGACGCCCGACCAGCCGATCGGCGTCATCCCGATCGACTCGATCTTCTCGCCGGTGCGCCGCGTCGCCTACGCCGTCGAGCAGGCGCGCGTCGGGCAGCGCACCGACTTCGACAAGCTCACGCTCGACATCGAGACCGACGGCTCGATCGACCCGCACGCCGCGCTGCGCGAGGCGGCCGAGCTGCTGATCAGCCAGCTGGCGATCTTCACCGACGCCGACCGCGTCGAGGAGCTGCGCGCCGGCCCCGCCGGCCAGCTCGCCGACGGCCTGGCCGCGGCCGGCAACGGCCACGGCGCCGGCGGCGCCGCCGCCGCGTCGGGCGGCCCGATGCACGACATCCTCATCGAGGAGCTCGAGCTCGGCGTGCGCTCGTACAACTGCCTGAAGCGCGCGGGCATCCAGACGGTCGGCGACCTGGTCTCGAAGTCCGAGGGCGAGCTGAACGCGATCCCGAACTTCGGCAAGAAGTCGATCGACGAGGTCATCGAGACGCTCGAGGCGCGCGGGCTGAGCCTCCGCGAGGACTGAGATGCGCCACCAGAAGACCCGTCACAAGCTCAGCCGCGACACGGCGCACCGCAAGGCGCTGCTGCGCAACCTGAGCAAGCAGCTGATCGAGCACGAGCGCATCAAGACCACCGAGGCGAAGGCCAAGGCGGTCAAGCCCGAGGTCGAGAAGCTCATCACGCTCGCCAAGCAGGGCGACCTGCACGCGCGCCGGCAGGCGATGGCCGACCTCGGCAACAACAGCGAGGACACCAAGGCCGTCGTCGCCAAGCTGTTCGAGGAGGTCGCGCCGCGCTACACGGAGCGGCCCGGCGGCTACACGCGCATCCTCAAGCTCGGTCCGCGCGCGGGTGACGCGACCGAGATGGTCTACCTCGAGCTCGTCTAGCGCTCCGCGCCCGCGCCGACGCGCGGGCGCGGGGAAAAGATCGGCCGAAACATCAGCGGCGCGCGCCCGTCGCGCGGCGTAGGATCGCCTCCGTGCGGGCACGGAGGCCGGTCTGGCTGTGGGTGGCGGCGGCCGCGGTGATCGTCGCTGCGGCCCTTCCGACAGAGGCCTCCGCACGCCGGCTGGAGGTGTGGATCCACGGCGGCGAGGGCGTCACGCTCACCGTGCTCGACCGCACGCTCTCGCCGTCCGCCGACCTCTTCAGCTGCGACAGCACGCTGGACCGCACCCAGACGCGCATCCCTCCGCCCGGCGGGGTCATCCAGCCCGGCTACGACGGCGGCGGATGGGTGTGCCGGGTCGGCCCCGCGGACCTCGTGGTGACCCACAACCTGCGCATCGGCAGCAGCGACTACGTCCTGTGGGCCCAGAGCCGGGCGCCGCTCGTCGGCCAGAACGCCACCGAATGCCAGATCCGCCACCTGGGGTCCGACAAGCCGGCGCCCGAGGCGCCGTACGAGTGCCAGGCGGTGTTCCGCTACGCGGGCGAGGCCGATCCGATCACCTCCACGGTGGTGACCCGCCGCACGCCCAGGACCGTGACGGACCCCGCCCAGCAGCGGGCCCTCTTCGTCGGCGGCTGCGTGAAGACGCCGGAGAACTGCATCTGGCAGTCCGTCTCGTCCGAGCCGGCGCCCTACCGGGGGCCCAGCCGGATCATCCAGGCCGGGAGCGTCGACTGCGACACCTCCGAGGAGGGCAGCCCGTTCACGCGCGAGGTCGCCACGGGATCGGCCACCGCGGTCACGTTCGGCGGAGACGCCTCGTTCTCGGTGGAGGCCGGGTTGTTCAGCGGCGAGCTCAGCCTCGCCTACGACCGGACCGTGACCGACAAGGTCGAGGACCGCGCCGAGCTCGCCTTCACGCTCGACCGCGGGATGCGCTGGAAGCTCGAGCTCGTCCCCGACTACTACCGCTACACGGGCAACCTCACCGTCTCCGTCCCCGCCGACGTCCCGAACGGACCTCAGAAGGGGCTCTACTACCTGCCCGACCTGTCGGTCGACGAGCCGCGCGCGACGGGCGCCGTGCCGCAGCCCGACGACGGGAGCGGCGGCGTCGGCAACCTGCGCGTCGTCCAGTGGCCCGACCCCGCCTGCAAGGAGAGGTCGGCCGCGCCTCCCCTGTGCGTCGACCTCGACGAGGACGCGGGCGACGACGCGATGCCGCTGTGCGAGGTCGTGCGGCCCCAGCCGGCGGCCGACGACGGCTGGTGCCGCCCCGCGCCCTACGACGCCGGCGCCTGCCCGCCCCGCGAGCTCTTCAGCGTCCGTGACGGGAGCTGGCCGGCGCCCTGGTCGAGCACCGGCGGGATCGAGTTCGCGTGGTGGGGCGCCAGGGACCGCCCCCAGGCCGAGGCGGTGACCTGTCCGGCCGGGACGTCGCCGACCGGCGCGGGGGGCGACGGGTCGATCGCCGCGACCGCGCCGGACCTCCACTGGTCCTGGCGGCTGTGCGTCACCGACGACACGTCCACCGGAAGCGACGCCGACGACGCCCCGCCCGCCGACGTGACGCCGCCACCTGCCGACGTGACGCCGCCCGCCGCCGACGTCACCCCGGCCGCGGCGGGGAGCGCCGTCGCGCGCGCGGCCGCCGCCCGGCGGCGCGGCGCCGACACGATCTACGTGTCGCTGCCCCTGAGCGACCGGTCGGGTGACGCGCCCCGCGACCTGCTGGCGGCGGTGCGGCTCGCCTTCGCCGACCACGGCAGGCGCGCGGACGGCCGGCGGCTGCGCCTGCGCGTCCTCTCGGACGCCGACCCGCGCACCGGCCGCTGGAGCGCGGCGCGCACCCGCGCCAACGCCCGCCGCGCGGCCTCCGATCCACGCACGCTCGCCTACGTCGGCGAGGCCAGCTCGGGCGCGACGGCCGTGGCGGTCCCGATCCTCAACCGGGCCGGGGTGCTGACCGTGAGCCCGTCGAGCACGGCGGTGGACCTGACCACCAGCGCCGCCATGCGGCCGTCGGGACGGCGGACCTTCGCGCGGGTGATCCCGAACGACCTCAGCCAGGCGGCCGCGCTGGCGCAGTCGATGCGCGACTGGCGGGTGCGGCGGGTGTTCGTCGTCCAGGACGGCAGCGCCTACGGCCGCGATCTGGCCGCGCTGTTCGCCGCCCATGCCGCGTCCCACTTCGGCGTGCGCGTCGTGGGGCGCGCCGGGGTCCCGTCGACCGCCGACGAGCGCCTGGCGCTGGCGGGCCGGGTGCGGGGCGCAGGCGCCCAGGCGGTCCTGTTCGCCGGGCTGGCCCAGAGCGGCGCCGAGCCGACGATCCGGGCGCTGACGACGGCGATGCCGCGCCTGCAGGTGTTCGGCGGCGACGGGCTGACGAACCATCCGGAGCTCCTGCGCTCCATGACCGTCGGCGGCGCCGACGGCCCGCTGCGCCTGACCTCGCCGGCGCTCCTGCCCTCGACGCTGCCGCGCGCGGGCCGGAGCGTGTTCCGGCGCGTGTGGGCGCGCACGGGCCGCCGTCCCGACGCGTACGCGGTCTACGCCTACGAGGCGATGGACGCGGTGCTGGACGCCGCCGACCGCGCCGGCATCGGCCGGCTGGGACCGCGTCGCGCGCGGGCGGCGACCCGCCGCGCGTTCTTCGCCATCCGGGACCGCCGCTCGCCCATCGGGCGCTATTCGATTCGGCCCAGCGGCGACACGACGATGTCGCGCTACGGGCAGTTCACGGTGCACCGGGGCGTCCTGCACGCGCCGCAGTGCCTGTCGTGCGGGCGGGGGAGGGCGCGATGAGGCGTCTCGTCGTCGCGGCCCTGGCCGCCGTCGCGCTGTCGGCGTGCGCCGCCTCCGGCGCCGAGGCGCGCACCCTGTGGGGGGAGATCACCAGCGCCGACGGCGTGCGGATCAGCCGCACCGACTGGAGCCTGCGCCAGGGCGCGCCGTTCGCCCTCGCCTCGTGCGACGCGGGCCCGATCCACGGCCCCGCCACCAGGGAGCTGCCCTACGGATCGACGGGGGGAAGCTGGTGCAAGAGCACCACGGTGAGCGACATCGGCGAGGACTTCGAGTTCACGATCGACGACGGCGCCTACGTCGTCTACGGCTACGTCCTCACGCCGTGGGCGGGCGACAACCAGCTGCGCTGCGAGATCCGCCGAGCCGGGACGCAGACGCCCGCGCGCGACGCCCCCTACGTCTGCACCGCGGTGTTCTCGCAGCCCGAGAGCTTCACCGACCCCCGCCCGCGCTTCATCGTCGGGCGCAAGGGCGCCAACGAGGTGACGGATCCGGCGACGCAACGGTCGCTGTTCAAGCAGCTGTGCCTCTCCAAGGCCGCGGTCTGCCACTTCCAGACGCCGCGGTCCGAGGAGAAGGTGGTGGACGACGGCAAGGCGGTCTGGCTCGTCGGCCCGTTCGCCAACTGCAGCACGAGGAAGGCCGATCTGAAGTTCCGGCACACGGTCGTGCGGTCGACCAGCTCCAGCTTCGACGTCAGCGTCAAGGGCGGCGTCGAGCTGTTCGAGTTCTTCAAGGCCGAGATCACGGCGAAGCTCAACGTCGAGTGGGAGTCCTCCCGCGAGTACACGAGCACGCAGACCGTCCCGATCGAGCCCGGCCACTGGGGCGGGCTGCAGCTCGTTCCGGCCGTGGACGTCGTCACCGGCGACGTGGAGATCATCACGTCGACCGCCGTGTACGTGCTGAGGTCGGTGCGGATCGAGCTGCCGCCGAGGAGCATCGTCGACGGCAGCTTCCCGGGCGACACGCGCGTCGTGGGCGGCCCGGCCGAGGTCCGGTGCGCGAACGGGCTGCGCCCAGGCGCCCGGCTGCGGAAGATCCGCGTCTCGCTACGCTGACCGGGATGGCCGGGGTACTCGCTTCGGATGCCGATCGCGAGCGCTGCTCCCGCCTCCTCCACGGCGCCTACGCCGACGGCCGCCTGACGGTCGAGGAGCTCGAGCGGCGGCTGGAGCGCGTCGAGCGCGCCGAGTCCAAGCTGGAGCTGGCGCTCCTGGTGCGCGACGTGCCCAAGCGGCGGGCGCAGCGCTTCGGCGCGGCCGTGGACCGTCTCGACCGGATGGCGCTGAAGGCGCACGGCGCGACCGTGGTCGTCGTCAACGGCTCCCTGATCGGCATCTGGGAGCTCACCGGCGGCGGCACGTTCTGGCCGGCGATCGCGCTCGTCCCCACGTCCGTGCTGCTGGGCTGGCACGCGCTGTCCTCGTGGACCGTGCGCCGGTTCGTGCGCCGGCGGTTCGGCTGACGTGCTGGCCGCGGTCGCCCTCGCCGCGCTCGGGCTCGGGTCCGGTCCCGCCCTTCACGACCGGCCTCTGGAGTGGGCGGTCGCGGGCGTGGGCGAGGGGGCGCGCACGCTCGTGATCCAGCCCGGGATCGGCGGCGGCTGCGACGAGGGCCGCCCGCGCGTGGCGGTGCGCGAGGGCCGCGGCCGGATCCGCGTGTCGGTGACGATCCGCTCGGCCGAGGGCCCCGACGTCGCCTGCCCGGCGATCGCCCACTACCACGAGCCGGTCACCGTGCGCCTCGACGCCCCGGTCGCCGGGCGGGCGATCGGCGGGCCGCAGCGCAGCGGCCGGCCGGGCTTCGTCCTCGACTCGCGCCCGCCGCAGCCCGGGCCCACCGTCGCGGTGCCGCGGGTCGCCGGCCTGCGCGCCGCGGACGCCCGCCGCGCGCTGTGCGCGTGGCGGATCCGCGCCCGCGGGGCCACCGGCGCGGCGACCGTCGCGGTCCAGCGGCCGCGCGCCGGCCGGCCCGTGACGATCCCGCGCGAGGCCGCGCCGGAGCGCTGCTCCGGCCTCCCGGCCCGTCCGGCCGTGACGCTCCGCCCGCGCTGACGACGCCCCGTACGCTCTGGCGCCGTGCCGACCACGCGCCTGACGATCGCCTACGACGGCTCGCCGTTCGCCGGCTGGGCGCGGCAGCCCGGGCAGCGCACCGTCCAGGGCGAGCTCGAGCGGGCGCTGGCGATCGTCCTGCGCCGGGAGGTGGCGCTGACCGTCGCCGGGCGCACCGACACCGGCGTCCACGCCTGGGGGCAGGTCGCCTCATACCTGGGCCCGCCGCCCGAGCGCCTCGACGGCGTGAACGCGCTCCTGCCGCCCGAGATCGCGGTGCTCGACGCGCGGCGCGCGCCCGACGGCTTCGACGCCCGCCGCGACGCGATCGCGCGCACCTACTGCTACCGCGTCCTCGCCCGCCGCCAGCGCGACCCGTTCGAGCTGGGCCGGGCGCTGCACTGGCCCCACCGCATCGACGAGCGCGCCCTGCACGCGTGCGCGGCGCTCCTGCCCGGCACGCACGACTTCACGGCGTTCACGCCGACCGAGACCGACCACGTCCGCTTCGAGCGCATCGTGTCCAGCGCCCGCTGGGAGCGCGACGGGGACATCCTCGCGTTCTGGATCACCGCTGACGCGTTCATGCGCAACATGATCCGGGCGCTGGTGGGGACGATGCTCGAGGTCGCGGGCGGGCGCCGCGACGTCGACGGCTTCGCGCGCCTGCTGACCGGGCGGCCGCGCAGCGAGGGCGGGCAGACCGCGCCCGCGCACGGGCTCTACTTCGCGTCCGTCGACTACGGCGACCGCTCCTAGACTGGGGTGGCCATGCGGGTTCTGCTCACCAACGACGACGGGATCTGGGCGGACGGCCTGCAGGCGCTGCGGCGGGCGCTGCTCACCGTGCCCGACATCGAGCTCGTCGTGATCGCCCCCGACGGCAACCGCTCGGCGATGGCGCGCTCGATCACCACGCGGCGGCCGCTGTGGATCGAGCAGGTCGAGTTCGAGGACGGCACCCACGGCTACGCGACCGACGGCACGCCCGTCGACTGCGTGCGCCTGGCCCGCCTCGGCCTGGTCGAGGGCTTCGAGGCCGAGGCCGTCGTGTCCGGCATCAACCACGGCGCCAACCTCGGCGACGACATCAGCTACTCGGGCACGGTCGCGGCCGCGCTGGAGGGCGTGCTCGTCGGCCTGCCCGCCGTCGCGGTCTCCCAGCAGTCCGCGCGCGGCGAGATGGACTTCCGCTTCGGCGACCGCTTCCGCTTCGACACCGCCGCCTCGTTCGCCGCCGCGATCGTCGACCGCCTCGACGAGGTGCCGCTGCCGCCGGGCACGCTCCTGAACGTGAACGTGCCCGCGAGCGAGCCGACCGGCGTCGAGGTCACCCGCCTGGGCAAGCGCGTCTACCGCGACGAGCTGAAGCTCAACGCGCAGGAGGGCGAGCGGCGCCAGTACTGGATCTACGGGCGCGACCACGGCTACGAGCACGAGGACGGCACCGACCTGGCCGCCGTCGCCGAGGGCCGCATCGCGGTCACGCCGATCCACTTCGACCTCACGGACGTGGCGGGCATGGACGCGCTGCGCCGCTTCGACCTCGCGCGCATGGTCGCCCCGGCCGCGCGGGAGGTGGAGTGACGGCGGCCGATCCGGCTGCCCGGGCCGCCGAGCTGCGCGAGCAGCTGCGCCATCACGCCTACCGCTACTACGTCCTCGACGACCCCGAGATCGGCGACGACGAGTACGACGCGCTCTACGACGAGCTCAAGCGGCTCGAGGCGGCCCACCCCGAGCTCGTGACGCCCGACTCGCCGACGCAGACCGTCGGCGGGCTGCAGGCGGTGACGCGCCTGGAGAAGGTCGAGCACCTGCAGCCGATGCTGTCGCTGGCCAACGCCCGCAGCGAGCAGGAGCTGCGCGACTGGGTGGCGCGGATGCGCAACCACCTGGCCCGCGAGGGCATCGAGGACCCGCGGTTCCGGTTCGTGTGCGAGCCGAAGATCGACGGCCTGGCGATGTCGCTGCGCTACCGCGACGGCGCGCTGGAGCGGGCGGTCACGCGCGGCGACGGAACGGTCGGCGAGGACGTGACCCACAACGTGCGCACGATCGGCGCGGTCCCCAAGCGCATCGACGACGCGCCGCCCCTGATCGAGGTCCGCGGCGAGGTCTACATGTCGCTGCCCGACTTCCAGGCGCTCAACGAGCGGCGCGCCGAGGCCGGCGAGTCGACGTTCATGAACCCGCGCAACGCGGCGGCGGGCACGATCCGCCAGCTCGACCCGGCGCTCGCCGCCCAGCGGCCGCTGTCGTTCTGGGCCTACGGCGTCGGCGCGGTCGAGGGCCTCGCGTTCGCGCGCCACTGGGAGGCGCTGCGGTGGCTGCGCGACCACGGCTTCCCGGTCAACGACCAGATCCGGCTCGTCGACGGCGAGGACGACGTCGTCGCGCAGTGCCTGGACTGGGAGGCGCGCCGCGGGTCGCTGGACTTCGAGATCGACGGGGTGGTCGTCAAGGTCGACGACGTCGAGCTGCAGCGCCGCCTCGGCGTCGTGGGGCGCGACCCGCGCTGGGCGATCGCGTGGAAGTTCGCGCCGACGACGAAGGTGACGAAGCTGCTGAAGGTGGACTGGAACGTCGGCAAGTTCGGCGACCTGCACCCGTTCGCCGTCCTCGAGCCCGTCGAGGTGGGCGGCGTGATCGTCAAGCTCGCCACCCTCCACAACGAGGAGGACCTGGTCCGCAAGGACCTGCGCGAGGGCGACGACGTGATCGTGCTGCGCGCCGGCGACGTGATCCCGCAGGTCGTCTCGCCGGCGCCGCACGTGGCCGAACGCGAGGACCGCGGGCCGCTGCCGCGCCCGCCCGAGCGCTGCCCCGACTGCGGGACGCCGACGGTCAAGCCCGAGGGCTCGGTGTTCACGAAGTGCCCCAACCGCAAGGGCTGCCCGGGCCAGCAGTGGCAGCTCACCAAGCACTTCGTGTCGCGCGGGGCGATGGACATCGAGGGCCTCGGCGAGCTGCAGGTGGGGCGGCTGCTGCGCGAGGGCGTCATCCGCGACGTCTCCGACCTGTACCGCCTCACGCCCGAGGACGTGGAGAAGGTCGAGGGCTACGGCGAGGTGTCGGCCCGCAACCTCGTCGAGGCGATCGCGCGCTCGCGCGAGGTGCCGTTCGGGCGGGTGCTGTTCGCGCTCGGCATCGAGGAGGTCGGCTTCGTCACCGGCCGCAACCTCGCCCAGCGCTTCCGCACGATCGACGCGCTGCTGGCCGCCTCGCCCGACGAGATCGCGCAGACGCCCGGGGTCGGGCCGGCGACCGCGCAGGTCATCTGGGAGCAGCTGCAGGACGAGGACATGCGCGAGCTGATCGACCGCCTGCGCCCCTACGTGCGCTTCGAGGAGGAGGGACCGCCGCCCGGCGAGGGGCCGCTGGCCGGCCTCACGTTCGTCCTCACCGGCGCGCTGCCCGACCTCACCCGCGAGGAGGCGACCGCGCGGATCGAGGCGGCCGGCGGGCGCGTGACGAGCTCGGTGTCGAAGAAGACCGACTACCTCGTGGCCGGCGAGGGCGGCGGCTCCAAGCGCGAGAAGGCCGAGCGCCTCGGCGTGCCGATCATCGACCAGGCGCGGCTGCTGGAGATGCTCGAGGGCTGATCAGGCGGTCTGCAGCGGCGACGTGCAGAACGCGCAGCGGTGCGCCTCCTTGGGCACGTCGCTCAGGCACTCCGGGCACGGGCGCGTCGGCGAGTCGGCCGGCGGCTCGCTGCGGAAGCGCGAGATCAGGCGGTTCATGGGGAGCACCACGAACCAGAAGACCGCGGTCGCGATCGTCAGGAACGCGATCAGCGAGTTCAGGAACGACCCGTAGCGGAACACCGAGTCGTTGATCGTGAACGTCAGGTCCGAGAAGTCGGGCTGGCCGAAGATCGCCGCCACGATCGGCGTGATGATGTCCTCGACCATCGACGTGACCACCGCCCCGAAGGCGGCTCCGATCACCACGCCGACCGCCAGGTCGACGACGTTGCCACGCAGGAGGAACTGCCGGAACTCGGTGAGCATGGGTCGGGGTTCGCCGCCCGGCCGCGTGCCCCTACCCCAATTTGGCGATGGCGTTGACCATCCGGTCCTGGATGGCGCGGGCGCTGCTCGGGTTGACCCCGTTCATGAGGATCGAGAACGCGACGCGCCCGCCCCGCGTGTCGCAGATGCCGGCCAGGTTGCTGACGTCGCGCAGCGTGCCGGTCTTGCCGCGGCAGCGCCCGGCGGTGGTCGACGAGCGCATCCGGTAGCGCAGGGTGCCCGAGCGGCCGGCGACCGCGAGCGAGTCGATGAACGGGTCGCCAAGGTCCTCGTCGCCGGCCATCGCGGCCAGCAGCGTGACGACGTGGCGGCTGTTGGCGCGGTCCCCGCGCGACAGCCCGGAGCCGTCGACGATCGTGGGGCGCACGCCGAGCCGGGCCAGGTCGTCGCGGACGACGACCGCGCCGGCGTCGGTGCTGCCGGCGTCGCCGTGGTAGGCGCCGAGCGCCTTCAGCAGCATCTCGGCGTAGAAGTTGTCGGACGGGACGTTGGTGCGGGTGATGAGCTCGGACATCGGCGCCGAGCTCGTGGACGCCAGTTCGACGGCGCCGCGGGGCGCGGTCCCGACGCGGGCCTTGCCGCGCACGCGCACGCCGGCCTTGCGCAGGGCGGTGCGCAGCGCGTCGGCGGCCACGGCGGCGGGACGCTTCTGCCAGCCGCGCCCGGCGTAGCCGCGCGAGATGAGCAGCGCGCCGAGCTGGCCGCCGATCTCCCAGTCCAGCCGCCCGCCGGTGTTGGCCGAGCCGCGCAGCCCGTCGAACAGCGACTCGTCGCCGATCACGCCGCCCTCGACGCGGCGCAGGCCGAGCCCCGACAGCTCCTCGGCCAGCCCGGCGATCCGCTCGGCGGTGAGCCCGGGGTCGCCGCCGCCGCGCAGCCACAGGCTGCCGTCGAGCACGCCGTCCTCGTCGATCTCCTCTCGCGCCAGCACGGTCGTCTGCAGCCGCTCTCCGGGGCCGAACAGGCGCAGTGCCGCGGCGGTCACGAACAGCTTGTTCACCGAGGCGGGGATGAGGGCGCGGTCGGCGCGCAGGGCGTAGATCGGCTCGTCGCCGTCCAGGCGCATCACGTACGCGCTCGAGGCCGGGCCGGCCTGGCGCATCTGCGCCGACAGCCGCGACGTGAGGGTCTGCTCGGAGATCGCCGAGGCCGGGGCGGGCGCCGCCACGAGAACGGCGAGCACGGCGAGCAGCGGGCCGGGGATCAGGCGTCGGAACACGATGAAGGAGACACGCCCCGGGAGCCGGGGTTGCGGTCACGGTAGTGGCCGACTGGACGGAAGACCCCCGGTCGGAGCCGGTCGCGGCTCTAGACTGAGGGGGGCCATGGGCAACGTCGTCCCCCTCTCCGGGGCGTCAGGCGGCAAGCGCCGCCGTCGACGCAAGCGCTCCAAGACCGCGTTGGTGCTGGGAGGGGGCGGCTTCACGGGCGCCGTCTACGAGATCGGCGCGCTGCGGGCCCTGGACCTCCTGACCGTGAACCGCTCGGTCAACGAGTTCGACGTCTACGTCGGCACCTCGGCCGGCTCGTTCGTGGCCGCGCTCACCGCCAACGGGGTCACCCCCGAGGAGATGATGCGCGTCGTCAACCAGCAGGAGCACACGCCGTTCCGCGACATCGACGTGGGCACGCTGCTGCGCCCGAACCTCGTCAGCTGGGCCCGCAAGGGCGCGCTGATGCCGCTCCGCGCGGCGGCCGTGATCCGCGACCTGGCCGGCCAGCTCGGCTCGGTGTCGGTGATGGACATCCTGCTGGGCCTCGGCGAGGGCCTGCCGTCGGGCTTCTACAGCGGCGCGGGGCTGGAGCGCTACCTGCGCCAGGTCCTGTCGGACCCCGATCGCTCCGACGACTTCCGCTTCCTCGTCCCCGAGCTGTACCTGACCGCGACCGACCTCGACACGTGCGAGCGGATCGTGTTCGGCTCCGACGGCTGGGACGACATCCCGATCTCCACGGCCGTGCGCGCCTCGACCGCGCTGCCGATGGTCTACGAGCCGGTGAAGGTCGGCGATCGCGAGCTCGTCGACGGCGGCATCGTGTCGACGACGAACCTCGACATCGCCGTCGAGGCGGGCGCCAAGCTCGTCGTGGTCGTCAACCCGCTCGTCCCGTACGTCAACGACTTCAGCCGCGAGGTGCGCACGCTGTTCGGGACGCGCCCGCGCCGCGTCTCGGACATGGGCTTCCCGCAGATCGGCTTCCAGGCGTTCAAGCTCATGACCTACCAGCGCCTGCACGAGATGGCGCGCCAGTGGGAGGACCGCTACCCGGGCGTGGACATCCTGCTCATCGAGCCCGAGCCCGACGACGAGCTGATGTTCCAGACGTCGATCATGAACTACACGAAGCGCGTCGACATCGCCCGCCACGGCTTCGAGACCGTCACGATGCGCCTGGCCGCCGACTACGACCGCTTCGAGGGGATCGCCGAGCGCCACGGCATCGAGATCTCCGCCACCCGGGTGCGCAAGGTCATGGACCACTTCGCCGCCCGCGAGGAGGCCGCCGACGCCACGCGCGCCTGGCGCAAGATCCTCGAGCAGACGACCGGCGCGCTGCTGCGCCAGTCCGCCGAGGACTGAGACCGGCCGACGCTCAGCGGCTCGCGACCGCGGCCAGCGCGTCGCGCAGCCGCTCGGCGCCCTCGCGCTCGTGCACGGCGGCGCGCACGTGGCCGTCGTCGCCGAACGTGCCGCCCGCGGCGACGAGGACCTTGGCGCGCGCGAGCCGGTCGGCGAGCCCGGCGCCGTCGAGGCCGGGCGCCGCGATCCACAGCAGGTTCGCCTCGCTGGGCGCCACCTCCAGGCCGAGCGCGCGCAGCTCGCCCGCCAGCCGGTCGCGCTCGTCGCGCACGCTCGCGACCCGCCGCTCCACGACCGGCCCCACCTCGCGCAGCGCCGCCAGGGCGCCCACCTGCGCCAGGTCGCCGACGCCGCCGGGCGGCGCGATGCGCTCCAGCAGCGGCTCGCTCTCGGGCCCGCCCACCGCGTAGCCGACTCGCAGGCCCGCCAGCCCCCACGCCTTCGAGAACGTGCGCACGGCCAGCAGGCGCGGGAAGCGCTCGACGAGGGGCGTCGCGCTGCGCGGCGCGTACTCGACGAGCGCCTCGTCCAGCAGCACCACGACCCGCTCGGGCAGCGCGTCCAGCAGCTCGGCCAGGGCATCCTCGTCCAGCCACGCGCCGGTGGGGTCGTTGGGGTTGCACAGCGCCACCACGCGCGTGCGCGCGCCGACCGCGTCCAGCACGGCCCGCACGCCGAAGCCGGGCGCGGGGACGGCGGTCGCGCCCGCGCGGCCGGCCAGCAGCGGCAGCAGCGGGTGCGACGGCCACGGCGTGACGAGCTCGTCGCCGGGGGACAGGAGCGCCTCGGCGGCGGCGGCCAGGAGCTGGGAGGCGCCGGAGCCGACGACGACGCGCGACGGCGGCACGCCGACGTGGTGGGCGAGCTCGGCGCGCAGCTCGCCGGCCTTCGGGTCGGGCGGCCGGTGCAGGCCGCGCCGGGCCGCGAACGTCACCGCGTTGACGACCGCGGGCGGCGGCAGGTGCGGCCAGGTCGTCGACGACAGGTCGACCGGCTCGACCCGGGCCAGCGCGCGGCGCCGGCGCTCCTCGGCCTCCTCGCGCAGCCGGCGGCTGGCCTCCTCCGGCGTCTCGGCCTCGAACTGGCGGTAGTAGTCGCGCAGGCCCACCGCGGTCACTGGCGCCCGGGGATCATCGACGAGCCGAGCCCGGCGATGAACACCAGCCAGATCGTGAACGCGATGCCGCCGACGACCGCGCAGACGGCGAACATCGGGCCGACGATGCCGGTGCGCTGGTCGTGGCCGGCGGCGCGGCGCACGAGGATCCACAGCGCGTCGAGGCGCTTGAGCACGACGAGCCCGCCCATCAGGCCGGCCAGGCACAGCGCGAAGGCGGCGACGATCGCCAGGAAGATCCGCTCGCCGTCGCCGCCGATCCGCGACGCCAGCCACAGCGCGGCCACGGGGATCGGCCCCCAGAAGAGGAGGTTGACGACCGCCATGAGCGCCGCGATCGCCCACGAGAGCACCTCGTCGACGCGCTGGCGCCGCGACGAGCCGCGCCGCGGCGTCTGGCGGTAGCGCACCGGGGCCGTCCCGGGCCTGCGGCCCGTGAACAGCCCGCCGGTGTCCGTGGGATCGGTCCTCACTCAGTCAGCGTAGAGCGCATCGAACCGCTCGGCGTAGAGCTCGTTGACCACGTTGCGCTTCACCTTCAGCGAGGCCGTCAGCTCGCCGGTCTCCTGGCTGAAGTCGTGGTCGAGGATGAAGAACTTCTTCACCTGCTCGACCTGCGCGTACCTGGCGTTCGCGCGGTCGACCTCCTCCTGGATCAGCGCGATGACCTGCGGGTGCTGGGCCAGCGCCGCGATCGACGTGTCCTCGATGCCCTGCTCCTGGGCCCACGGGACGATCGTCTCCTCGTCGAGCGTGATCAGCATCGACGGGAACGGGCGCCGGTCGCCGTGCATGACCGCCTGCGAGATCCAGCGCGACTGCTTCAGGTCGTTCTCGAGGTTCGCCGGCGTCAGGTTCTTGCCGCCCGCGGTGATGATGATGTCCTTCTTGCGGCCGGTGATCGACAGGTAGCCGTCCTCGTCGAGCGATCCGAGGTCGCCGGTGTGCAGCCAGCCGTCCTCGTCGATCGAGCCGAACGAGGCGTCCGCGTTGCGCCAGTAGCCCTGGAACACGTTCGCGCCCCGCACCAGCACCTCGCCGTCCTCGGCGATCTTCAGCTCGACGCCGGGCAGCGCGCGGCCGACCGTGCCGAACTTGTGGTGCTCGGGCGTGGAGACCGTCGAGGCGGTGGCCGTCTCGGTCATGCCGTAGCCCTCCATCACCGGCACGCCGCAGGCCCAGAAGAACTCGAGGATCTCCTTGGCGATCGGCGCGGCGCCGGTGACGGCCTCGCGCAGGCGCCCGCCGAACGCGGCGCGGACGTTGGAGAACAGCGTCGCGTCGAACTGGTCGTAGGCGGCCTGCAGCTCCGCGGGGATCGGCTCGCCGGCGATCCGCAGGTCCTCGACCTTGCCGCCGACCTCGGTCGCCTGCGCCAGCGTCTCGGCGTCGACGTTCGCGCCGACCAGGCCGTAGATCTTCTCGAAGATGCGCGGCACCGACGGCAGGTACGTCGGCTTGACCTCCGACAGCTCCACGACGATCTGCTTGACGTCCCCGCCGAAGTAGGCCAGCGCGGTGCCGAGGTCGAACGCGGCGAGCTGGATGAGCAGCGCGAACGAGTGCGCGAGCGGGAGGAACAGGTAGACGAGGTCGTCGTCGCCGCGGAACAGCTCGCGCTGGTTGACCATGTCGACGATCGCGCGGTAGTTGCCGTGGCCGAGGACGCAGCCCTTCGGCGGCCCGGTCGTGCCCGACGTGTAGATGATCGTGTAGGGGTCCTCGGGCGTGACCGCGGCGGTGCGGGCTTCGAGCTCGCGCGGGTCGCGGGCGCGGCCGCGCGCGCGGAGGTCGTCGAGCGAGATCGTCCCCTCGGCCGGCTCGATCGAGATGACGTGGCGCAGGTGGGGCAGCCGGTCGCGGACCTGCTCGACCTTGGCGACCTGGTCGGCGTTCTCGCAGACGACGGCCACGGCCTCGGAGTCCGAGAGCACCCACTCGCACTCCTCGGGCGAGTTCGTCGGGTAGATCGGCACGACGACGGCGCCGGCCTGCGTGATGCCGAACGACGCGTACGTCCACTCCGGCCGGGTGGTGCAGAGGATGCTGACCCGGTCGCCCGGCGCGACGTCGAGGTCGAGGATCCCGAGCCCGACCTCCCGGGCGATCTCCCCGACCTCGGCGAACGTCAGGTCGACCCAGCCGTCAGGCGTCTTGCGCTTGACGGCGAGGTTGTCTCCGTACAGCGACGCCGCCCGCGGCAGCAGGTCGGCGATGGTGCGCGAGCCGGTCCCCGACGGCGTCGCGGTGGTGGTGGCCTCCATGTCCCTCTCCTGAATAGGCGGTCAGGAGGCCGATGTTATTCAGACCCTGGAGGGCTGTGCTTCGGTCGCGAGCGCCCGCTCGCCCAAGCCCGCCCGCAGGCTCTCCATGAACAGGCTCTTGTCGATCCGGCCCTGGAAGATCGGCACGCCCAGCTCCACGCACTTGGAGATCACTTCTCGGCGCTCCAGACCTGCTTCTCGCGCGAGCTCGGTGGGCGTGAGGTGGATCGCCATGGGCCTCCCCCTTCTGGGTTGAGTTTGACCGTGGCGGCGACGCTAGCGCACCCGGTGGACGTCCTCAACGTCGGTGGTCAGACCGGGTTGGGGATGTCCACGAAGGTGTGGCGCACGCCGAACCGCTCGGCGAGCCGGTCGCCGAGCGCACGGATGCCGAAGGTCTCGGTGGCGTAATGCCCCGCGGCGAGGAACGTCACACCGCCTTCCTGGGCGATGGCCATGATCCGTTCGGCCGGCTCGCCGGTGAGGAACGCGTCGAGGCCGAGCTCGATCGCCTCCACGACGTCGTCGGCGGCGCCGCCGGAGACGATGCCGATCGTGGCGACGCGGTCGGGCCCGGCGGGGAAGACGAGCGGCTCGCGGTTCGTGAGCTCGGCCACGCGCGCGACCAGCTCGTCGCGCGCGGGCGCGGGGTCGAGCTCGGCGACGAGGCCGATCGCGCGCCCGCGGTGCTCGGCGAAGGGGCGGGTGCGCGCCGCGCCCAGCGCCCTGGCGATCAGCGCGTTGTTGCCGACCTCCGGATGCGCGTCCAGCGGCAGGTGGTAGGCGGCCAGCGCGAGGTCGTGGTCGAACAGCAGCTTCAGGCGCCGCTTGAGCGCCGGGGTGATCGGCCCGGCCGGCTCGCCCCAGAACAGCCCGTGGTGGACGAGCACGAGGTCGGCGTCCAGCGCGGCGGCGCGCTCGAACAGCTCGGCCGAGGCGCTGACGCCGGTCACGACGTGGGCGACCTCGTCGGGCCCGGGCACCTGGAGGCCGTTGGGCCCGTAGTCGGCGAACGCCGGCGAATCGAGGTAGGCGTCGAGGTCGGCGATGAGATCGGTGAGCGCGGCGGACATGTGGACGCTGGTGTTTGTGAACGCTGGCGTTCGGGTAGGGTCCCGCGCGGGAGATCCTGGGCGGGGAGAGGTATGGAAGCAGCAACGCTGATGCCGGTGCGCGGCCACCACCGCGCCGATGCCGGCGACGACGAGCTGGTCGACGCGACGCGGCGGGGCGACGACCGGGCGTTCGAGGCGCTCTACCAGCGCTACCACCGACGCATCGCGGCCTACGTGCTCGGCATGGTCAAGGACCACCAGCGGGCCGAGGACGTCACCCAGGAGGTCTTTCTCAGCGCGCTGCGGCGGATGCGCGCGACCGACCGCGCGATCGCGTTCAAGCCGTGGATCTACGAGATCGCCAAGAACGCGTGCATCGACCAGTTCCGGCGCTCCCGGCGCACCGACGAGGTCCCGCTCGAGGGCGAGGACGGGCCGGTGGCCGCGCCCGGCGCCGTGCGGCCGGGGGCCGACGCGGCCGTGCTCGCGCGCGCGCAGCTCGACGACCTGTGCGGCGCGTTCGGCGGGCTGTCGGACACCCACCACCGGATCCTCGTGCTGCGCGAGCTCGAGGGGCGCACGTACGAGGAGATCGGCCGCGAGCTGGAGATGACGCGCCCGGCCGTCGAGTCGACGCTGTTCCGCGCCCGCCGGCGGCTGGGCGAGGAGTACGGCGAGCTGGTCAGCGGCGAGCGCTGCCGCAAGGTGCAGGCGATCATCGCGGCCGCGCAGGAGGCGTCGCTGGGCGTGCGCGACCGGCGCACGATGGCGCGCCACGTCGCGCACTGCCAGCCGTGCCGGCGCGCCGCCTGCCTGGCCGGCGTGCGCGACCTCGTGCCCGAGCGGGCCGGCGTGCGGGCCAGGATCGCGGCGCTCCTGCCGCTGCCCGCGCTCGTGCGCGGCCTGACCGGGTGGCTGCCGGCGAGCGCGCCCGTGAGCGAGAGCGCGGCCGGGTGGATGAAGGCGGCGGTCGCGGCGGCGGCGGTCGCGGCGGCCGGCGTGGGGGTGGGGGCGATCGGCGACGGTGAGCGTGCTTCGGATCGCGCGCCCGCGCCCGCGCGCGAGGCGGGCCCGGCGGCGGCGCGGCCGGCGTCGGCTGCGCCGGCGGCGGCGGCGCCGGCGCCGGCGTCGAGCGGCCGCGAGCGGGGGGCGCGTGCGCAGCGCCGCGCGCGTGCTCGCGAGCGCGGCGCCGCCCGGCGCGCGGTGGCCCCGACGCGGCCGGCCGCCGTGGCGCCCGCGCCGCGGACCCCCGCCGGCGGCGAGCGCGCGCCCGAGGGCGCCGCGCCGGCCCCGGAGCCGTCCCGGTCGGGCGGCGGTGGCGCCGCGCCGGCGGCGAGCGCGCCCGCGGCGGCCGCGCCCGCCGGGAGCGAGCCGGCCGCGAGCGAGCCGGCCCCGACCGACCCGGTCACCGGCGCCGTCGGCGCCGCGACCGGCGGGCTCCTGGGCGACGGCATCCCGCTCCCCGACCTTCCGCCCCCGCCGAGCCCGCCGGTGCTGGATACTTCCAACCCGGTGTCCGGACTCGGCAACCTCCCCGCGACCGTGCAGACGACCGTCGAGCAGACCGTCGACGGGGTCGGCGCGACGGTCGCCGGCGCCGCCGCCACGGCGGGCGCGGCGACGCAGGGCCTGTCCGGCGCCGTGACGGGTGTCGGCCAGCGGCTCGGCGGCGGTTGATCCCCGCGGCGGACACGTCCGGCGGCACGCCCGCCCCGTCCGGCGACCCGGCCGAGTTCGTCGCGTCGCTCACCGACACGAGCCTGTACTCGATCGGCGCCTACTTCGCCGACCGCCACCCCGACCTCGTCGACGACGTCGTCGCCCAGGCCCAGGAGATCGAGGACGCCGGCCTCGAGCAGTGGGCCGCGGCCGAGGGCATCGAGGTCGAGCGCGCGTTCCAGACGCTCGTCACCGGCCTGGCCGTCCGCTACTACAAGGCCGTCGCCGGCTCGCGCTGAGCCCGTCGCGGGGCCCGAGCCGCCCGACGCGCGCGGCGGCTCCGCGGCCCGGCTGCAGTGACGGTGGCGCGCCCAAGGCGTGAATGGCGATTCAGCCCCGCTGAGCGGGCCTGAATCGCCACTCGCGATGCGAGCGACGCCGCGGCGGGCCCTGGCGCACGACCGCGCACGGGCGCGACCGCCCACGCGCTTCGATGATGCCGCTCCAGCCACGGCCGAGCCGCCACCACGCGCGCGATCTTCTAGACTCAGCCCCGTCATCGGGGCGTGGCGCAGCCTGGTAGCGCGCACCGTTCGGGTCGGTGAGGTCCCCGGTTCAAATCCGGGCGCCCCGATATCGCTCACCGTCGTCCAACCGCCGCCTGCCAGGGCGGCGGTGCTCGACCCCGGCGGGCGGCACGCCGTCCCAGCCGTCGGTGATGTCGAAGACGTGGCGCCCCGCGATCGTCACGCCGATCGAGTCCCAGTACGCGCGCGTGAGGTCGCGCGACGCCTGCGACACCTTCAGGTGCCCGTCGTCGTCGAGCGGCACGTCGCCGCTCGTCAGCCAGTCGAAGATCGGCCCCGGCTGATCGTCGTGGCCGGCGATGAAGCCGTCGACCGACACCGACGCGTACATGACCACCTTGCCCACTGGGACCTCCCTTCGTCGGACACGTACTCGCGCCCACGACCCGCCGTCGCGGCGAACTCATCGTGGGCCGGACGGCACCCTCGTCGCTAGACGCGCAGCGCCGCGCGCAAGAATCCGCTCACGGCGCCGAGCGCCGCGGGCGAGTCGAACAGCGGATCCTCGTGGTTGGCGCCGGCGAGCAGCAGCAGCTCCGCGTCCGCGCCGTGCTCGAGCAGCGCGTCGTGCATGAGGCGGCTCTGCGCGTCGGGGATGAGGCCGTCGCGGTCGCCGTGCATGAGCAGGAAGCGGCAGTCGGCCGGCGCGGACGACGCCCAGGTGAGCGGCGAGGCGGTGCGGGCGGCGTCGGGGACGTCGGAGACGCGCGTGGCGTCGAGCAGGCGGGCGCCGAACGTCGGCGACGGCAGCGCGGAGATGAACGGCGGCAGCGGCGCCTCGGTCCCGGGCGTGAACGCCTCCATCCCGAGGAGGTCGACGGGCGGGAACCAGGCGACGACGGCCTGCAGCGAGCGGTCCTGGTCGGCGTGGTCGCCGAGGCGCCCGTCCAGCGCGCGGTCGCCCGCGGTGAGCGCGGCCAGCAGCGCCAGGTGCGCGCTGGCCGACGCGCCCCACGCGCCGATCCGCGTCCCGTCCAGGCCGTGCTCGGCCGCGTTCGCGCGCAGCCAGCGGATCGCGGCCTGGACGTCGTGCAGCTGCGCCGGGAACGTCGCTGCGCCGGTGAGCCGGTAGCTGGCGCTCGCGATCGCGATCCCGCTGCGCACGACCGGGGCGACGCGGTCGTCGATGCGGTCGGTGCGGGTGCCGACCGTCCACCCGCCCCCGTGCAGGTACAGCGCGACCGGGACCGGCCCGGACGCGTCGGCCGGCACGTGCAGGTCGAGCGCGAGCTCGGCGTCGCCCGCGCGCGCGTAGACGAGATCGGCGGTCGTCCTCATGCCGGCGCCCCCTCGCCCGCGAACGCCGGCGCCACGTGCGCGGCGAACAGCTCGGCGGTCTGCAGCGCCTCCTCGACCGACACGTCCCCGAACGCGAGGTCCAGCGCCAGGTACGTCACGCCCGAGCGCTCGACCTGCCCGGCTATGAACTCGATCGCGCCCTCCGGCGTGCCCGCGTAGGCCTCGCCGGCGGCGTGGATGTCGGCGAAGTCGTCGGACAGGTAGATCGTGGGGCAGGGGATGCCGGCGTCGTTCCACACCCACTCGAAGCTCACCACGTGGCGGGCGAACGCGCGCCGCGCGATCCGCATCGCCTCGTCCGCGCCGTCGGCCAGCACGATCGGCCGGCTGGCGCCCATCAGCGGCATCGCCTCGGGCGCGCCGCCGGCGGCGGCCCACGCCTCGCGGTAGCTCTCAGTGATCGCGCGCACCGCGGTCGAGGGCGAGAGCGCCATCACGTTCATGCCCTGCGACGCCGCCCACGCCGCGCGGCCGCCGTCGCGCGCGCCGAACCACAGCGGCGGATGGGGCTCCTGCACGGGCCGCAGCGCGATCGGCACGTCGTCGAGGCGGTGCCAGCGGCCCTCGTAGGTCAGCCGCTCGGAGGCGAGGCCGAGCCGCAGGATCTCGAGCTGCTCGGCGAACCGCGCCGGCGTCTCCTCGCCCGGCACCCCGTAGAAGCCGGTCTCGATCGCCGACGACCCGCGCCCGACGCCGAGGTCCAGCCGCCCGCCGGTGAGGTGGTCGAGCATCGCCACCTCCTCGATCAGGCGCAGCGGGTGGTACAGCGGCAGGACCGACACCATCGTGCCCAGCCGCAGCCGCGTCGTCCGCTGGGAGGCGGCGGCGAGGAACACGTGGGGCGACGGCGCCAGGCCCAGCGGGGTCCCGTGGTGCTCGGCCAGGTGGTAGCCGCGGAACCCGAGGCGGTCGTAGGCCTCGAGCAGGTCCAGTCGCCCCGCCAGCACCGCGCCGCCGTCGCCCGGGTCGTCGACGTGGTCGAAGATGCCGAAGCGCATGGCGGTGCAGTCTGCCGGTTTCGGACGGCCGCGGGTGCCGCGCCGCTCCCGCTTCCGCCCGATCGCCCGTCAGGATCGGGGCATGCCCGAAGCGATTGCCGTGCTCGCCACCGCCTACGGAGGCCCGGAGGTCCTGGCCGTGGAGCCGGTCGAGCTGCCCGCGCCCGGCCCCGGCGAGGTCCTCGTCGACGTCCGCGCCGCGGGCCTGAACCCGTTCGACTGGAAGCTGTTCAGCGGGCGGATGGGCGCGGATCCGGCGGCGCTGCCGCGCCGGATCGGCCTGGAGGCGTCCGGGGTGATCGCCGAGGTCGGCCCCGACGGCGCGCAGGGGCCGCGCGGCCCGCTCGCCGTCGGCGCCGAGGTGATCGTCTATCCGGCCTCCGGCACGTGGGCGACCCGGTTCGTGGCCCGCGCGTCGAGCTGCCTCCCCAAGCCGTCGAACGTCTCGTGGGAGGCCGGCGCCGGGACCATGGCCACCGGCGTGACCGCCGTGCACATGGTCGAGGCGGGCGCGGTCGGCGACGGCGACGTCGTGCTCGTCCACGGGGGCGCGGGCGGGGTGGGCCGCACCGTCGTCCAGCTCGCGCGCGCCCGCGGCGCGGCGCGCGTCATCGCCACGGCGCGTCCCGCCAACCACGACGCCCTGCGCGCGCTCGGCGCCGAGCCGATCGCGTACGGCGACGGGCTCGCCGACCGCATCCGCGCGCTCGCGCCCGACGGCGTCGACGTGGCGCTGGACTGCGTCGGCACCGACGAGGCGATCGAGACGTCGGTGCAGTTCGCCCGCGACCGCGGCCGCCTGGTCACGATCGCCGCGATGCCGCCGGCCGACCTCGGCTTCAAGGTGCTCGGCGGCTTCCCCGGCGCCGACCCCGGCACCGAGATCCGCGACCGCGCCCGGGGCGAGCTCGTCGACCTGCTGGCCTCGGGCGCGCTCACGGTCGCGACGGCGTCGTATCCGCTGGCCGACGCGGCCGCCGCCGTGCGCGACAGCCAGCAGAACGCCGCCAACGGGAAGATCGTGCTCGTGCCGTAGCGCGAGGCGACGGCGCTGCGATCATGGGGGCGTGGACGACGAGCGCGTTCTCGCCTTTCGGGTCGCGCGCAGCGGGCTGGCCGCGCGCGGCGCGCGCCCGCTCGCCGAGGCGGCCGCCTGCCCGGCCTCGGACTTCTCGCGCGACGCGGCCCTGCTGGCGCTCGCGGCGCGCAGCGACGCGGTGACGCCGGAGGGGTTCGCGGCCGCGGTCGACGCGGGGGACGAGATCGTGATGGCGCACGTGATCCGGGGCGCGATCCATGCGGTCCCGCGGGCCGACTGGGCGTTGTACGGCCGGGCGCTGCTGGCGACCGACGACGCCGAGCTGGGCGCGCAGCTCGGTCGGCAGGTCCAGAAGCTGTCGGCCGAGCACGACATCGCGCCGACGGCGGCCCTGGAGGAGGTCGCGGCCGCCGTCGCCGACGGGCTCGGGGGTGGAGCGGCGCTCGATCGCGTCGCGCTCCACCAGGCGATGCGCGAGCGCGTGCGCCCGGAGCTGCTGCCGTGGTGTCGCGGCTGCGAGAGCCATCACGTCGCGCCGATGCTGTGGCGCTTCGCGACCGTGGCGGCCGGGGCCCGGCTCGACGACCAGCGCCGCTACGTGCTCGACGACCCCGGCGCGGCGCCCGACCCGGCCGAGGCCGTGCGGCGGTTCCTGCGCTTCTACGGGCCCGCGACGGTCGGCGAATTCGCCGAATGGGCGGGCCTCGCGCGCCCGCACGCGCGGCGGCTGTGGGACGCGGTCGCCGGCGACCTGGCCGAGGTGGACGGGAAGCGGTCGGTGCTGGCCGCCGACGTCGACGCGCTCGCCGATCCGCCGGCGGGGTCCGGGCTGCGGCTGCTGCCGCCGGGCGACCCGCTGCTGCAGAAGGTCAACCGGACGGTGCTCGCGCCCGACGAGGCCGTGCGCAGGCGGCTGTTCCGACCGGTCGCCAGCCCGGGGGTCGTGCTGCGCGACGGGCGCCTCGCCGGGCTGTGGCGGGCGAAGGCGAGCGGGCGCACGCTGACGGTGTCCGTCGAGGGGCTGGCGCGCCTGCGCCGCGGCGACGTGGCGGCCGAGGCGCAGCGCGTGGCCGACCTGCGCGGCCTCCAGGGTCTCGAGCTCGAGATCGCCTAGCGATCGGCCTGGCGGGCGGCCTTCTCGGCCTGCTCGCGCTGATGGACGATCACCGCCGCGGCCGCGAGGCGGCGCAGGATCTCGACGACGATCCCGATGCCGACGACGACGTAGAGGACCGTGAAGAGCTTCAGCCAGCCGGTCGTGAGCTCGAGATCGGGGTCGGCGATGCTGCTCGTCGTCAGCGTCGCGACCGCGAAGTAGACGGCGTCGACGACGTTCCAGCCCTCGCCGAGCGCGTAGGCGACGGTGCCGCTGACGACCAGCCCGACCCCGACGCTGAGGATCGAGAGGAACTCCTGCTCGCGCACCGCGACGCGGAGGGCCTGCGCGGCGCGACGGAACATCATCAGGGCCGACAGCACACGAGCGGGCTTCGGGCCGGATCGCTCGTCTCCTGCTGAGCGTTCGACACAGCTTTGTGTCAGAAGCGTGCCGTGGCGCGCCGGCGCGGCGCGGAGCTGGCATACCCCGGCGGATGCCCTCGCTCCGCCTCCTCCCGGTCCTGGTCCTCGCGCTCACGATCGCGGCGCCGGCGGGCGCGGCCGGCGCGGAACGCGCGCGGCTGGCGTGGTCGGCCGCGGGCGCCGACGTCGACCTGCACGTGTTCGACGGGCACGGGCACCGCGCCTGGTACCGCGACCCCGACGGGATCCCCGATGCGGAGCTGTCGCGCGACATCACGCGCGGACCGGGGGAGGAGGTCCTGTCCGACGCGCGGGCGCCGTCGGCGCGGCCGCTCGCCTACGGGGCCTGCTACTACGCGAGCCACGACGCCGGCCCGGCGCCCGCGGTGACGGTGTCGCTCACGCTGACCGGCGCCGACGGCGCGCGGCGGGTCGTCGAGGCCACGCTCGCGTCGCCGGGCTCGCACGCGGTGCTCGAGGCCGGCGGCGGCGGCGCGGACGCGGCGGTCGCGGCGGGCGGCTGGTGCGACGGGCCCGGCAAGGGCGCGGCGCCGGCGCGTGAGGCGCCCGCGGCGCGTGCCGATGCGCTCGCGCGGCGGTTCCGCCCGCGCCTGTACTTCGACTCGAGCGAGCGGTGGCGGCCGCTGGCCGCGACCGCGCTGCTGGGCGAGCGCGTCGGCGGCCGGCCCGCCCACGCGGTGTGCCGCCCGGCGCGTCCGCTGTCCGAGCGTCCGCATCGCTGCGCGCGGGGGACGTCCGCGCCGGTGGTCGGCCCCGCCTCGCTGCGGGCCGCCGATCGCGACGACGCGGTGCTCGACCTCGGCGCCGACGGCGAGACGACGCCGCCGCGCAGGGCGCGGTCGCCCGACCCGGCGTGCGCGGGCGTGCTGCACGACTGCGACGCCGGACCGGCCGCCGGGATCCACCATCGCGCGTTCGGGGCCGGCGGCTACCTGGTCCTCGACTACTGGCTCCTGTACCGCTACAGCGACGCGCCGTACTCGGTCGCCGGCCTGCCCGGCCCCGGGCGGCTGCTCGACACCGACCACGAGGGCGACTGGGAGGGCGTCGCGGTGGCGGTGCGCGCCGACGACCCCGATCCGCGCACGTTCGACTGGGTCGCCTATGCCGCGCATGCCGGTCCGCCGCGGCGCTACCTGCGGGCGGCGCTGTCGTGCGACGGCGACGCGCGCGCCGGCTCCTGCTCCGATCCGGGGGCGGCGCGCCCGCACGTCTACGTGGCCGCGGGCACGCACGCCTCGTACCCGATGCGCTGCCGCGACCGGGGCGCGGCCGCCTTCGGCCTGCCCGGCGCGGGGCGCACGGTCGGCCGCTACGTGCTGGGCTGCCGCCAGCGGGGTGGCGACGGGCCCGCGGGGCTGCTGCCCGAGGGCGGGCACGACGGCGCGCGCCGGTGGGGCGCCGACGACGACCCGGCGGCGCTGCGGCCGCTGGCGCTCGACGACGGGTTCACGAACTGGGCCGGGCGCTGGGGGCTGCCCGGCGCCACCCGCAGCCCGGCGCGCCAGTGGGACGCGCGGGCGCGGGCCGGCGGGCCGGCCGCGGCGAGCGCGCGGTCCGCCGGGACGGCGGACGACGCGGCGGCGTGCGCCGACTGGCTGGGCGAGCAGGTGGCGGTCGCGGTCTGCGACGAGCGCGTGCTGCGGGCGGCGTTCGCGGCCGGGACGCTCGGACGGCCCGGGGCGGTGGCGCTCGACGGCGGCGCGGGGCGACCGGCGGCGAGCGCGCCGGGGATCGCGCAGCTCGGCGGCGGGCCGCTGGTCGCCGGCGAGCGCGTGACGGTGTCCGGCGCGCCGGGGCCGGGCGCGGTGCTCGTGGCCCGGGCGCTGGGCGACGCGGGCGCGAGCGAGATGGCGGTGGCGCTCGCCGAGGCGGCGCCGGGAGGTCCGGTCACGGTCCGGGTGGCCGACGACGCGCGGGCGTCGCTGTTCGTGCGCGACGGCGCGGGGCGCACGCTGCCGGCGGTCGCGACCGCGCGCGGTCCGCGGCCGCCACGCCGGCTCACCGTGCGCCGGCGCGGCGCGGCGGTGCGCGTCTCGCTGCGCGCGACGGCCGCGCGCACGATCGTCGAGCTCCGGGATCGGACGGGGGCGGCCCTGCGGGGGCGCCGGCTGCGCACGCGCCCGGGCCGGCGCGCCACGGTGCGGATGGCGCTCCCGCGGCGGGCGCGGACGGTCGCCGCGGCCTCGGTGCGCGGCGGGGTCACGAGCGCCGCGGCCGTGCGGCGCATCGGGCGGCGGCGATGAGCGCGGCGGCCGCGCACGTGGCGGGCGGCGCCGCCGCCGCTCGTCGATCAGCCCAGCAGCGCCGAGACCGGCGTGCGCAGCCGCTCGGTGAACTTCAGGCGCTCGCGCAGCCGGTCGGGGTCGGCGACGGTCGCGCGGATCGTCTCCAGGTCGGCGGCGCGGCGATCGGGGTCGGGCTCGCTGTAGAGGACGCGCTTGTTCTCGCTGGCCGCCGGGGACGTCACCTCGACGAACACGCGCCGGCGCTCGTGCGCCCAGCGGTCGAGCACCGCATCGTCGGCGCCCTCCAGCACGACGGCGGCGAGCGCCTCTCGCAGCGCGAACGCGTCGAACAGCCCGCTCGTCAGGCCCAGGCCGCCGGTGGGGTTCGTCGCGTGGGCGGCGTCGCCGGCCAGCAGGACGCGGCCGTCGCGGAAGCGAGCGGCGGCGCGCTGGTGCATCCGGTAGGGCGAGAAGCGCTCGAGCTCGTAGGGCTCCCGGTCGGGCATCAGCGCCGCGAAGTGGCCGGGCACGCGCTCGCCGACGGTCGCCTCGGGCAGCGCGGCGTCCTCGGAGTAGGTCACGCGCCACAGCCCGTCGGTGTCGATCTTGACGATCACGGCGCCGTGGACGGGATCGATCTGGAACGTCGCGCGGGCGAAGCCGTCGTGGCGCTCGAAGTCGTAGCGGACGTTGGTGGCGACGAAGCGCTCCGGCCACGTGAAGCCCTCGAACGGGATGCCGAGCAGCTTGCGCACCGTGCTGCTCGCGCCGTCGCAGCCCAGCACCCAGCCGGCGCGCAGCTCCCGCGCGCCCTCCGCGGTCTCCACGGTAACCGTCGCGCCCGCGGCGTCCTGCGCGATCGCCGAGACCCGCGCGCCGAACGCGACGTCGGTGCCGGGCAGGCGGCGCAGATGCTCGAGCGCGATCGCCGCCAGCTCGTGCTGACCGAGGTGGATGTTGTAGGCGTAGGGCGTCTCGTCGGCGAGCAGCGAGATCGAGTAGGGGATCGACTCGCCCGTCGCGTACACGCGGTAGGCGTAGTCGTCCTTGCGAAAGCCGCGCGCCTCGACGTCGGCGAGGATGCCGAGGCGGTCCAGCTCCTCCAGGACCGTCCAGTGGTAGACGATCGCCCGCGGCGAGTCCTCGATCTCCGGGGCGGCCTCGAGGACCTGCACCCGCACGCCCGAGCGCGCGAGGCCCAGCGCGCTGATCAGTCCCACCGGGCCTGCGCCCACCACGATCACGTCTGCGTCGTCCATCGCCGCGACTGTAGACGTCGGTCCGGGCCGGCGCCTGCTCGCCCTTCCTCGGCGCACGGCTATCCCGTATGTTTGTCAGACAATCGTGCCTGGCAGCCGACTGAAGGGGATGTCCACCTACATGACCGAGAAGACGATGCTCGAGACCGGCCTCGAAACACGGCGGGAGGTGTTGGGCGCCGAGCACGTCGACCGGTCGCTTGCGCAGGCCAGCAAGTTCTCGCGCCCGCTCCAGGAGCTCGTGACCGAGTACTGCTGGGGCGCCGTGTGGTCGCGGCCGGGCCTCGACCGCCGCACGCGCAGCCTGCTGAACATCGTGATGCTGACCGCGCTCAACCGCCGGCACGAGCTCGAGGTGCACGTCCGCGGCGCGCTGACGAACGGGGTCACGCCGGAGGAGATCCAGGAGGCGCTGCTGCAGGCGGCGATCTACTGCGGCGTCCCCGCGGCCCTGGAGTCGATGCGCGCCGCCGAGGCGGTGCTGCGCGAGCACGGGCACGTCGACGCGCAGGCCCCCTCCCCGGCGTGAGCGCGACGGTGCCGACACCGACCTATCGCGTGGCGGCGCTGCGCTACGCCGAGCGCGAGACCACGCTCCACCACGGCTACCACCGCTGGCCGAGCTACGGCGAGGACGACGGTCCGCTGGGCATGGCCTACTACCTGTGGGTGATCCAGCCGGCCGACGGGGACGGCGGCGACGGGGAGCGCGGCGCGGGGCCGATCGTCGTCGACAGCGGCTTCGACCCGGTCCTGGGCGAGCGGATGGGGCGCCGCTGCCTGATCCCGCCGGTCGACGCGCTCGCGCGGTTCGGCGTGGATCCCGCGAGCGTCCGGCGGCTGGTCCTCACGCACCTGCACTACGACCACATCGGCAACGTCGACGCCTTCCCCGCCGCCCGCATCAGCGTCGCGCGCCGCGAGCTGGAGTTCTGGACGACCGATCCCGTCGCCGCGCGCGAGCAGTTCGCCGAGCACACCGACCCGGCCGGCCTGAAGGCGGTGCGCCGCGCGGCCGCCGAGGGGCGCGTCGACCTGATCGACGACGAGGCCGAGATCGCGCCCGGCGTGCGCGCCGTCGTCGTCGGCGGGCACTCGCCCGGACAGCTCGTGCTCGAGATCGCGATCCCCGGCGGGCGCCGCCTGGTGCTCGCCTCCGACGCCGTCCACTACGACGACGAGCTCGCGCGGGAGCGGCCGTTCGCCGTGTTCAGCGACCTGCCGGGCGTGTACCGCGCCTACCACACGGTCCGCACGCTCGCCGGCGCCGACGGCGTCATCGTGCCCGGCCACGACCCGTCGGTGATGGAGCGCTTCCCGGCGCTGCCCGGCGCGGCGTCCACCTTCGGCGTGGAGCTGACGGCGTGATGGACGGAGGGCCCGTGGCGGCCCCGGCCACGGAGATGTTCTCGAGGAGGAGGAACCCATGAGCGCCACCGACACCGACCGGCGCGCCGAGCTGCGCGCGGCCTGGACCGAGGTCCACGGGCCGCCGAACGCGGCCGCCGAGGAGCTCCTGGAGCAGAACCCGTCCTACTTCGAGCGCGTGCTCGACTTCACCGCCCACGCCTGGCGGCGCGGCCCGCTGCCGCCGAAGGTCAAGGCGCTGATCCTGCTGGCGGTCGACAGCGCCGCCTCGCACCTCAACGGGCCGGGCGCCGCCGACGACGTGCGCCGCGCGCTCGCGCTCGGCGCGACGCCCGCCGAGGTGCTCGAGACGCTGGAGCTGACCAGCACGATGGGCATCCACGCCGCCAACACCGGCGTGCCGATCCTCATCGAGGAGCTCGCCAAGGCCGGGCGGCCCGTCGACTTCGACGCGCCGCTCACGCCCCGCCAGGAGGAGATCAAGGCGGAGTTCACCGAGAAGCGCGGCTACTGGAACAGCTTCTGGGACGGCTTCCTGCGCCTCGACGCCGAGTTCTTCGCCACCTACACCGCGATGTCCGCGCACCCGTGGGAGCACGGCACGCTGGAGCCGAAGGTCAAGGAGTTCATCTACTGCGCCTTCGACGCGTCGGCGACCCACATGTTCGAGATCGGGCTGCGCCAGCACATCGCCAACGCGCTGCGCTACGGCGCGACCGCCGAGGAGCTGATGGAGGTGTTCGAGCTGGCCAGCGGCATCGGCGTCGAGTCGTTCGCGCTCGCGCTGCCGGCGCTGCGCGAGGCCGCCGAGGGACGGGGCTGACATGCGCGCGGGCATCATCGGCGCCGGCCACATGGGCGGGCGCATGGGCCGGCGGGTGCGCGACGCGGGCGACCCGATCGTCGCCTACGACGCCGACGCCGAGCGGCTCGCCGCCAGCGGCCTGGAGTCCGCCGCGTCGGTCGCCGACCTCGTCGCGCGGGTCGACGTCGTGCTGCTGTCGCTGCCCGACAGCACGGTCATCGAGCCGGTCGTGCTGGGCGAAGGGGGCGTGCTCGCGTCCGCGCGCGCCGGGCAGGTCGTCGTCGACCTGTCGACCGCCGCGCCCGACTCGACCCAGCGCATCCACGCCGCGCTGGCCGAGCGCGGCGTCGCCTACGTCGACGCCGGCATCTCCGGCGGCGCGAAGGCGGCCGAGGCGGGCACGCTGACGATCATGGTCGGCGGCGAGCCCGAGGCGCTCGAGCGCGTGCGGCCGCTGCTGGAGCGCTTCGCGAGCAAGATCGTGCACATGGGGCCCAGCGGCGCCGGCCACGTCGCCAAGCTGCTCAACAACTTCCTCAACGGCGTCGCGCTGGCGGCCACGTCGGAGGCGATGGTCGCCGCCAAGCGCGCCGGCCTGGACCTCGAGCGCTTCCTCGACGTGCTCAACAGCAGCTCCGGCGTCAACTTCGCCACGCTCAACCGCTTCCCGCACATCGTCAAGGGCGACTACCTCGAGGGCGGCCTCACCGGGCGCCTGATGGCCAAGGACGTGCGGCTGTACCTCGACTTCGTCGCGCGCATCGGCGTGCCGACGTTCAACGGCCCCGGCTGCCTGGCCACGTTCGAGGTCGTCAACGCGATGGGCTACGGCGACCAGATCTCCAACCGCGTCGTCGACGGCATCGGCGACCTGGCCGGCGGCGTGCGGCTGCAGGACACCACCACGAGCGAGGGAGCGAGCGCATGAGGATCAACCGCGGGCGCATCGAGGGCGAGCCGTCCGACCGGCGCGGGCCGACGTTCACCGGCGAGGTGTGGGCCGAGCCGCTGCTGAAGGCCGAGGGCGTCACGGTCAACACCGTGTTCTTCCCGCCCGGCGCGCGCACGCACTGGCACACCCACGACGGCGGCCAGATCCTGCTCGTCACCCACGGGCGCGGGTTCGCGATCAACGACGCGGGCGAGGGCGGGCCGATCCAGGCCGGCGACGTCGTCTGGTTCGACGGCGACGAGCGCCACTGGCACGGCGCCGGGCCCGAAACCTACCTGACGCACATCGCGATCTCGCTCGGCGGGCACGACTGGCAGGACGAGGTCACCGAGCAGCAGTTCCAGGCGGCGATCGACGCCGCCGCCGACTCCTGATCCGGGCGCGGCGCTCAGTCGCCGGCGGGCGCGCCGACGTGCGCCTCCACCCAGGCGAGGATCGCCGCGAGCGCCTCGTCGGAGTTGCGCTCGAGCATGATCCCGTGCCCGTTGCCCTCGATGCCCACGTCGGGGAGGTGCAGCCGCTCGGCCTGCGCGCAGCCGTGCTCGTGCAGGAACGCCACGATCTGCTCGTCGAAGGTCGCGAACGGCGACGCGCCGCCGGTCACCACGACGACGGGCATGTCGGGCAGGCCGACGAGCCGCCGCGCGGTCCCGTCGCGCAGGTCGTCGGGGCCGGCGGCCGGCGGGTCGAAGGCCAGCGGCGCCGCCGTCAGGCCCCACTCGAGGGCGCCGACGCCGGGGATCGTCGCGAACGGCGGCCCGGCGGGCTCGATCTGCACGAGCGCGGCGACCTGCCGTGGGCGCGCCTGCGCGGCCAGCCAGCCGCAGCCGGCCCCGGCCGAGTGGGTGACGAGGACCGCCGGACCGACCTGGTCCAGCAGCCGGGCCAGCCGCTCGGCCTCCAGCGCCTGCGCGGCGGCGAGGTCGGCGACCATCGGGCCGGTGCCCCACATGAACGCCTCGAGCGCCGGGTCGTCGATCCCGCCCGGTCCCGGCCACTGCGTGTGCGCCGGGTTCTCGGGGCCGGGGGCGAACAGGCCCGCGCCGGCCTCGAACGGGAACGCGCCGCCCATCGGCCCGAGCACGTCGGGGTGGTAGGGGGAGCGGCCGTGGCCCGGCCGGTCGACGACGTAGCCCGCGTACCCGGCCTCGACGAGGCGCGTGAGCCAGCCGGGCCGCCCGTCGGGCGTGACGAGGTAGTCGGTGCCCTGGCCGCCGCCCCCGTGGACCAGCACGAACGGCAGCGGGCGGGCCTCGCCGGCGGGCGCCTCCCACGCCACGAACATCGGCCCCCGCGGCACGGTCCCGCCGGGCGAGGCGACGCGGTCGCCGCCCACCCAGAACAGACCCCGCCGCGACGTCGTCGCCGCGCGCCCGTCGAGATGCGGCGCCGTCATCGCTGCGGGTTCCAGGTCCCGCCGGGGCTCGGGCTCTCGACGCCGAAGCTCATCGCGCCGAGCTGGCGGAAGAAGCTGTCGCGGAACGTCGTGTTGCGGTGGCCGGCGAGCATCGCCAGGTCGCGGAAGATGCGCTGGAACTGCTCGCCGTTCTTGCCGGCGCTGGAGCCGATCGTGCGGTGCAGGTTCTGCTCGACCGCCTCCCACACGTTGACCATCGTCTCGCGCGCGATCGCGGCCAGCCGCGCGTCCTCGAACCACGTGTAGGGCCGCTCGCCCGACGCGTTGGCCCGGCACATCTCCATGTGCTCCTCGGCGCAGCGCAGCATCGCCGCCTCGGCCGTCTGGATCTTCACGAACGCGGTCCCGTACCAGCGCTGGAAGTCGACGTCGTCGATGCGCGGGATGAACGGCGGCGCCGGCGTCGGCTTGTTGTGCGCCCAGTCGGCGTAGATGTCCAGCGCCTGGTAGGCGCCGCCGATCGCCGTGCACGCCAGCGACAGCGTGAAGATCACCAGCGCGCGGCCGCCGTACATCGGGTTGCCGTGCAGCTCCAGGCCGGGCGTGCCGTCCTCGACGCGCACGTCGACCATGTTGCAGTCCTCGATCATCGCGTAGGCCGGGACGACCGCGCCGTCGAAGCGGATGGAGTTCGAGCCGGTGCCGTTGAGGCCCAGCGTGTTGCCCCAGTCGTCGAGGATCGTGAACGCGGAGCGCGGGGCGACGAACAGGCCGATGCGCGGGCTGCCGTCGGGGTTCGTGCCCGGGATGAGCGCCTGGCCCATGTAGTACGTCGACCACGGGATGCCCGAGCAGTAGGCGACGGCGCCCTCGAGCTGCCAGCCGCCGTCGACCGGGGTCGCCTTCACGGTCGGCGCGGCGACCGAGGCGGCGCGGAAGTCGCCGTTGCCGAACACCTCGTCCTGCAGCTCGCGCGGGAACCACGACGCGACCTGGAGCGCGTGGTTGGCGGCCAGGCACATGCCCCAGGCGGCGGACATGTCGCCGCGCCCGAGCTCGACGCCGACGCGCATGAACGTCGGCACGTCGACCTCCAGCCCGCCGTACCGCTTGGGCACGTACATGTGGTAGAAGCCGGCCTCGAGGAACGCCTCGTGGAGTCCCTCCGAGTAGGTCGAGCGCGCCTCCGTCTCCGCCTGCTCGGCGATCAGCCGGGGCCGTAGGGCTCGCGCCCGCTCGACCAGCTCCTGCGGCGTGATCGCCGCCCTCCCCTGCTCCATAGCGACCCTCATACGGTCATACAATCACCCGTTCTGGAGACGGTCAACCGCGTGGAGGGCGCGATGAGCACGGAGGAGCGCGGGGTCGCGACGGCCGCCGCGGGGCGGCTGGAGGGCCGGGTGGCGCTCGTGTCGGGCGGAGCCCGCGGGATCGGCGCCGCGCACGTGCGGGCACTGGCCGGCGAGGGCGCGCACGTCCTGATCGGCGACGTCCGCGAGGACGAGGGCGCGGCGCTCGCCGCGGAGCTCGGCGAGCGGGTGCGGTTCGCCCGCCTCGACGTCACCTCCGAGGACGACTGGGCGGCCGCGGTCGCCGCCGCCGAGGACCCCGCGTGGGGCGCGGGCGCCGTCAGCGTTCTCGTCAACAACGCGGGGATCATGGACCCCGACCCGATCGAGCGGCTGTCGGCCGAGCGCTGGCGGCGCACGATCGACGTGAACCTCACCGGCCACTTCCTCGGGACCCGCGCGGTCATCGCCTCGATGCGCCGCGCCGGCGGCGGCGCGATCGTCAACACCGCGTCGATGACGGCCGAGATCGCGGTCAGCACGCTGTCGCACTACACCGCCAGCAAGCACGCGATCATGGGCCTCACGAAGGCGGCGGCGATGGAGCTCGGCCCGGACGGCATCCGCGTCAACGCGCTGCTGCCGGGGATGATCGACACGCCGCTGACGGCGACCGCGCCCCAGGAGGAGATGGCGCGGGCGTACCCGATCCCGCGCTTCGGCCGGCCCGAGGAGGTCGCGGCGATGATGCTGTGGATCGTCTGCGAGGGGACCTACGCGACCGGCAGCGGCTTCCCGGTCGACGGCGGGATCCTGTCGGGCATCCCCTTCGGGGGCTGACGCGGGACGAAGCGCACCAGCCCCGCGGCGGCGACGACCAGGACGCCCACGACCGCCGACGCGATCACGTAGCCGCGCTCCGACGCGTGGCCGGCCGTCGCGGTCGCCACGAGCACCGCGGCCGAGACCTGCGCGCCGATCGCGCCGCCGATCGAGCGCACCACCGCGTTCATCGCGGTGACCGTCGCGGTGCGGTCGGGCGGCGCGGCGTCGACGACGAGGTTGGCGGCCGCGCCGAACGCGAGCCCGAGCGCGACGCCGGTCGTCGCCGAGCTGAGCGCGATGTGCCACCACGCCGTGTGCAGCCACGCGAACAGCAGCAGGCTGCCGCCGAGCAGCACCAGGCCGCCGGCCAGCATCGCCCGCGCCCCGACGCGCCGCTCGATCCGCCCGCCGGCCGCGCCGACGACCAGGACGAAGACGCTGGTCGGCACCATCAGCAGGCCGGTCGTCGTGATGTCGGCGCCGAAGCCGAACCCGAACCGCTCGGGCGTGTGCACGAACGGCGGCAGGAGCGCGAAGCGGCAGAACATGCCCGCGCCCAGGAACACCGTCGCCGCGTGCACGGCGGCCGCGCCGTTGCGGTGCAGCAGCCGCACGTCGATCAGCGGCTGCGGCGTGCGCCGCTCGACCGCGACCCACAGCGTCGCCAGCACCGGTGCGGCGATCAGCAGGCCGAGCACGGCCGGCGACGTCCAGCCCCAGGCGTGGCCCTCGCTGATCGCCAGCAGCAGCCCGGCCGACGTCGCCGACAGGAGCGCCGCGCCGCGCCAGTCCACCCCGCGGCCGTTGTCGGATCGCGGTCGCATAGCGGGCTGGATCCGCCAACGGGGGAGGGTGAGGCGGACCGTGACGGCGGTGACGGCGGCGACGATCGCCGGCATCCAGAACACCCACCGCACCGCGATCCCCTCGGCCAGCGGGCCCGACAGGACGAGGCCGGTGCCGCCGCCCACGCCGACGAGCGTGGCCATCAGCCCGATCGCCCCCGGGGCCCGCGCCGCCGGCGTGGTGTCGCGCACGACGCCCAGCGCGAGCGGGAGGATCGCGCCCGTCGCGCCCTGCAGCACGCGCGCGACGATGAGCAGCCCCAGCGACGGCGCGAGCGCGCCGAGCACCGAGCCGGCGCCGAGCAGGCCGAGCGTGGCGATCAGCGCGCGGTCCTTGCCGACGCGCTCGCCGAGCCGGCCGAGGATCGGCGTGGCCACCGCGGCGCTGATCAGGAACGCGGTGATGAGCCAGGTGATGCCGGCGTCGGTGGTCCCGACGTCGCTGCGCAGCGCCGGCAGGGCCGGGACGACGAGCGTCTGGAGGATGGCGAACGCGCTGACCGCGAGCGCCAGCGCGGCGAAGCAGGCGCGCCAGCGCCCCGGCGACAACGTTTGTCCGACGATGCGACAATCCTACGCCGCCGTCCACAGAGGAGATGCTTCACCGATGCAGCACGACAGCCTGCGCGGCAAGGTCGCCGTCGTCACCGGCGCCGCCGGGGGACTGGGCGGCGGGTCGGCCCGCCGCCTCGCGCGCGAGGGCGCGCGCGTCGTCGCCGTTGACCTCGACGGGGATCGGGCCGAGCAGCTCGCGCGCGAGCTCGGCGGGGACGCGATCGGGGTCGGGGCCGACGTGTCGCGCGAGGAGGACGTCGAGCGCTACCTGGCCGCCGCGGTGGATCGCTTCGGCCGCATCGACCTGCACCACCTCAACGCCGGGATCCCGGGGCCGCTGGAGCCGATCGACGCGCTGGGGCTGGCCGACTTCGAGCGCGTGATGGGCGTCAACGTCACCGGCGTCTTCCTCGGACTGCGCGGCGCGTTCCGCCAGTACGAGGCGCAGGGCTCCGGCGGCGCGATCGTGGTGACGGGCTCGATCGCCAGCCTGCGCGGCAGCGCGGACCTGTTCGCCTACCACGCCTCCAAGCACGCGGTGCTCGGGCTGGCGCGCTGCGCGGCCGTGTACGGCGGGCCGCTGGGCGTGCGGGTGAACGTCATCGCGCCCGGCATCGTCCCGACCGACCTGTTCGCGAGCGCCGGCCCCGCCGCCGGCGGCGGCAGCGACATGGCCCAGCGGGCCACGACGACGCCGCTGCGGCGCCACGGCACGCCCGACGAGATCGGTGCGGTCGTGGCGTTCCTGCTGAGCGACGACGCCTCGTACGTCACCGGCGAGGTCGTGTCGGTCGACGGCGGCGCGACGACGACGAACTCGCTGCGGCCGTCGGGCGGCGCGGGCCGCTGGGATCCGTCGCTGCTGCCCGGCTGACCCCGGCTTGCCGCGATTCGGATCGCCTGCGTATGATTGTCGGACAATCGTTGCGGCAGCGTCGCCGGAGGAGAGAGTCAGCGAGATGCATTCGTTCCCGCGCCCGCAGGAGCGCCATCTGCACGTGGAGCGCACGCCCGTCGAGGGGGCCTGTCCCGAGTGCGGGGCCCCGGACCTCGCGGCGTATCGCGTCCTCAGCGAGGGCGGCTGGTGGGACGTCGTGAAGTGCCAGCGCTGCCTGGCCTCCGTGCGCCGTGATCCCGCGCCGCCCCTGGGGTCCCTCGTCCCGCTGGGCACCACCGTCTGATGCTGGGCGTCGACGTCGGGGGCACCTTCACCGACGTGGTCTGCGTGCGCGACGGGCGCATCGCGGTCACGAAGGTGCCGTCCAGCCGCACCGACCCCGCCGGCCCGGTCGTCGAGGGGGCGCGCCGGCTCGGCGTGGAGGGCGCCACCGTCTTCAACCACGCCAGCACGATGGGCCTCAACGCGGTCATCGAGCGGCGCCTGCCCAAGATCGCGTTCCTCACCACCGACGGCTTCCGCGACGTGCTCGACCGGGGCACGATCCACCGCCCGCTCGACGCGCAGACCGACCCCGCCTGGCGGCGGCCGTTCGGCGACGCCGCGCGCCCCATCGTCCCGCGCTACCTGCGGCGCGGGATCGTCGAGCGGATGCGCGCCGACGGCACGGTGTTCCGGCCGCTCGACGAGGACCAGGCGCGCGCCGAGCTGGAGCTGCTGAAGCGCTGCAACGTCGAGGGCGTCGCGATCTGCCTCATCAACGCCTACGTCGACGACACCCACGAGCGGCGGCTGCGCGAGCTCGCCCGCGAGGTGCTCGGCGACGACGTGGCGATCTCGATCTCGTCGGAGGTCTCACCGCTGGCCAAGGAGTACGCGCGCAGCAGCACCACCGTCATCGACGTGCTGATGAAGATCCTGTTCGGCGCGTACTCGCAGCGGCTGGACCGCGAGCTGCGCGAGCTGGGCTTCGACGGTGCGCTGAACTTCGCCGACTGCGCCGCGACGCTGCTGCCCTGGGACGAGGCGCTGCGCAAGCCCTACCGGATCGTGTTCGCCGGCCCGGCCGCCGGCACGATCTCCAGCGTGCGCCTCGGCGAGGCGATGGGCACCGGCCACCTCGTGTGCGCCGACGTCGGCGGCACCTCGACCGACGTGTCGCTCGTCGTCGACGGGCGCCCGTTCGTGCGCACGACGTTCGAGCTGGAGCACGACCTGATCATCAACGCGCTGTCGACCGAGGTGTCCAGCGTCGGCGCCGGCGGCGGCAGCCTCGTCACCGTGTCGCACGGCGGCGGCATCCAGGTCGGCCCCGGCAGCGCGGGCGCCGACCCCGGCCCCGCCTGCTACGGGCGCGGCGGCACGGTCCCGACGGTCACCGACGCGTGCCTGCTGATGGGCATCCTCGACCCCGACGGGTTCGCCGGCGGCGAGCTGGCGCTCGACGTCGAGGCGGCCCGCGCCGCCTTCGCCGCGCTCGACACGCCGATCCCCTACGGCGAGCGCGTCGCGACCGCCTTCCGCCTGGCCGTCGCGCACATGGCCGAGGAGATCACCGACGTCTGCGTCCGCCACGGCGTCGACCCGCGCGACTTCAGCCTCGTCGCCTACGGCGCCGCCGGCCCGATGCTGCTGCCCGCGGCGCTCGAGCTGCTGCCGCTCAAGGAGGTCGTCGTCCCGCCGCACCCGGGCCTGTTCTCGGCGCTCGGCCTGCTCAGCACCGACCTCGTCTACTACGACAGCCGCAGCGCCTACGTCGTCCTGAGCCCCGACACGGCGGCCGAGATCGACGCCGTGTACGCGGAGATGGAGCGCGAGCTGCGCGAGCGCGTCGGCCCGGTCGCCGAGGGCCTGCCGGTCCGGCGCAGCTTCGACGGGCGCCTGCTGGGCCAGAGCTGGGAGACGCCGTTCGTGCAGCTCCCCGACGGGCCGCTGGACGCCGGCACGATCGGAGAGGTCGTCGCGCGCTTCCACGACGCCTACGAGGCCCGCAACGGCAACCGCTTCGAGTACATCCCGGTCGAGGGTGTCACCTACCGCGTCGAGCTGGTCGTCCCGGCCGACAAGGTGCCCTACGTGCCCGCCGACGCGGCCGGGCCGACGACGCCGCAGCCCGAGGCGACGTTCACGCTCGAGCACCTGGCGCGCGATCCGCTCCAGGCCGCGATCCACCGCCGCGAGCGACTCCCGGTCGGGGCGCAGGTCGCCGGGCCGGCCGTCATCCGCGAGGACCTGTCGACGACGTTCGTGCTGCCCGGCCAGCGCGCCCGCGTCGGCCGGCTGGGCGAGATCGTCATCGAGCGCGAGGAGCAGGCATGACCCTGGCCGAGGCCCCCGGCGTCGCCATCCGCGACCTCGACGACGCCGCGTTCCGCGAGCGCTACGGCTGCGACCGGTTCACCGCGACCGTCCTGGGCAACCGCTTCGACTACCTCGTCGAGCACATGAGCGTGCGCCTGCTGTGGGGCGCGTTCTCGCCGGTGCTGCGCGACTTCTACGACCTCGCCTCCACGATCAGCGGGCCCCCGTCGCGCGGCTACCAGGTGCCGGCCGCGTCGAACGGGATCGTGCTGATGGCGGGCACGACGATCGACGCGGTCCGCAACACGGTCGAGGAGTGGGGCGCCGACCGCCTGAAGCCCGGCGACGTGCTCGTCGCCAACGACCCCTACCGGACCGGCAACCACGTCAACGACCTGCTGTTCGTGCGCCCGGTCTTCCACGGCGGCGAGATCGCCGCGTTCGTGAACCTCAACGCCCATCAGCTCGACATGGGCGGCACGGTCCCCGGCGGCTTCAGCAGCGCGAAGGCCAACGTCTACGAGAGCGGCCTGGTGATCTCGCCGCGGCTGCTGGTGTCGGGCGGCGAGCCGGTGCGCGAGACGTGGAGCCTGATCTTCGACAACGTCCGCATGGGCCCGATCCTGCTGCCCGACATGCAGACCGTGTGCTCGAGCCTCGAGCTGGGCGAGCGGCTGCTGCGCGAGTCGATCCACCGCTACGGCCTGGGCGCCGTGCACGGCGCGATCGACTACGCGTGCGACGTCGCGGCCGAGCAGATGGCCGCCGCCCTGGCCGCGCTGCCCGACGGCGAGTGGAGCGGCTACGAGAAGGTCGACTGCGACGCGGCCGGCGAGGACGAGGACTACGAGGTGCGCGTGCGGATCGTCAAGCGCGGCGACCGCGTCGAGATCGACCTGTCGGGCACGTCGCGGCAGGCGCGCTCGTCGATCAACGCGACCGCGCTCGACGTCAAGACGACCGTCGGCATCGCGCTGAAGTTCCTGTTCGCGCCGCACGGCCGCTTCAACTCCGGCCTGTTCCGCAACGTCGACATCGTGCTGCCCGAGGGCACGATCCTGAGCGCGCTGCCGCCCGACGGCGCCGTGTTCATGTACTTCGAGCAGAACCAGGTGCTGCTGTCGGCGCTGCTGCGCGCGCTCGAGGGCGCCGTGGGGGAGGCGGCGATCGCCGGCGACCGCGGCAGCCCGAACCTGCACGTCGCCTCCGGCCTGCTGCCCGACGGCACGCCGTGGGTGGCGCCGATGCAGTGCGGCGGCGAGGTCGGACCGTTCGGCGCCAACCGCTTCGGCGACGCCGACACGCAGGCGATGTCCTACCAGGCCAACGGCGTCGCGCCGGAGATCGAGGCGGTCGAGAAGAGCAGCCCGGTGCTCGTGCTGCGCCACGAGCCGGTGCCCGACACCGCCGGGCCCGGCACGCACCGGGGCGGCGCGGCCGTGCTGCGCGACTCGCTGTGGCTGACCGCCGCCCAGCACTCGCTCAACGAGCTGCGCTACAAGCACGTGCCCGGCTTCGGGGTGCAGGACGGCGGCGACGGCGCCACCGGCGGGGTGTGGATGTTCCCGCCCGCCGGCGACGGGTCCCCGCGCGACCCGGGCCGGGGCCAGGGCTCCTACGCGGACGCCATGCCGCTGGCCGGGATCGTCGACCCGCAGACGAAGGCGCCCAGCCGCGACGGCGAGTACGTGTTCCCGTTCCCGCCCGGCGGCTGCCACACGCCGGCCAACGCCGTGCTGCGCTACCTGACCAACGGCGCCGGCGGGTGGGGCGACCCGCTGGAGCGCGACCCCGAGAAGGTAAAGATCGACGTGCGCGACGGGTACGTGACGATCGAGGGCGCGGCCCGCGACTACGGCGTGGTCGTCGTCGGCGATCCCGACCACGACCCGGAGGGCCTGACCGTCGACCTCGAGGCGACGCGGCGGCTGCGCGCCGAGCGGAGGGCGTCGTCGTGAACGCCGAGATGGAGGGCAGCGTCGCGATCGTCACCGGGGCCGCCGGCGGCCTCGGGCGCGCGATCGTGGCGCTGCTGCGCGAGCGCGGCGCGCAGGTCGTGGCCGAGGACCTCGACCCGGCCGTCGAGGAGCTCGCCGCCGACGGCGTCGCGCCGCTGGTCGGCGACGTGACCGACCCCGACACCCCGCGGGCGGCGGTCGCGCTGGCGCGCGAGCGCTTCGGCACGCCCGACGTGCTGGTCAACAACGCGGCCCGCTTCCTGCTCAAGCCGACGGGCGAGACCACCGTCGAGGAGTGGGACCTGCTGATGGCCACGAACGTGCGCGGCGCGTTCCTGCACGCCCGCGAGGCGCTGCCCGCGCTGCACGAGTCCGGCGACGGGCGGATCGTGAACATCGCCTCGATCTCCGGCCTCGTCGGGCTCGACGCGCAGACCGCCTACTGCACGACGAAGGGGGCGATCGTGCAGCTCACCCGCCAGCTCGCGATCGAGCACGCCCCGACCGTGCGCGTGAACGCGGTCGCGCCGGGCGCCATCGACACGCCGTTCATGGACCCGGTGCGGGCGCTGCCCGACGCCGAGGAGACGATGAAGGCGATCGCCGCCTCCCACCCGCTGGGGCGGATCGCCGCGCCCGACGAGGTCGCCGAGGTGGTCGCGTTCCTGGCCTCGACTCGGTCGCGGATCGTGACGGGCGCAATCGTGGCGGCCGACGGCGGGTTCACGGCCCAGTGACAGCGAGAGCGAGACGAGCATGACCACCACCCACCACGGCGCCACCGCGCCCCCGGCCGACCTCACCCCCGCCGACGCGGCGGCCGTCGCCGACCGGCTGGCGGCCCGGATCATCGAGGAGGCGCCCGAGACCGAGCGCCGCACGACGATCTCGCCCGAGCTGCACGAGGAGCTCCGCGCGGCCGGCCTGTACCGGATGCTCGTGCCGCGGCGCTTCGGCGGCTACGGGTTCGACCTGCCGTCGTTCCTCGACGTCGTGATGCGCCTGGCGCGCGCCGACATGTCGACCGGCTGGTGCTTCTGCCTGCCGGCCGGGCACGCCTACCACGTCGCCTGCTGGTTCGACGCCGACGTGCAGGCCGAGGTGTTCGGCGACGGCCACTTCGTGTGTCCGATGACCGCGGCGCCCGGCGGGACCGCGCGGCGCGACGGCGACGAGTGGATCGTCGAGAGCCGCCACCCGTACTGCTCGGGCGCCCCGTACTCGACGCACTACATCGGCCAGCTCTTCGAGCCCGACCCGGAGACCGGGCGCCCGCGCCAACCGCTCGTGTTCATCGCGCCGCGCGACGCCTATGAGGTGCTCGACGACTGGGGCGCCACGCTCGGGCTGAAGGGCAGCGGCTCGAACACGATCGTCTTCGACGGCGTGCGGATCCCGCACCGCCACGTGAAGGAGAACTTCCTGCAGACCGGGTTCATGCCCGACGGGCCGACCCCCGGCTACGAGCTGCACGGCGACCCGATGTACCTGTCGCCGCCGATCGCGTTCTTCTGCCTGGAGCTGTCGACGCTCATGGTCGGCGGCGTGCTGGGCGCGCTGGACGAGTACGAGCACCTGATGCGCACGCGCAAGACGACCGGCCGTCCGCCGATCATCCCCCGCACCGAGCACCAGGACTACCAGCGCTGGTACGCGCAGGCGGCCGGGCGGCTGGCCGTCGCCGAGGGCACGATCCGCTTCACCGCCGAGCGCTGGATGGAGACGTGCCGGCGGGCCGAGGCGGGCGGGGCGCCGTTCGGCAAGGAGGACGACATGCTCCTGAACATGATGGCCCGCGAGGCGCTGCGCATCGCCTGGGACGTGCTGCAGGAGTCGATCATGCGCACGGCCGGGTCCAGCGCGGCGCGCAACGGGGAGCGCCTGGAGCGCATCTTCCGCGACGCCACCATGTGCTGGGGGCACGTGAACATGATCATCGAGGACTTCATCGCGCGCGAGTACAGCAGCGCGCGCTTCGGGGTCCCGGCCGCGTAGGCGGCGGGCGTCGCGTCAGCGGCCGACCGCGGCGAGCACGTCGCCGGCCGTCGGGTCGGTGTCGACGAGGCCGCTGAGCCCGTTGCGGGCGGCCTGCTCGACGTGGTGCTCGCAGGCGCGCTCCATCGCGTCCGCGTCGCGCGCCTCGGCCGCCTCGACGATCGCCCGGATCTCCTCGGTCATGCTCGACATCCGGTCGCGCTGGCTCAGCGAGGTCGCGCGCATCATCCGCACGCGGGCGCGCAGCGTGGCGAGGGTCGAGCGGATCGCGCTGTTGCCGGCCCCCTCGAGCAGCACCTCGTAGAAGTCGTCCTTGGCCTGGAGCAGCGCCTTGATGTCGATGTCCTTCTGGCGCGCGAGCCGCTCGATCTCGTCGAACGCGGCGCGCAGCTGCGCGACCTGCTCGTCGGTCGCGTTGCGCACGAAGCGGCGGCCGGCGAGGCCCTCCAGGCAGGCGCGGACCTCGTAGAGGTCGGCCGCCTCCTGGGCGGAGGGGACCATCACGACCGCGCCCTTCTGGGGGATCGTCGTGACGAGGCCCTCGGCGGCGAGCTGGCGCAGCACCTCGCGGATCGTCGTGCGGGACACGCCGGTCTGCTCGATCAGCTCGCGCTCGATCAGGCGCTGGCCCGGCTTGAGGCGGAAGTCGAGGATCGCCTCGCGCAGCACCTCGACGACCTGCTCGCGCAGCGGGGCGGCGACACGCCCGATGCGCAGCGAGAGATCCTGGCCCTGCCCGTCGGGCTGTGCACTGGTGCCCATCGGCACGAGAGTGTAGAGATTGTCATACCAGGGGACAATCCGCTCCCGCACTCGCGTATGCTCGCCCGCCATGGAGACGATCGGCTTCGTCGGGCTGGGCAACATGGGGCTGCCGATGGCGCGGCGCCTGGCGCAGGCCGGTCACGCGGTTCGCGGCTTCGACGCCTCGCCCGAGGCGCGCGAGCGCGCGGCGCTCGACGGGATGGCGGCGGCGGGCAGCGCGGCCGAGGCGGCCGCGGACGCCGGCGTCCTGATCCTGATGCTGCCGACGTCGGCGATCGTCCGCGCCGTGCTCCTCGACGACGGCGCGCTCGACGCCCTGCCGCCGGACGCGACCGTGATCGACATGAGCTCGTCGGAGCCGCTGGAGACGCGGGCGCTGGCGGAGCGGGCGGCCCGGCGCGGCGTGACGCTGATCGACGCGCCGGTGTCGGGCGGCGTGCGCGGGGCCGAGGCCGGCACGCTGACGATCATGGCCGGCGGCCCGGGCGAGCGGGTGGAGGCGGTGCGGCCGCTGCTGGAGGCGATGGGGAAGCGGGTCGTGCACGCCGGCGACGTCGGCGCCGGCCACGCGCTGAAGGCGATCAACAACCTGCTGTCGGCGACGCACCTGCTGGCCAGCAGCGAGGCGCTGCGCATCGGCCGCGCGTTCGGGCTGGACCCGGAGCGGATGCTCGAGGCGATCAACGGCTCCAGCGGCCGCTCGTGGTCGACCGAGCACAAGCTGCCCGACTTCGTCCTGCCCGGGACGTTCGCGTCGGGCTTCGGCCTGGGGCTGATGGTCAAGGACATGGGGATCGCGTGCGCGCTGGGCGAGCAGCTCGGCGCGACGCCGGCGCTGGGCGCGCAGGCGCTGGCGCTGTGGGAGCAGGCGTCGGCGGCGCTGCCGTCCGACGCCGACCACACCGAGATCGCGCGCTGGGTCGACGCCGGGGAGGGCGGCGCGGCCTAATCAGGTCCGCGGCCGCGGCGGCGCGCCGAACGGGCCGGTGTCGGACCCGGGGCGCAGCGCGGCGGCGGCCAGCGCCGCGATGCGGGCCGCGAGCAGCGCGGCGACCGCGAGCGTGGCGGCGCCCGCGGCCATGCGCAACGCGCGCACGTCGGCAGCGGTGCCGGCGGCGAGCAGCGCGATCGCGACCGTGGCGGCGCCGGCGAGCAGGCGGTCGCGCCACGGTCGGGGAGTCGGAGGCGGATGGCCGGCGCGGACGCGGCGCAGGACCGACAGCAGGTGCAGCAGCGACCCGGCGACGGTCAGGCCGATCCAGCCGGCGAGGAGGAGCGCGGCGCTGGTGTCGCGCCAGGCGCCGGTGAACGGCGCGTGGGCGTTGTCGGCGAGCGACGCGGCGAGGGCGACGAGCGTCCCGGCCAGGAGCATCGCGTGCCCGGCGGCGAGCAGGCGGGCGGGCAGGCGCAGCGGCCGGGGCGCGGCGTGCAGCGAGGCGGCCATGTTGGCGCCGAGCAGGACGGCGGCCGCGGCGAGCTCGAGCCAGCCCAGCGCGACGAGGCCGGCGACGTCGTAGCCGGCGCCGACGGCGAGCGCCGCGACGCCGAGCAGCCACAGGACGAACGTGGGGCCCTGGAGGCGGGGGAAGCGCAGGCGCGTCCCGGTCAGCGACGGGAAGAACGTGTGCAGGGTGCCGACGATCGCGGTGCCCAGCCAGCCGCCGAGGTTCAGCGCCAGGTGCGCGCCCAGCAGCGAGCCCGCGGTCCACGTCACGTCGTCGGCCATCGCCACGCCGATGAGCGCGCCGGCGCCCAGGCAGGCGGCGCACGCCTGGTACCAGCGCACCGCCCAGCGGGCCTGCTGCAGCGAGCGCTTCTGCATGCCGCGCAGGCCGAGCGCGAACAGGACGAGGCCGGCGACGATCAGCGCGCCGCCCGCGTCGACGATGGGGCGCGCCTCGAGCGGGACGCCCGCCGCGACGAGGAGCGTGCCGGCGTTCCAGGCCGCGAGCTGCGCGCCCAGCAGGCGCCGGGGCGGCGGGTCGGTGGCCAGGAACGCGCAGACGAAGAACTGGGCGGCCCCGAGCACGAGCTGCGACACGCCGCCGAGCAGCGCCAGGTGCAGCGCGACCCAGCGCAGGTCGTCGCCGGTGCCCGCGCCGGCGGCGTACGCGACGGCGGCGACCGCGCCGCCGGCGAGCATCGCCAGCCCGGCCGCGAAGAACACGGCCAGGAGGCTGCTGGGACGCATCGCGGAGCTCACCGCCTCCGTTGTAGCCCGCGGCGGGCGGCGTTCCATCCGTAGTTCGCCTGGCTGTGGAGCGCGGTCGGGTGCGGTGGCCCGCGCCGGCGCGGGGCGCGACGCTCTGCCCATGTCCGTCGGCGCGCCGACCCCCACCCCGACCACGCCGCCCCCGGCCGGGTCCGGCGGCACGCTCTCGGCCGGGCGCATCGTCGCGGTGATCGCGGGCGCGCTGCTGGCGCTCGCGGGCGCCGCCGCGATCCTCGGCGCGCTCGTGCTCGGGGCCGCGGCGCTCACCCAGCGCGACGACGACGGCTTCTTCATGTCCCACACCGAGCGGGTGCGCAGCGCCACCGCCGTGATCGACGGCGAGACGCTCGACCTCGGCGACGCGTCCGGGTTCGCCGACGACGCGCTGCGCGAGCTGGCGGTGACCGCCCGCATCGAGGTCGACAGCGTCGACGGCCGCCCGCTGTTCGTCGGCATCGCCCGCCGCGCCGACCTGGACCGCTACCTCGACGGCGTCGCGCACGACACCGTCGTCGACGTGCACGACGACGGCGTGGAGTACCGGCACCACGCCGGCCGCGACGCGGTCGCCCCGCCCGCCGACGCGGACGTGTGGGTCGCCTCGGCCGAGGGCGCGGCGCCGGTCGTCGAGTGGGACGTCGAGAGCGGGCGCTGGGCCGCGGCGATCGTGAGCGCCGACGGCGCCCCGGGCGTCGTCGCCGACGTGCGCGTCGGCGGCCGCATCGGCGCGCTCGGGTGGATCTCCGCCGGCGTCGGCGGCGTCGGCCTGCTGCTGCTCGTCGCGGCCGGGCTGATCCTGTGGGCCGCGCTGCGGACCCCGTCCCCGCCTGGGCCCGCGCCCGCGTCGCCCTGACCGTTGTCGCCTCGCGGTCGCATAGCGAGCTGGATCCGACAACGGCGCCGGGGCGGGTCGGGATCGAACGCGAGTGGCGGATTTCCTCCACCCCCTGGAGGGAATTCGCCACTCGCGATGCGAGCAGCGCGGCGGCGCGCCCGGCGTGCGGCCACGGGCCGGCGGCACCCGCCCCACGTCCCCTCGACGATGCCGTTCGGCCGCGCTGCCGTGGCCGCGACCGTTGTCGCCTCGCGGTCGCATAGCGAGCTGGATCCGACAACGGCGGACCGCGTAGTCCGCCACGCCGGGCTGCGCGCCGCCACGGATGACGCCGGCGCGCCGGCGCACGACGCTCGGGCCATGACCGGCCCGCCAACTCCCACCACCACGCCTCGCGTGCTCGTCGCCTACGCCAGCAAGCGCGGCGCGACGGCCGAGATCGCCGAGGCCATCGCCGCCGAGATCGCCGCGGCCGGCCTGGACGTCGAGTGCGCGTCCGCCGAGACCGTGAAGGCGATCGACGCCTACGATGCCGTCGTGCTCGGCAGCGCCACCTACATGCGGCGCTGGCGCCCCGAGGCGCGACGCTTCCTGCACCGCCACCGCGACGCGCTGGCCCGGCGCTCGCTGTGGGTCTTCTCGTCCGGGCCCGTCGGCGAGGCCGAGCCGGACCCGAAGTGGACCGAGCCGGCGCGGACGATCGCCGAGGTCGAGCGCCTCGGCGCGCGCGAGCACGTCGTGTTCGGCGGGCGCGTTCCGGCGGAGCCGCACGGGTTCATCGAGCGGGCGATGGTCCGCGACACGCCGCCCGAGGTCGCCGACCGGCGCGACTGGGACGAGATCCGCGCCTGGGCGCGCGCGATCGCGCAGGCGCTGCAGCCCGCGGCCGCCGCCCGCTGACGGCTCAGGACGAGACCGGCGGCGGCGCCGTGTCGTCGTCGCCGGCCCGGGGCACCACGAGCACCGGGCACGCCGCCTCGTCGGCGACCCGGCCCGACACCGTGCCCAGCAGCGCCCGGCGCACCGGCCCGTAGTTGCGCGACCCCAGCACGAGCAGGTCGAGCGCAGCCGACGCGGCGACGAGCCGGTCGGAGGCGCGCCCCTCGAGCACCTCGGCCGACGCCGTCACGCCCTCCAGCCCGGCGATCGCCGCGTCGAGCCCGCGGCGCAGGTTCGCCTGCTCCGCCTCGCGCAGGGCGTGCAGCGGCGCGCCGACCGCCCAGCCGAACCCGCTGGTCGCCAGGTCGGCCACCGCGAGCAGCCGCAGCTCGGCGCCCAGCTCGCGCGCCAGGGCCGCCGCTGTGCGCAGCGCCGCCCGGGCCTCGGGACCGCCGTCGAACGCGACGCCGATCAGCCGGGGCGGCGCCGGCGGCGCGTCGTGCAGCCCGCGCGGCGCGACCGCGACCGCGCACGGCGCCGCCTGCAGCGCCTGGCGGGTCACGCTGCCGGCCAGCACGCGGCCCAGCGCGCCCCGGTGCGACGAGCCGACGACGAGCAGGTCCGCCTCCTGCGCGGCGGCCTCCTCGTGCAGGCCGCCGGCCGCCGAGAACGCCTGCCGCGTGACGTACGCGGCGCGCGGGTCGTCGCCGAGCGCGGCGCGCGCGGCCCGCAGCCGCAGATGCGCCTCGGCCTCGGTGCTCAGCTCCCGGTCGACCGGCTCCAGCAGCGGCGGGTCGGGCGGGTGCACGCAGCAGACGACGAGCCGCGAGCCGGGGCCCGCCAGGGCCTGCGCCAGCACGAGCGCGTCGTGCCCCTGGTCGGTGCCGTCGAAGCCGACGACGACGGTGGAGAGGGCGGCCATGGCGGCGCCGACCCTATCGCGCAGGGCCGCTGTGGCGAACTACGGAACAGCTCGGCGCGTTCGTCCCGATGGAGGTCGACAGGGTCGTCGCCACCATGGATGCATGCCGCTCCCTCACATCGCCCCGCTGCGGATCGTCATCGCCGGTGGAGGCGTCGGCGCGCTGGAGGCGCTCATGGCCCTCCACGATCTCGGTGAGCAGCAGCTGCGCCTCACCGTCGTCGCGCCCGACGACGAGTTCGTCCTCCGCGCCATGTCCGTCGCCGTGCCGTTCTCGGCCGGCCACGTGACCCGCATCCCGCTCGACGAGATCTGCGCGCGCTTCGGGGCGCGGCACGTGCGCGCGGCGGTCGCCTCCGTCGACGCCGAGCGACGCACCGTCACCTGCAACGACGGGACCGTGCTCGACTACGACGAGCTGATCCTCGCCACCGGCGCGGAGGCCCGCCCCGCCTACCGCGCGGCGCTCACGTTCTGCGACAGCGACCCGGAGCGGCTGACCGGCCTCCTGCGCGACATCGAGCAGGGGTACTGCTCGTCGGTCGCCCTCGTGGTCCCGCCCGCCGGGTCGTGGGCGCTGCCGGTCTACGAGCTCGCGCTGCTGCTGGCCCGCTACGCCCACGGCGTGAGCGCCGACGACATCGAGATCCACCTCGTCACCCCGGAGCCCGCGCCGCTGGCGGTGTTCGGCGCCGAGGCCAGCGACGCGGTCGCCGGCCTGCTGCGGCAGGCCGGCATCGAGGTGCACACGGGCTCCTACGCGGCCGTCCAGCGCGGCGGCCGGATCACGCTCGCGCCCGGCGACCGCCGCCTGCACGTCGCGCGCGTCGTCGCGCTGCCCGTGATCGAGGGGCGGCCCATCCCCGGCGTCCCCGCCGACGACCACGGCTTTGTCCCCGTCGACGACCACTGCCGCGTCATCGGCCTCGACCACGTCTACGCGGTCGGCGACAACGCCGACTTCCCGGTCAAGCAGGGCGGCCTCGCCACCCAGCAGGCCGACGTCGCCGCGCGCGACATCGCCGCCGCCGCGGGCGCGCCCGTCGAGGCGGAGGCGTTCCGCCCGATCCTGCGCGGCATGCTGCTGACCGGCGGCGAGCCTCGCTTCCTGCGCCACTCGGCCGACGGCGACGCGCGCGCCCCGCAGGTGTCCACCGACCGGCTGTGGTGGCCGCCCGCGAAGGTCGTCGGCCACTACCTCGCGCCGTGGCTGGCCTCGCTGGCCGAGGAGCTGCGCGCCGGCGCCGACGCGGTGTCGGAGGGGGCGCTCGCCGTGGAGGCCGAGATCGCCGTGGACCGCGACGCGCAGCCGCTCTCGCTGTCGCCGCTGGGCCCGCTGGCGCGCGGGCCGCACGGGCGCTGGTGAGCGGCGGCGTCAGCCGTCGGCGGTGACGAGCCCGCGGTCGAGCGCGTAGCGGACCAGCTCGGCGCGCGTGGTGCGCCCGAGCTTGCGCTGGATGTGGGCGCGGTGGGACTCGACGGTGCGCACGCTGAGGAAGAGCTGCTCGGCGATCTCGCCGTTCGTGTTGCCGAGCGCGATCAGGCGCAGGACGTCGACCTCGCGCGGCGTCAGGTCGTCGGGCGGGCCGGACGGCGCCGGCGGCTCGGCGGCCAGCCGGGCGCCGAGCTTCGGGTTCAGGTACGTCTCGCCCCGCGCGGCGGCGTGCACGGCCTCGACGAGCTCGTCGTCGGCGGCCTCCTTGAGGACGTACGCCGACGCGCCCGCCTGCAGCGCCTGACGCGCGAACGCCGGCTCGTTCTGCATCGTCAGCACGACGATCGCCGTGTCCGGCGAGTCGGCGAGCATCGTCGGGATCTCGCCCAGCGACGACGCGTCGCCCATGTTGAGGTCGAGCACGAGCACCTCCGGGCGGATCGCCCGGACCTTGCGCACGGTCTCCTCGACGGTGCCGGCCTCGGCGATCACCTCGAAGCCCTCCTCGCCCTCGAGGACCAACCGGAGCCCGCTGCGGACGACCGCGTGGTCGTCGGCGAGGATGATGCGGATCGGAGCGTCGGCCATGGACGCCGACGATAACGCACGATCCGCACGACCGGGCACCCGTAGCCTGTCGCGCAGCCATGTTCTCGACGATCGTCATCGGCTACGACGGCTCGGCGCAGTCCGACGACGCGCTCGCCCTGGCGCTCGCGCTCGCCGACCCCGCCACCGCGCTCGTCGCCGTCTTCGTCCATCCGCGCCTGCCCGGCGCCGCCCGCGGCGAGCCGGCGTGGCCGGCGGCGCTGACGGAGCGCGACGGCGCGAGGACGGTCGCGCGGCCCGCGACGTCCGCCGCGGCGGGGCTGGCGGCGGTCGTCGACGAGACCGGCGCCGACCTCGTCGTGGTCGGCTCCTCGCGCCGCGGCCCGGTCGGGCGCGTGCTGCCGGGGACGACCGGCGCCCAGGTGCTGCACGCGACCGCCGCCGCGGTGGCCGTCGCGCCCGCGGGCCTGCGCGAGCGCGCGCCGGTCGCGCTGCGCGAGATCGGCGTCGGCTTCGACGGCGGCGCGGAGTCGACGCGGGCGCTGGCCGCCGCGGTGCGCCTCGCCGCCGAGCACGGCGCGGCGCTGCGGGCGATCGCGGTGATCGAGCCCGTGGGCGAGACGTTCGGCTGGGCCGGCGCGTGGATGTACCCCGAGTACCGCGACGACGCGGTCGCCGGCGCCCGCGAGGCGCTGGCCGCCGCGGTGCGCGACGCCGAGGCCGAGGCGCTGGGCGTGACGGTCGCCGAGGAGGTCGTCGACGGCCTGCCGGCCGAGGAGCTGGCGCGCGCCAGCGAGCGCCTCGACCTGCTCGTGCTCGGCTCGCGCGGCTACGGCCCGCTCGGCCGGCTCCTGCTGGGCAGCGTCGCGACGCGCGTCGCCAACGCGGCCGCGTGCCCGCTGCTCGTGTGGCCGCGGGCCGCCGGCTGAGGCCCCGGCTACCCGACCGCGGTCAGCCCGGGAGCGGGCTCGTGGTCGAGCGGCAGCGTGACGTGGATCGTCGTCCCGCGGCGCTCCTGGGGCTCGATCGCGATCGTCCCGCCGAGCAGGTCGACCCGCTCGCGCATGCCCACGAGCCCGAACCCGCTGCTCGACGCGCCGGGGTCGAAGCCCTTGCCGTCGTCGGACACGCGCAGCTCGAGGCGGTCGTCGTCGCCCTCGATCACGACGTCCACGCGGCTGGCGGCCGCGTGCTTGACGACGTTCGTGAGCGCCTCCTGGACGATCCGGTAGGCGGAGTCCTCGACCGCGGTGGGCAGCCGCCGGGCCGGGCGGCTGTCCTCGCCCTCCTCGCTGCGGTCCTCGATCGGGCCGTTGAGCGACACGCGCAGCGTCGCCTTCAGCCCCGCCGTCTCGGCCACGCGCTCGACGAGGCCCTCCAGCGCGGCGGGCAGCCCGAGGTCGTCCAGCGCGGCCGGGCGCAGGTCGGTCACGAGGCGGCGCAGGTCGGTGATGCTCTCGTCGATCTGGTCGACGGCCACCTCGAGCACCTCGTGGAGCTTGTCCACCTCGGTGCGCCGCCGCGCCCCCGACAGCAGCACCTTCAGGCCGGCGAGCTGCTGGAGCGTCTCGTCGTGCAGCTCGCGGGCCCAGCGCTGGCGCTCGCGCTCGGACGCGGCGAGGCTGCGGCGCAGCGCCTCGTTGGCCGCCGACTGCGCGGTCGCCACCGCCGTCGCGGCGCTGGCGGCGAAGCTGAGCATCAGCCGCTCGTCGTCGTCGCTGAAGTCGCGCCCGTCGTGGCGGTCGAACGCCTCCAGCACGCCGAGCGCGCGGCCGCGGAACACGAGCGGCACGAACAGGCCCTTCTGGGCGTCCATCATGTCGCCGAGCTGGAAGCGCACGCGCGTGGACAGGTCGCCGGCGCGCTCGGGGCGGCCGGAGCGCAGCACGTCGCCGCTGATCGAGGAGTCGATCCGCAGGCGCAGGCCGTCGACGTCCCTGGGCGCGTCGCCGGCCCAGGCGCGGATGACGAGGTCGTCGCCCTCGTCGAGCAGGATCAGGACGCTGCGCGCGTCGACGAGCGCGCGGGCGCGCTTGGAGATCAGCTCGAGGATGCGGTCGAGGTCGGTCTCGCCCCCGAGCGCCCGCGCGATCGCCGTCGTGGCCTCCAGCGCGCGCACCGCCGCCTCCAGCTCGAGGCGCCGCTCCTGCTCGGACTGGTAGGCGCGGGCGTTGTCGATCGCGATGCCCGCCCAGCTCGCCAGCAGCTCGATCGCGTCCTCGTCGTCCTCGTCGAAGTCGTCGGCGTCCTCCTTGTCGGTGAGGTAGAGGTTGCCCCACGCCTCGCCGCGCACGAGGACGGGGACGCCGAGGAACGACTGCATCGGCGGGTGGCCCACCGGGAAGCCGAACGAGCGCGGATGGTCGCTGACGTTGTGCAGGCGCAGCAGCTGCGGGTCCTGGATCAGGACGCCGAGCACGCCGCGGCCGCGGGGCAGGTCGCCGACCGCCTGGTGCACCTCGGGCGGCGCGCCGATCGTGATGAAGCGCTCCAGCTCCTGCTTGCGCGCGTCGAGCACGCCCATCGCGGCGTACCGCGCGCCGGTGAGCTCGCGCGCCTCCTCGAGGACGCGCTGCAGGACGGACTCCAGGTCCAGGTCCGAGACCAGGGCCCGGCCGACCTCGAGGACCCGTCGCAGACGCGTTTGGTCGAGCATTCAGGCTGCATCTTAGGTCGTCCCGGGCGTCCGTGGCTCGGGCGGTCGGCAAGTGCGGAGAAGGGCTGATGCCCCGTCCCGGCGAGCGGAATAGGCTCGCGGCATGGCCCGCTCGAGGTTTCGCATCGTGATCGCCGGCGGGGGCGTCGCCGGCCTGGAGGCGCTGCTGGCCCTGCGCGCGCTCGCCGGGACGATCCCGCACATCACGCTCGTGACGAGCGCGGTGCAGACCGTCGACCGGCCGTCCACGGTGGCCGAGCCCTTCGACCGCGGGGTGGCGCCCACGCGCGACATCGCCGCGATCGCCGCCGACCACCACGCCGAGCTGCACCTCGACCGGCTCGCCGCCGTCGACGCGCACCGGCGGGTCGTGGTCCTCGGCGGCGGCGACGAACTGCCCTACGACGCGCTGATCGTCGCCACGGGCGCCGGCGCCCTGCACGCGCTCGACGGGGCGATCGCGTTCCGCGGTCCCGACGACGTCGACGAGATGCGCGCGGTGCGCGACGCGCTGCTGGCGGGCGAGATCGCCTCCGTCGCGTTCGCGCTCCCCGGCGAGTCGACCTGGCCGGTCCCGCTCTACGAGCTCGCGCTGATGACCGGCGCCGACCTGCGCGCCGCCGGCGTCGAGGCCACGGTCACGATCGCGACGCCGGAGCCGTCGCCGCTGGCCCTGTTCGGCCCCAGCGCCGCCGAGGCGCTCGCGCCGCGGATGGCCGAGCGGCGCGTCGACGTGCGCACCGGTGTGCGGCCCGTCGCCGTGGAGCCCGGACGCCTGCGGCTGTCCGACGGCGGCAGCGTGCCCGCCGACCGCGTGGTGGCGATGCCCGCGGTCACCGGCCGCCCGCCCGCGGGGCTGCCGAGCGACGCGGCCGGGTTCATACCGGTCGACGCCCACGGGCGCGTCGCCGGCCTCGACGGCGTGTACGCGGCCGGCGACGTCACGGCGTTCCCGCTGAAGCAGGGCGGGCTCGCGGCGCAGCAGGCCGACGCCGCCGCCGAGGCGGTCGCCGCGCAGATGGGCGTCGCGATCGAGCCGCAGCCGTTCCGGCCCGTCGTGCGCGGCATGCTCCTGATCGGCGGCGCCCCGCTCTACCTGCGCGCCGAGATCGGCACGGGCGAGGGCACCGCGGAGGCCGTCCCGAGCACGTCCACGGCCTCGGCCCAGGCGCTGTGGTGGCCGCCCGCGAAGGTCGCCGCGCGCTACCTCGGTCCCTACCTGGCGACGGCGCGCCCGCGGATGCTCACCCCGCAGCCGCTCGTCGACCGCGCCGCCCCCGAGCGCCCGCACGGCGACCGCGACCACGAGGCCGCGCTCGGCCTGGCGCTCGCGATGGCCGACGGCGACGCGCGCTGGGGCGACTACGCCGCGGCGGTCCGGGCGCTCGACGCCGCCGAGGCGATCGCCGGCACGCTGCCGCCCGAGTACGCCGCCAGGCGCGAGCGCTGGCGCGCGGCACGATGACGCAGCCCGGCGCCGGCGCGGCGCTCGTCGAGCGGCTCGCGGCCGCGCTTCCGCCCCCGGTCGACCGGGCCGAGACGCACGGGGCGTGGGTGCTGCTGGCCGGCGACCGCGCCTGGAAGGTGCGCAAGCCGGTGCGCCTCGCGTTTCTGGACTACTCCACGCTCGACCGCCGCCTCGCCGCCGCGCGGGCGGAGGTCGCGGTGAACGAGCCGCTCGCTCCCGGCCTGTACCTCGGCGTGCGCGCGGTCGTCGCCGACGGCGAGGCCGTGCGGATCGTCCCGTGGGAGGAGGCCGGCGCGCCGCTCGAGGTCGTCGTGGAGATGCGGCGCTTCGACGAGCGCGACACGATGGCCGCCCGCCTGGCCGCCGGGCGCCTCACCGAGGACGACGTCGCGGCGGTCGCGCGCCGGCTCGCCGCCTTCCACGCCGCCGCCCCGCGCTGCGGGGCGGGCGGGCCGGGCTGCGCCGCCGCGTTCGCGGCCCGCGTGCGGGCCGACGTGGAGGAGCTGCTCGCGCTCGCCGGGCCGCGCGCCGAGGTCGACGAGGCGGCGCTGGAGCGCTTCGCCGAGGTCGCGCTCACCCGGCGCGGCCCGCTCCTGGACGAGCGCGAGCGGCGCGGGCTGCGGCGCGACGGCCACGGCGACCTGCGCGCCGAGCACGTCCTCCTCGACGGTCCGCCGCGCGTGTTCGACCGGCTCGAGTTCGACCCGTCCATGCGCTGCACCGACGTCGCCGGCGACCTCGCGTTCCTGACGATGGACCTCGAGAGCCTCGGCGCGCGCTGGGCGGCGCGGGCGCTCGTCGACGCCTACGCGGCGGCCGGCGGCGACCCCGGCGGCCCGGGCCTGCACGCGCTTCTGGCCTGGCAGCGTGCGATCGTGCGCCTCAAGGTGGCGCTGCTCCAGGACGACGACGACGCGCTGGCCCGCCTGGCCCCGCTCGAGCGGCGGCTGGCCTGGCGCGAGCGCGTGCCCACGGTGCTGCTGGTCTGCGGCCCGCCCGCGAGCGGCAAGTCGACGCTCGCCGGCGCGATCGCGGAGGCGGCCGAGGTGCCCGTCGTGTCCACCGACGTCGTCCGCAAGGACCTGCACGGCGTGGCGGCGACCACGCGCCTGGGCGCCGACGCCTACGGCGAGGAGGTGACCGAGCGCGTGTACCGCGAGGTCGGCCGGCGCGCCGCCGAGGCGGCCCGTGGCGCGGGCGGCGTGATCATCGACGCGACCGCCCGCAGCGCGCGCCTGCGCCGCCTCCTGCTCGACGAGCTCGGCGGCGCCGGACCGCGCGTCGCGCTCGTGTGCCGCGCGGCGCCCGAGACGCTGCTGGAGCGCGCGCGCCGCCGCGCGCGCAACCCCGACCGCGTGTCGGATGCCGACGAGGACGTCGCGCGCCGGCTCGCCGCCGCGTTCGAGCCGCCGGGGGCCGCCGAGGCCGGCTGGGACGCGGTCGTGACCTCGCCGACCGACGAGGGCGACCCGCTCGCGGCGGCCGCCGCGGCGCTGGACGGAGGGCCGTGTCCGGCACGACCGAGCTGACGCCCGCCGCGTCGCCGCCCCCGACCGCGGGGCTCACGGAGGCCGAGGCGCAGCGGCGGCTGGCCGCCCGCGGGCGCGTGCGCCGCGAGACGACCAGCCGGTCGTACGCGTCGATCGTGCGGGCCAACGTCTTCACGGTCTTCAACGCGATCCTCGCCGCCTTCGGGATCGTGACGCTGCTGTTCGCCGACTGGCGCGACGCGCTGTTCCTCGGCGTCCTGGTCGCCAACACGGCGATCGGCATCACCCAGGAGGTGCGCGCCAAGCGCGCGCTCGACCGCCTCGCGCTCCTCGTCGCCCCGCGCGCCACCGTCGTGCGCGACGGCACGGCCCGGTCGGTCAGCCCGGAGGAGGTGGTCGAGGGCGACCTCGTGCGCCTGCAGGCCGGCGACCAGGTCGTCGTCGACGGCGAGGTCGTCACGTCGAACGACCTGCGCCTGGACGAGTCGATCCTCACCGGCGAGTCGGAGGCGGTCGCGCGCGGGCCCGGCGACGAGGTGCGCTCGGGCGCCTTCGCGATCGAGGGCAGCGGCGACATCCTGGTCACCGCCGTCGGGCGCGACAGCTACGCCCAGCGGCTGCTCGGCGAGGCGCGCGCGTTCCGCCACCCGCGCTCGCCGCTGGAGCTGGCGATCAATCGCGTGCTGCTGTCGCTCGTCGGCCTCGTCGTCGTCCTCGGCGGCGTGCTCGGCTACGCGCTCTGGCACCGGCAGGCCGACCGCAGCGAGGCCGTCGAGACCGCGGCCGCCGGCGTCGTCAGCCTCGTGCCCGAGGGCCTCGTGGTGCTGGTCAGCCTCACCTACGCGGTCGCGTCGCTGAAGATGGCCCGCCGCGGCGTGCTCGCCCAGCAGCTCAACGCGATCGAGTCGCTCGCCTCCGCCGACGTCGTGTGCGTCGACAAGACCGGGACGCTCACCGAGGCGGCGCTGCGGGTGACGCGGACCGTGCCCGGCGACGGCGTCGACCCGGCGCGGCTCGAGGACGCGCTGCGCCGCTACGCGAGCGCCTCGTCGGTGCGCAACACGACGCTCACCGCGATCGCCGAGGCGTTCCCGGCGGAGGCGGCGGTGGCGCCCGACGACGAGGTGCCGTTCGCCTCGCGGCGACGCTGGAGCGCGGTCCGCCTGGGCGGCGAGACGCTCGTCCTGGGCGCCCCGGAGCGCTTTGAGCTCGGGCCGCTCGAGCAGCCCGCCGGACGCGAGCGCGAGCAGGGCCGCCGCGTCGTCGCGATCGCCGTCACGTCCGCGCCGGCCGCGGAGGGGCCCGACGGCTCGCCGCCCGCCGGCTGCCGCGTGCTCGGGATCGTCGTGCTCGCCGAGCGGCTGCGCCCGCAGACCCGCGACACCGTCGCCTTCCTGCGGAGCCAGAACGTCGAGATCAAGGTCCTCTCCGGCGACAACCCGCAGACGGTCGCCGCGATCGCGGCCGACGCCGGCATCCCGGTCGGGCAGGTGCTCACCGGCGCCGACCTGCCCGAGGACCCGCAGGCGCTGCGCGAGACGGCGCAGCGGGTCGGCGTCGTCGGCCGGGTGGCGCCCGAGGACAAGCGCCGCTTCGTCGAGGCGCTGCGCGACGCCGGGCGCTACGTGGCGATGATCGGCGACGGCGTCAACGACGTGCCCGCGCTGAAGGCCTCGCGCCTCGCCATCGCCCAGGGCACGGGCTCGCAGATGGCGCGCGGCGTCTCGGACCTCGTGCTCGTCAGCGGCGACTTCGCCGCGGTGCCCGCGCTCGTCGCCGAGGGCCGCCAGACGCTGCGCAACCTGCAGCGCGTCGCGCGCCTGTACGTGACGAAGTCGTCGTTCGCCGCGTTCCTGATCCTCGTGATCGGGATCACGTCGACCGCGTACCCGCTGCTGCCGCGCCACTTCAGCCTCGCCGCCGCCGTGACGATCGGCATCCCGACGTTCTTCCTCGCGCTCGCGCCGAGCACCGGTCCGTGGCGGCCCGACGGCTTCGGGCGCAACGTGGCCGCGTTCGCCCTGCCCGCCGGCGTGCTGACCGGGGTGGGCGTGGTGGCCAGCTACCTGTTCGCGCTCTACGACCTCGACCTGTCGGTGACCGAGGCGCGCACGACGGCGACGACGGTGCTGGTCGCGGTCGGCCTGTACCTCGTGGTGGAGCTCGAGCGCTCCAGCCGCGGCACGCGCGGGAAGCTGCTGGTCACGGGCATGTGCGCCATCCTCGGCCTCGGCTACGTGCTCACGCTCGTGCTGCCGTTCCTGCGCGACTTCTTCGACCTCGCGCTGCCGTCGGTGGCGATCGTCGCCACGGCGGCCGGCGGCGCCGCGATCTCGATCGCCGCGATCTGGCTGTCGCGGCTGCCGGCGACCGCGGCAGGTGACGGGGACGGCCGCGCCGGGTAGCGTCACCCGCGGTGCGCGTGCTCGTCGTCAACGCCGGCTCCAGCAGCCTCAAGCACGCGAACGTCGAGGTGCCCGGCGGCCGCCTGACCGACGCCGGCACCGAGCGCTGGGAGCCCGACGGCGACTCCCGCCGCCACGGCGACGCGCTCCGCGAGGCGCTCGACGGGGCGGTCGCGGGGCCGGTCGACGCGGTCGGCCACCGGGTCGTCCACGGGGGCACGCGCTTCACGGGGCCGGCGGTGATCGACGCCTCGGTCCGGGCGGGGATCGAGGAGCTGGTGCCGCTCGCGCCGCTGCACCAGCGCGCCGCGCTGGAGGGCATCGACGCGGTCGACGCGGCGCTGCCCGGGGTGCCGCAGGTGGCGTGCTTCGACACCGCCTTCCACCACACGCTCGACCCGGCGGCGGCGACCTATCCGGTGCCGGCGGCGTGGCGCGAGGAGCACGGGCTGCGCCGCTTCGGCTTCCACGGGCTGAACGTCGAGTGGTGCGCCGGCCAGGCCCGCGAGCGGCTCGGGGAGGAGGGGACGCGGCGGCTCGTCGTCTGCCACCTCGGCAGCGGCTGCTCGGTCACCGCGGTGCGCGACGGGCGCTCGGTCGACACGACGATGGGCTTCACGCCGCTGGAGGGCGTGCCGATGGGGACCCGCAGCGGCTCGATCGACCCCGCGGTGGTGCTGTGGCTGGCGCGGGCGGGCATGCCGCTGGACGAGATCGACGACGGGCTCAACCACCGGTCCGGGCTGCTGGGCGTCTTCGGCCGCTCGCCCGACCTGCGCGACGTGCTCGAGGCGATGGACGCAGGCGAGGCCGACGCGGAGCTCGCGTTCGCGATCCACGTGCGCGGGGTCGCCGCGGCGGTGGCGGCGATGGCCGGCTCGCTGGGCGGGGTGGACGCGCTCGTGTTCAGCGGCGGGGCGGGCGAGCACGCGCCGCGCCTGCGCGAGGCGATCTGCGCGCGCCTGCCGTTCCTGGGCGTGGACGCGGCCGGCACGACCCCGGTGCTGGTCGTGCCGGCCGGCGAGGAGCAGGTGATCGCGCGCCAGACGGCGGCGCTGATCGGCTGACCCGTCAGGCGGTCGCGGCGGCCGCGGCGGCGGCCTCGGGGACGCCGTCGCTCACGCGGAACACCATGCGCGGCGCGGGCGCGCTGCCGTCGAGGACCTGCTCGATGGCCTCGTTGACGTCGTCGAGGCGCACGTCGGCGCGCTCGACCTCGGTCAGGCCGCGGCGGTGCAGCTCGAAGACCTCCTCGAGGTCGCGGTGCGTGCCGACGATCGAGCCGACGATCGAGAGGCCGAAGAGCACGGTCTCGAAGATCGGGACGCGCATGCCGTTCTCGGCCGGCAGCCCGACGCACACGAGGCGCCCGCCGCGGGCCAGGCCGCCGATCGCCTGCTCGAACGCGGACGGGAAGACCGCGGTCGACACGGCGACGTCGGCCCCGCCGAGCGCCTGCAGCGCGGCGGCCGGGTCCTGCTCGGCGGCGTTGATCACGTGCTCGGCGCCGAGCGCCTTGGCGGAGTTCAGGCGCTCCTCGTTGACGTCGACGGCGGCGACGGACGCGCCGGTGATGCGCGCGTACTGGACGGCGAGGTGGCCGAGGCCGCCCGCGCCGAAGACGGCGACGAGGTCGGACGAGCGGGCGCCCGAGACCTTCACGGCCTTGTACGTGGTCACCCCGGCGCAGGTGAGCGGCGCGGCGTCGGCCGGGTCGATGGCCTTGGGCACCTTCACGACGTGGCGGGCGTAGCCGACCGCGTACTCGGCGAAGCCGCCGTTGATCGAGTAGCCGGTGTTGAGCTGGTTCGGGCAGAGGGTCTCGCGGCCGTCGTTGCAGTAGCGGCAGTCGCCGCACGCGTAGCCGAGCCACGGGATCGCGACGCGATCGCCGACCTCGACGCCGTGGCTGTTGCCCGGCCCGAGCCGCTCGACGATCCCGACGCCCTCGTGGCCGGGGATGAACGGCGGCTGCGGCTTCACCGGCCACTCGCCGCGCGCGGCGTGGATGTCGGTGTGGCAGAGGCCCGACGCCTCGATCCTGACGAGCACCTGCTCGGGACCGGGCTCGGGGGTGGGCACGTCCTCGATGACGAGAGGACGGTCGAAGGAGTGGACGACGGCAGCCTTCATGGCGTGGTTCTCCCGGGCGGTTCTTGGCACGTGCCGACAGCCTCCCGAGCAAGGGGCCGCCTGCCATCCGCGCGGGTCCGTCGTGGCGGTGCGGGGTTCTCCGCAGGCTGCGCGCGGGCGTCCCGCAGGGGGTGCGCGCGGCGTCCGCGCGGGCGTCGGGGCGGGTCGCGGCCGCCGAGAACGACGGGCATCGAAGGCGGACGGGCCGGCGGGCGGCGCGGCGCCGCACCCCACCGCGGCAACGCACCGGATTTCAGGGTCGGGGGTGGTCGACCTGATCGTCGCTATACGACGACGAAGTCGACCACCCCCGCCCAGACTCACCCGTTCGGGCAGATCACCGCGCGCCCCTCGAGCCGCCCCTCGCGCATCGCCGCGTACGCCTCGGGCGCCTGCTCGAGCGTGAAGCGCTGCGTGTGGGCGCGGATCTGGCCGCGCCGGGCGAGCTCGAGCACCTCGGCCAGCTCGACCGCCGAGCCCCAGTAGGTCGACGTCAGCGAGCACGACCACGGCAGCGTGCCCATCGCCGTCCACGTCAGCGAGCCGCCCGCGAGGCCCAGCACCGTCATGTGCCCGCCGACGCGGGCGACCGCGGCGGCCAGCGCCATCGTGTCGTCGCTGCCGACCACGTCGAGCGTCAGGCTCGCGCCGAGGCCGGCGGTCAGCTCGCGGATCCGCTCGGCCGTGTCGGGGCCGGGCACGAACGTCTCGTCGGCCCCGACCTCGCGGGCGACGCGCAGGTGGTCCTCGCTGAGGTCGACGGCGACGATCCGCGTGCCGGTCAGCGCGCGCAGGATCTGCACCGCCATGTGGCCGAGGCCGCCCACGCCGATCACGACGGCGGTCGACCCGGCGCCCAGGAGCGGCAGCGAGCGCTTGATCGCGTGATAGGGCGTGAGCGCGGCGTCGCTGAGCGGAGCGGCGTCGCGCGGGTCGAGGTCCCCGAGCGGGAGCAGCAGCCGCGCCGACGGCACGAGCATGTACGGCGCCATCCCGCCGTCGAGGCCCAGCCCGCCGCCGGCCGCGCCGAGCTCCGCGGCGCGCTCGCAGTGGTTCTCGCGCGACTCCCGGCACGGGACGCAGCGCCCGCAGCCCCACGGGCCGTACACGGCGACCGCGTCGCCGGGGGCGAGGCCCTCGACGCCGGCGCCGACCTCCTCAACCCAGCCGGCGTTCTCGTGCCCGAGCGTGAACGGCAGCTCGTAGGGCAGCGCGCCCTCGGGCCACTCCGCCACGTGCAGGTCGGAGTGGCAGGCGCCCGCGCCGCCGACCTTCAGGAGCACCTGCCCGGGGCCCGGCTCGGGGACGTCGACCTCGCGCAGCTGCGGCTCCTGCTGCCATTGGACCATCTGGTAGGCGAGCATGGAGGGTCCCTACCCCCGGCGCGGGGCCTCTACGGAGGCGTCTCCGCGCGCGACGCGGATGCGTGCGCTCGGGGCCGCGCGTAGCGTTGCCGCCATGGCCCCGTATCCCGCGCAGCGCGAGGTCGACATCGCCCTGCGAGACGGCACGACCCTCCACGTGCGGCCGGTCCGCCCGGACGACGAGCCGCGCCTGCGCGACTTCCTGGAGCGGCTGTCGCCCGACGACCGCGTGATGCGCTTCTTCAGCGCCGGGACCAACGTCGCCGCCGCCGCGCGCGACGCCGCCGACGTCGACTACGAGGACCGCTACGGCATCGTCGCCGTCGGCGGGGACGGCGAGACCGTGCTCGCCCACGGCTGCTTCGTGCGCACGTCCGGCCGCGAGGCCGAGGTCGCCTTCGCCGTCGACGGCTCGCTGCGCGGCGAGGGCGTGGCGACCGCGATGCTCGCCCACCTGGCCGACGCCGCGCGCGAGGCGGGCATCGACCGCATCACCGCGGTCGTGCTGCCCCAGAACCGGGCGATGCTCGACGTGTTCCGCCAGAGCGGCCTGCATCCGGAGGTGCGCGTCGACCACGGCGACGTGCAGGTCTCGATGCCGGTCGTGATGGACGCCGAGGCGTGGGAGCGCTACGACCGCCGCGACGCCGAGGCCGCCCGCGCCGCCGTGTCCCACGTCCTGCGCCCGTCGTCGGTCGCGGTGATCGGCGCCAGCGACCGGCCCGGGTCGGTCGGCGGCGCCGTCCTGCGCAACCTGATCGACGCCGGCTTCACCGGCCGCATCCACCCGGTCAACCGCCGCGGCGGCACCGTCGCGGGCCTGCCCGCCGCGCGCACGCCGCAGGAGATCGGCGAGCCGATCGAGCTGGGCGTCATCGTCATCCCCGCGGCCCGGGTCGCGCAGGCCGCCGAGGACTGCGCGCAGGCCGGCGCCCGGGCGCTCGTCGTCATCTCCGACGGGTTCGCCGAGGCCGGCCCCGAGGGGCGCCGCCGCCAGGACGAGCTGCTGGCCGTCTGCCGCCGCCACGGGATGCGGCTCGTCGGCCCCAACTGCCTCGGCGTGATGAGCACCGACCCGGACGTGCGGCTGAACGCCGCGTTCGCGCCCGGCCGCCCGATCCCCGGCTCGATCGCGTTCCTGTCGCAGAGCGGCGCGCTGGCGATCGCCGCGATCGACCTGGCGCAGGAGCTCGGGCTGGGCCTCTCCGCGTTCGTCTCGGTCGGCAACAAGGCCGACCTGTCGGGCAACGACTTCCTCTCCTACTGGGAGGCCGACGAGCGCACGAACGTCATCCTCCTGTACCTCGAGTCCTTCGGGAACCCGCGCAAGTTCTCGCGCGTCGCGCGGCGGGTCGCGCGGACGACGCCGATCGTCGCGGTCAAGGGCGGCCGCTCGCCCGCCGGGCAGCGGGCCGCCGGGTCGCACACCGGCGCGATGCTGGCCGGGTCGACGGCGACCGTCGACGCGCTCTTCGAGCAGGCGGGCGTGATCCGCACCGAGAGCCTCGGCGAGCTGTTCGACGTCGCCGCGCTGCTGTCCGTGCAGCCCGCGCCGTCCGGGACGCGCGTCGGGATCGTCACCAACGGCGGCGGCCTGGGGATCCTGTGCGCCGACGCGTGCGCGGCCAACGGCCTCGACGTCGCCGGCTTCGACGACGGCCTGCGCCGGCGCCTCGCGCGGCGGCTGCCGGACGGCGCCGCCGTCGGCAACCCCGTCGACCTGCTCGCCGCCGCGCCGCCGGAGGCGTTCGAGCGGGCGATCGTCGACGTCGGCGCCTCGGGGGCCGTCGACGCGATCGTCGCCATCTACGTGCCGCCGATGGTCAGCGACCCCGTGGAGGTCGCCAAGGCGATCGGCCGGGCCGCCGCGGCCACCGACGTGCCCGTCGCCTCCGTCTTCTCGATGGCCGACGCGCCCCTCGACGTGCTCCACCAGGCCGCCGAGGCGGTGCCGGTCTACCGCTTCCCCGAGAACGCCGCCCGGGCGCTGAGCCGCGCCGCCCGCTACGGCGCGTGGCTGGCCCGGCCGCCCGACCCGCCGGCGACCGTCGAGGCCGACGTCGAGGCCGCCCGCACGGTCATCGGCGGCGCGCTGGACCGCGGCGGCGGCTGGCTGGACCCGGCCGAGGTCGCCACGCTCCTGGACGCCTACGGGATCCCGCGCCCGCGCCAGCGCGTCGTGAAGAGCGCCCGCGCCGCGGCGGCCGCGGCCGTCGAGCTCGGCGGGCCCGTCGCGCTGAAGGCGATCGCGCCAGGCCTCGTGCACCGCAGCGACGCCGGCGCCGTCGCGACCGGGCTCACCGGCGCCACCGCCGTCACGCGCGCCGCGCGCGCGATGCGCCGGCGGCTGCTCGCCGCCGGCCTCGAGCCGCAGGGCTACGTCGTGCAGGCGATGGCCGAGCCGGGGGTCGAGCTGCTGGCCGGCGTGGTCACCGACCCGATCTTCGGCCCCGTGCTGCTGTGCGCGGCCGGCGGCACCGCCGCGGAGATCCTCGGCGACAGCGCGGTGCGGCTCACGCCGCTGGGCCGCCGCGACGCGGCCGAGATGCTGCGCGAGCTGCGCACGTTCCCGCTCCTGGACGGCTTCCGGGGGGCGCCGCGCTGCGACGTCGCCGCCGTCGAGGAGGTCCTCGTGCGGCTCGCGGCGATGGCCGAGGCGCACCCGGCGATCGCCGAGATCGAGGGCAACCCGGTCATCGCCGGGCCCGACGGCGCCTGCGTCGTCGACGCGCGCGTGCGGGTGCACCAGCCCGCTCCGCGGCGGCCCGAGCCGGCCGTCGGACCGCCCCTCCGCTGACGTTCGGAGGACCCCCCGAATGGGGTCCGTAGAACCCCGCGCGGCCCGCACGGATCACCGCTGATGGCGGGGCGTTCAGCCATTCTTACGGTTCGTGGGGCCATGACGACACTCGACCTCGCTCGGCTCCAGTTCTCGAGCACGACGCTCTTCCACTTCCTCTTCGTCCCGGTGTCGATCGGGCTCTCGCTCTTCCTGGCGATCCTCCAGACAGCGGCCTATCGCACCGGCAAGCCGGTCTACACCCGCCTCACGCGGCTGTGGGGCCGGATCTTCCTCATCGTCTTCGCCGTCGGCGTGGTCACCGGCATCGTCCAGGAGTTCCAGTTCGGCATGAACTGGTCGGCGTACTCGCGCTACGTCGGCGACGTGTTCGGCGCGCCGCTGGCGATCGAGGGCCTCGCGGCGTTCTTCGTCGAGTCGACGTTCCTGGGCCTGTGGATGTTCGGCCGCGACCGCCTGTCGCCCAAGCTCCACACCGCCTGCATCTGGATGGTCGCGCTGGGGACGATGGCCTCCGCCTACTTCATCCTCGCCGCCAACTCCTGGATGCAGCACCCGGTCGGCTACGAGATCGACCCGGTCACCGGGCAGGCGCGCATGACCGACGTCATCGCGGTCCTCACCCAGTCGACGACGCTGTTCGCGTTCTCGCACACGATCCTCGCCGCCTGGGTGACCGCCGGCATGGTCGTCGTGGGCATCTCCGCCTGGTACCTGCGCAAGGGCCAGGAGGTCGAGCTCGCGCGGCGGGCGCTGCGGATCGCGCTGCCCGCCACGTGCGCCGCCGCGATCGCCGTGTCGCTCGTCGGCCACTTCAACGCCCAGCTGATGACCGATCAGCAGCCGATGAAGATGGCCGCGGCCGAGGCGCTGTGGGACACCGAGAAGCCGGCCGGCCTGTCGATCTTCGCGACCGGCGACTTCACCCGCAACCCGGGCGGGACCAACCACAACATCACGATCCCGCACCTCCTGTCGTTCATGTCGACGAACTCGTTCGACGGCGAGGTGCGCGGCATGAACGAGATCAACGCCGAGTACCAGGAGCGCTACGGCCCGGGCGACTACGTCCCGATCGTCGGCGTCGCCTACTGGAGCTTCCGCGCGATGATCGGCGCCGGCATCGCCGTCGCCCTGCTGACCGCGATCGGCATGGTGTTGATGCGGCGCGGCAGCCTGGAGCGCGCGCGGCGCTGGCAGTGGCTGGCGATCGCCGGCATCTGCCTCCCGTTCCTGGCCAACTCCGCGGGCTGGCTGTTCACCGAGATGGCCCGCCAGCCGTGGGTCGTGTTCGGCCTGCTGCGCACCGAGGACGCGATCTCACCGAACGTGTCCTCGGCCGAGGTGGCGATCACGCTGATCGGGTTCAGCCTCGTGTACGCGGTGCTCGCCGCGATCGCCGTGCGCCTCATCGCGCGCGCCGTGAAGGCCGGGCCCGACCACGGCCGCACGCCGCCGCCGGACGGCGAGGCCGCCACCGAGACCACCGACGACCTGGCCCTGGCCTACTGACATGGAATACACAACGCTCGAGACCGTCTGGTTCATCCTGATCGGCGTCCTCTGGACCGGCTACCTGGTCCTCGAGGGCTTCGACTTCGGCGTCGGGATGCTGCTGCGGACCGTCGGCCGCAACAAGGATGAGCGCCGCATGGTGCTGCGCTCGATCGGCCCGCTGTGGGACGGCAACGAGGTCTGGCTGCTCGTCGCCGGCGGCGCCACCTTCGCGGCGTTCCCGCTCTGGTACGCGACGCTGTTCAGCGGCGCCTACCTGGCCCTGTTCCTCGTCCTGCTGTCGCTGATCGTGCGCAACGTGGCGCTCGAGTTCTGGGGCAAGCACGACGACGACGCCTGGCGCACGCGCTGGGAGTGGGCGGCCATCATCGGCTCGGCCCTGCCGGCGCTGCTGTGGGGCGTCGCGTGGGCGAACATCATCCACGGCATCCCGATCAACGCGGACGCCGACGCGACCGGCCGGCTGTGGGACCTGCTCGGCCCGTACGCGCTGCTCGGCGGCGTCGCGACGCTGCTGCTGTTCCTGGCCCACGGCGCCACGTTCCTGACGCTGAAGACGTCGGGTCCGGTGGAGGAGCGCGCCCGCGCGATCCGCCGCTGGGCCGGCCCGGCCGCCGTCGTCGCGCTCGGCGCCTGGGTCGCCTGGACGCTGATCGACGGCGCCGACGTCGCCACCGCCGTGCTGATGGTCGGCGCGGTCGCGCTGCTGGCCGTCGCCTCCGCGCTGCGCGCCGGCGGCTGGTCGTTCGGCGCGACGGCGGGCGCGATCGCCCTGCTCGTCGCGGGCTGGTTCACCCAGCTGTTCCCGCACGTGCTGATCTCGTCGACCGACCCGGCGTACTCGATCACGCTGCATCAGGCGGCGTCCGGCGACTACACGCTGAAGGTCATGACCGGCGTCGCGATCGTGCTCGTGCCGATCGTGCTCCTGTACCAGGGCTGGACGTACTGGGTGTTCCGCAAGCGGCTGACGCTGCCGGCGCCCCCGTCGCCGCCCGCGGCCACCAGCGGCGACTGATGGAGCCCATCGCCCGCAGGCTGCTGCGCGACACCCGCGCGGCGCGCCGCCCGCTGGCGGTCTCCGGCCTGGTCGGCGCCGTCGGCGCCGTGCTGGTCGTGGCCCAGGCGGTCCTCCTGGCGCGGATCGTCGCGCACGTCTTCATCGGCGGGCAGTCGCTGGGCGACGTGCGCGGCGACCTCCTCGCGCTCGCGGCGGTGGTCGCCGGGCGCGGGGTCGTCGCCGGCCTGTTCGACGCCGTGGGGCGCTTCGGCGCCCTGCGGGTCATGTCGGAGCTGCGCGAGCGGCTCGCCCAGCGGATGCTGGTCTCGCGCCCGACCGGCCTGCCGGGCGAGCGCGCCGGCGAGCTGACGACCGCGGTCGTCCAGGGCGTCGACGCGCTCGAGGCGTTCTTCGCCCGCTACCTGCCGCAGGTGATGCTGTCCGCGCTCGTGCCGGTCGCGGTGCTGGCCTGGGTGCTGCCCCACGACCCCGCGGCCGGGCTGATCCTCGCCGTGACGATCCCGCTGGTGCCGCTGTTCATGGCGCTGGTGGGGCTGAAGGCGCGCGACGACGTCCGCAGGCGCGAGCGCACGCTGGCGCTGCTGGGCTCCCACTTCCTCGACGTCGTCCGCGGGCTGCGCACGCTGCGCGCGTTCGGGCGCGAGCAGGCGCAGGAGGAGACCCTGGCGCGGGTCGGCGACCGCTACCGCCGCGAGACGATGCGGACGCTGCGGGTCGCGTTCCTGTCGGCGTTCGTGCTCGAGCTGCTGGCGATGCTCGGCACCGCGCTCGTCGCGGCGACCGTCGGCATCCAGCTCGCCCAGGGCCGCCTGGAGCTGAGCGTCGGGCTGGCGGTCCTGCTGCTGGCGCCCGAGCTGTACGCGCCGCTGCGCAGCATGGGCCAGCAGCACCACGCGAGCGCCGACGGCCTGGCCGCCGCCGAGCGGATCTTCGACGTGCTGGACGCGCCCGAGACCGTCTCGGCCCCGTCGCATCCGCGCATCGCGCCGGATCCGGGGCGCACGCCGGTCGTCGTCGAGGCCGCCACGGTCACCTACCCGGGCCGGTCGGAGCCCGCGCTGGATCGCGCCTCGCTGCGCCTGGCGCCCGGGGAGCTCGTGGCGCTCGTCGGCCCGAGCGGGGCGGGCAAGAGCACGCTGGCGACGCTGCTGCTGCGGCTGGCCGACCCGGACGCCGGGGCGGTGCGCTGCGGCGGGGTCGACCTGCGCGAGATCGACGCGGACGCGTGGCGCGCCCGGGTGTCGTGGGCGCCCCAGCGCGGGCGGCTGTTCGCCGGGACGGTCGCCGAGAACCTGCGCCTGGGCGCGCCCGACGCGACCGACGCCGAGCTGGAGGCGGCGCTGGCGGCCGTCGACGCGCTCGGACTCGTGGCCGAGCTGCCCGACGGGCTGGAGACCCGGCTGGGCGACGGCGGCCGCGCGCTGTCGGCCGGCCAGGCGCAGCGGCTCGTGGTGGCGCGCGCGCTCGTGCGCCGCGCCCCGCTGCTGGTGCTCGACGAGCCGACCGCCTCGCTCGACGGGCCGACCGCGGAGCGGGTGGCCGACGGGGTCCTGGCCGCCGCGCGCGGGCGCACGACGCTGCTGATCACGCACGACCCGGCGCTGGCCGCGCGGGCCGACCGCGTCGTCGAGCTGCGGCACGGGCGGATCGTGCCGTCGCTGGTGGCGGTCGCGCCCGGCCGGCGGGAGGTGCTCGCGGCATGAACGCTTCGTCGCTGCAGGCCGTCCTGCGGGCCGCGCCGCCCGCCCGCCGCCGGTTCACCGCCTCGGTGGCGCTGTCGGCCGGCGCCGTGCTGTCGGCGATCGGCCTGATGACCGTCTCGGGCGCGCTGATCTCCCATGCCGCGCTGCGCCCGCCGGTGCTGGCGCTGACGGTCGCGATCGTCTGCGTGCGCGCGCTGGCCCTGAGCCGCGCGGTGCTGCGCTACCTCGAGCGGCTCGTCTCCCACGACCTCGCCTTCCGGTCGCTGGCCGCGCTGCGCGTGCGGTTCTTCCGCGCGGTGGCGCCCCTCGTGCCGGGCACGCGCCTGGCGCGCGGCGACCTGCTGAGCCGGTTCGTCGCCGACGTCGACCGCCTCCAGGACCTCTACCTGCGGGCGCTGTCGCCGCCGCTGGTCGCGTTCGTGACCGCCGCGGCGGCCGTGATCGCCGCGGGCGTGATCCTGCCGGCCGCCGGGCTCGTGGTCGCGGCGATGCTGGTGCTCGGCGGGATCGGGCTGCCGCTGCTGACCGGCGCGCTGGCGCGCGCCGCCGGCCGCCGCCAGGCCGGGGCGCAGGCGGCGCTCTCGACGGAGGTCGTCGAGCTGGCCGAGGGCGCGTCGGAGCTCGTCGCGTTCGGCTGCGGGCCGGAGCGGGTCCGCCGGCTGGCCGACGCCGACGCGCGGCTGGCCGGGCTGGCGCGCCGCGACGCGGTCGCGGGGGCGGTCGCCACGGGGCTCGGGGCGGTGCTGTCGGGCGGCGCCGCGATCGCCGTGCTGGTGGTCGCGATCCCGTCGGTCGACGGCGGCGCGCTGGACGGCATCCTGCTGGCGGCCGTGACGCTGATGGCGATGGCCGCGTTCGAGGCGGTCGCGCCGCTGCCCGCCGCGGCCCAGAGCCTGAGCGGCTGCGCGGCGGCCGCGAGCCGGCTGGAGGAGGTCGAGCGGATGGCGCCGCCGGTGGCGGCGCCCGCGGCGCCGTCCGCCGTGCCCGCCGCCGGCGCGCTGGTGGCCGAGGGCGTGAGCGTCCGCTACGAGGACGACGGCCCGTGGGTCCTGCGCCGCGTCGACCTGCGCGTGGAGCCCGGCGCCCGCGTCGCGCTCGTCGGGCCCAGCGGCGTGGGCAAGACGACGCTCGCCGACCTGCTCGTGCGCTTCCGCGACCCCGACGAGGGCCGCGTGACGCTGGGCGGCGTCGACCTGCGCGACCTGGACCCCGAGGACGTGCGCCGCGTCGTGCGCCTGTCGGGGCAGGACGCGCACGTGTTCGCGACGACCCTGCGCGAGAACCTGCGCCTGGCGAACCCGGACGCCGGCGACGACCGCCTCGTCGACGTCCTGCGCGACGTCGGCCTCGACGGCTGGCTGGCCGAGCTCCCCGACGGCCTGGGGACGATGCTCGGCGAGGGCGGCGCGACCGTCTCGGGCGGCCAGCGCCAGCGGATCGGCGTGGCCCGCGCGCTGCTGGCCGACGGGCGCTTCCTGATCCTCGACGAGCCCACCGCCCACCTCGACCAGGCCTCCGCCGCCGCGTTCCTCGCCGACCTCGACCGGATCGCCGGCGACCGCGGCGTGCTCGTGATCACCCACGAGCGCGAGCTGCCGGGCCGGTTCGACACGGTCGTCGAGCTCGCCTAGCCGGAGGGGTTTGCCGGATCGGCAAGGGCGCTTGCCGGGAGGGCGCCGGCTGCGCCACCCTGGGCGCATGGACGCGACCTGGGACTGCATCGTCGTCGGCGGCGGGGCCGCGGGGTTGAGCGCGGCGCTCGCGCTCGGTCGCGCGCGGCGGCGCACGCTCGTGGTCGACGCGGGGCGGCCGAGCAACCTGCCCGCCGAGGGGATCGGCGGGCTGCTCGGGCACGACCACCGGCCGCCCGCCGACCTGTACGCGGCCGGCCGGGCGGAGCTCGCGACGTACCCGACCGTCGAGGTGCGCGCGGGGGAGGTCACGGACGGCGAGGCGGCCGACGGCGGCGGGTTCGCGCTCGCGGTCAGCGCGGACGGCCGGACCGAGCGCCAGCGCGCCCGGCGCGTCCTCCTCGCCACCGGCATGGACTACCGCGTCCCCGACGTCCCCGGCCTCGCCGAGCGCTGGGGCCGCACCGCCTTCCACTGCCCGTTCTGCCACGGCTGGGAGGTCCGCGAGCGGCCGCTGTGCGTCCTCGGCGTGGCGCACGCCGCGGAGCGGGCGCTCATGCTGCGCGCCTGGAGCGACGACGTCACGCTCCTCGCCGACGGCGCCGGCCTCGCGCCCGACGACGAGCAGCGGCTGCGCGACGCCGGGGTGACCGTCGACGCGCGCCCGGTCGCCGCGGTCCGCGACGACGCGGTCGCCTTCGCCGACGGCGCCGAGCGCCCCTGCGGCGGGGTCCTCGTCGCGGCCACCCTGCACCAGCGCTCCGAGCTCGCCCGCCGGCTTGGCGCCGAGGTGCAGCCGCCCGGCCCCCTCGCCCACGACGCCCTCGTCGTCGACGCCCAGTGGCAGACGACCGTCCCGGGCCTCTACGCGGCCGGCGACGCCGCGTCGCACATGCCGTCGGTGGCCAACGCGATCGCCGGCGGCGCCACCGCGGCGGCGATGCTCGTGCGCGGGCTCATGGTGGGCTGACCGGCGGCGGCCCGACGGTGCGGCGCCGGATCAGCTCCGGCGCGTGCACGACCCGCCGCGGCGGCGGCTGCTCGGCGCCCGGGCCGAGCGCGATCCGCTCGAGCAGCATCTGCGCCGCCGTCCGCATCAGGCGCACCAGGTCGCCGCGCACGGTCGTCAGCCGGAACACGTCCCAGGCGGCCAGGGAGATGTCGTCGAAGCCGATCAGCGATACGTCGCGCGGGACCTCGATCCCGCGCGCCAGCATCGCGTTGTAGGCGCCCAGCGCCACGATGTCGTCGGCGCAGAACAGCGCGGTCGGCTCGGTCTGGAGCAGCTCGGGCCCGACCTCGCGGCCGAACGCGAACGTGTACGGCCCGCGCCGCATCCGCCGGTCGGGGAGCTCGACCCCGGCCTCCGCGAGCGCCGCGCGGAAGCCGGCCTCGCGGTCGCGCCCCGTGCTCGTCTGCGCCGGTCCCAGCAGCGCGGCGATCTCGCGATGCCCGGCGGCCAGCAGCTCCTCGGCGGCGATCCGGCCGCCGGCCGCGTTGTCGACCACGCACACGTCGCCCTGCGGATCGTCGATCTCGCGGTTGAGCAGCACGAACGGCAGCCCGCGACGGGCGAGCGCGCCGGGCAGCGTCGAGTCCAGCCGCGTCGTCGTCAGGATCGCGCCGTCGAGCGAGCCGTCCAGCAGCCGCGGCGCGAGCGCGTCGTCGGTCGGGTCCGGCGTCATGACGAGCATCCGCTGGCCCGCGTCGCGCAGCACCGCGTCGGCGGTCTCGAGGATCTGCAGGTAGAACGGGTTGTCGAGGTCGTGCAGGACCAGCGCGATCTGGCCGGAGCGGCGGGTCGAGAGGCTGCGGCCGCGGTGGCTGGGGATGTAGCCGAGCGCCTCGGCCGCCTCGCGCACCGCCTGCTTCGTCGCCTCCGACACCCCGGCCTCGTCGCGCAGCGCCCGCGACACGGTCGGCTGGGAGACGCCGGCCAGGCGGGCGACGTCGTGGCTGGTGGGCGGACGCTCTGGCACGCGGGATGCAGGATGGGTGAGGAGCCCCGCGGGTCGGGCGCCCGCACGCACCCCGGGACGCGGCGGGGCAGGCGGGATCATAGTGGTCCCGACCGCTCAGGAGCCGCGGACCGGGCGGGCCAGCGCCCCGCGGTTGGCCCGCCGGGACGCCCCCGCGGCGGGCGTAGCGTCCGGACATGCAACCGACCGACCGCATCTGGATGAGCGGACGCCTGGTGCCGTGGGCGGACGCCAACGTCCACGTCCTCACGCACGCCCTGCACTACGGCACGGGCGTCTTCGACTCCCTGCGCGCCTACGCCACGGCCCAGGGTCCCGCGATCTTCCGCCATCGCGACCACCACGAGCGCCTGCTGCGCTCCGCGCGGCTGTACGGGATGGACCTCGGCTTCACGGTCGACGAGCTGGAGGACGCCACGCGGCAGCTCGTGGCCGAGAGCGGCCTCGACGACTGCTACGTGCGCACGATCGCGTTCCGCGGCGCCGGCCCGATGGGGGTCTCGCCGCGCGGCTGCCCGGTCGAGGTCGCCATCGCGGTGTGGGAGTGGCCCGCGTACCTGCCCGGTGCCGAGGCCGGCGTCCGCGCGAAGGTGTCGTCCTGGTCGCGGATCGGCCACGACACGCTGCTGCCCGCGGCCAAGGCGACCGCCCACTACCTGAACTCGGTGCTCGCGCGCACCGAGGCCGAGGAGCTCGGCTTCGACGAGGCGATCCTGCTCGGCGCCGATGGGATGCTGGCGGAGGGTTCGGGCGAGAACCTGTTCCTCGTCGACGGCGGCGTCCTGCTCACCCCGCCGCTGGCCAGCGGCGCGCTCGGCGGGATCACGCGCGACACGGTGCTGGCGCTCGCGGCCGCGCTCGACGTCCCGGTCGAGCAGCGCCCGCTCACGCGCGGCGAGCTCTACACCGCCGACGAGGTCTTCCTCACGGGGACGGCCGCCGAGATCGTGCCGGTGCGCGAGATCGACAACCGCCCGATCGGCGACGGCACCGCGCCGGGGCCGCTCACCGCGCGGATCGCCGCCGCCTACGGCGACGCGGTGCGCGGCGACGACCCGCGCTTCGCGCACTGGCTCGACGTCGTCCCGGCCGGCGTCGCCGCCGGCTGAGCGACCTCGGCCCACGCCGCCGCCAGGCGGCGCGCGCCCTCGCGCAGGAGCTCGTCGTCGGCGGCGAACGCCAGGCGCACGTGCGTCGAGGGCCCGCCGCCGGCCACGTGCGAGCTGCCGGGGGACACGAGCACGCCGTGGCGCGCGGCGGCCGCGGTGAACGCGTCGCCGTCGCAGCGGCCGAGGTCGACCCACAGCGACCAGCCGCCCTCCGGCTCGCCCAGCCGCCACTCCGGCACGCGCGCGGCCAGCTCGGAGCGCAGCAGCTCCAGGCGCCGGCGCGCCTGCTCGCGGCGGGCGGCGCGCAGCTCGTCGATGCGCTCGAGCACCTGCAGCGCGGCGAGCTGCCCGAGCGCGCCGGCGCCGATGTCGCGCGCGCCCTTCAGCCGCGCCAGGCGGCCGATCAGCTCCCGCGGGCCGCAGATCCAGCCGACCCGCAGCCCGCCCCACGCGACCTTCGAGAACGAGCCGACCGACAGCACCCGCTCGGGGGCGAGCGCGCGCAGCGTCGGCGGGCCGTCCTCGAAGCGCACGTCGTCGAGCGCGGCGTCCTCGACCACGAGCGCGTCGAACTCCGCCGCCGCGGCCAGCAGCGCCGGGCGCCGGCCCGCGGCGATCGACGTCCCGGCCGGGTTGTGCAGCCCCGGCATCAGCAGGACGAACCCGGCGCCCCGCCGCGCGAGCACGTCGCGCAGCGCGTCGGACCGCATCCCGGCCCGGTCGCCGGGCACGCCGACCGGCACGCCGCCGGCCCGGTCGAGCACCTCCAGCGCGCCCGCGTAGGTCACCTCGTCGACGGCCACCGGCTGATGGCGGCCGACGAGCAGGCCGGCCAGCAGCGTGAGGCCCTCGTGCGCGCCCGACGTGATCAGCACCTCGTCGGGCGCGGTCGGCGCGCCCTGCGCGGTGAGCCGCTCCGCGATCGCCGAGCGCAGCGCCGGCAGCCCGCGCGGCACGTACCCGTGGCCGGACGCCTGCGCGAGCGACACGCCGATGCCCGCGACCAGCTCGTCGACCGCCGGCGAGGCGACCGACAGGTCGATGCCGCCCTCGTCGCCGAGCAGCTGCGCGAGCTGGAACATCTGGCCCTGCGGCGCGACGAGCCGGCGGCGCAGCGGCCGCACCACGGTGCCGGACCGCTCGCGCGAGGCGACGAGGCCCTGCCGGCGCAGCGACTCGTACGCGCGCACGACGGTCGAGCGGCTCACGCCCAGCGCGGCGGCGAGGCGGCGCTCGGCGGGCAGCGCCACGCCGTCGAGCGAGCCGTCCTCGATCGCCGCGGCCAGCGCGGCCGCCAGTCGGGCGAACTGGGGCCCGCCGGCCCGGTCGCCGTCGCGCCAGGGACCGAGCAGGGCGGCAAGGCGCGTCGCGTCGGCCATGGCCGAAGGCTACGGCCGCGGCGCGCCGCGGGGCGGGCCAATCGCCCACCGCTGGCCCGCTCCGCGGTCTAGGCTCGCCGGCGGATGAGCCGCATCGACGAGCACCGCGCCGCGCTGCGGCGGCTCGACGAACCGTGGGAGCCCTACCTGCGCGAGCGCTCCGGCCTGCCGGGGCCGCGGGCGAACCTCGAGCTGGCCGCCGCCGCGGCCGACCTCGCCGACGCCGCCACGCTGCGGCGCTGGGCGGGCGACGGCGACGAGTACCTGGCCTTCTGCGGCGTGCTCGGCCTCGGGCGGCTCGCCGCCGAGGGCGACGCCGAGGTCGTCGCCGAGCTGCGCCGCCACGCCGGCGACCCCCGCTGGCGGGTGCGCGAGGCCGTCGCGATGGCGCTCCAGCGCTGGGGCGACGACGACCTGCCGGCCATGACCGCCATCGCGCGTGACTGGGCCGGCGGAACGCCGCTCGAGCAGCGGGCCGCGGTCGCCGCCCTGTGCGAGCCGCGGCTGCTGCGCGACCCGGCGCAGGCGGCGACCGTGCTCGACGTCCTCGCCCACATCACCCGCGCGCTCGCCGCCCTCCCCGCCGGCGAGCGCCGTCGCGACGGCGTGCGCACGCTGCGCCAGGCGCTCGGCTACGCGTGGAGCGTCGCCGTCGTCGCCGCGCCCGAGGCGGGGAGGCCGGCGTTCGCGGCGCTCCGCGACCTCGGCGACCGCGACGTCGACTGGATCGTCGCCGAGAACCTGCGCAAGAAGCGCCTGGAGCGGATGGACGCGGCCTGGGTCGCGGAGCTCAGACGATGAGGCGCACGACCGCGAACAGGCCGACGGCCACGATCACCGCGCGCAGCGCCGCCGGCGACAGCCGCCGCCCGTAGCGGGCGCCGAGCACGCCGCCGAGCGTCGAGCCCACCGCGATCAGCGCGACCGGGCCCCACGCGACGTCGGCGACCGCGGCGAAGATCAGTCCCGCGACGAGGTTGACGGCGCCGGCGAGGACGTTCTTCAGCCCGTTCAGGCGCTGCAGGTCGTCGGGGATCGCGACGCCCATGATCGCCATCAGGATGATCCCCTGCGCCGCGCCGAAGTAGCCGCCGTAGATGCCGGTCGCGAACACGACGACGACCAGCCAGCGGGCCTGCTCGGCGCCGTGCGGGCGGTGGCGCATGACCCAGCGCGACACCCGCGGCTGCAGGGCGATCACGACGATCGCGGCGACGATGAAGACCGGCACGATCGCCCGGAACGCCTCGTCGGGCAGCGCGAGCAGCAGGATCGCGCCGGTGATCGCGCCGAGCACCGACGCCGGCACGAGGCGGTTCACCCGCGCGCGCTGGCCCGACAGCTCCCGCCGGTAGCCGATCGCCCCCGCCACCGACCCGGGCACGAGGCCGAGCGAGTTGGAGACGTTCGCGACCACCGGCGAGTAGCCCACGGCCAGCAGCGCCGGGAACGTGATGAGCGTGCCGCTGCCGACGACGACGTTGATCGTGCCCGCGCCGACCCCGGCGAGGCCGACGAGGAGCGCCTCGAGCAGCGTCACGGACGGGGAGTGGGGCGCCGGCTCACGCCGCGGCGTCCGCGGGCACGAGCAGCTCCGGGCCGTCGTTGACGTGGCTGTTGACGAGCGGGTTGGCCGGCGAGACGGTCAGCAGCCCCTCGGGCAGCGGCGCGAGCAGGTCGCGCACCGCGGCGCCGTCGAGCGAGCGGTCCAGCCACGCCGCGCGGGCGTCGTCGTCGACGAGCATCACCGGCATGCGGTCGTGGACGGGCGCCACCTCGGCGTTGGCCCGCGTCGTGATGATCGTGCACGTGGCCAGCCGCTCGGCGTCCGGGTCGTCCTTGGGCCGCCACCACGTCCACAGCCCGGCGAACGCGAACGGCCGCCGGTCGGCGAGCGCCATGTGCATCGGGATGCGCGGCGCCTTGGGGTCCTCGGGCCGCAGCCACTCGTAGTAGCCGTCGGCGATCACCAGGCACCGCGAGCGGCCGTGCTCGACGAGGTCGCGGAAGGCCGCCTTCTCGCTCAGCGACTCCGCGCGGGCGTTGATCATCTTCGCGCCGATGCGCACGTCCTTGGCCCAGAACGGGACGAGCCCCCAGCGCAGCAGGCCCATCCGCCGCTCGCCCTCGCGGGTCGTCACGGTCGCCAGGACGTCCTGGGTGGGCGCGATGTTGTAGCGCTCGCAGCCCTCGGTCGTGGGGAGGGCGGCGGCCTCCGGGAACACGTGCGCCAGATCCTCGCGCTTGAGCGTGTTGGTGAACCGGCCGCACATCGGGATCACTCTACGACCGGCCCGTCCGGCATGCTTGACGCATGTGGCGCAAGCTCGCGGTCGCCTGGGCCGGCAACATCGCCGCGATCTTCGTGGCTGCGTGGCTGCTGAACGGGATCGACTACGGCGACGACTGGTGGGCGCTCGTGCTCGCCGCGCTCGTGTTCAGCCTCGTCAACGCGTTCGTGCGCCCGGTCGTGACGATCCTGTCGCTGCCGCTGATCGTCCTCACGCTCGGCATCGCCCTGTTCTTCGTGAACCTGCTGATGCTCTACGTGACGAGCTGGATCGTCTCGGACTTCACGATCGACGGCTTCTGGTCGGCGGTCGGGGCGACGATCGTGATCTGGCTCGTCAACTGGCTGCTGTCGGTGACCCTCTTCCGCCGCTTCCACGAGGAGGAACGCGGGCGGGACCGCGACGAGCGGGCGTGGTGACCCCCTGAACGGGGGGATTGTGGCCAATCCCTTGCTTTGGATACACGGCGCGGCTATAGTCGTCACCGTGATCGTGACCCATATGACCTGATGGTCACTCGCGATCACCTCACATAGCGAATACCCGTCCCTTCGGGGACACCTCTCCTCCCCGAACGCCCCGGTCCCCGCCGGGGCGTTCCTCGTTCTGCGGTCTCCGGCGCCGCGCGCACTACCGTCTGTGGTGCCATGGCGGTCACCGAGAGCGCGCAGCCCGACGTCGTCGACCTGATCGTCGGACTGCTCGGCGAGGTCGACGAGGAGGACTTCCAGCTCGCGCCCCGGTCGGAGTACTACAGCCGGCTGTGCCAGGCCGTCTGCCAGCTCGTCGGGATGGACCGGGCGCTGCTGTTCCTCGACGACGAGGTGCGCCGCGCCGTGCGCCCGATGGGCAGCCACGGCTTCGACGGCGCGCTCGTGCAGTCGATCAACGCGCCGCTGAACGCGTCCGCGCTCGTGCGCCGCGCGATCGGCAAGGATCGCGTCGTCGTGCTGTCGGCCCCGTTCACCGAGGAGGAGCTGCCGGGCGAGTACGTGCGGGCGTTCGGCCTGACCACCGTCGCCTGCACGCCGCTGACCGCCGGCGAGACCTGGAAGGGCGTGATCATCTCCGACCGCGGCGGGCGCCCGTTCGAGCTGACCGCCGCCGAGCGCGACCGGCTGTGGTCGCTGGGCAAGGCCGCGGCGCTGGCCGCCACCGCCCGCGTCGCCACGCGCCAGCAGCTGCTCAACCAGCAGCTCTCCGAGCGGCTCGCGCTCGCCCGCGAGCTGCACGACTCCGTCATCCAGCGGCTGTTCGGCATCACCGCGCTGCTGCGCTCCGGCGACGCGCTCGACCCCGCGGCGCTGGAGCGCTGCGCCGAGGAGGCCGAGCGCGCGATGCACGAGCTGCGCGAGGCGATCGAGCGCCCGCTCGCGCCGCCCGACCTCGACGACAGCGCGCTCACGCTCGCCCAGGAGCTCGACCGGCTCGCCGCCCGTCCGGGCGAGACGCCCCTGAAGGTCACCTGGCAGGAGGGGTGCACGGTCCCGCCGGTCTACGAGCCGCTGCTGCAGAGCGTGCTGCACGAGGCGCTGCGCAACGCCGACAAGCACGCCGACGCCACGCGCGTGGAGGTCGACCTGCGCCGCGGCCGCGACGCGCTGCACATGACGATCGTCAACGACGGCGTGCGCGCCGGCGAGCGCCGCGGCGGGGCGGGCGTGGGCCTGCGCCTGTGCGCGATGGAGGCGCTGCGCGACGGCGGCGCGCTGGAGTTCGGGTCCAAGGGCGCGGACCGCTGGCGCGTCCGCCTGACACTGCCCCTGCCACCGCCATGAGACGCCATTACGACAAGCTGCGGGTCCTGATCGTCGACGACCACGAGGTCGTGCACTGGGGTCTGCGCGCGCTGCTGTCCAGCCAGGAGTGGGTCGAGCGCTGCCTCGTCGCCTCCACGGCCGAGGCCGCGCTGGAGATGACCGAGCGCTACGAGCCGCACGTCGCGCTCATCGACCTGTTCCTCGGCGACGCGTCCGGCGCCGAGCTGTGCCGCGAGGTGCGCAAGCGCTCGCCGATCACCAACGTCCTGCTGTTCTCGGGCTCCGGGCGCATGTCGGCCGCCGCCGCACGCGCCGCCGGCGCCTCGGGCTTCGTGTCCAAGGGCCTGGGCGCCCGCGACGTGATGTCGGCGATCCGCGTCATCGGCCTGGGCGGCCAGGTGTTCGGGGAGGACGACTCGGCCGCCGAGGAGGCCCAGCCGCTGACCGAGCGCGAGCGCGAGGTCCTGGCGCTCGTGGCGACCGGCGCCACCAACCGCGAGATCGCCGCCGAGCTGCACCTCAGCCCGCACACGGTCAAGGACTACACCCGCAACGTCTTCCGCAAGCTCGAGGTGCGCAACCGCGCCGAGGCCGTCCAGCGCGCCCAGCGCCTCGGCCTGCTGGCGTGACCGGCGGCCGCCCGCGGGTAGCCTCTGGCGCGATGCGCTGCGGGGCGGCATTGCTGGCGACGATGCTGGTGGCGGCCGTCGTCGCCTGCGGATCGGACTCCGAGGACGCGCCCGCGCGCGCCACCGATCCGCCCCCGACCGCCGCCCCCGCGCCGACCGGCGAGGGCCACGACCGCGAGGGCGGCGCGAGCGCGACCGCCGCCGCGCGCGGCGTGCGGCTCGTCGAGGTCGGCCGCTTCTCCGAGCCGGTCGCGCTGGCCGCGCCGCCCGGTGACCGCCGGCGCGTGTTCGTCGTCGAGCAGGGCGGGCGCATCCGCGTCGTGCGCGACGGCCGGGTCCTCGACCGGCCGTTCCTCGACATCCGCGACGACGTCGTCGCCGGCGGCGAGCAGGGCCTCCTGGGCCTGGCGTTCGCGCCCGACCACGCCACGTCGGGCCGCTTCTACGTCTACTACACCGCCGCCGGCAGCGGGACGAACACCGTGGCCGAGTTCCGCGCCGCCGGCCCCGATCGCGCCGACCCGTCCTCGCGCCGCATCCTCATCGCCCAGCGCGACGACGAGGGCAACCACAACGGCGGCCAGCTCGCCTTCGGGCCCGACGGCCTGCTGTACATCGGGATGGGCGACGGCGGCGGCGGCAACGACCAGCACGGCGCGCGCGGCAACGGCCAGGACCTCGGCACGCTGCTGGGCAAGATCCTGCGCATCGACCCGACCCCGTCGGACTCGCGGCCGTACACGATCCCGCCCGACAACCCGTTCGTCGGCCGCTCCGGCGCGCGCCCGGAGACCTACGCGTACGGGCTGCGCAACCCGTGGCGGTTCTCGTTCGACCGCGCGACCGGCGCGATCGCGATCGCCGACGTCGGCCAGAACGCGGTCGAGGAGATCGACTACCTGCCGCGCGGGAGGGCCCGCGGCGCGAACTTCGGCTGGCGCCCGTGGGAGGGCGACCGGCGCAACTTCGACGAGCCCGCGCCCGGCCACGTCCGGCCGGTGCTGACGAAGACCCACGACGACGGGTGGTGCTCGATCACCGGCGGCTACGTCGTGCGCGACCGCGGCGTCCCCGCGCTGCGCGGCCGCTACGTGTACGGCGACTTCTGCCTCGGCCAGCTGCGCTCGGTGCGCCTGAGCCGCGGCCGCGCGCGCGGCGACCGCGCGATCCGGGGCGTGCCGCGCGTCCCGAACCTGTCGTCGTTCGGCGAGGACGCCCGCGGCCGGGTGTACGTCCTCTCGCTCGACGGCCCGGTCTACCGCTTCGCCTCGCGGTGATCGCCGGCGTCGACGTCGCGCTCGTGCGGGCCGACAACCCCGGTCCGCTGTCGCTGAGCGGGACGAACACGTGGCTGCTGGACCGCCATCCCTGCTGGGTCGTCGACCCGGGGCCGGCGCTCGACGCGCACCTGGACGCGATCGTCGCCGCGGCGGCGCTGCGCGGCGGCGTGGGCGGGATCGCGCTGACCCACGACCACGTCGACCACGTCGAGGGGCTGCCGGGGCTGCTGGAGCGCGTCGGCGACGTGCCGGTCGCGCGCGACGGCGAGCTCGGCCCGCTGCGCGCGCTCCCGACGCCGGGGCACTCGCCCGACTCGGTCACCTGGATCGCCGGCGCGGCCGCGTTCACCGGCGACACCGTGCTGGGCGAGGGCAGCGTGTTCGTGTCCGGCCAGCTCGGCGAGTACCTCGAGGCGCTCGAGCGGCTGCGCGCGCTGCGGCCGGCGCTGCTGCTGCCCGGTCACGGCGACCCCGTCACCGACCCGGCCGCGCGCATCGGCGAGCTGATCGCGCACCGCCTCGAGCGCGAGCGCCGGCTGCTGGCGGCGCTGGACCGCGGGGCGCGCACGGTCGACGAGCTGCTCGACGACGCGTGGAGCGACGCGCCGCCGGCGCTGCGGCCGGCGGCCGCGCTGACGCTGGCCGCGCACCTGGACAAGCTGGAGCGCGACGGACGGCTGCCCGCGGGCGTCGAGCGCCCGCAGCGCCTCTTCTAGCGCGAGGCGGGCGGGGCGGCCGCGCCGCTGGCGGCCGCCGCGGCGGCGCCGTCGCTCGTGCCGCCGGCGACGGCGGCCGGGGCCGACGGGACGGCCGCGGCCGTGGCGGGCGCGCCCGTGCCGGTGGTCGTTCCGGCGCCGGTCGCGGGCGGAGCCGTCGTGGCCTGCGGAGCCGCCGGCGCGGCCGTGGCCGCGGGCGCCGGCGCGGTGGACGGCAGCGGCGGCGCGACGGCGGCCGCCGGATCCTCGGGCGGCGCGACGGCGCCGCCGGTCACGTTCCCGGCGCCGGCGGCGGGGGCGGTGGCGCTCGCGCCCGGCGTCGGCAGGTACACCTCGCCGTCGGGCGTCAGCGGACGCGCCTGGTGCTCGGCGGCGCCGGCCGCCGCGCTGGCGAGGACGTCGCCGGAGCGGGCGCGCGCCCGGTGGCGCGCGGCGCGGGTCTTCGCCGCGGCGGGCGCCGGCGCCGCCTTCGCCGCCGCGGGCCTCGCGGTGAGCCGCTCGAGCGGCGAGCGCGCCAGGGTCGCCCCGCCGGACGACGCGGCGACGGCGGCGCCCTTCTCGCCCGGCGACCGCTCGGTCGCGCCGGGCTGGACGCCGATCGCCGCGGGCAGCGACCCGACGTAGCGCTTCACCGTGCTCTCGAGATTGCCCGCCGCGCCGGTCACGAGCGCCGCCGAGCAGACGATCGCCGCCACCTTGCAGGCCGTCGCGGTCGCCGCGCCGCCGCCCACGACGGCCGCGCCGCCGCCGAACACGGCGCCGCCGCCGGCCGCGGCGCCGCCCGCGCCGCCGCCGATGCCGAGGATCTTGGCGGCCAGGCCGAACGGCCCGGACGAGGGGGTGAGGGCGCTGAGGCCGCGCTGCACGGCGCGCAGCTCGGTGCGGTAGGCGCGGCAGCCGGCGCAGTCGCGCAGGTGCCGGCGCGCCTTGCCGCTGGCGCGCACGCCGCGGTCGTAGGAGGCCATCAGGTCGTTGCGGATCTCGGCGCACGCGGTGTCGCGCGCCTCGATCGCCTCGACGAGGCCGATCCGCGCGCGCACGAGCAGCGACTTGACCGCCGGGACCGTGACGTCGAGCGCGTCGGCGAGCTCCTGGTAGCTGAGCCCGTCCATCTCGCGCATGAGCAGCGCGGACCGCTGCGCCTGGGGCAGGCGCTGAACGTCCTCGACGAGGCGGCGCAGGTCCTCGCGGCGCTGGCTCTCCTCGATCGGGTCGCGCAGCGGGGCCCGCGACAGGTCGAACACGTCGGCGTGCGCGGGCACGGGCCGGCGCAGCTGGTCGATGCAGCGGTTGTGGGCCACGCGGTACAGCCAGGCGCGCAGCGACACGGGGCGGTCGTTGGCCCGCAGGGCCGCGTACGCGCGCAGGAACACGTCCTGCAGCGCGTCCTCGGCGTCCTGGCGCGACCCGCCGAGCATCTGCCGCGTGTAGGCGAACAGCCGCTGGCGGTAGCGGTCGAAGATGACCTGGAACGCGTCGTCGTTGCCCGCCCGGAACAGCGCGACGAGCTGCTCGTCGGAGCGCAGTCGCAGCAGCGGCGCCGCGATCGAGATCCGACTGAGGCCTGCTGGTGCTTGGAGTGCGCCGGCTTCCACGATGGCTCCGTTCCGGCGACTCTAACCCCTCAGGGGAACGGAAGTTGCACGGGGCGCCTCGCTCCCGGTCAGGACAGCGACGCCATCACGTGCTTGACGACCGTGTAGTCCTCCAGCGCGTACATCGACAGGTCCTTGCCGTAGCCGCTCTGCTTGAAGCCGCCGTGGGGCATCTCGGAGGCCAGCGGGATGTGGTCGTTGATCCACACGCACCCGAAGCGCAGCGCCTTGCTGACGCGCAGCGCTCGGCCCACGTCGCGGGTCCACACCGACGACGCCAGGCCGTACGGGGTGCCGTTGGCCCAGGCGATCGCCTCGGCCTCGTCGGTGAAGCGCTGGACGGTGATGACCGGCCCGAAGATCTCGCGCTGGATCATCTCGTCGTCCTGGTTGAGGTTCGCGACGACCGTCGGCTCGACGAAGAAGCCGGGCAGGTCCGGGTGCCCGCCGCCGGTGACGATCTCGGCGTTGGACGGCTTGCGCTCGAGGAACCCGTCGATGCGCTCGCGCTGGCGGGCGGAGTTGACCGGGCCGAGCGTCGTGTCGGGGCTCAGCGTGTCGCCCATGACGTAGCCCTTGGCCTGCTCGGCCAGGCCGGAAACGACGTCGTCGTAGACCTTCGCGCTCGCGAGCACGCGCGTGGCGGCGGTGCAGTCCTGGCCGGCGTTGTAGAGGCCGGTGCCGGCGATCGTCTCCATCGCCGTCTCCATGTCGACGTCGTCGAACACGATGACCGGCGCCTTGCCGCCCAGCTCGAGGTGCACGCGCTTGAGGGTCCGCGCGGCGTGCTCGGCGATCCACTTGCCGGTCTCGACGGAGCCGGTGAGCGAGACCATGTCGACGTCGTCGTGCTCGACGATCGCGGCGCCGGCCTCGTTGCCGCCGGCGATGACGTTCAGCACGCCCTTGGGGAAGATGTCGGCGGCCAGCTCGGCGAGCTTCAGCGTCGTCAGCGGCGTCGTGGGCGCCGGCTTGAGCACGACCGTGTTGCCGGTCGCCAGCGCGGGGCCGATCTTCCAGACGGCCATCATCAGCGGGTAGTTCCACGGGGCGATCTGGCCGACCACGCCGACGGGCTCGCGGCGGATGAACGACGTGTAGCCCTCGAGGTACTCGCCGGCCGCCTTGCCCTCGAGCAGGCGCGCCGCCCCCGCGAAGAAGCGCAGGTTGTCGACCATCGCGCCGATCTCGTCGTCCTTGACGGCCTGCAGCGGCTTGCCCGCGTTGCGCGCCTCGAGCTCGGCGATCTCGTCGCCGTGCTCCTCGAGCGCGTCGGCGAGCTTGAGCAGCGCGGCCTGGCGCTCCATCGGCGTCGTGTTCATCCAGCCGTCGAACGCGGCGCGCGCCGCGGCGACCGCGCGGTCGACGTCGGCCTGCGTGGAGCTGGGCGCCTGGGCGATCTCCTCGCCGGTCGCCGGGTTGAGCACCGCATCGGTGCGCCCTTCGGCCGGGTCGACGAAGGCGCCGTCGATGAAGTTCTGGAGCGTGGGCGTCGCGGTCGTGCTCATGGGGCGAACGTATCAGTCATCGCAAGGGATTTGAACGCGGTTCGGACCGGGCGGACTGGCTGGCCCGGTAGGCCGGCCGGCGCAGGTCGCTGAACGGACCGGTCAGGCGCAGGTCCGGGGCCGTGTTGAACGGGTGGAAGCGCGGCGGATCGTCCTCGGCGTCCAGCGGCGCGCCGAGGCGCAGCTCGCCCCACGGCGCGCCCCAGCGCCGGCCCGGCCTCGCGCTCACCAGCGCGAAGCGCCCGTCGCCGCGGGCCAGCAGGCCGATGACGAACCGGCGGCCGGCGTGCTCGAACGGGAGGATCGTGCTGAGCTCGCCCCGCAGGCGCCGGGCGGGGCGCAGCACGTGACGGCCCCACGTCGCGGACAGCAGCAGGTCCTGGTGGCGGCCCGGGCCGAGGTGGTCGGGCAGGCGGATCGCGACGCCGTGCACGTCGGGCAGCGGGGGCGGCAGCCCGACGGCCCGCGACAGCCGCACGACGACGTCGACGCGGCGGCCGGGTCCGAGCGGCGGCGGGGCGCCGGGCCCCAGGTCGAGGGTCCCCGCGTGCGTGCGCCCGCGCGGATGCAGCGCGTGGCGCCCGCCGCGCAGGCGCGCCAGGGCGCCGAACAGCGCCGCGGTCGGTGCGTCGAGCGACATGGTGGCCGCCTACCCCCGTAGGCTCTCGCGCCCACCATGTCGGAGCCGTCGCCCTTCCCGCCGATCGCCGACTACGCGTTCCTGTCGGACTGCCACACCGGGGCGCTCGTGGCGCCCGACGGCTCGGTCGAGTGGCTGTGCCTGCCCTGGTTCGACAGCCCGAGCGCGTTCAGCGCGCTGCTGGACCGCGGCGCGGGCGCCTTCCGCGTCGGCCCGTACGGCACCGCCGTGCCCGCCGCGCGCCGCTACGAGCCGGGCACGAACGTGCTCGAGACCACCTGGATGACGCGGGGCGGCTGGCTCGTCGTCCGCGACGCGCTGACGATCGGGCCGTGGCGCGACGACGACGAGGCGGCGACGCACGTGCGCCCGCCGACCGACAACGACGCCGAGCGGATGCTCGTGCGCACGATCGAGTGCACCTACGGCGAGGTGCACGTCGAGGTCGTCTGCGAGCCGCAGTTCGAGTACGGCACGGTCGCCTCGAGCTGGGCGGCCGAGCCGGTGCAGGGCGGCTGCACCTCGTTCGTCACGACCAGCGGCGGCGAGCCGCCGCTGCGCCTCACCAGCGACCTGCGCTGCGGCATCGAGGGCGACCGCGTCCGCGCCCGCCACGTGATGCGCGAGGGCGAGCGGGCGTTCGTCACGCTGTCGTGGCGGGGCGACGACGACGTGCCGCGCAGCGTCGACGACGCGTGGGCGCGCATCGACCGCACCCGCCACTTCTGGCGGCGCTGGCTGGAGAGCGGCGACTTCCCCGACCATCCGTGGCGCGAGTACCTGCAGCGCTCCGCGCTCGTGCTGAAGGGCCTGACCTTCCAGCCGACCGGCGCGCTCGTGGCGGCGCTCACGACCTCGCTGCCCGAGACGCCTGGCGGCGAGCGCAACTGGGACTACCGCTACTGCTGGATGCGCGACGCCGCGTTCACGCTGTGGGGCCTGCACGCGCTCGGCATGGACTGGGAGGCCGAGGACTTCATGCAGTACGTCGCCGACCTCGAGCGCAACGAGGACGGCTCGCTGCAGATCATGTACGGCATCCGCGGCCAGAAGGACCTGGCCGAGTCGACCCTCGACCACCTGAAGGGCTACGAGGGCGCGCGGCCCGTGCGGATCGGCAACGGCGCGTACGACCAGCGCCAGAACGACGTCTACGGCGCGGTCCTGGACTCCGTCTACATCCACACCCGCGCGACCGACCACATCCCGGAGCGGCTGTGGCCGGTGCTCGTCGACCAGGTCGAGGCGGCCGCGCGCGTGTGGCGCGAGCCCGACCAGGGGATCTGGGAGGCGCGCGGCGAGCCGCAGCACTACGTCTCCTCGAAGGTCATGTGCTGGGTGGCGCTGGACCGCGGCGCCGCGCTCGCGCGCCTGCGCGGCGACGACGAGCTCGCGGAGCGCTGGGCGGCGACCGCCGACGAGATCAAGGCCGACGTGCTCGCCAACGGGGTCAGCGAGCGCGGCGTGTTCCGCCAGCACTACGGGACCGACGCGCTCGACGCCTCGACGCTGCTGATCCCGCTGCAGCGGTTCCTGCCCGGCGACGACGAGCGCGTGCGCGCGACCGCGATGGCGATCGCCGAGGAGCTGACCGAGAACGGGCTCGTGCTGCGCTATCGCGTCGACGAGACCGACGACGGGCTCCACGGGCGGGAGGGCACCTTCCTCATCTGCTCGTTCTGGCTCGTCAGCGTGCTCAGCGAGATCGGCGAGCGCGAGCGGGCGCGCGCCCTGTGCGGCCGGCTGCTGTCCTACGCCGGGCCGCTGCAGCTCTACGCCGAGGAGCTCGAGGCCGACAGCGGCCGCCACCTGGGCAACTACCCGCAGGCGTTCACGCACCTGGCGCTCATCAACGCCGTGTCGCACGTGATCGCCGACGAGGCGAGCGGCGGCTGACGCCGTCGCCGCGCCCCGGCGCGTTTGACCCGCGCGCGAGGTGGGAAGCGGGGGACCGCCATGAAGCGGATCGTGCTCTGCGGCGCCCTCGCCGCGCTCCTCGTCCCCGCGACCCCCGCGGTCGCGGCCAAGCGCAAGCTCAAGCCGTGCTCGAACGCCGGCATGGCCAGCATTGTCACGAACATCAAGAAGCGGGCGATCTCCTGCGGCGACGCGCGCGTCGTGATCCGCGCGGTCGAGGCGCACGGAGCGCAGTGCCGGCCGTATCGCGAGCAGACGATCGCCCCGTTCCGCGAGTGCGTCGTGACGCCGGTGCTGTCGGTCGGCGAGCGCAACTTCTTCTGCCGCACCGACTACATCCGCAAGGGCGACGGCAAGCGCTGGTGGCGCGCCGAGTGCCGCAGCTTCGTCGGCGGCCGGGTGAAGTGGCGCCGGGACGGGAACGCGCCGTGATGAAGCTGCTCGTCCTGGCCGACGAACCGGTCGACGCCGACGGCGTGCGCGCGGCCCTGCCGTCGCAGCCGGGGCTCGACGACGCGCGCGTGCTCGTCGTGACGCCGGCGCGCAACGCGTCGACGCTCGCGTTCTGGATGTCCGACAGCGACGAGGCGATCGGCGAGGCGCGCGACGTCGAGGAGGAGACGGTCGCGGCGCTGCGGGCCGAGGGCGTGCAGGCGCGCGGCGAGGTGGGGGAGAGCGAGCCGATGCTGGCGCTCACCGACGCCGTCAACACGTTCGACCCCGACCTCATCCTGCTGCTGAGCGGCGACGACGACTTCGCCGCCGACGCGCGCGGCCGCTTCGGGGCGCGCGTCGTGCGCGGCTGAGCCGGCGCGCGTCGCGGCGCGCGGCGGGCGGGCGTAGGGTCCGGGCATGGCGCGGCCGGGCACCGCCGCGGACCTCGCCACCGACCGGGACCCGACCGCCGCCCCGGGCGACGCTCGGCATCGACCCGCCGTTCGGCTCGGGCCCGCTGGCGACGGTGGTGCAGGACCTGCTGTCGATCGCCGTGTCCTTCGCGGTCGCGCTGGCGGTCGTCGGCTGAGGCGTCAGCGCTCGAGGTCGGCGCGCGCCGCCTCGACGGTCTCCTGCAGCGTCGAGCGGGCGTCGTGGCGCGGGCGCCAGCGCAGCTCCCGCCGCGCCTTGGCCGTGCTCATGATCACCGGCGCGCGCAGCGCCTCGATCCAGCGCGCCTCGTCGGGGACGAACGGCAGCCGGGCGAGGATCTCGGCGGTCGCGTCGACCGCGAGCTCGGGCACCGGGACGCTGTACCAGCGCAGCGCGTCGGCGAGGTCGCCGACCGTCACCGTGCCGGGCCCGGCGACGTTGTAGACGCCCGGCGCGCCGCGGCCGAGCGCGGCCGCGCGCAGCGCGGCGGCCGCGTCGTCGTGGTGGACGAGCTGGAAGGGGATGCCCGGGTCGGGCAGCACCGGCTTGAGCACGGGGACGCTGTCGAACAGCGCGCGCACGGCCCGCGGCAGGCGCCCGGCCAGGCGGATGTACGGCAGCTCCTCGACGAGCATCCGCGCGTCGGGCCCGCCGACGATGCAGGGCCGCAGCACGTACACGTCGATCGACTGCCCGGCGGTGACCTCGGCCAGCGCCGCCTCGACGGCGGCCTTGTGGCGCGAGTAGGGGTGGCGGTCGCTGGGGCGCACCGGCACGTCCTCGGTGAGCGGCGACGGGTTGTCCTCGTGGAACCCGTAGGCGGCGACCGACGACGCGTACACGAGCCGCGTCGCCTTCGCCTCGACGGCGGCGCGGAAGACCGTGCGCGAGCCCTCGAGGTTGACCGTCTCGCTGTCCTGCGACCCGGCCATGATCACGAACGCCAGGTGCACGACGACGTCGGCGCCGGCCACGAGCGCGGCGACGTCCTCGGGCTGCGTCACATCGCCGCGGCGGAAGCGCACCTTGCGCAGCCCGTCGGCGGCCGGGTCGTAGGGGCGGCGGGCCATCGCCTCGACCCGCTCCACCTCGCGGGCCCGCTCGAGCGCCCGCAGCAGCGGCCGGCCGAGATCGCCCGTCGCACCGGTCACCGCGACGGTCAGCGCCATCGCCCTCAGTACTCCGGGTCGCCGGGGAGGACGATGCGGGCGTGCTCGCCGGTCAGCAGCACGCGCGGCAGGACCGGGCGGACCTCGCTCGCGCGCGCGTGCTCGAGCACGGCGTCGGCGCTGGGGAACCCGGTCAGCTGCTCGAGGTGCTTGATCGTCGGGAACACGAGCAGCAGCTCGCCGCGGGCGTGGGCGTCGAGCGCCTGCTGCGGCGCGAACCAGTCCAGCGCGACGCACTCGCCGCCGTCGACGCCGGGCGTGGCGCCCCGCGGCAGCGGCGTGACGTAGAAGCGGGTGTCGAAGCGGACCTTCACGAGCGCCGGCGTGATCCAGCGGCTGAACGGCACGAGCGCGCCGGGATCGACCTCGATCGCGGCCTCCTCGCGCAGCTCGCGCGCCGCCGCGGCCTCGTCGCTCTCGCCCGGATCGACCGCGCCGCCGGGGAAGACCCAGGCGCCGCCCATGAAGCGCGACCGCGGGTTGCGCTGGACGAGGAGGACCTCGAGGCGCTCGGCGCCTCCGCGGACGACGATGACCGTCGAGGCCGGGCGCGGCGGCGTCTCGGCCCCCGTCTCGTTCAGCTCCTCCATCGCCCCGACGACGATACCGTTGCGGCCATGACCGAGACGAGCACGGCGCAGCAGTGGATCTGCGAGTCCTGCGGGTTCATCTACGACCCGGCCGAGGGCGATCCGGATGGCGGCATCCCTCCAGGCACCGCGTTCGAGGACATTCCCGACACGTGGTTCTGCCCCGTCTGCGGGGCGCGCAAGCAGGACTTCGTCCCCTACGAGGACTGATCCGATCGTGTCCGGCAAGGGCGCCAAGCGCGCCGCCAAGGACGGCCGCCTGCGGGCCGTGAGCCGGCTCGCCGATCGCCTCGGCGGCGCCCGGCTCTGCTACGGCGAGCCGATCCGCGAGGGCGCCCGCACGATCGTCCCCGTCGCGCGCGTGCGCGCCGCGGGCGGCGGCGGCTGGGGGAGCGAGCGGGACGACGGCCGCACCGGCGGGGGCGGCGGAGGCGGCGGGTCGCTGGACGCGCGCCCGGTCGGCTTCATCGAGATCGGGCCCGAGGGCACCCGCTTCGAGCCGATCGCCACCACCGGCGCGCTGGAGCGGGCGCTGAAGGTCGCCGGCGCCGGCGCGCTGACGCTCGTCACCGCGGCGGCCGGGCTGCGCGCCGCGCGCGGCGCGTTGAGGGCCGGGCAGAGCGGCCGGCGCCTGCTGGGCCGGGGCGGCTGACCGGGTGGCCCAGCGGACCGCCTCGGGCAAGCTGTCGTCAGGCATGCGGCTTCCCTCCGACCTGGCGCGCATCCAGCTCATCGCGTTCGTCGTCGGCATCTCGTCCCTCGGCAGCGAGATCGCGGCGGCGCGCCTGCTCGCCCCGTACTTCGGCGACTCGACGCTGATCTGGGCCAACACGATCGCGACGGTGCTCGTGGCGCTGTCGGTCGGCTACTGGGTCGGCGGGAAGGTCGCCGACCGCGACCCGACGCTCCACGGGCTGTGCCGGCTCGTGATGCTGGCGGCGGTCCTGATGGCGATCGTGCCGTTCGTGGCGCGGCCGTTCCTGAGCGAGGCGGTCGACGCGCTCGACTCGATCGAGGCGGGCGCGTTCATCGGCTCGCTCATCGCGGTGCTCGTGCTCATCGCCGTGCCCGTGTTCATCCTCGGCATGGTGTCGCCGTACGCGGTGCGCCTGTCGGTCTCGACGGTCGACCAGGCGGGCACGGTCGCCGGGCGCCTGTACGCGATCTCGACGCTCGGCTCGCTCACCGGCACGTTCCTCAGCGCGCTGCTGCTGATCCCGTTCCTGGGCACGCGCCGCACGTTCCTGGTGATGGCGCTCTCGCTCGCGCTGGTCGCGACGCTCGGCCTGGCCCGGCGCTGGCTGGCCGCGCCCGTGGTCGTCATCGCGCTGCTGGCGCTGCCGACCGGCACGATCAAGGCGGCCGAGGACGGCGGCCGGCTGCTGGAGGAGGTCGAGACCGAGTACGGCTACGCGCGGGTCGTCGAGCGGCCGACGGGCGCGCGCTGGATGGAGCTCAACGAGGGCGAGGCGATCCACTCGCTGCTGCCGCCCGACCGCTCCTACCTGACCGGCGACTACTGGGACGAGCCGCTCGTGCTGCCGTTCGCGATCCGTCCCGCCGGCGACCCGCCCGGGCGCGTCGCGATCCTCGGCAACGCGGGCGGGACGATCGCGCGCGCCTACGGCCACTACTTCCCCGATACGCGCGTCGACGCGGTCGAGATCGACGGCAAGCTCACCGAGCTGGGGCGCAAGTGGTTCGACATGCGCGGCCCGAACCTGCACACGTACACCGACGACGCGCGCCCGTTCCTGCGCGCCACCGACGCCCGCTACGACCTGATCGTCGTCGACGCCTACCGCCAGCCCTACATCCCGTTCTACCTGACGACCCGCGAGTTCTTCGAGCTGTGCCGCGACCGCCTGGCCCCGGGCGGCATGGTCGTCATCAACGTCGGCCACCCGGAGTCGTCCAACGAGCTGGAGCAGGTGCTCGGGCGCACGCTCGCCGCGGTCTTCCCGCACGTCGACCGCGACCCCGTGCAGCCGACGAACACGATGCTGGTCGCGGCGGTCGACGACGTCTCCGCGCAGCGGCTGCGCGCGGCCGCGCCGCAGCTTCCGGCCGACCTCGGACCGGTCGCCGTCGCGGCCGCCGACCGCCTCGAGCCGCGCCTGCCCGGCGGCCGCGTCTACACCGACGACCGGGCGCCGGTCGAGTGGCTCGTCGACGCCTCGATCCTGCAGGTCGCCGGCAGCGGCGAGCGGTAGTCGACCGACCTCGTGCGTCCCGCGACGGCTTCGTGCTGCCGTCGCGGGACTCGCCGTGGCGGCCGTCGCGCCGGGCCGGTCGTGCCGGGCGATCCCGACCACACCGTCGGACGAAGCTCGTCGGCAGGCTCGACTTCACCGACGGCATCGGCCTGATGGGCCACTCGCGCGGCGGCGACGCGGTGACCGACTTCATCGCCTACAACCGCAACCTGCCGGGTGGCTCGCGGCGCTTCGTCCTCGACGGGGTGCTGTCGCTCGCGCCGACGTACTCCACGAGCAACACGGTGCCCTACGGCACGAACTACGCGACGCTGCTGCCCGCGTGCGACGGCGACGTGTCCAACCTCCAGGGCGGGCGCTTCTTCGAGAACGCGAAGCACCACCCGGGGAACGCCACGACCGCGAAGATCCAGTGGTACGTGCAGGGGACGGACCACAACGTCTTCAGGGACGTCGACGTGACGCTCGTCGACGCCGACGGCAGGCGGGCGACGACGAACGCGGCGCGGTGGAGCACGTCGCTGCAGCCGTCGATCGGCCTGCGCCACCAGCACGTCGTCCTCAACGGCATCCGCATCCCGCTGTCGGCGTTCGCCGGCGAGGTCGACCTGACCCGGATCGCCGAGGTCGAGCTCGGCTTCGGCGCGCGGACCCCGACCGGGGCCATCCAGCTCGCCGACGTGGCGTTCCAGGAGAGCTCGCCGGACGGCGGGCAGGTGTGCGCGGACGCGACCCGGCCGTCGAGCCGCATGACGCGCATGGCGGTCAGCCGGCGGGCGGTCCGCGTGAGCGGGATCGCGATGGACGCCGGGTGCCCGGAGGGCACCGGGCCGGCCGCCGGCGGCGTCGAGCGCACGCTCGTGCAGATCTCCCGCACGGTGAAGGGCGGCTGCCGGTTCGTCACGGCCAAGGGGCGCCTGACCAAGCGCCGCAGCTGCGACGAGCCGGTGGTGATGTTCGCCAAGGGCACCCGCAGCTGGTCGCTGGCCATCGACGGGGCGAGGCTCCCGCGCGGCGTGTACGCGGTGCGCGTGACCACCTACGACCGGTCGGGCAACGCGACGCAGCTGAAGACGCGCCGCGTGCGCGTCGGCTGAGGCGCCGGGGGCGCGGGGCGGGCGACCGCTCCGCGCCCTTCCGCGCGCGCGACGCTACGCCGCGCGCGCGATCTCGACCTCGGCCTGGCCGTCGAACGGGCGGGCCGGGGAGGCCGGCGGCGGCGCCGGGAGCGGGTCCTCGGCGCCGTGGGTGGCCGCCACCGGCACGCCGGCGGCGGGGCGGAACCCGGCCCGCAGCGCGGCCCGGCCCAGGACCTGGGCGGCGTCGCGCAGCTCGGCCTTCGTGTGGGAGGCCATGACGGACAGGCGCAGCCGCGCCGTCCCGGTCACGACGGTCGGCGGGCCGAGCGCCTCGGCGAACACGCCGCCCTCGAGCGCGGCGTCGCGGATCCGCAGCGCGAGGCCGGCGTCGCCGACGACGATCGGCACGATCTGGGTGGTCGACCCGGCCGTCTCGAAGCCCTCGCGCGCCAGCTCGGCGCGCAGCGCCTCGGCGTTGGCCTGCAGCTTGTCGACCCGGTGGGGCTGCTCGAGGAGCAGGTCGAGCGCGGCGAGCGCGCCCGCGACCGCCGGCGGCGGCGGCGCGGTGGACGCCACGAGGGTCCGCGACCGGTTGGCCAGGAAGCGGGCGGTCGTCGCGTCGCACGCGGCGTACGCGCCGTAGGAGCCCAGCGCCTTGGCGAGCGAGCCGATGACGACGTCGACCTCGCCATCGAGGCCGGCCTCGGCGACCGCGCCGCGGCCGCCGGGGCCCAGGCAGCCGATCGCGTGCGCCTCGTCGACGACGGTCCGCGCGCCGTGGCGCTGGGCCAGGTCGACGAGCTCCTCGAGCGGCGCGACGTCGCCCTCGGTGGCGAACACGGCGTCGGTCACGACGAGCGTCGGATGCCCGGCCGCCTCGTCCAGCAGCGCGGCGAGGTGGTCCATGTCGCCGTGCCCGTACACGCGCGTGTCGGCGCCGGCGAGCGCGCAGCCGTCGAGCAGCGCGGCGTGGCTGAGCTCGTCGCACAGGACGACGGTGCCGGGCTCGGCGAGCGCCCCGACGACGCCCATCGAGGCGAGGTAGCCGGAGCCGTAGAGCAGCGCGGCGCCGCTGCCGTGGAAGGCGGCCAGCCGCTCCTCCAGGCGGCGGTGGATCGTCATCGTCCCGCTGACCAGCCGCGAGCCGCCGGCGCCCACGCCCCAGCGCATCGCGGCGTCGGCCGCCGCCTCGCGCACGCGCGGGTGATCCGCCAGCCCGAGGTGGTTGCTCGAGCACAGCAGCAGGACGGGCTTGCCGTCGAGGACGACGCGCGGGCCCTGCGGCCCGCTCACCAGGCGCATGCGGCGATAGAGGCCGAGCCCCTTGAGCTCGTCCAGTCGCTGCTCCAGATCCATCGAGACCTCTCCCTCGTGGTCAGCCGTGCCACCGCGGGTGGTGGCGGATCTGCTGAGGCTGCATGCCCGGGCAGCGTAGGCGGAGCGTCGGACCGAACGCCGGAGAAGGCGCGGCTCAGCGCTCGGCCGCGGCGAGCGCGCCCGCCGGCGCCTCGCCGCGGCGCTCGTGGCGCGGGAGGGCGAGCGCGATCAGCGCGGCGACCGCGGCGCCGCCGGCGCCGACCAGGAACGCCATCCGGAAGCCGGCGTCGCCGGGCATGCCGCTCGCGAGCACGTGGCCGGTCAGGATCGCCGCCGACACCTGGGAGCCCAGCGAGCCGCCGACGTTGCGGAAGATCGTGTTCACGCCGGTGGCCTCGCCGGTCTCGTGGCCGTCGACGGCGTCGACGATCAGGTTCGGCAGGGCGGCGAACGCGAAGCCGACGCCGACGTTGAGCACCATGCTCCAGACGATCAGCTGCAGTGCGCTGTCGTGCAGGAACGCCAGGCCGGCGAGGCCGGCGATCGCGACCAGGCACCCGACGGCCAGCGGCAGCTTGGAGCCGCGCCGCTCGCCGATGCGCCCCGCGATCGGCGCCACGAAGAGCATCAGGATGCCGCCGGGCGCCAGCAGCAGCCCGGCCTCGGTCGGGTCCATCCCCAGGCCGACCTCGCCGCCCTTGGGCAGCTCGGCGAGCTGGGGGACGAGGATGAACGTGCCGAACAGGCCGAACCCGACGAGCAGCGTCGCCAGGTTCGTCATCAGCACGGGCCGGCGCGAGAGCGTCGCCATGTTGATGAGCGGCTGCGGGTGGCGGCGCTCGAACGCGGCGAACCCGGCGAGCACCACCGCCCCGGCGGCGATCAGGCCCAGCGTCGTGGCCGAGCCCCATCCCCAGTCGTTGGCGCGCGAGATCGCGATCAGCACGCACGTGAGCCCGGCGCCCATGACGATCGCGCCGACGAGGTCGATGCGCCCGGGCGTGCGGACCGGCGACTCCGGCACGAAGCGGATCGTCGTGACGGTGGCGGCGACGCCCATCGCGGCCGAGATCCAGAAGATCCACTGGAACCCGGCGTGCTCGGCGAGGAAGCCGCCCAGCGGGAGGCCGATCGCGCCGCCGATGCCGGCGATCGCGCCGAGCATCGCGATCCCGGTCGCGACCTTGTCGCGCGGGAACTCGTCGCGCACGATCCCGAACGAGAGCGGGAAGACGCCGCCGCCGACGCCCTGCAGCGCGCGCCCGACGACCATCGGCGCGAGCGAGTCGCTCAGCGCGCAGACGATCGAGCCGGCCGCGAACGCGACGAGCGAGATCGCCAGGAAGCGCTCCTTGCCGAACATGTCGCCGAGGCGGCCCATCACCGGGGTCGCGATCGACGCGGCCAGGAAGTAGCCGGTGACCATCCAGGTGATGCCGGTGGTCGAGACGGCGAACTCGGCCTGGATGGAGGCGAGGGCGGGGACGACGGTGGTCTGCGCGAGCGAGTAGGCGAGCGCGCCGACCCCGAGGATCAGCAGCGTGCGGTGGTGGTGCTGGCGCGCGGCGGCGGGCGCGTGGGACATGGAAGCGAAGCGGGCACTCCGGTTGCGGACGGAGGGCAGGCTAGCAACAAGCGGAGTGTCCACTCCGTTTCTGCCGATATGGTTGGACGCATGGCTCCGATCGCGTCCGCCGGCGGCGCGCCCGCGCGGCCGCCCCGCCGCGACGCGGTGCGCAACCGCGCCCTGCTCGTGGCCGCCGCCGCCGACGCCTTCCGCGAGGAGGGCCTCGACGTCGGCGTCGACGCGATCGCCCGCCGCGCCGGGGTCGGGGTGGCGACGCTCTACCGCCACTTCCCGGCCAAGGGCGACCTCGTGCTCGCGGTCACCGAGGCGCTCGTCGACGCGTTCGCAGAGGCGGTGCGGGACGCGCTCGCCGACGGCGACCGCGGCGCGCTCGAGGCCGCGCTGCGCCACTCGCTCGCCCAGCAGCGCGAGAACCGCGGCTTCTTCGACGCGCTCGCCCAGCGCCCGCGCGACCCGCGGCTGCGCGAGCGCCTCGCCGCCCGCGTGATGCCGGTCCTCGAGGACCTCGCCGCCTCCGCGCACCGCAGCGGCGAGCTGCGCGCGGACCTCGGCGCCGCCGACCTGCTCGTCGTCCTGCGGATGCTCGGCGCGGCCGGCGCCGCGTCGCCCGACCCCGAGCGCTACGTGACGCTGCTGCTGCGCGGCGTGGCGCCCGACCCGGCCGGCGCCTGAGCCGGTCTCAGCGGCCCTTCCACCTGGCCGGCCGCTTCTGCGCGAACGCGCGCACGCCCTCGCGCAGGTCCTCGGACTGGAAGCACGCGCGGCGCAGCGCGATCAGCTCGCGCTCCACGTCGGGATCCAGCGCCGCGCCGGCCGCCAGCAGCTCGCGCAGCACGCGCTTGTTGCCGGAGATCGACAGCGGCGCGTTGGCCGCCAGCTCGGCGGCGACGTCGAGCGCGGTCTCGGCCAGCTCGTGCTCGCCGACGACGTCGTTGACCAGCCCCCAGTGGAGCGCCGTGCGCGCGTCGATGTTGCGTCCCAGCAGGAACAGCTCGCGGGTGCGCGGCTCGCCGATCGCGCTCAGGAACTTGCGCAGCCCGGTGTGCGAGTACACCAGCCCGAGCTTGGCCGGCGGCATCCCCAGCAGGATCCCCTCGCGGGCGATGCGCAGGTCGCAGGAGATCGCCAGCTCCAGGCCGCCGCCGATCGCGTGGCCCGACAGCGCCGCGACCGTCGCGTACGGGTAGGCCTCCAGCGCCTGGATCGCCGCCGTGAACGGGTGCGCGACGAGCTTCTCGGCCTCCTCGGCGAACACGTCGTCGGGGATCTCGCCGATGTCGTAGCCCGACGAGAACATCCCCTGCGTGCCCGTGAGGATCACGCAGCGCGCGTCCAGCCCGGTCAGCAGCTCGGCCAGGCGGTCGAGGATCGCGTGGTCGAGCGCGTTGCGCTTCTCCGGGTTGGAGATCGTGAGCCGGACGACGCCGTCGGCCGGCTCGTCGACGAGGACCTCGCCCACTACTCCAGCACGACGAGCGTGTCGCCCTCCGACACCGCCTGGCCCTCGGCGCAGCGGATCTCGCGGACGACGCCGGCGTCCTCGGCCTCGACCGGCATCTCCATCTTCATCGACTCGAGGATGACGACCGTGTCCCCCTCGGAGACCTCGTCTCCGACGGCGACCTCGATCTTCCACACGGTGCCCGTGATGTGGGCTTCGACGTCGGGCAACAGGACCTCCGATGGGATGGGACGTGCGCGGTGCTGGCACGATACCCGCCGTCATGCCCGCACGGCCCCCCGTCGTCCTGATCGCCGGCCGCGACGAGGCCCAGCGCCTCCCCGCCACGCTGTGCGCCCTGCGCGCGGCGCTGCCCGGCGCGCGCATCGTCGTCGCCGACGACGGCTCGCACGACGCCACCGCCACCGTCGCGCGCGACGCGGGCGCCGAGGTGGTCCGCAGCGACGAGCCCCTCGGCAAGGGCGGCGCCGCGACGCTGGCCGCGCGCGCCGTGCTCGACGTCACGACCGCCCCGGACCCGCCGATCGTGCTGCTCTGCGACGCCGACCTCGGGCAGAGCGCCGGGCGGCTGAGCGCGCTCGTCGACGCCGTCGACCGCGGCGAGGCCGACCTGGCGATCGCCGTGTTCGCGCGCCGGGTGGGCGGCGGATTCGGCCTCGCCGTGGGGGCCGCGCGCCGCGCGATCGCCCGCCTCTGCGGCCTGCGGCTCGAGGCGCCGCTGTCGGGCCAGCGCGCCATGCGCGGCGAGGTGCTCGCCTGCGTGACGCCGTTCGCCGACGGGTTCGGGATGGAGGTCGGCATGACCGTCGACGCCGCCCGCGCCGGGTTCCGCGTCCGCGAGCTGCCGCTCGAGCTCGAGCACCGCGCGACCGGCCGCAGCCTGCGCGGGTTCCTGCACCGCGGGCGCCAGCTGCGCGACCTGCTCGCGGCCGCCTGGCGGCGCCGGTAGCGGTTCGTACCGCCGGTCGAGCGAGGTTCCGACCGCTGGTCGGTGGGACCCCGGACGCCCCGTCCGTACCTTCTCGCCATGCACTCGATCACCCGCAACGGACGTCCGGCAGGTCTCTCCTCCTCCGGCCGGGGTGACGTGTGCGCTTGGCGTGGCGACGGCCTGACCCACCGTCGCCGGCCACGGTGAGGGACCGGCCGGGGCGCTGAACGCCCGGGCGCTGGACGGGACAGCCAGCGTCCGGGCGGCCCCGGCCGGGATCACCGTCTCGCTCGTGGGATGATCCCGCCGCGATGCTGCTGGCGATCGACCAGGGGACGACCGGGACCACCTGCCTGGTCCTCGACGAGCAGGGCGAGCCGATCGGCCGCGCCTACCGCGAGTTCGAGCAGCACTTCCCGCGGCCCGGCTGGGTCGAGCACGACCTCGCCGAGATCTGGACGGTGACGCGCGCGGTCGCCGACGCGGCGCTCGCCGACGCCGGCGCCGCCGAGGAGGAGCTCGCCGGGATCGGGATCACCAACCAGCGCGAGACCGTCTGCGTGTGGGACCCGGCCACCGGCGAGCCGCTGCACCGCGCGCTCGTGTGGCAGGACCGGCGCACCGCCGAGCGCTGCGACGAGCTGCGCCAGGCCGGCTACGAGCCGCTCGTGCGCGACCGCACCGGCCTCGTCCTCGACCCGTACTTCTCGGCGACGAAGATCGAGTGGCTGCTGCGCAACGTGGACGGCCTGGCCCAGCGGGCGCGCGAGGGCCGCGCCGTGTTCGGCACCGTCGACGCGTGGCTCGTCTTCAAGCTGACCGGCGAGCTCGTCACCGACGCCTCCAACGCGTCGCGCACGCTGCTCTACGACATCCGCACGGGCGCGTGGGACGAGGAGCTGTGCGAGCTGTTCGGCGTCCCGGTCCGCGCGCTGCCCGAGGTGCGCCCGAGCTCCGGCGAGGTGGGGCGCACGGCGGCGGGCGTCCCGGTCGCCGGGATCGCCGGCGACCAGCAGGCGGCGCTGTTCGGGCAGGCCTGCCTGGAGCCGGGCCTGGGCAAGAACACGTACGGCACCGGGTCGTTCGTGCTGCTGAACGCCGGGACGCGCACCCCGCCCGCGCCGCAGGGCCTGCTCACCACGGTCGCCTGGCGGATCGGCAACAGCACGACGTACGCGCTCGAGGCCTCGATCTTCGTCACCGGCGCCGCCGTGCAGTGGCTGCGCGACGGCCTGGGCATCATCGAGCAGGCCGCCGACACCGAGGCGCTGGCCGCGTCGCTGGACGGCAACGACGGCGTCTACTTCGTCCCCGCGCTGACCGGCCTCGGCTCGCCCCACTGGGACCCGTACGCGCGCGGCACGATCGTCGGGCTCACCCGCGGCACCGGCCGCGCGCACGTCGCCCGCGCGACGCTGGAGGCGATCGCCTACCAGGCCGTCGACGCGATCGACGCGATGACCGCCGTCGGCGCGCCGCGCCTCACCGCGCTGAAGGCCGACGGCGCCGCGACCGCCAACCGCTGGCTCATGCAGTTCCAGGCCGACGTGCTCGGTGTCCCGGTGGTGGTGCCCGAGGTCAACGAGACGACCGCGCTCGGGGCCGCGCTGCTGGCCGGCGTCGGCGTCGGGATGTGGACGCTCGACGGCGTGCAGCGCGGCTGGCGCGAGCGCGACCGCTACGAGCCGGCGATGGACGAGGCGCGCCGCCAGGAGCTGCTCGCCGGGTGGCACGAGGCGCTCGAGCGCGCCGCCGGCCGAGTGCGGTAACCCGTCCTCGGCGAGCGGGTATGAAACGGGAGATGGGCGAGGAGCGACTGTCGGGGCTGAAGGCGCAGGTCTACCGCGACCCGCGGCCCGCCGAGTACTTCCAGCGCTTCCACGAGCGGGCGCGCACGCGCGAGCCCGACGCGATCTACGAGGTCGCCCGCGTGCTCGCCACGATCTTCGGCTTCGCCGTCTTCCGGGCCCGCGCGATCGGCGCCGACAACGTCCCCGCGCACGGGCCGGTGATCGTCGCGCCCAACCACTTCTCGTTCATGGACCACTTCTTCGTCGGCATGTTCATCCGCCGGCGCGTGCGGTTCATGGCCAAGTCGCAGCTCTTCGCGCCGCCGATGCAGTGGATCTACGAGCACGGCGGCGCGTTCCCGGTGCGCCGCGGCCAGCGCGACGAGGAGGCGTTCGTCACCGCCACCGAGATCCTCCGCCGCGGCGGCTGCCTGACGATGTACCCCGAGGCCGGGCGCTCGCGGTCGGGCAAGCTGGCCAGCGCCGCCAAGCCGGGCGTCGGGCGGATCGCGCTCGCCACCGGCGCGCCGGTCGTCCCGGTCGCGATCTTCGGCTCCCAGCGCGTGCGCAACTGGAAGCGGTTGCAGTTCCCGAAGGTGACCGTCCAGTACGGCGAGCCGGTGACGTTCCCGGTCGAGGCCGACCCGTCGCGCGAGCGCCAGCAGGAGGTCGCCGACGAGGTCTTCGCGCACATCCGCGAGCTCTACGCGGGCCTCGAGGAGCACGGCCCGCGCAGCATCGCTCAGCGCGTGCGCGAGCAGCAGCGCGCGTTGCGGCGCGCCAAGCGCCGCCGCGCCGCGCCCGCCTCCTGACCCCGGCGATTGGGACGGGCGAGGCCTGGGGAGACCCCGTGATGATGCTCGTCGACGCCGAGACCCTCGAGGACGCCCTCGTCACCGACCTGCGCACGCTCGGCGACCGCATCGCCGACGACGATCTCGCCACCGAGCTCTACCGCGCGCTCACGCGCAACGCGTGGACGGGCGCGCTCGACGGCCACCTCGTGCTCAACTGGGCCCAGGCCGAGGCGCTGGTCAACGGCCTGCGCGCCCGGGTGGGCGCCGTGCCGCTGGCCCTCGAGCAGACGGGCGGCGAGGGCGCCGTGTCCGAGCGGGTCGAGCGCATGCTCGGCGACCTGGGCTGGCGCCACCGCCCGCTGAACGCCTGGCGGCGCGGGCGGCCGCGCTTCCCGCGCCGCAAGCCCGGTCAGCTGTAGACCTCGGCGAGCTGCGGCCACAGCCCGGCGTCGTGGCTGGGGATCACGATCGCGTTCGGGGTGCGCTGCACGTAGTCGCGGATCTCGCGCACGGTGCGGCGGTAGACGTGGTCGTCGTCGCTGAGCAGCGGCAGCTCGTCGCCGGCGATCGCCTCGCGCCGGTAGACGGCGTCCCCGGCCAGCAGCAGCTCGCGGTCGTGCAGGCGCACGATCACCGACTGGTGCCCGGGCGTGTGCCCCGGCGTGAACACCAGCCGGATCGAGCCGTCGCCGAGGAGGTCGACCGAGCGGCCGAACGTCGCGAACGAGTCGACGTCGGCGTGCTCGTAGTCGACGGTGCGCCAGTCGACGGCGTGGTCGAACTGGCGGTGGCGGTAGCCCTGGCGCAGGTCGCCGTGCGTCGCGGCCGCCCACTCGGCCGCCGAGACGACGAACGTCGCCTGCGGGAACTGGGCGATGCCGCTGGCGTGGTCGTAGTGCAGGTGCGTCATCACGACGGCGGTCACCGAGTGTGGGTCGACGCCCAGCGCCTCCAGCTGCGCCGGCACGGCCTGCTCGGGACGCATGCGGACGTCGAGGATCCGGCCGAAGACCGGGCCGAGGCTGTCGGTCGGGCTCGTCGCCACGCTCGCGTGCATGCCGGTGTCGACGAGGATCGAGCCGGCGGTCGGGTGGTCGATCAGGAACGCCGGGATCGGGCACGCGAGCCAGGTCGAGCGGCGCGTCAGGAAGCCGCGCGGAACCGCCAGCCGGCCCTTCGGCCGCACCCAGAACGCCGGCGGCGCCATGATCTCGGCGGTCAGCAGCGGCCGCACGCGGACGGTCGCGCCCTCGCTGCCGCCGGGCAGCGCGTGGACGAACGGCTTGGGCTCGGCGGCGACGGGCATGGCGGCACGGTACCGTCCCGTCGCATGCCCGGCCCGGCCCCGATCCTGCGCGACGGCCTGCTCGACGGGCTGACGCTGCTGGCCGCGCCGCGGACGCCCGCGACCGACGCGTGCGCGGCGCTCGGCGCGCGGGTCGAGGCGCTCGAGGCCGACCTCCTCGACGAGGCGGCCACGCTGGCCGCCGTGGAGGGCAGCGCGGCGACGATGCTCGTCGTCGACACCGCGCCGCTGTTCGGCGCCGGGGGCGAGGTGGCGCTGCGCGCCGCGCTCGACGGCGCCTGGTCGGCGGTGCACGCGCACTTCGACCCCGAGCGCACCGAGAAGATCGTGCTCGTCGCGCCGCCGCCGGGGGCGGGCGAGCACGCGGGCGCGCTGCGGGCGGGCCTGGAGAACGCGGCCCGGACGCTGTCGATCGAGTGGGCCCGCCACCAGGTCCGGATCGTCGCGATCCTGCCCGGCGACGCCACCGATCCGGCGGACCTGGCCCAGCTCGTCGCCTACCTGGCCTCGCCGGCGGGCGACTACTTCAGCGGCTGCGCGCTGACGCTCGCCTAGAGCTCGTCGCGGCGCAGCCACTCGGCCAGGAACGGCTCGCCGATGCTCGCCGCGCCGCGGTTGCGCACGATCAGCTCGTTGCGCTCGAGCGCCAGCAGCGCGGTCTGCACGGTCGCCGCGGACGGCAGCCCGAACCGGCGCCGGTAGGCCTCGCTCAGCGGGTGGCCGGGCTCCTCGGCCAGCGCCTCCAGCACCTGGCGCTGGGCGGCCGACGCCCGCTCCCACACGAGGCTGAAGTGCGCGTGCTCGGAGCGCAGCACCTTCGTCAGCGCGGTCGCCACGCGCTCCGTCGTGGCGGTCTCGCCCGCCGGCGTCTCCTGCCACAGGAAGTAGCAGAGCTCCTGGGTGGCGTAGGGGTGGCCGCCGGCGGCCGTCAGCACGGCGTCGAGCGCCTCGGGCTCGATCCGCCGGCCGGTCGCCTCGAAGCGGCTCTCGACGTGCGCGGCGAAGCGCTCGGGCGCGATCGGGCCCAGCTCGATCTGCTTGGCGCTGCGCCAGAACGGCTCGTGCTCGTCGTTGAAGATCCGCTCCATCATGTGGCGCTTGCTGCCGAGGTAGACGTGCGCGACCTCCGGCTGCTCCTGGAAGACGCTGCGCAGGAGCTTGGTCAGGTCGCGGTCGATGCCGACGACCTCCTGGAACTCGTCGAGGACGAGCACGACGCGGCGGTTGCGCTCGGCGGCGAGCTGGGCGGGCAGCTCCAGCAGCCGCTCGAGCGTGGCGCTGACGTCCTCGCGCCGGTGCGAGGCGTCGAACGAGAAGCTCACCGACCCGTCCTCGGGGCTGACCGTGACCGTCGGGTGGATGCGCAGGCCCTGGAAGATGCGCAGCCGCTCCCGCGCCCGGAACAGCGGCGTGGCGAGGTCGTCGTGGATGGTGCGCGCGAGCTTCTCGGCCAGCTTGGCCAGCGTCGGCGTCGTCATCAGGTTCACGTGGGCGACGAGCACCCCGTCGGCGATCAGCCGCTGGGAGGCGCGCCAGATCAGCGACGTCTTGCCGAAGCGGCGCGGGGCGAAGATCACGACGTCCTGCCCGTTGCGGGCGTCCGCCTCCAGCTCGGCGAGCTCGTCCTCGCGATCGGCGAACGCCTCGTCGAGGGCGAGCGCGCCGTAGCGGAAGGGGTTGGTGGGCTCCGCGGGCGTCATGCTCCGGGGGATTATGCCCAACGACATAATGGCGTCGGGCATGATCCCGTGCGGGGCGTCAGGCGGTCATGCCGCCGAACATGCCGCCGGTGATGTTCAGCACCTGGCCGTGGACGTAGTCCGACCACGGCGAGCACAGGAAGAAGACGCCGCCGGCGGCCTCCTTCGGCGTGGCCGCCCGGCCCAGCGGGATCATCATCGCCGCCATCCCGCGCAGCTGCTCGGGGATGCCGAGCTGGACCTTCTCGCCGTCGACCTCCATCACGTTGTCGTCGACCTTCGGCTGCGTCAGGCGCGTGTCGACGAAGCCGAACGCGACCGCGTTGACGTTGACCTTGAACTGGCCCCACTCCTTGGCGACCGTCTTGGTGAGGCCGACGACGGCGGACTTGCCGGCCGCGTAGTTGGCCTGGCCGGCGTTGCCGAACATGCCCGAGGTGGAGGAGACGTTGACGATCTTGCGGAAGACCTCGCGGCCCTCCTCGCGCTCCTTCTTGGCCGGCTCGCGCAGATGCGGCGCCGCCGCGCGGATGACCTTGAACGGCACGGTCACGTGGATGTCGAGCATCCGCGCCCACCAGTCGTCGCTGATCTTGTGGACCGGCGCGTCGAGCGTGTAGCCGGCGTTGTTGACGATGATGTCCAGGCGGCCCCACGCGTCGACGGCCGTCTGCACGAGCCGGTCGGGGGCGTCGCCCTTCGTCAGGTCGCCGGAGAACACGGTGGTCTCGCCGTCGATCTCGGCCGCCGCCTGCTGCGCCACGTCGCCGTCGAGGTCGTTGATGACGACCTTCGCGCCGTGCTCGGCCAGCAGCTCGGCGGTGGCGCGGCCGATGCCGCGCGCCGATCCGGTCACGATCGCGACCTTGCCGTCGAGGACTCCCATGTGCTCCTCCTCAGTCGGGGTTGTGCGCTGCGGCGCCGGAGCCTACGGGGCGCCGCGTACAGTCTGCGCCGTGACGCTCGAGGACATCGCGCGGGAGATCCGCGAGCACGGCGGCTGCGGGTTCGAGCCGTGCGAGACGTGCACGAACCTGGTGCCCGGCGAGGGGCCCGGCACCGCGCGCGTGGTGGTCGTCGGCGAGGCGCCCGGCGCGCGCGAGGACGCGACCGGCCGCCCGTTCGTCGGCAACGCGGGGCGGCTGCTGGACGGGCTGCTCGCCGAGGCCGGGCTCGACCGCGAGGCGGTCTTCATCACGAACGTCGTCAAGGCGCGCCCGCCGGGCAACCGCGACCCGCGCGCCGATGAGGTCGCCCACCACCGCCCGTGGCTGGAGGCGCAGCTCGAGCTGATCGAGCCCGACCTGATCGTCCCGCTGGGCCGTCACGCGCTGCGTCACTTCGCACCGGACGCGAAGATCGGCGAGGTGCACGGGACGCGGGTCGGCGAGCGGCTGTTCCCGCTGTACCACCCGGCCGCGGCGCTGCACAACCCGCGCCTGCGCGAGACGCTGCTGGCCGACGCGCAGGCCCTGGGCGCCGAGCTGCGCTAGCCGATGCGCCAGATGACGGTGGGTCAATGACTCACCGTCAGCGGCGTGTTCGAACCGGGTACTGTTGTCTGCGATGGCCACCCCGACCCGAGCGCGCGCCAGACAGCAGCCCGACGAGACGCGGACGCTCATCCTCGAGACGGCCGACCGCCTCCTGCGCGAGCGTCCGTTCCGCGAGCTGTCCGTCGACGAGATCATGCGCCCGACGGGGTACGGGCGGACGGTCTTCTACCGCCACTTCACCGGGCTGCCGCAGCTCGTGCTCGCCGTGCTCACCCGCGCGATCCCGGAGCTCGCCGCCGCGCAGGCCCGGTTCGACGCGATCGCCGAGCAGGACCTCGACGAGGCCGAGATCCGCGAGATCCTCCGGGGCATCGTCGTGCAGTGGAAGGCGCACGGCCCGCTCATGCGCGCGATGCGCGACGCGTCGGTCGCCGACGCGGAGATCGAGGGGCTGGTCTCGCAGACCCAGCGCCAGGCGCAGGCGCGCACGGGCGAGGCGCTCGCCCGCCGCCAGGCCGCCGGCTGGAGCGGCGGGGCCGACCCGTACCTGCTCGCCGGCGCGCTGATGTCGATGAACCAGCGGTTCCTGCTGGCGACCTTCGGCCGGCCCGACTCGGACGCCGACGTCGACGCGGTCACCGACGCGCTGGCCGCGGTGTGGACCGCGGTGCTGCAGCGCCGCAGCGACGGCGACTAGCCCGGTTCCTCGCTAGAGGCCGAGCGTGCGGCCGAGGATCTCGCGCATGATCTCGTCGGTCCCGCCGCCGATCGGGCCCAGGCGCGCGTCGCGGGCCATGCGCTCGATCTCGTACTCGCGCATGTAGCCGGCGCCGCCGTGGATCTGCAGGCAGGCGTCCATCACCTCGAACGCGGAGCGCTGGGTGAGGAGCTTGGCCATCGTGACCTCCTGGACGGCGTTCTCACCGGCGACGAACCGCTCGAGCGCGTCGTAGGTGACGCACCGGCCGGCGTGGATCGTCGTGGCGATGTCGGCGAGCGTGTGGCGCAGCGCCTGGAAGCCGGTGAGCGGGCGGCCGAACGCCTGGCGCTCGCGGGCGTAGGCGACGGTCTTCTCGTAGGCGACCTGCATCGCGGCGACCGCGCCGAGCGCCATCAGCAGCCGCTCCCACTGGAAGTTGGCCATGATCAGCCGGAAGCCCTCGTCCTGCTCGCCGAGCAGGTTGTCCGCGGGCACGAACGCCTCGTCGAAGGCGATCTCGGCGGTGTCGCCGGCGTGCCAGCCGAGCTTCTCGAGCTTCGATGCGCGCACGCCCGGCTGGTCGGTGTCGACGAGCAGGAACGAGATGCCGTGGTGCCCGCCGTCGCCGCTGGTGCGCACGGCGGTGACGAGCACGTCGGCGCGCACGCCGTTGGTGATGTACGTCTTGGCGCCGCTGACGATCCAGCCGCCGTCGCCGGGGCGCGCGCGGGTGCGCAGCGCGGCGACGTCGGAGCCGGCGTCGGGCTCGGTGATCGCCAGCGCGGCGATGCGCTCGCCGCGGATGGCCGGCGCGAGGTAGCGCTCGTGCTGGTCGGGCGTGCCGAACGTCCAGATCGGCGGCGTGGCGATCCCGGTGTGCGCGCCCAGCCCGGCGGCGACGCCGCCGGACCCGCAGCGCGCGAGCTCCTCGGCCCACACCGCGTCGTGCAGGTGGTCGCCGCCCTGCCCGCCCACCGACTCCGGGTACTTCAGCCCCAGGAACCCGAGCTCCCCGGCCCGCGCGAACACCTCGTTGGGGAACCACCGCTCGTCCTCCCAGCGCGCGGCGTTCGGGCGCAGCTCGGTCTCGACGAACCGGCGGATCGACGCGCGCAGGTCCTCGTGCTCGGCGGTGAACGGCGACGGCATGGCCGGGACGCTAGCGCCCCCGCGCCGTTGTCAGATCCAGCCCGCTATGCGACCGCGAGCCGACAACGGTGCCGTGGTGGCGGGTCGGAACGGCATCACCGAGGGGCCGTGGGCGGGCGGGCGCACGGCCGCGCGCCGGTTCGCGGCGCCGAGGTGCTCGCATCGCGACCGGCGAATTCCCTCCAGGGGGTGGAAGGAATTCGCCACTCGCGTCGTGGACCCGCGCGGCCCGCGCGGCGCGACGGCGGGCGCCCGGCCCGCCGCCGCGTCAGTCCGTCAGCGCGTCGGCGCGTCCGCGCAGGGGAACGTCTGGTTGATGACCCGGTCGCCCGGAGGCTTCGGGCCGACGTAGCGCACGCGCAGGCGCCGGTACTGGTAGGCGTCGCCGCACTGGGTGACGCGGGAGAGCTTGAAGCGGACCTTGAAGTTCTCGGTGTTGCCCGCCGCGCAGTTCGGCTCGCACAGGTTCACCGTCGCGGTGCCGGTGCCGGTCGCGACGCGGGAGTTGTACTTCTTGTACCGGATCTTGTTGATGACGACGCCGGCGTCGGCGCAGAAGACCGTGATCGTCTTCGGCTTGTAGACCTGCTTGACGCAGTTGGAGACGTAGGCGCGGATCTGATCGTCGTTGCTGCCGCTGCCGGCACTCGCGGTGGCGACGGGCACGGCCAGGAGGGCCGTGGCCGTGAGGGCGATGAGAGACCTGAACATGATGGCGCGAACCTACCGGGGCGACAGGCGGGATGCCGATGTTCGGTCCGCCACACGACGGCGCGTCAGCACGCCGGTGGCCGTCGCGACCGCGCCGATCGCGGCCGCGGCGACCGGCACGACGAGCGCCGCGCGGAAGCCGTCGAGCTGCGCCTGCGCGCTCGCGCCGTCGGTGGCGGCGACCGCGATCGCGGTCGCCACGGCCAGCCCGAGCGCGGCGCCGAACTGCATCGACACGTTCAGCAGGCCGCCGGCCAGCCCCTGCTCCGCATCGTCGACGCCGTCGGTCGCGGCGATCGTCAGCGGCCCGTAGGCGAGTGCGAACGCGACGCCGATGAGCGCCATCGTCGGCAGCATCGCCCAGTACGTCCAGTCGAGCCCGAGCGGCAGGAACAGCGCGTAGGCGAGGATCGCGATCGCGAAGCCGGCGCCGATCACCCGCGCGGTGCCGAACCGGGCGACGAGCGGCGGCGTCAGCGTGGGCGCGAGGATCGCGTCGAGCCCGACGACCGTGAGCGCCAGGCCGGTCTCGACCGACGACCAGCCGCGGACCTGCTGCAGGTACAGGACGACGACGAACTGGAAGGCCATGTAGCTGCCGACGAGCACGGCGGCCGACACGTTCGCGCGCACGAGCGGGACCGAGCGCAGGATCCCCAGGCGCACGAGCGGCGCGGCCGACCGGCGCTCGATGGCCGCGAACGCGGCGAGCAGCGCCGCCGCGGCCAGCGCGGTCGCGGCGGTCTCGGCCACGCGCACCTCGGGCGCCATCACGACCGTGTAGACGGCCAGCAGCATCCCGCCGGTGATGCTCAGCGCGCCGGCGACGTCGAACCCGCGCCCGTCGCGCGCCGGCGGCTCGCCGGCCGGGACCAGCCGCAGCGCCAGCGGCAGCAGCGGCGTCGCGGCCAGCACCGGCGCGAAGAACACCCAGCGCCAGTTCAGCGCGGTCAGCAGCCCGCCGACGACCATGCCCAGTGACACCCCGCCCGCGGCGATCCCCGCGTACACGAGCAGCGCGCGGTTGCGGACGGCGCCCTCGGCGAACGTCGTCGTGATGATCGACAGCGCGGCGGGGGTGAGGAAGCCGGCGCTCACGCCGGTGACGAACCGCGCGACGATCAGCATCCAGCCCTCCGACGACAGCCCGCCCAGGCCCGAGAAGGCGATGAAGACGGCCAGCGCGGCCACGAACATGCGCCGGCGGCCGAGCAGGTCGGCGGCCCGCCCGCCCAGCAGCACGAAGCAGCCGTACCCGAGCGCGTACGCGCTGACGACCCACTGCAGCGCGGTCGTCGACATGTCGAGGTCGGCGCGCATCGACGGCAGCGCGACGCCCATCATCGAGAGGTCGATGCCCTCGAGGAACACGACGCCGCAGAGGACGAGCAGCATGGCCCAGGCGCGGGCGGTGAAGCGGTCCGGCGTCGGCGCGGCGGCGGGGATGGTCACGGGAGCCTCCGGAGTGGTTCCTTCTGGTAACTGACCGCATGATGCGTCACCATTGGCGCCGATGGAAGACGGCACTTCTGCGTCACCGGGTTCCTGCCGGGGAACGGAGTACGACGGCGATCCCTTCCAGTGGGACGCGCGCGAGGACTGCGAGGTCCGCCAGATCCTCGATCGCGTCGCCGACAAGTGGTCGCTGCTGGTGATCGCGCTGCTCGAGCACCGCACGATGCGCTTCAGCGAGCTGCGCCGCGAGATCGACGGCATCAGCCAGCGGATGCTCACGGTGACCCTGCGCCAGCTCGAGCGCGACGGCCTCGTCAGCCGCACCGTCTACCCGGTCGTCCCGCCGCGGGTGGAGTACGCGCTGACCCCGCTCGGCGCCAGCCTGCATGCGACGATCCAGGCGCTCGTGACCTGGACCGAGGCCCACCAGAACGAGATCGCCGCCGCGCGCGAGGCCTACGACGCGCGGGTGGCCGCCGAGGCCGCCGCCGCCGAGCCCGCGCGCGCGTGATCGTCCAGCTCAGCGACCCGCACGTCGGAACCGAGCCGCCCCGCGACGCCGACGCGCTGGCCGCCGCCGTCCGCGCCGTCCTCGCGCTGCCGCAGGCGCCCGACGCGGTGGTCGTCACCGGCGACCTGACCGACCACGGCGCGGCGGCCGAGTACGCCGAGGCGCGCGACGCGCTGGCGGCGCTGCCGATGCCGGTCCACGTGCTGCCCGGCAACCACGACGACCGCGCGGTCCTGCGTGCCGCCTTCGGGCTCGACGGCGGCGCCGCCGACCCGATCGCCTACGCCGCCGTCTGCGGGGACCTGCGTCTGGTCGTGTGCGACACGACCAGGCCGGGCGCCGCCGACGGCCGCCTCGACGTGCCGTGGCTCGCCGAGCAGCTCGCGGCCGACCCGGCGACGCCCACGATCGTCGCCATGCACCACCCGCCGGCCGACACCGGCATCCCCGCCATCGACCGCATCGGCCTGCTCGCGGCCGACCGCCGCGCGCTCGCCGGCCTCCTGGAGCGGGCGCCGCAGGTCCGCCGCGTCATCGCCGGGCACGTCCACCGCAGCGCGCTCGCCACGATCGGGACGACGCCCGTGGTGATGCTCGGCGGCACGCGCACCCAGCTGCGCCTCGACTTCGGCGCCGACGTGTTCGAGATGCTCGAGCAGCCGCCGCTGCTCGCCGTCCACCGGCTGGTCGACGGCGAGCTCGTGACCCACCTGCAGCCCGTCTAGAGCCCGTACGAGCGCCCGATCACGTCGAGCATGATCTCGTCGGTCCCGGCGCCGATCCGGTTGAGGCGCATGTCGCGCCAGATCCGCTCGACGCCGTACTCCTTCATGTAGCCGGCGCCGCCGTGGATCTGGATGCACTCGTCGGCGACCTCGACCGCGACGCGCGCGGCGTGCAGCTTCGCCATCGAGATCTCGCGCACCGGGTACTCGCCGTTCTGGAAGCGCCACGCGGTCGTGTAGACCATCTGGCGGGCGCTCTCGATCTTCGTCGCCATCTCGGCGAACTTGTGGCGGATCACCTGGAACTTGCCGATCTGGCGCCCGAACGCGGTGCGCTCCTTGGCGTACTCGAGCGTCATGTCGAAGCAGCGCTGGGCGCCGGCGACGCACCCGGCGGCGCCGATCAGCCGCTCGCCCTGGAGCTCCCACATGATGTGGTAGAAGCCCTTGCCGACCTGGCCGAGCACCGCGCTCTCGGGCACGCGCACGTCCTGGAAGGCCAGCAGCGCCGTGTCCGACGCGTGCATGCCCAGCTTCTCCAGGCGCTTCTCGCGGATGACGCCCGGCGCGTCCATCGGCACGAGGAACAGCGTGAAGCCGTCGTAGCCGGCGTCGGGGTCGGTCTTCGTGACGAGCACGATCACGTCGGCGCGGTGGCCGTTGGTGATGTACGTCTTGGACCCGTTGATGACGTACTCGGCGCCGTCGCGCACGGCGCGGGTCTTGATGCCCGACACGTCCGAGCCGGCGTCGGGCTCGGTGATGCCCAGGCACAGGATCTTCTCGCCCTTGATCGCGGGGACGACCCACTCCTGCTTCTGCTCCTCGGTGCCGAACGCGAGGATCGGCGGCATCGCCATGTCGGTGTGGACGGCGACGCCCATCGCCAGGCCGCCGGAGTTCGCGTGGACGAGCTCCTCGGCGAGCACGAGCGACGTGTAGTAGTCGCCGCCCTGGCCGCCGTACTCCTCGGGCTTGTCGAGGCCCAGGAAGCCCAGCTCGCCCATGCGGCGGAACACCGAGTCGGGGAACGTCGTCTCCTCCCACTCGTCGGCGTGGGGGGCGAGCTCGCGCTGGGCGAAGGCCCGGATCGACTCGCGCAGCTGCTCGTGCTCGTCGGTGAAGATGAAGTGCTTGCGCCGAGCGTCGAAGTCCGGCTTGAGGACGGTGTCGGAGGCGGCCATGCGCGGACGGTACCGGCAATCGCGCCGAAAGTGAACAGTAGAACTTCCTACTTTCCACAAACGGTCTCCAGGCCGTAGGATGCGGCCGTGCCCAAGGTCCTCTACGACGCGGCCGACGGCGTCGCGACGATCACGCTCGACGACCCCGACACGCGCAACGCCCTGTCGACCGAGCTGCTGGACGAGCTGATCGCCGCGTTCGCCCGCGCCCGCGACGACGACGAGGTGCGCTGCGTCGTCCTCGCCTCCAGTCACGAGCGCACGTTCTCCAGCGGCGCGAACCTCGGCGGCTTCGGCGCCGACGTCCCGCTCGTGCGCAAGCACGAGGCGAGCGCCCGCTTCGTCGAGCTCTTCCAGCTCATCGGCGAGCTCGGCAAGCCGTCGATCGTGAAGGCCGGCGGCCACGTGCTCGCGGGCGCGCTCGGCGTCGCGCTCGCCTGCGACCTGATCGTCGCGAGCGAGAGCGCGAGCTTCGGGACGCCCGAGATCAACGTCGGGGCGTTCCCGTTCATGATCATGGCGATCATCTACCGCAACGTCGGGCGCAAGAAGACCAACGAGCTGCTGCTGCTCGGCGAGCGCATCGACGCGCGGGAGGCCGAGCGCATCGGGATCGTCAACAAGGTCGTGCCCGACGCCGAGCTCGACGCGGCGGTGGCCGAGTGGGCGCGGAAGCTCGCGGCCAAGTCGCCGCTGATCATGCGCCTGGGCAAGGACGCGATGTACCGCCAGATGGACCTGCCGTTCGTCGAGGCGCTCGAGTTCCTGCGCGGCAACCTCACGATCGCCCAGTCGACCGACGACATCGTCGAGGGCGTCACCGCGTTCTTCGAGAAGCGGGAGCCGGTGTGGAAGGGCCGCTGATCGTCGTCCCCGACTCGTTCACCGGCCACGACGAGGTCGGCCCCAACGCGCGCGCGCTCGCGCGCCTGATCGGCGAGGGGCAGGAGGTCGCCGCCGACCCCGCCGCCGTGCGCGCGGCGCTGCGCGACCGCCCGGTCGTCGTGTCGTCGGAGTGCAGCGTCGCGCTCGCCACGCTGCCGTGGCTGGCCGAGGCGCACCCCGGCGCGCGCGTGCTGTGGCTCGACGCGCACGCCGACTTCAACACGCCCGACACGTCGCCCAGCGGCTACACGGGCGGCATGCCGGTCGCCGGCGCCACCGGGCAGTTCGATGCCGGCGTCGCGCCGGCGCTGCCCGCCGACCGGCTCGTCTACTTCGGGCTGCGCGACGTCGACCCCGGCGAGCAGGAGCTGCTGGACCGCTCCGGCGCGACCGTCGCCGCCGATGCCGGCGCGGCGCTGGACGCGCTCGGCGACGGCCCCGTGTTCGTCCACCTCGATCCCGACGTCATCGACGGCTACCCGAGCGCGTTCCCGCCGCCGCCGGGCGGCCCGACCGCCGACGACCTGCGCGCGTTGCTCGCCGAGGTCGCCCGGCGCAACGCGGTCGTCGGCGTCACCGTCGCGTGCGTCGCCGGCCCGCCCGAGATCCCCCATCGCATCGTGGAGCCCCTGCTGTGAGCGAGACCGACACGTCCACCTCGATCCTGCGCCCGCTCGTGGAGGAGCTGGCCGAGCGCCGTGCCGCCGCGCGCCTCGGCGGCGGCGAGGAGAAGATCGCCCAGCAGCACGGCAAGGGCGCGCTGACCGCCCGCGAGCGCATCGACCTGCTCATCGACGACGGCACGTTCACCGAGCTGGGCCTGCACGCGGGCATCCACTACTCGGTCCGCGGGCTGGAGGGCAAGGAGGCGCCCGCCGACGGCGTCGTCACCGGCTACGGCAGGGTCGACGGGCGGATGGTCGCGGTCGCCGCCTACGACTTCACGGTGATGGCCGGGTCGATGGGCATGACCGGCGAGCTGAAGGTCACGCGCCTGCGTGAGATGGCGCTGACGAAGCGGATGCCGATGATCTGGCTGCTCGACAGCGCCGGCGCGCGGATCCAGGAGGCCGTCGGCTCGCTGTTCGCCGGCTCCGGGCATCTGTTCCGCGAGGAGGTCGTCGCCAGCGGCGTCATCCCGCAGATCGCGGCGCTGATGGGGCCGTGCGCCGCCGGCACCGCCTACATCCCCGGCCTGGCCGACTTCGTGCCGATGGTCAAGGGCCGCGGCTCGATGGCGCTGGCCGGCCCGCACCTCGTGCGCGCCGCGATCGGCGAGGACGTGACCCAGGAGGAGCTCGGCGGCTCGCGCGTGCACTGCCGCAAGTCCGGGGTCGGCGACCTCGAGGTCGGCTCCGACGAGGAGTGCATCGAGGCGATCAAGCGCTACCTGTCGTTCTTCCCGTCGCACAACCAGGAGCCGCCGCCGGTGCGGGAGTGCACGGACCCGGTGGACCGGATGGACGAGGAGCTGCTCGACGTGCTCCCCGAGTCCAACCGCAAGCCGTACGACATGTACGAGGTGATCCGGCGCATCGTCGACGACGGCGAGTGGATGGACCTCAAGCCGCAGTGGGCGAAGACGATCATCACCTGCCTGGCGCGGATGGGCGGCCGGCCGGTCGGGATCGTCGCCAACCAGCCCAAGCAGCTCGGCGGCATCCTCGACAACGACTCCGCCGACAAGGCCGCGCGGTTCGTCAACCTCTGCAACGCCTACGGGATCCCGCTCGTCTTCCTGATGGACGTGCCCGGGTTCATGGTCGGCACGAAGGTCGAGGAGGCGGGCATCATCCGCCACGGGGCGAAGATGCTCTACGCGGTCGCCAACGCGACCGTCCCGAAGATCACCGTGGTGCTGCGCAAGGCCTACGGCGCCGGCTACTACGTGATGAACGGGCGCGCCTACGAGCCCGACCTGATCGTCGCCTGGCCGAGCGCGGAGATCAGCGTGATGGGCGCCGAGGGCGCGGTCGAGATCGTCTTCCGCAAGCAGGTCGAGGCGGCCGAGGATCCCGAGGCGATGCGGCGGCAGCTCATCGACGAGTACCGCAAGATCATCGACGTCTACATCCCCGCCCGCAACGCGATGATCGACGACGTGATCGATCCTCGCGAGACGCGCCCGACCATCATCCGGGGGCTGGAGATGGCCGAGCGCAAGCACGTCGAGCGCCCGTGGAAGCGCAACGGCGTCGTGCCGGTGTAGCGCGCCGTCATCGGCCCCGGCGCGGGGGGACGGCGGCGCGTGGCGCGCCCGGCGGGACGACCCGGCGTGCCTTCTTGCCGCGCAGCGCCTCGGCGAGCGCTCGGCGGCGCGCCATCTCGCGCTGCACGCGGTCGACGAGCTGAGCGGGCTCGTCGCGTGGGTCCGTCGGCCGGTCGCTGATCTCGGTCATGTGCCTCCTCGGGCGTCCTTCGTACCTGCCAGAGGCCCAGGGTCCGCGCGCCGCTGCGAATCACCGACCGTTCCTGCTGGCCATCACGGGCGGCGCGTCTCCCGAAGGCCTCGCGTCGCTCGTGGTTGGCGATACCCATGGCTCCGGCGCATCATGCGCCGCGTCGCCGCGGGCGGACCCCCGCGACGGGACCGGGCCCCCGGGCCGGCGTCCCTCGCGTCCCCGAAAGACGTAGACCACGCCCGCGAAGTCGGCCATCGTCGCCAGCAGGTGGACGACGAGGACGACCGCCAGGGCCTCCCAGCTGTCGACCGCGGCGACCCACAGCACGGCCCCGACCACGATGAGCATGGCGATCGTGAACAGCCCGAGCAGCACCAGGATGCGCCCGGCGTCGTCGCGCGCGGGGCGGGCGCCGTCGTCGGGAGGCGGAGGCGGTCCGAGGAGCATCCGCCGCCGGCGTGCGGAGAGCGCGGCCATGCCCTGAGTTTTTCACAATGCGGCTGGGCAAACCAGGGCGATCCCTGATAGTTTTCCCAAGGCCGATGGATAAAGGCCCGGTCACCCCCCGACTTCGCCTGACGTCCTGTGGCCCTGCCGCGGCGGTCGCCATGACGGCGGCCGCCGCGGCGCTCCTGCTCGCGCCCGTCGCCGCGCATGCCGGGACGCTGCTGCCTGAGCGCGGCGGCTCGCCGAACGCCGACCGCATCGCGTCGCTCTACGCGCTCGTCCTCGTCTTCGCCGGCGTCGTGTTCGCGGGGGTCGTCATCGCGCTCGTCTACGCGCTGTGGCGCTACCGCGAGCGCCGCAGCCCCGTCGCCGCGCAGATCCGCGGCAACGCGCGGCTGGAGATCGGCTGGACCGTCGCGGCGGCGGGGCTGATCGTCTTCCTCGCCGTCTGGTCGCTCGCGAAGCTCGACGCGATCGAGTCCCCCGACGAGGCGGCCGCCGCGCCCGCCGCCGTCGCGGCCGGGATCGTCGAGCCCGGCCCCGGCCGGTCGCTGCGCATCGAGGTCGTCGGGCGCCAGTACCTGTGGATGTACCGCTACCCGGGCGGCGTCTACTCCTACGGCGAGATGGTCGCGCCGGTCGGCGTCACCGTCGAGCTCGACGTCACCTCGGTCGACGTCGCCCACTCGTGGTGGATCCCCAAGCTCGGCGGCAAGATCGACGCGCTGCCCGGCTACGTCAGCCACACGTGGTTCCGGATCGAGCGGCCGGGGGTCTACACCGGCCAGTGCGCCGAGCTGTGCGGCCGCAACCACGCCGAGATGCGCGCGCAGGTGCGCGGCGTGGCCCCGGCGCGCTACGTCGCCTGGCTCGAGCGCCAGCGTGCGCTCATCCGCGAGGCCGACGAGCAGGTCGCGCGCGACCGCGCCGGGAGCGGCGCCTGATGGCGGCCACCGAGGCTCCCGCCGTTCCGGCGACCGCGACGCGGGCGGTGCCCGAGATCGTCGCCCACCGGGTCGACCGGCCGGTGTCGGGCTGGCTGGGCTGGGTGACCACCACCGACCACAAGCGCATCGGCGTCCTCTATCTGGCGACGGCGCTCGCGTTCATGATGATCGGCGGGGTCGAGGCGCTGCTGATGCGCACGCAGCTCGCCGAGCCGTCGAACACGCTGCTGTCGGCCGACCGCTACAACCAGCTCCTCACGATGCACGGCTCGACGATGGTGTTCCTCGTCGTCATGCCGATCTGGGCGGCCGTGGCCAACTACGTCGTCCCGCTGATGATCGGGGCGCGCGACATGGCGTTCCCGCGCCTGAACGCGCTCTCGTACTGGCTGTACCTCGCCGGCGGCATCGTCTTCTACGGCGCCGTGTTCTTCAGCCCGCCGGAGGCCGGCTGGACCGCGTACACGCCGCTGTCGACCGGCCCCTACATCCCGGGCAACGGCACCGACGCGTGGATCTTCCTCATCCACCTGACGGGCGTCAGCTCGATCATCGGCGCGATCAACTTCACGGTGACGATCGCCAACATGCGCGCGCCGGGGATGGGCTGGAGCCGCATCCCGCTGTTCTGCTGGTCGGTGCTCGCGCAGGCGTTCATGATCCTGCTCACCTTCCCGGTGGTGGCCGCGACGGTGACGCTGATGCTCACCGACCGCCACTTCGGCACGTGCTTCTTCGACCCGGCGTGCGGCGGCTCGGCGCTGCTGTACCAGCACCTGTTCTGGTTCTTCGGCCACCCCGAGGTCTACATCATGATCCTGCCGGCCTTCGGGGTGATCTCGGAGGTGCTGCCGGTCTTCGCGCGCAAGCCGATCTTCGGCTACCGCGCGATCGCCGCGTCGAGCATCGGGATCGCGTTCCTGTCGACGCTCGTGTGGGCGCACCACATGTTCACGACGCCGCTCACGACGGTCGTGCTGGCGTTCTTCATGCTCTCGTCGATGGTCATCGCCGTCCCGACCGGCGTGAAGATCCTCAACTGGCTGGCCACGCTGTTCCGCGGCTCGATCAACCCGGCCACGCCGCTGTACTTCGCCGCCGGCTTCCTCGTCCTGTTCACGCTGGGGGGCATCACCGGCGTGATGCTCGCGATCTTCCCCATCGACCGCCAGGTCCACGACAGCTACTTCGTCGTCGCCCACTTCCACTTCGTCCTCGTCGCGGGGGCGGTGTCGGCGGCGATGGCGGCGCTCTACTACTGGTTCCCGAAGATGACGGGGCGGATGCTCGGCGAGCGCCTGGGCAAGCTCTCGTTCTGGCTGCAGTTCGTCGGCTTCCTGGGCACGTTCCTGATCCAGCACTCGCTCGGGCTGTCGGGGATGCCGCGGCGCATCTACACGTACGCGTCCGACGCCGGCTGGGGCGCCGAGAACCTCATCTCGACCGTGGGCGCCTACGTGCTCGGCATCGGCGTTGTGATCACGATCGTCAACGTGGCCTGGAGCCTGCGCCACGGGCGGCGGGCCGGCCCGGACCCGTGGCGCGGCAACACGCTGGAGTGGTTCACGCCCTCGCCGCCGCCGCCCCACAACTTCGACGTGATCCCGCGGGTGCGCTCGGTCGAGCCGATGCGCGACATCCGCCACGCGATCGCGGCTCGCACGGCGGTGGAGGCCGAGACGTGAGCGCCGACGTCCGCCTCGTCGTGCTGCTCGGCGCCCTGCACGTCGTGGGCCTCGGATTCGGCGCGGGGCTCCTGCTCCTCGCGCTGCGCACGGGCGAGCGCCCGACTCCGTCCGACGGGCCGGACGGAGGCGGCGGGGGCGGCTCCTCCTCCTTGCCGCCCCCGCCGCCGCTGGGGCCGCCGCTCCCCGACGCGCGCCCCGCGCGGGTGCGCCTGCGCGACCACGCCCGTCCGGGCGGGCGCCTGGCGCCGGCGCCGCGACGGCGCTCGCCCGGCGAGCCGTCGCGGATCCCGGCGCCGCCGTAGCGTCCACGGCTTGACCGCCCGTCGCCCGTCCGCGAAAGTGGGGAGTAGGACTTCCCACTTCCCACGAAGGGTGCCCGCTCCGTGAGCCTCGACGACCCGGTCATCATCACCTGCTCCATCTCCGGCGCGATCGCCAACCGCGACCAGTGCCCGGCGATCCCCTACACGCCGCAGGAGTACGCGGCGGAGGCCCGCCGCATCGTCGACGAGGGCGGGGTGATGATCCACATCCACGCCCGGCGGCCCGACGGGACGCCCAGCTTCGAGGTCGAGGACTTCCGCGCGATCACGCAGGCGATCAAGGCCGAGATCGGCGACGCGGCGATCATCAACTACTCCACGGGCGCGATCGGCGTGCCGGTCGAGAAGCGCGTCGCCTACCTGCGCGAGATGCGCCCCGACGTCGCCGCGCTGAACATGGGCTCGATGAACTACGCGAAGTACTCGTCGCGGCGCAAGGACTTCGTGTTCCAGACGGTCTTCACGAACCCGTTCGACGAGATCATCGCGCTGCTCACCGCGATGAACGAGCTCGGCATCAAGCCCGAGCACGAGTGCTTCGACGTCGGCCACGTCGGGTCGCTCGCCCCGCTCGTCGACATGGGCGTCCTGAAGCCGCCGCTGCACGTGTCCGCCGTGATGGGCATCGTGGGCGGCGTGCCGCCGACCGCCCGCAACCTCGCCGCGATGGCCGACAACGTGCCCGCCGGCTCGCACTGGGGCGTCATCGGGGTCTCGCGGCAGCAGTGGATGCTGGTGGCCGCGGCGCTCACGCTGGGCGGCTCGATCCGCGTCGGCCTGGAGGACAACTTCTACCTGCCCGACGGCTCGATGGCGCGCTCCAACGGCGACCTCATCGCCAAGGCGCGCCAGATGACCGAGGACGTCGGCCGCCGGCCCGCGACCGTCGACGAGGCGCGGGCGCTGCTCGGGCTCCCGGAGCGGGTGGCCGCGTGAGCGAGGCGCGCCTGCCACTGGAGGGCGTCCGCGTCCTCGACCTCTCGCGCCTGCTGCCGGGGCCGTTCTGCTCGCTGCTGCTGGCCGACTTCGGCGCCGACGTCGTGAAGGTCGAGGACACCGGCGCGGGCGACTACGCGCGCTGGGCCCCGCCGCGCTTCGACGGCGTCGAGGACTCGGCGGCGGGCGCGTTCTTCCTCGCGCTGAACCGCAACAAGCGCTCGATCCGCGTCGACCTGAAGACCGAGGCGGGCCGCGACGTGCTCCTGCGCCTGGCCCGCGACGCCGACGTGCTGCTGGAGTCGTTCCGCCCCGGCGTGCTCGACCGGCTGGGCGTCGGCTACGAGCGCCTGCGCGAGGAGAACCCCGGGCTCGTGTACTGCGCGATCACCGGCTACGGCCAGGACGGGCCGTACCGCGACCGCGCCGGACACGACATGAACTACCTGGGGCTCGTCGGGCTGCTCGCGCTCACCGGCGAGGCCGGCGGCCCGCCCGTCCAGGCCGCCGGGCAGATCGCCGACATCGGCGGCGGTGCGCTGATGGCGGCGTTCGCGATCCTCGCCGCGCTGCGCGAGCGCGACCGCTCCGGCGAGGGCCAGCTCGTCGACGTCTCGATGGCCGACGGCTCGCTGTCGTGGCTGGGGATGCTCGCCGCGCGCGTGTTCGCCGGCGAGGCGCCGCCGCGCCGCGGCGGGCTCGAGCTGGCCGGCGGCATCGTCTGCTACCGGCCGTACGCGGCGTCGGACGGGTGGGTGACGCTCGGCGCGCTGGAGCCGAAGTTCTGGGCCGCGTGGTGCCGCGGGGTCGGGCGCGAGGACCTGATCGAGCGCCAGTTCGACCCGCCCGGCAGCGACACGCACCGCGAGGTCGAGGCGATCTTCGCCGCCCGCACGCGCGCCGAGTGGCAGGCGTTCGCGACCGAGCACGACTGCTGCCTGGAGCCGGTGCTCGAGCTGGAGGAGGCGCTGGACAGCGAGCTGACCCGCGCGCGGGAGATGGTCGTGGAGCTCGACCAGCCGGGCGCGACGCGGCCGGTGCGCGCGCTCGGCGTCCCGGTGAAGCTGTCGCGCACGCCCGGCGACCCGCACCGCCGGCCCGGCCCCGGGCTGGGCGAGCACACCGCCGCGGTGCTGGCCGAGGCCGGCTACGGCGAGGCGGAGATCGCCGCGCTGCTGGAGAGCGGGGCCGTCGCGGGCCCGGTCGCCGCCGATCCCACCCAGCCCACGTTCCGGGCGTGAACGGCGACGGCCTCCTCAAGATGAGCGAGCTGGCGGAGCGCTCCGGCGTGAGCGCCGGCACGATCAAGCACTACCTGCGCGAGGGGCTGCTCGGCGACGGCAGCGAGGTCGTGCGCACGTCGCGCAACATGGCCTGGTACCCGCCCGAGTTCGTCGACCGCATCAAGCTCATCAAGCGCCTGCAGGAGGAGCGCTTCATGCCGCTGAAGGTCATCGCCCGCGTCATCGGCGACGACCCCGAGCGGGCGGCGGCGCTCATCGAGCTCGAGGACCGCATCATCGAGCGCGCCACGCGCGACACCGACCGCAGGCGCATGTCACGGGCCGAGGCGCGCCGCCGCTACGACATGCCCGACGTCGTCCTCGACCGGCTCGAGGAGATCGGCGTCCTGTCGCCCGGCCCGCGCGGCTACGACCGCGACGACGTCGCGATCATCGAGGCGATCTCGCGCTTCCGCGCCGGCGGCTACGACGAGGCGCTCGGCTTCACCGTGTACGACACGCTGCGCTACAAGGAGGCGCTCGAGCCGCTCGTGGAGGAGGAGGTCCGCACGCTCGTCGGCCGCCTCGCGGGCGAGGTGGAGGTCGAGCGCGCGGCCGAGATCATCGCCTCCGGCGCCGAGCCGCTGCGCGAGCTGATCGGCGCCATGCACAGCAAGCTGCTGCTCGCCGCGATGCGGCGGGCGCGGGGTCAGGAGTGATCGGGCGCCCGGGTCAGGGGCGCCCTTCCAGCACGAGGTTGAACGGCGTCTCGGTCGCCCGGCGGAAGCGGCTGAAGCCCGCCTCCTGCGCGACGGCGGCCAGGCGCGCCTCGCCCGCCTGCGCGCCGAGCCCCAGCGCCACGTCCTGGGCGAGCGACGACGGCGTGCAGATCACGGTCGAGGCCGCGTAGAACAGCCGCCCGACCGGGTTGAGGTTGTCCTCGAGCGAGTCGCCCGCGTACGGCTCCACGAGCATCCACCAGCCGTCGGGCTTCAGCGTCTCGCGCGCGTGGCGGGCCGCGCCGACCGGGTCGCCCATGTCGTGCAGGCAGTCGAAGTGGCAGACGAGGTCGTAGCCGTCGCCCGGGTAGGCGTCGGCCGCGGCGACCTCGAAGCGCACCCGGTCCTCCAGGCCGGCGTCCCGCGCGAGCTCGCGGGCGCGGGCGATCGAGCCCTCGTGGTAGTCGACGCCCAGGAACCGCGACTGCGGGAACGCCTGGGCCATGATGATCGTCGAGGCGCCGTGGCCGCAGCCGACGTCGACGACGCTCGCGCCCTCGCGCATCCGCTGCTCGAGGCCGTCGAAGGCCGGGATCCAGTCGGCGACGAGGTGGGCGCGGTAGCCGGGCCGGAAGAAGCGCTCGGTGCCGGCGAACAGGCGCGAGTCGTGCTCGTGCCAGCCGAAGCCCTCGCCGCGGCGGAAGCGGTCGGCGATCCGCTCCTCGTCGGCCCACACCGAGGCGAGGATCCCGTAGGCGCCCATCACGTACAGCGGGCTGTCCTCGTCGGCGAGCGCGAGGGCGTGCTCGTCGGGCAGCGTGTAGCGGTCGGTCCGCTGGTCGTGCTCGATGTAGCCGCTGGCCGCCTGGTTGGCCAGCCACTCGCGCACGTAGCGCTCGCGCACCCCGGCGCGCTCGGCGATCTCCGCGCTCGTCAGCGGCCCGGCGTGGGCCATCGCCCGGTAGAGCCCGAGCTGGTCTCCGAGCATCACCAGCGGCGCCGTGATCGCCGCGCCGAGGTCGACGACGATCTGTCCCATGAACTGCTCGACGCGTGCCTCGTCGATGGTCGTGGCCATGGCTGCTCCCCCGTCGTGGTGGCCGTCCTGGCCTCCGACCCCACCGCATCGCCGCGGGCGCCGTCAATGCGTGATTTCGCGTAGTCGCGCGGCGGCCGCCGTGCGCGAGGCGACGCCGAGCTTCGCATAGACGTGCTCGAGGTGCTTGTCGACGGTGCGCGGGCGCATCCCGAGGCGGCGGGCGATCGCGACGTTGGCGTCGCCGGCGGCGACGCGCGCGAGGACCTCGCGCTCGCGGCGGGTGAGGCGCAGGTCGGCCAGGAGCTCGCGCCCGGCCACGCGCCGCAGCGCGGCCGTCAGCGAGGGGCGCAGCAGCTCCAGCAGGGCGCGTTCGTCATCGTCGAAGGGGGGTCGCTCGCGGCGCAGGACGATCGCGGCGGCGGGATCGGCGGGGAGGGGGACGTCGAGGCGGACGCGGCGCGGGTCGTCGTCGTCCTCGCGGGCGGTCGCCCACGTCGCGGTGTCGGCGTCGACGAGCGCGCGCAGCCGGTCGAGCGCGAGGGCTCTTGCCGCGGCCGTCGAGGCGGCCGACTCGAGGTCGCGCACGAGCCTCACCGCCGTGCGCACGTCCGGGTCCCCCACCGCGCGCATCGGTGGGGCGAGCCTACGCTCGCCGGGGTTCCCGGGCAAGCCCGGCGTGGGGCGTAGCATTCACCCATGGATCCCGGTGTACGCGAGCTCTTCGGCGAGGGACGCAACTTCCCGACGCTGGCGACCCTCATGCCCGACGGGTCGCCGCACGCGGTGTCGGTGTGGAGCGCCGTCGACGGCGAGCACATCCTCTTCTTCACCTCGCGCGAGGACGCCCAGAAGGCGCGCAACGTGCGCCGCGACCCGCGCGTCGCGCTGTCGGTCGTCGACCTCGAGAACCCGTACCGGACCGCGCGCGTGCGCGGCGAGGTGGTCGAGGTGATCCGCGGCGAGCGGGCGAACGCGATCGTCGACGCGATGAGCGAGCGCTACGTCGGCGCCCCGTTCCCGGTGCGCGACGGCCACCTCGTGTTCGTGGTGGAGCCGCGGCGGGCGACCTTCAGCGAGCTGCCGTTCACGCACTGACGCGGCGGGCGCGCAGCACGTGCTGGTGGCGGGCGGCGCGGCGCCGGCGGCCGGTCTCGACGAACCCGGCCTTGCGCGCGACCGCCAGCGAGGCGTCGTTGCCCTCGTCGACGATCGCGACGACCTCGTGGGCGCCGAGCTGATCGAACGCGGCGGCCAGGCACGCGCGCGCCGCCTCGGTCGCCAGCCCGCGGCCCCAGCGGTCGCGGCGCAGCAGGTAGCCGAGCTCCAGGTCCGGGCCGTGGCCGTCGAGCAGGGCGAGGCCGGCCTCGCCGATCAGCTCGCCGGTGGCGCGCTCCTCGATCGCCCACACGCCCCACCCGTGGCGGTCCTGGTGGGCGACGTAGGCGTCCACCCACGTCGACGGGTCCTCGCCGCGCGTGTCGATGAAGCGCATGACCTCGGGGTCGGCGTAGATCGCGGCCATCGCCTCGCGGTCCCCGGGGACGAACGCGCGGATCTCCAGGCGGTCGGTGTGCAGCGGCAGCCGGACGGGCACACGGGAAGGGTTGCGCATCCGATCGCCCCTCTAGCGTCCCGCACGCCATGACCGACGCCACCGCCCCCGCGCCGCCGCCGTCCGCGCTGGAGCGCTTCTTCCGCATCCGCGAGCGCGGATCGACGCTGCGGATCGAGTCGCTCGGCGGCCTCTCGACCTTCCTGACGATGTGCTACATCGTCTTCGTCAACCCGGCGATCCTGTCCCAGGCCGGGCTGCCGTTCGCGGCGGTCGCCGTCGCGACCGCGCTCGCGGCCGGCGTGGCGACGATCGTCATGGGCCTGGTCGCCAACTACCCGCTGGCGCTGGCGTCGGGCCTGGGCATCAACGCGATCGTCGCGTTCGACATCATCCTCGGCCAGCAGGTCGGCTGGGAGGTCGGCATGGCCTGCGTGGTGATCGAGGGCGTGATCGCCGTGGTGCTCGTGCTGGCTGGCCTGCGCGAGTCGATCGTGCGCGCGGTCCCGACGTCGCTGAAGCTGGCGATCGGCGTCGGCATCGGCCTGTTCATCGCGTTCGTCGGGCTGCGCGACGGCGGCATCGTCGTCAACGACCCGGCCACCGGCGTGGGTCTCGGCGACCTGACCGCCGGCCCGCCGCTGATCGCGCTGGCCGGCATCCTCGTCGCGGCGGCGCTGGCCGTGCGCGGCGTGCGCGGCTCGATCCTCATCGGGATCGCGACCACCACCGTGCTCGGGCTGATCTTCGGCGTGCTCGACGGCCCGTCGGGCGTGGCGCAGCTGCCGTCGTCGAGCGACTTCGACACGATCGGCAAGGGCCTGGAGCCCGACAACCTCGCCGACGCGCTGACGTGGGCGCTGGTGCCGACGATCTTCGCGCTGTTCATGACCGACTTCTTCGACACGATCGGCACGGCGGTCGCGGTCGGCACGCAGGGCGAGCTCACCGACGACGAGGGCAACCTGCCGGAGATGCGCCGCGTGCTGCTCGTCGACTCGGGCGCGGCCGCGTTCGGCGGCGCGATGGGCGTCTCGTCGGTGACGACCTACGTCGAGTCGGGCGCCGGCGTGGGCGAGGGCGCGCGGACCGGGTTCGCGAACCTGATCACCGGCGGCCTGTTCCTGCTGTCGATCCTCTTCGTGCCGCTCATCGAGGTCGTCGGCCAGTCGGTGCCCTACGTCGGCGACTCGACGGTGACGCCGGCGATCGCGCCCGCGCTGGTGATGGTGGGCTTCCTGATGCTGCGGCTGGTGCAGTCGATCGAGTGGAACCGCCCCGAGTACGCGCTGCCGGCGTTCCTGATCATCGCGGGCATCCCGCTGACGTTCTCGATCGCCGCCGGCATCGGCTTCGGCATCATCGGGTTCGTCGTGGCGATGCTGGCGCGCGGGCGCGGCCGCGAGATCCACCCGCTGATGTGGCTGCTCGTGCCGCTGTTCCTGGCGTTCTTCGCCGACGACTGGCTGAGCGCGAACGTGTTCTGAGTCCTCGGCGCCTCGATCAGCATCATCGAGGGGCCGTGGGCGGCACTCGGACGCGCGGCCGCGCGTCGCGCGGGCCGCACACGCACCCGGGGCGCCGTTGTCGGATCGCGGTCGCATAGCGGCGCGGATCCGACAACGGCCTCACCAGCGCGCGCGGTGGTCCTCCATCACGCCGTAGCCCTCGGCGAGCGCGGTCCCGCCCGGCAGGGTGCCCGCGAACGTCCCGAACGGCTGCACGTAGTCGCTGCGCGCGAGGAGCAGCTCGTCGTGGCGCTCGCGCGTCGCCTCGGCGCCGAACGCGAGGTCGCCGCCGTCGGCGGTGCGCACCCCCGACAGGTCGTCGGAGAACGTGCACGGGGCGGCCTCGCGGGCCACGCCGTCGATCCACACGGAGCGCTCGCTGCTCACCGGCGGGTCGTTGACCCCCGCGACGAGGTTCCAGCCGGCCGCGCGGCCGTCCGCGGTCACGCCCACGCCGGCCGCCCACCGCCACGCGGTGCGGCGCGCGTGGTAGCCGGCGGTGTCGTCGACCACGCCGCGCGCGTCGATCGCCAGCTCGCGGCCGCCGCGCAGGCGCGCCCGGCCGCGCACCGGCACGCCCGCCTGCTTGCGCGTCCAGATCCAGCCGCCGCCGTGCGGGCACACCGTCTCGACGCCGGGGATCTCGTCGACGACGAGGTCGATCCGCACGCCGCCGCGGTCGCGGACCGTGACGAGCCCCGGCCCGAAGCGCACCGCCGCGCGCGGGCGCAGGAAGATCGTGCGCTCGTGCAGCTCGCCGGCCGCTCGGTCCCACACCGCCCACCACGCCTGCGGGATCCCGCCGACGTGCGCGAGGCCGACGCACAGCATCGCGTCCGGACCGAACGCGCCGACGTAGCGCCAGCGCTTCAACGCGCGGCCGTCGCGCCGGGCCGGCAGCGCCGACAGGTCGACCGGGCGCGCGCGGTCGCCCGCGGCGTCGCTTCGCCAGGGTTCCATTGACGGCGAACGCTATCGTTGACTGGCGAGTCAACGAATGCCAGGACCCGCCGCCACATTGAGGGCCGCCGCCGTTCAGCTCAACGCCGGCGCCGACCCCGACGCCAACCTGCGCGCCGCCGACACGCACGTCCGGGCGGCCGCCGCCGACGGCGCCGAGCTCGTCGTCCTCCCGGAGAAGTGGCTGGTCCTCGGCGGCCCCGACGACCTGCGCGCCGGCGCCCAGCCGCTCGACGGCCCCGCCGTCGCGTGGGCGCGCGAGACCGCCAGGGAGCTCGGCATCGACCTCGTCGCCGGCTCGATCTCCGAGCGCGTCGAGAACGCCGAGCGGCTGCGCAACACCTCGCTGCACATCGGTCCCGACGGCGAGGTGAAGGCCGTCTACCGCAAGATCCACATGTTCGACGTCGTCGTCGACGGGCGCGAGTACCGCGAGTCCAAGGACGAGGAGCCCGGCGACGAGATCGTCACCTCGACGGCCGCCAACGGCGCCGGCCTGGGGCTGTCGATCTGCTACGACCTGCGCTTCCCGGAGCTGTACCGCGCGCTGGCGCAGCGCGGCGCCCGGATCCTCGTCGTCCCGGCCGCGTTCACGCTGGCCACGACCCGCGACCACTGGGAGGTCCTCGTGCGGGCCCGCGCCATCGAGCAGCAGGCGTTCGTGATCGCCGCCAACCAGATCGGGGCCCATCCGGCCGGGATGCGCTCCGGCGGCCGCTCGCTGATCGTGGACCCGTGGGGCGTCGTCCTGGCGACCGCGCCCGATCGCGTCGGCCACGTCGTCGCCGACCTCGACCTCGACGCCCAGGACCGCATCCGCCGCGACCTGCCGTCGCTGGCCAACGCGCGCCTCGTCGCCGACCCCGCCGTCGCCCCGGAGGTGCGCGCCTGATGGCCGCCTCGACCTCCCGCAGCCAGGCCGCCGCCGACAAGCGCCGCCTCATCCTCGACGCGGCCGTGCGGGTGTTCGCGCGCCAGGGCTTCCACGCCTGCCGCGTCTCCGACATCGCCGACGAGGCCGGCGTCGCCTACGGCCTCGTCTACCACTACTTCTCCAGCAAGGACGAGATCCTCGACACGGTGTTCCTGGAGCGCTGGAGCATGCTCCTGCACGTCATCGCCGAGGTCGACGCGCGTCCGGAGCCGGCGCGCGAGAAGCTGCGCGAGATCGCCTCGTTCATCGTCGACTCCTACGTCCACGACCCCGACGTGATGAAGGTGATCATCGTCGAGGTGACGCGGGCGGCCAACTCGTTCGGGCGCACCCACCTCGCCAAGATCCGCGAGGCCTACGAGCTGATCGCGCGGATCGTCGGCAAGGGCCAGGCGGCCGGCGAGCTGCGCACCGACGTGTCGCCCGACTTCGCCGCGCTCGCCTTCTACGGGACCATCGAGCAGGTGCTCACCGGCTGGATCTTTGACCTGCTGCCGCAGTCCCCGAGCGACACCGAGTCGGCCAAGTCGCAGATCGTCGACACCATCTGCGACGGCCTCGACGTGATAGGACTTCGCTCCGCATGAGCAACGAGCTGACCAAGCGCCTGATGTGGTCCGGCCTGCTCGCCGGCCTGGGCGCGCTCGCCTCCATCGCGACGACGAAGGTCGCGACGCTGATTTGGCGTCGTGTCTTCGGGGAAGACCCGCCGGATCAGTGAGTGCCGACGCGACCACGTCGACCGGACCCAAGCCCGAGCTGCTGGTCGGGGCCGCCTTCGCCGGCGGCTTCCTGGCAGCCCTGATCCTCAAGCGCCTTGCCTCCTGAACCCACCGGATCCCCGCAGCAGATCTCGGCCGCCGTGCAGGAGGTCGCCGAGCGCGCGCAGCTGCTCGTGCGCGAGGAGATCGAGCTCGCCAAGGCCGAGATCACCCTCAAGCTGACGAAGCTGGCCAAGGGCGCCGCGATCGGCGCCGCGGCCGCGGTGTTCGTCATCGGCGCGCTCATCCTGCTGCTGCACGGCTTCTCGTGGCTGGCCTGGTGGCTGCTGCCGGTCAGCGACACGCAGTTCTTCTGGGGCTTCTTCCTCGTCGCCCTGCTCCTGTTCGTCTTCGGCGCGATCGCCGGCTACGCCGCGTCGAAGCTGTTCAAGTCGGGCGCGCCGCCCACGCCGGACCTCGCCATCGAGGAGGCGCAGAAGATCAAGGACACGGTGAGCTCCTGATGGCCACCGCACCGCAGCCGGCACAGCCCCAGCGGCAGCGCACCCCGCAGGAGATCCGCGCCTCGATCGAGGCCAACCGCGCCCAGCTCGGCAACGCGATCGCGCAGCTGCGCGGCGAGATCGCGGTCGCCACCGACTGGCGCCGCCAGCTCGAGGCGCACAAGAAGCAGGTCATGATCGCGGCCGCCGTGGCCGGGTTCGTGATCGGCGGCGGGCTGGCCGTGCTCGGCCGCCGCCGGCGCCGGTAGCGGTCGCGGGAACAAACTCCCACGAGACGCGCGTGCCCCGGTAGGGTCGCGCCGTGATGCGGTGGGGGCGCGTCCTGGCAGCGGGAGCCGCGGCGGCGACGGCGCTGGCCTGCGCGCCCGCGACGCCCGCCGCCGTGCCCGAGCCGGCCGCCGGCCGCATCGTCGTCGAGGGCGATCCCGTCGCCGCGCACGTCGCCCAGCGCGGCCGCCGCGTCCTCACGACCCGCGGCTACCGCGGCGTGCGCCGGGCGCCGCGCACCCAGCCGCCGCCGATCGCCGATCCGGTGATCCTCGGGCCCGGCGTGTGGCCCGACGTCCACGTCGACGCCGCCGGGACCGCGCACGTCGTCTTCAACGAGGACGTCGACCCGCCCGCCCCAGACGTCACGCACTACTGCCGCCTACCGCGCGGCGCCCGCGCCTGCGACAACCCGAACGGGACGCCGATGCCGATCGGGATCGACTACGCGTCCGACGACGCCGGCCCGCGGATCTTCCAGCTCGGCGACCAGCTCGTCGTGCTCACGCACCGCTACCCGCCGGTCGTCGCGCATCCCGACAACGCCGAGCGCGACCGCACGACGTACGCGTGGACGTCGAGCGACGGCGGCACCACGTGGACCGGGCCGGGGATCGTGGGGACCCAGCTCCCCGACGAGGCCGCGCTCGTCGCCGGCGACCCGCCGCGGATCGCCACGATCACCGACACGTTCACGCCCGGCACGTTCGTGCAGGTGCTCGACGCGGGCAGCTTCACGTCGGCGACGGTCCAGCTCGGCGGGCCCGATGACGCCTACAGCGGCACGATCGCCGCCGACGGCGCCGGGATCGTCGCCGCGTTCGCCCACCGCGAGGGCGGCGTGACCGTGCGGCGGGTCGCGAGCGCCGACGCGTGGACCGACGCCGGCGCCTGGTCGACCGCGGCGATCCCCGGCGAGGAGCTGCCGCGGCTGGCGTCCGGCCCGCGGGGCGCCTACCTGCTGACGCGCGCCCGCGAGGGCTGGCGCGTGCGCCGCGTCGACGGCGGCACGCCGCAGGCCCCCGTCCCGATCAGCGGCGGCGACGTCAGCCAGCAGCGGGCGTTCGCCGCCGACCCGGCCGGCGGCCTGTACGCCGCCATCCAGCCGGGCGACGAGCCCGGCACCGTCCTCCTGCGCCGCGGCGACGGCGCCTCGTGGGGCGGCGCCGTGCCGGTCGCCCGCGCCAACCAGATCGACGACCTCGCGCTCGGCGCGCTCGACGACGGCGGCGGCGTGCTCGCCCACCGCCGCGACGGGTCGACGATCGCCGTGAGCGCGTTCGGGACGCTCGAGCCGACCGGGCGCCGCGGCGCCGGCGGCCTGGCCGGCGAGGGCATCCCCGGCGGGTACGCCGGCTGCCGCGAGGCGGGCTTCGGCGACCTGCGCATCGCGCCGCGCGCCGGCTGCCTGCTGGAGAGCGCCGACCCGAGCCGGCGCGGCGTGCTCGTCTCGCGCTCGGAGGTCGACCTCAACGGGCTCGTGCTCGTGCCCGACGCGGGCGTGTCGATCCTGTTCGACCCGCGCGCCCGCACGCTGGACACGACCGGCCGCGTGCGCGTGCTGCTGCGCGGCCCCGGGATCGGCGACGTCGAGCTCGCCCACGTGGAGCTGCACGCCCGCCTCGGCTCCCAGGCCGGCGAGTCGCTGCTGCGCGACATCCGCCTGCCGGCCGGGCCGCGCGTGAAGGGCTTCCCGATCGACGCCGACGTCGACGTCAAGCTCGCCGCCGACGGCGTCACGATCCCCGTGTCGCTGCGCCTGCCGCCGTCGCTGGGCGGCCTCAGCGGCAGCGCGACCCTGCGCGCCCGCACCGGCAGCGGCGCCGTGCTCGAGTCGTTCCGCCTGTCGGCCCCGCTGATCCCGCTGGGACCGGTCACCCTCGAGGGCCTGACGATCGCCTACGAGGGCAGCGGCGAGCGGTGGACGGGGGAGGCCAGCCTGAAGCTCCCGCTGGGCAGCCTGCGCGCCGACGTGACCTTCGAGCGCGGCGCGTTCACCGGCGGCTCGTTCGATCTGCGCCCGCCGCGGCCGGGCATCCTCGTCTTCAAGGAGACCTACTTCGCCGGCGTCTCGGGCGCGCTGCGCCTGGAGCCCGCGTTCAGCGTCAGCGCCGGGGCGACGTTCGGCTTCGGCTACCACCCGCCGCCCGCCGACGTGTTCCTGGCCGAGGTCGAGGGGCGTCTCACGCTCACGGTCCGCGCCGGAACCGCCGAGCTCGCGTTCACCGGCCTCGGGCGGCTGTACGGGGCGCAGGTCGGCCAGTGGACGGCGCTGATGAACACCGACGGCTTCGCCCGAATCACCGGCGGCTACGACCTCGACCTCGGGATCGCCGGGTTCGACGGGACGCTCGACGCCTTCGCCGACGCCCCCAGCGAGCAGTTCGGCGCGACGTTCGACGCCACGACGCGGCTGTTCGGCGTCCCGATCAGCGGCGGGCGCGGCGCGGTGTCGCGGCGCGGGGTCGGCGCGTGCGTGAAGGCGCCGCCGCTGCCGCCGCGGACGCTGAAGAGCACCGAGGCGGGCGTCGGCTGGGAGTTCGGCGGCGACGTGCGCATCCTGTTCGGCGAGACGTGCGACCTGGCGCCCTACACGGTCCCGGCGCCCGCGGGCCGCGCGGCGACGCGGCAGGCCGCGAGCGGCGGCGGGACCGCGTTCTCGCTGCGGGGCGGCCTGCGGTGGGCGAACGTGGAGGTCGACGGCGACGGCGGCGCCCCGCTCGTCGACGTGGTCGCCCCGGACGGCCGGCGGATCACGCCGCTGGCGCCCGGCGCGCCCGGCGGCGACCCGGCCGTGAGCGCGGTCGAGCTGCCCGAGGCGGGGCGCACGATCGTCGTCCTCGAGCGGCCCGCCGCGGGCGCCTGGCAGATCGTGCCGCGCGACGGCTCGCCGGCGATCGCGGGCGTCGAGGTGGCCCAGAGCACCGGCCCGCCGCGGGTGCGCGGCCGGGTGGCGCGGCGCGGACGCGCGCGGCTGCTGCGCTACACGGTGCAGGCGCCGCCCGGCACGACGATCCGCTTCGTCGAGCGCGGCGGCGCGTCGCTGCGGGAGCTCGGCCGCGCCACCGGCGCGCGCGGCACGCTGCGGATCGCGCCGGCGCCCGGGCGCGGCGGGCGGCGCACGATCGAGGCGATCCCCGAGCGCGACGGGCTCCCGGGCGCGCCGATCCGGGTGACGACCTACACGGCGCCGACCGTGGGCCGGCCGGCGGCGCCGCGGGGCGTGCGGGTCCGCGGGCGCACCGTCTCGTGGCGGCCGGTCGCGGGCGCCCGCGGCTACGTCGTGACCGCGACGCTGCGCAGCGGCCGCACGGTCGCCGCCGTCACCGGGCGCGGCGCCCGCCGCGTCCGGCTCGCCGGTCCGGTCCGGCGCGCCACGGTCGTGGCCCGCGACGCGGCCGGCCGCGCGGGCCGGCCGGGCCGCGGGCGCGCGGGCTAGCCGAGCGGGATGCTGAAGGGCCCGGCGGGGATCGGGATCGCGTCGCCGCCGCCGACGGCGATCGAGGCGCTGCCGCCGGCCGGGACCGACGCGTTGCCGGTGAGCGTGCCGTTCGGCGACGTCGCCCACGCCTGGATCAGCGCGCTCCCGGGGCCGACGCTGCCCTGCACGAGCAGCGCGTTCTGGGCGATCACGACCTGCGGGCCCGTCTGGTTCAGCGGCGTCACCGACGCGGTGTACGGCGCCGACTGGCCGATCTCCAGGCCGCTGCCGTCGGTGAACGCGAGCTCGACGCCGAGGCCGTCGGGGGCCGACAGCGTGACGAGCACCTGCGCGCCCCCGGCGCCGCCGTCGTCGATGAACAGCGCGGCGCGGCCGAAGCGGGACGAGACGCGGGCGTCGGCGCGGCGGTCGAGCGGGGCGAGCGCGCCGCCGGCCTCGCGGACGCGGGTGACCCGGAACGTCAGGGTGCGCCGCCGCGCGTCGTAGCGGGGCGCGCGGAGCGTGAGGATCGCGACGTCGCGGCCGACCGGGGCGCCGGCGATCTCCAGCGCGGCGTTGGGCGGGTCGTCGCCGAACGCGGTCGCCCAGGAGGCGACGAACGACCGCGTCGAGAGCGTGCTCGTGCTGCGCTGCGGGCGGTCCGTGAACGAGGTCGTGCGCGGCGACACCCCGCGCAGGACGAGCGTGTCGCCCGACAGCGACCCGCCGGCGGCCTGCTGCACGTACAGGTTGGCGGCCGACGCCGTCGCGGGGACCGCGGCGAGCGCGAGGGGGAGGAGGGCGCCGAGGAGCAGCAGGCGCCGGGGACGGGGGCGGTTCATGGCGCGCCCAACGTAGTGGACGGGCGCCGCTACGACGGCAGCAGCGAGCGCGGCACGCCGCCGCCGCCGATCAGCCCCGGCCCGACGTGCGCGCCGATGACCGGCCCGATCTCCGACACGAACACCGGCTCCGTGCCGAAGATCTCGCGGCCCGCGTCGACCATCCGGGCGGCGACGTCGGGCGCCTGGATGTGCTGCACGACCCAGCCGTCGACGCCGTCTGCCTTCAGCGTGCGGAACATCTCGACGAGCCGGTCGAACGCGCGCCCCGACGTGCGCACGCGCTCGATCGGGACGATGTCGGACTGCACCGACAGGATCGGCTTGATCTTCAGCGCGCTGCCGACCATGCCCTGGGCCTTGCCGATGCGCCCGCCGCGCACGAGGTACTCGAGCGTGTCGATCGCGAACCACAGCGTCAGGCGCTCGCGCGCCTCGCGCGCCCGCGCCAGGCACGCCTCGACGCCGATCCCCTCGCGCGCGCCGTTGGCGGCGGCGAGCGCCATGAGCCCGAGCCCGCCGCACGCGGTCGTCGAGTCGAGCACCTGCACCCGGCCGGCCGGGCACTGCTCGGCGGCCTGGCGCGCCGACTCGACGGTGCCGGAGATCCCGCCCGACAGGTGGATCGAGATGATGTCCTTGCCCTCGGCCAGCAGCGGCTGGTAGACGGCCAGGAAGTCGCCGACCGACGGCTGCGACGTCGTCGGCAGGTCGCGGGCGGCGCGCAGGCGCTCGTAGAACGCGTCGAACGACGGCATCTCCGACTCGCGCTGCTGCTGGTCGGGCCAGTTGACGTAGAGCGAGACCTCGTGGATCTCGTGGCGCTCCACCAGCTCCCGCGGCAGGTAGTGCGTCGTATCGGTGACGATGGCGACCCCGGACATGCGCGCCGACCCTACTCGCTCCGGCAACGGAAGGCGGGGCGCCGAGCTAGCCTGCCCGCCGTGAGCACGCTCGTCACCGGAGGCGCCGGCCTGCTCGGCTCGCACGTCGCGCGGCTTCTGGCCGAGCGGGGCGACGACCTGCGCCTCATCGTCCGCCGCACCACGCGGCGCGACAACCTCGAGGGGCTCGACGCGCGCCTGATCACCGCCGACCTGCTCGACCGGACCGCCGTGCGGCGGGCCATGCGCGGCGTCGAGCGCGTCTTCCACGTCGCCGGGATGACGAACCTGCGCGCGTCGCGCCAGCGCCTGTACCGCGCCAACGTCGAGACGACGCGCGTCGTCCTGGAGGAGGCGCTGCGGGCCGGCGTCGAGCGGGTCGTGTTCACGTCCTCGGCGGTGGCGGTCGGGCCGGCCGCGCCCGGCTCCACCGCCGACGAGACCCAGCGCTTCTCCGGCGACGCCGCCCGCGTCCCGTACGTGACCTCCAAGCGCGAGGCCGAGGTCGAGGCGCTGCGGATCGCCGCGCGCGGGCTCCCGGTCGTGATCGTCAACCCGGCCCACGTGTTCGGGCGCGGCGACGTCAACCGCTCGTCGACCGACGTCGTGCGCCGCTTCCTGCGCCGCGAGATCCCCGCCTACGTCGACGGGGCGCTGAACATCGTCGATGTCGAGGACGTCGCCCGCGGCCTCGTGCTGGCCGACGAGCGCGGCGCGCCGGGCGAGCGCTACCTGCTCGGCAACCGCAACTTCACGTGGGACCGCCTCTTCGCCGACCTCGCGCGCCTGTCCGGGGTCGAGCCGCCGGCGGTGAAGCTGCCGGTGGCCGCCGCGCTGGCGCTCGCCGAGGTCCTCCAGCGGCTGCCCGGACGGCCGCTGCTGACCGTCGACGAGGTGCGCCTGGCCTCCCACTGGTGGACGGTGCGCTCCAACAAGGCGCGGCGCGAGCTGGGCTGGACGCCGTCGCACCACGAGGACACGCTGCAGGCGACGATCGACTGGTACCGCGAGCGCGAGCCGCAGCGGCTGGCGCCGGCCGGGGCGCGCCAGCCGCTGGCGCTGCGCGTGGCCGGCGCGGCGATCGGCGAGCTGCGCGGCTTCGCCCACCGGCTCCCGCTCGGATGACCGCGACCCTCTACCGCTGCCCGACGCCCACCGACCGCCTGTGCGCGTGCGGTCGCGTGGCGCGCGAGCTGCGCCGGTCCGGGATCGCGTTCGACACCGTCCGCGTGCCGTTTCGCCGCTCGGGGCGCGACGAGGTCGAGCGCCTGTCGGGTCAGCGGGTCGTGCCGCTGCTCGTGCTCGACGGCGAGCCGATCTGCGACTCGCGGCGGATCGTCGAGCACCTGCGCCGGCGCGCGGCTCAGGTGCCCGCCGCCGAGAAGTGCTGATGGTCGCGCGGCGACCGCCACCGCCCGCCCCAGCCCCAGCCGGCCGCCGCGAAGGCGCGCACGAGCGGCCCGCGCGGCACGGCCATCCCGGGGCGGACGTCCGAGCGGTCGAGGTAGGGGATCGAGCGGCGGTGCGCGGTCGTGCCGTCCGCGCCCACGTACGGGTTCTCGATCGGGTTGACGTCGATCGCGCGGCCGTAGGCGTGCTGTGACCAGCGGGTCGAGCCGGTCGCGGGCCGGCAGTTGAACGCCGAGGTGTTGTCGGCCTCGATCGAGGCGAAGTCGTCACCGCCGTAGGCGTCGACCGGGCGCATGCGCCGGATCGGGAACCGCGCCTCGTAGAGCCGCGCGAACGCGGTGCGCATCGCGGCGACCGCGTCGCGGTGGACGATCAGGCGCCCGATCCGCCGGCGGCCGCGGAAGTCCCAGTGGGCGATGCGCAGGCGGCGCAGGTCGCCGAGCCCGACCGGGCAGCCGGGGCGCCACGAGACGCCGGTCATCGCCCGCCGCTGGGCGGCGGTGAGGCGCCGGGCGGCGAACGTGAACGGCGGGTCGGCCGGCGCGGCGGCGGCGACCGGCTCGAGCGCGACGGTCTCGCGCCGCGCGAGCGCCGCGCGCAGGGCGAGCACCCGCCGCGCGCCGGCCTCGAGCTGCGCGCGCGACAGGCGGCCGGCGGCGACCGCGCGCTCCAGGCCCGCCGCGGCGCGCTCGGTCGCCTGGTAGCTGCGCGCGAACAGCAGCAGGTCGACGCCGGCGGCGGCGCCCAGCTCGGCCAGGCGGCCGGGGTCGCCGAACGGCTTCAGCGCGTTCGCCTCGAGGTCGTCGGTGATCGTGACGCCGTCGAAGCCGAGGCGGTCGCGCAGCTCGCCGACCGCGATCGCGCGCGACAGGCTCGCCGGCCGGTCGCGGTCGAGCGCCGGGTAGATCGCGTTGGCGAGCATGACGAGCTCGGCGCCGGCGGCGATCGCGGCGCGGAACGGCGGCTCGTCGCGGGCGCGCAGCCGCGCCGCGGAGGCGCCGATGCGCACCACCGCGTCGTCGGTGTTCGCGCGCGCGGCGCCCATGCCCGGGAAGTGCTTCACCGCGCTCGCCACGCCGCCGGCGCGCAGGCCGCGCACGAACGCGCTCGCGAGCGCGCCCGCGCGGGCCGGCGTGCGGCCGAACGTGCGCCCTTCGCGCGCGAGCGCGGAGCCGCGGCCGGCGACGTCGGCGACCGGGGCGAGGTCGACGTTCACGCCGGCGCGCCGCAGCGCGCGTCCGGTCGCCGCGCCCGCCGCCCGGGTCGCGCCGCGCCCGGCGGCGGCCATCCGCGCGGCCGACTGCGCGGGCGGCGCGTCGCGCAGGCGCCGGACCGCGCCGCCCTCCTGGTCGATCATGATCAGCAGCGGGTCGCGCAGGCCGGGCGGACGGCGGATCGCCTGCAGGCGGTCGGCGAGACGGCGCGCCGCCGCCACCGTGTCGCCGTTCTCGGCGAACAGGATCACGCCCGCCAGCTCGCCGCGCGCGATGCGCCGGCGCAGCGCCGCGGGCGGGGTGGCCGTCCCGCGCATCGAGGCGACGAGCCGCTGGCCGGCGAGCTGCGCGGTCGTCAGGCCCGCGACCGGGTCGGCGGTCTGGCGGCTGGGCGCCGTCGCGGCGCCGCGCTGGGTCTCGCCGGGCGCCGCGATCCGGTTCGGGGCGCCGCCCTCGTCGCCGCCGCAGGCCGCGGATGCGGCGAGCGCGAGCCCGGTGGCGCAGGCGGCGAGGAGTCGCACCATCGCCCGCATCATCGCGGCTGGCGGCGCCGGGTGCGCGACCCGCTACCGTGCCCGGCCACCATGCTCCGGCGTCTGGCCGCCTCGGTCCTGCTCCTCGTCGCCGCGGCCGCGCTCGCCGGCGCGGCTCCCGCGGCCGCGGCCGCGCCGATCATGCCGCTGGGCGAGGTGCAGCCCGGGATGCGCTGCACCGGCCTGTCGGTCGTGCGCGGGCTGGAGATCTCGTCGTTCGACGTCGAGATCGTCGACGTCGTCCCCGGCGACCCGATCGCCCGCCAGCCGCTGCTGCTCGTCACCGTCTCCGGCCCGGCGATCGACCCGACCGGGATCGCCTCGGGCTTCTCCGGCTCGCCGATCGTCTGCGACGGGCGCATCGCCGGCGCGATCGCCTACGGCACCGGCGACTACGGCAACCAGCTCGGGCTCGCGACGCCGATCGAGGCGATGCTCGGCCAGCCGGTGCCCGAGCCGCCCGACCTGGAGCCGGAGCCGGCCGTGGGCCGCGCACGCCCGCTGGCGACCCCGATCGCGATCGGCGGCGTCGCTCCCGCCGTGCTCAACGCGTTCGCCCGCGCCGCCGCCCGCGCCGGGCTTCCGCTGCAGGCCGTTCCCGCCGCGCCCGCCGGCGACCGCTTCCCGCCGCAGCAGCTCGCCCCCGGCTCCTCGGTGTCGGTCGGCCTGGCCAGCGGCGACGTCAGCGCCGGCGCGATCGGGACCGTCACCTACGTCGACGGCGCGAAGGTCTACGCGTTCGGCCACGCGTTCGCCGGCACCGGCCGCCGGTCGCTGCTGCTGCAGGACGCGTGGGTCCACACGGTCATCGACAACCCCCTCGGCGTCGACCCGGCCGTCTCGGCGAAGCTCGCCAGCCCCGGCCACGACCTCGGGACGATCACCTACGACGGGCGCAACGGCGTCAACGGCGTCGTCGGGCCGCTGCCGCCGCGCACGGAGCTGCGGATCGTCGCCCGCAACGCCGCCACCGGCGCGCGCGACGAGGCCGCCGCGCAGATCGCCGACGAGGCCGCCGTCGGTCTCCCCGACGGCGCGTCGCCGCTCCCGCTCGTTGCGCCGGTGGCCGTCGCGCAGGCCGCGTACGCGCTCCTGGACGGCAGCCCGGCGTCGCAGAGCGCGCGGATGTGCGCGGCGATCAAGCTGCGCGAGCTGCCGCGGGCGGCCCGGTTCTGCCGCCGCTACGTCGGCCAGTTCGGCGGCGGCGGCACCGTCGGCGGTCCGTACGTCACCGACCTCGCCGACGCGCTCGCGCTCATCGACCGCTTCCCGTACGGGACGCCGCACGTCACCGCCGTCGACGTGGACCTGGCGGTCGAGCCGGGCCTGCGCCAGGCGCTCCTGCTCGGCGTGCGCGGGCCGCGCGTGCTGCGCCGCGGGACGACCGCGACGCTGACGCTGACGCTCCAGCACTACCGGGGCGAGCGCTTCACCCGGCGCGTCCCGCTGCGTGTGCCGCGCGACGCGCCGCTCGGCCGGCGGATGATCCGCCTCACCGGCTCGGCGCTCGACGGCGCGGTCTCCTCGGAGGAGATCGAGATCGTCATCGGCCGGCGCGCCGACGACGACGGCGGCGCCAGCGGGCCGAGGACGTTCGCGGGGCTGGCGCGCCGGATCGCCGCGATGGACGGCTGGGACGGCGTGCGCGTCGCCTTCCGCCGGGCCGACGGCCGCGGCGGCGGGAAGACCCGGCGGCTCTACCGCGACCCGGACGTGCGCATCAGCGGCAACGCCGCCTACCTCGCCCGGGTCGTGCGGTAGTCACTTCCCCCGGATAAACGGCGGTGGCGCCGGGCCGGAAACGTGAACGGCCGCGCTCGGGTGAGGGGCGCGGCCGTTCGGCGTTTCGGGTGGTGCCGGGCGGGTGGCGCCCGACATTGGTGATGCTGTC
>Ga0180221_1000075_pt1 | contig 176067 bp, 150 predicted proteins | sample eDN5th37CKraftMG_FD_151339 | JGI IMG/M metagenome (GOLD analysis project Ga0180221, IMG submission 151339) | Enriched Miracle-Growth compost microbial communities from Emeryville, California, USA - eDNA 5th pass 37_C Kraft MG (version 2) (version 2) ... | reverse complement strand
GGCGTCCGAACCGCAAAGCCTCAGCAGCCGCGGCAGCATGCGCTCGACGGCTTGCCGCTCCGCTTCGGAGCGCGGGGCGGACAATGCTTCCCTTGCCAGATCAAGCGCATGCGCATGACGTTCCAGGCGTTCAAGCATGCGGATCTGCCGCGTCCGCGCGCCGCGCTCGGCGCTGTGCATGTAGCAGTCCAGCGCGCGCTGCCAGAGCTGGTGCCGCTCACACTGCCGGCCTGCGCGAAACAGCAGCCGGGCACGGCGGGACTCCAGCCATTCGTTGCCGAATGGGTGAGATGGGATGGCTTGCAGCGCGCTCTCCAGCGACGCTTCATCATAGGCCATCTCGACCTGCTCGCGGCAGCCGTGCAGATGCAAATAGCCGTCGATATCCTGGCGGGACACGAAAGCGCGGGCCGACTCCGGGAAGCCCACCTGCTCGTAGGCATACAGCCCGAGGTCGGCCAGCACGAACTCGCTCCAGTCCTGATGCAGATTACCGAAGAACATCAGGCGCAAACGGTCGCACAGGGGCAGCACGCATATCTGGTAGATCGCTTCATTTGTCGCCACAACCGGCGCGGACCCCGATGCCATCCATTGCGCCCACGTGCGCGGCTGCGCATCCCGCTGCCGCAGCCCTTCGAGCTGCGCCGCCTTGCTTGCTGTCTTGAGGCCGAGGCGGGTGAGGGTATCGCCGAACAGAAGGCTGACTTCGGCCCGGTTCAGAAGCCCGAAGAGTTCGTCCAGCGCCAGCAAGGGCGCGGCGTCCACCCATCCCAGCCCTATCAGTGGCGCTGCCGCCTTCGCCGCGTCGCCGATTTCGCCGTAGCTTAGCTTGCTGGACCTGAACAGCGCGCCCTTGCGCATGACCATGCGAACCAGCAGCCCGCGCGCGGGCCGGGGCAGGGCATGAAAACTGTCGAGAAAACACTGTTCGTCGGCATGGAGCAGGTCAGGATAGCGGCGCGCGACCCAGCGCAGGACGAACTCGAAATTGTCCAGGTAATACCAGGGGTTGGGCAGGGCGGCGACAGGCATGGGAAAAACGGGACGGCACAGCCGATAGCGGCTGGGTGCGGGTTTCTGGAGGCTGTTTTTATATACAGTTTAGCAGCATGTTTACGGCCGTGTTCTGTTACCGCAAGCCGGCTTTGTTAAGCGGATGTTGCGATGCAAGGGCGAAACAGCATTGCCGTAACTTCTGGAGAAACTTGCAGGTTGACCCGCAGGGAGGCGGCGTCTACGGTAAAGACTCGTCTCACACGTAAAGGAGATCGCACCAATGAACAAGGACACCGTTGCAGGTCAGTGGAAGCAGCTCAAGGGCAAGGCCAAGGTTGCCTGGGGAGATCTCACCGATGACGAGCTGACGCAGATCGATGGCAATGCCGAGCGGCTTGCCGGCCTCGTGCAGGAGAGATATGGCCGCACCCGCGAGGAGGCTGAACGCGAGGTGCGCGAATTCTTTGACAGGAATAAAGACATCAACTGATGAAAGCCAGTGCTGCCTGACCGGAGGGTCAGGTTGTTGGGCTCGTTTCCCGAAGGGGAACGAGCCTTTTTTCTGTGCGCGTGAACAGCAGGTCAATCGTCCAGGCTGCGCACGACGCGCCCGAAAACGCCGAAGTCGAAATATGCCCCGGAGCGCTGAACGCGCAGCAACACGGCGGTCACGATGGCCGGCACCAGGGCGGCCAGTAGGAATGATTCGAGCAGGTATTCCGGCTTCGCGCCGGGCGCCGGGAAAAGCCATAGCCCCGCGATCAGGCCGCAGATCGTTGCGACGGTAGCCACCAGGCCATTGTGGCGCCTGTTGAACAGCCCGAAAAAAACCGGGAAGGCCGCCGCCGAGCAGAGCAGGTCGGCCAGCAGGAACAGGTAGAGCACGCTATAGCCCTGTGCGGACACAATCATGACCGGGATGGCAAGCAGAAAAATCAGCCAGCGCGACAGGCCCATGAGCGTGACGCGGCGCATCTTTGGAGCGAGACGGCGGGCATCGACGGCGATGATGCTCGATACCGCGCTGATCGCCGTATCAGCGGTACTCATCACGAGAGCGAGCCCCAGTGGAATGAGCGCTACGGCAAACCAGGCGGGGATGGCGGGGATCAGCACGCTGAACAGCGCGATGGAGCTGTCCGTGCCGCGCTCCAGACCGACGAAGGCCAGCCCGAACAGGCCCATGAGGAAAATGACGGGAGCGACCAGCAGGCCGCCAGTGAGAAAACCGCGCCGCATGCTGCGCGTGTCGCTGGCGGAATAGACCCGCTGCCAGTTGCCCTGGTGGAACAGGCCCGTAAGCAGGATGGCCACAAAAAAGGTCAGGCCGGCCTTGATGCCGACCGGGTCGCCCAGGTTCAGCAGGACGGGCGCCCTGTCGTGCAGGCCCTGCAGTACTGGCGCTATGCCGCCTGTGGCCTTCCAGCCGAACACGACCAGCACCACCAGCAAGGGCACAATGACCGCCATTTGCACCTTGTCGGTAAAGATCGAGGCGCGCAGGCCGCCGTAGGATGTATACAGCAACGTGGAACCCATGACGATGGCGGCGGTGACCCAGAGGGGAACAGGCGCCAGCATGGCGACCAGCTTGGAGATGGCCGTGATTTCCGCTGTCAGCGAGATGAACATGTAGAACATCATGATGAGCAGCGTCAGCGCATACATGGGTTTGCCAAAGCGCAGGATGACGAATTCGGTCAGCGTGTGGCCCTGGGGAATGAGCTCGCGCATGCGCCGGCCCAGCGGGATCATCACCAGCCTCGGGGACATCGAGCCGAGCGCGTAGCCTATGATGGCCGCAAGCCCGCCCCAGGTGGCCGCCTGGGCGGGGGAAAACAGTATCCAGGCTCCCAGCGACGAGGCCAGCAGGGTCAGCATCGTGGCGGCCGTACTCTGGCTGTTGCGGGCGATGACGTAGTCTTCCAGGCTGTCTCGGTCGCGTCGCGCATACCACATGCCCGAAAGCGCAAAAGCACCGGAAAACAACAGCAACCAGATAATGGTTGTGCTCGATTGCATGAACTGCTACCCCTCTATGTCGTATGCGGGCCGGGTACACGACAGGTCGCCGCGCGGAGGCGCGGCGGCGGAAAAGGGAGCGGGAACAGGGATGCGGCGTATTGTCCTTCCCTTCGCCGGCATGATCCGGATCAGGTTCTAAGGGTTACCGCCTGGCAGCGGAATCTCAGCCCAAAACGGGCTCCCCCAGGAATGGAGAGAAGCTTACGGGGCTTGTACAGACTTGTCAAACACGCCTCGCCGGGCCCCAACCGGCATGTTGGAGTATGCTATGGTTCGCACTGCGACACGGGGTGCCGGCGGCGACAACCGCCGGCTGAGATGAAACCCGTCGAACCTGCTCCAGCTAATACTGGCGAAGGGATGTCTGCCTTATGGCCTGCGGCAACGCAAAGGCATGCCTTAGCCCCACACCCGAAGGCATGTCCATGAAAGATTACACCTCGCTTCCCATAGACCAGCAAGTCGTCCTGGTGACCGGCGGCGCGCGCGGGCTGGGCGCCAGCCTCACGCGAGCCTTTCTGCGTGAAGGCGCGCGGGTCGTCATCAACTATCTGAACAGCGGGCAAAAGGCGCAGGCGCTGGCGGCATCGGCTCCAGGGCGGGCAATTGCGGCGCAGGCGGATGTCACCCGGCCGGACCAGGTCGCGGCCATGATGGAACAGGCGCGACAGGCATTCGGTTCGCCTGTCACCACGGTGGTCAACAATGCGCTGCCTGCCTTTTCGTTCAATGGCGATGCGCGTCCACACGCGGATACGCTTTCCTGGGCCGATATGAACCGGCAGCTCGAAGGCGTCGTGTGCGGCGCGCTCAACACCATCCAGGCGGCCATGCCGGCCATGACGCAGGCAGGCTTCGGCCGCATCATCAATATCGGCACGAATCTGTTTCAGAACCCGGTGGTGCCGTATCACGATTACACAGCCGCCAAGGCCGCGCTGCTGTCCCTCACGCGCACACTGTCCCATGACCTGGGGCCCGGCGGCATTACCGTGAACATGGTGTCTGGCGGCTTGCTGCGTACGACTGATGCATCTGCGGCCACGCCCGAAGAGGTTTTTGATCTGGTGGCTTCAGGCACGCCTTTGCGCCGCGTGACGACGCCGGATGAATTCGCCGACGCCATACTGTTTTTTGCCTCGCCCTGGTCGCGGTCGGTGACCGGGCAGAACCTGGTCGTGGACGGCGGCCTGGTGAAAAACTAGGTCGATGGCATGACTACTTCTGCGAACGGACCTGCGGGCGGGCGGCGCATGCTGCACCTGAATCTTTTCATCTTTGCCTGCGGGCATCACCGCGCCGCCTGGCGGCACCCTCTGTCCAGCGTCCATAGGCTGGGAGATATCGGCTATTACGAGTCGCTTGCGCGTACCGCGGAACGCGGCAAGCTTGACGCTGTCTTCTTTGCCGATGGCCATTCCTGCGACAACCTTGCGGACGGTCCCAGATGGTTTCTGGAGCCGTTGACAGCCATGTCCGCGATGAGCCGCGCCACTGAGCGCATCGGCCTGATCAGCACGGTATCGAGCACATTCTTCACCCCATTTCACGCCGCCCGCATGATGGCCTCGCTGGATCATATCTCTGGCGGGCGCATGGGCTGGAATGTGGTCACCTCCATGTTCGACAGCGAGGCGCGGAATCATGGCTACGAATCCATGCCGGACCATGCCTGGCGTTATGCGCGCGCCGAGGAATTCATCGATGCAGCCCTGAGCCTGTGGGATTCCTGGCGTGATGATGCGCTGATCATGGACAAGTCGGGAAGCTATGTGTCGCCCGGATCGGTAAAGCCTGTTCTTCATCACGGTAAACATTTCCTGGTCGACGGGCCATTGACCGTGCCCAGGCCTCCACAGGGGCACCCGGTGCTGTTCCAGGCGGGCGCATCCGACCAGGGCAGGGACCTGGCGGCGCGCCGGGCTGAAGCCATTTATGCCGTAGCCTACGATCTGGAAGCCGCCCAGGAATACTACCGGGATATCAAGCGCCGCGTGCGCGCGGCGGGCCGCCATGACCCCGTTCCCATTATGCCCGGGCTCGTGACCTATGTAGCGTCCACGGATGACGAGGCGCGCGCCAAGCAGCGCGAACTGGATGAACTGCTGCCGCCGCAGGACGCTCTGCGCCAGCTGGGCATATATGTTGGGCAGGATTGCACAGGCTGGGAACTGGATGCGCCTGTTCCCGAGCTGCCGCCTCTCGAGGCGTTCACCGGCCCCAAAGGGCGTTATGCCACTGTGCTGCGCATCATCCAGACCGAGCGTCCCACTGTGCGGGGCCTGTTGGGCCGTCTTGCCGCTGGCGGCGGGCACTGCACCATGGTGGGCACGCCAGAAAGCATCGCCGACGAGATGCAGCGCTGGTTCGACAATGAGGGGGCCGATGGCTTCAATCTCATGCCGCCGTCGTTGCCAGGCGGCATCGAGGACTTTGTCGAGCAGGTCGTGCCTGAATTGCAGCGGCGTGGCCTGTTCCGCAAGGATTACGAGACATCGACCCTGAGGGGGCATCTGGGGCTGGAGCGCCCCGCTGCCTGATGCCGGCGCAGCGGCGCCGCCAGCCTGACTGTGCAGCCTTGCGCGGCCCGGCGCCGTGGAGCGGCTATGCGCCATTGGCCTGAAAAGCCGCGCGTCGCCACACAGCCCGATCCGCCCGCCGGCCGTTCAGGCAGATGTCTCACCTATATCTTCATTCCACAGCTCGGGCTTGCTGGCGATGAAGTCACGCATCATCGCGATGCAGGCTTCCTCCTGAAGCACCTCGACCTGGACGCCATTGGCGCGCAGCAAGTCTTCGCTGCCCATGAAGGTCTGGTTCTCGCCCACGATGACGCGGGGGATGCCATAGAGCAGTATGGCGCCGGTGCACATGGGGCAGGGCGATAGCGTCGTGTAGAGCACCGATTCCCTGTAGACCCGGGCCGGCTGCCGGCCCGCGTTTTCAAAAGCATCCATTTCACCGTGAAGGATGGCGCTGCCTTGCTGCACGCGCCGGTTGCGCCCCCGGCCGATGATGCGACCGTTATGCACGATGACCGATCCGATGGGGATGCCTCCCTCGTCCAGTCCAGCCTGTGCCTCTTGCAACGCGGCTTGCATGAATGTGTCCATTTATGTCTTATATGGACGCCTCCCGTGTGGCAATCGAATTTTTGAAATGTGTGGCTAGGCGAGAACGGTTGCAGTCTTATATCCGGCCTGTTTGCGCAGTTCCGGATAAACCAGCTGCTGGCCCTGATGGGTATGTGCAGGGTCGGAGCTCATCTCCTTGGCGGACTTGGCTTGCGCCTGTCCCGGACACAAATTCAGCTTGACCGACCCGCGGACCGACCGCGTTTGCCATCATTTCATCGATTCGAGTTACGCACTCTTTGCGGCATCCCCTCCTTGAAGTGGATAGTTATGTATTGGGTGAACTCGCCTTGGCGAATCCGCCCGCCTGATACTCACGTCCATGGGCCACCAGCGCCCAGGCCGTGCGTGCCATCTTGTTGGCCAGCGCCGCCACCACCACATTCAGCGGCCGACGCGCCGGTAGTTGTTGCAGCCACGCGCTCTTGGTCTTCGCATGGAAGATCACCGCACGCGCCCCGTGCATGAGCAGTGTGCGCAGGTACGGATCACCGCGCTTGCTCAAGTGCCCTATGGCGACCTTGCCACCGGTGCCCCGGTGGCAAGGCACCAGCCCCAGGCAGGCTGCAAACTCCCTCGCGTTGCGGTAGCCCTGGGCATCCTCGCCCAGCACCGCCGCCAAGACCGTGGCCCCCAGCAGTCCGACTCCGGGGATCTGGCGCACCCGGTGCAAGGACAGCACGGCCTGCTGCTGCTCGCTCTTTAACGGCACCCAGCGCATGTCCGGCTGCTGCGCCGCACTCCAGATCGCTTGCGCATCAGCGGCATCGTTCTTGTTGCCGCGCACAAAAGGGCGCACGTGCCGCGCATGGATCAGCCGCACCTCATGGCCCAGCGCCGATAGCGTGCGCCCCCAGTAATGGCCGCTGCCGCAGGCTTCGAGCACGATCCGGCACTGTGGCTGACGGGCAAAAAACGGCGCCAGCTGCGCGCGCTTCAGCGCCCGCCGCCCAACTTCACCCGTTTGCTCATCGACCCAGTGCACTTGCATCACGTTTTTCGCTATATCCAAGCCAAATGTCGTAATATTCATTTGGGGCCTCCGTCTTTAAGTGGTTGATTAGAAACTCCACTTTGGCACATTGATGCCGTTGATTGCGAGGCCCCCCTTCATTTCTGTATTCCTTGCGGACCCGCCATCACTTATCTGAGGTGGGAGGCGTCCATACCATCTCCTGAGTCAGGCTTTGTGCAAGGATACCGCGTCCTGGGCATAGCCCAGGACTTTAGCGGCTGACTCAGCCCTGGCGCAATCCGCGCCTAAGCCTCATAGGCTCGGCCCGCGCCATCGAGTAGGCCTAAATGCGACCTGCGTATCCAACGCTGAATGACAAGCACACTGACTACCGACAGCCCGATGGCAAGGCCGCTCCATATGCCCACGGCTCCCCAGCCTGCCTGGAAGGCCAGGGCGGCGCCGCTGGGCAGGCCTATGCACCAATAGCCGATGCCGGCAAACAGCATGGGTATCCTAGTGTCATGCAGGCCGCGTAGCATGCCTGCGCCCAGCACCTGGCCGCCGTCCACGATCTGGAACAGGGCGGCCACTGCGAGCAGTGATACGGCAATCGATATGACTTGCGTGTTGGCAGGGTCGTTCAGGTCCAGGAACGCGGCGATAAAGACGCGCGGTATCAGGATCATGCCCAACGCGGACATTGCCATGAATGCGATCCCCAGTGCGAAGGCCGTCCAGCCGGCGCGTCCAATATCCGCCAGCCTGCCCGCGCCATAGGCATGACCGACGCGCACGGTGGCGGCCTGTGCGATCCCGTAGGGCACCATGAAGCTAATGCTCGCCAACTGCAGCGCGACCGCGTGGGCGGCGAGCTCGGCGGCGCCGATCCAGCCAATGAGGAAGGCAGCAGCGTTGAAGATGGTGACCTCGAATGCGGTCGCGATGGCGATGGGGACGCCCAGCTTCCAGAGCGCGCGCAGGCGCGGCCAGTCGGGTGGCCACCACTGGCTGAACAGCCGGTAGCGTCGGAAGCCGTGGTCAGCAGTTACGACTATGGCCATGGCCAGGAACAGGAAGCCGCTGGCGATCGCGCTGGCGAGCCCCGCGCCAAACAGCCCCATGGCCGGGAACCCGAGCTTGCCGAAGATTAACACCCAGTTGGCCAGAGCATTGAAGGCAATGGACGCCAGCGCCGCCAGCAGAGCCATTCGTGGCCGCTGCAGCGCCGCCACAAAAGAGCGCAATACGAGATAGCCAAGGAAACCCGGCATGGCCCAGAGCAGGGCATGCAGGTATTGCGCAGCGAGGGCGGCCAGCTCGGGAGGCTGGCGCAGGGCAAGCAGCAGCATTTCTCCCTGCCACAGGGCCAGACAGGCCGGAACGGAAATAGCCACCGCGCTCCACAAACCCTGCTGGACGGTGCGCCGCACCTCGTCCAGAGCATTGGGGCGGGCTCCTGTTTCGCGCGCAATCATGGGGGCCGTGGCGGTGACCAGGCCGAGCGCAAACAGGGCGAAGGCATTGTACAGATTTACCCCCAGCGTGCTGGCGGCCAGCGCCCGCGGCCCCAGGCGCCCAACGAAGATCAGGTCCGTGGTTGTCATGGCCATTTGGGCCAGATTGGTCAGTACCAGCGGCAGGCTCAGGTGAAAAGTGGCGGATAGTTCGCGCTTCCATGCGTGCGCGTTCGGCGACATGATGGCTCCTTGCTGTCGAACCTCGCATGATACGCGTTGAAACCTTGATATACACGGGGCGGACCGCCGCTGCCGTATGATAGGAGCGCTGATGTGGCCGCGAGCCCCTGGGGGCCATATGGGCCATGCTGGTAATTCACACCAAAACATAACCAAGCAGACAGGAGACGCAGCAATGGATCAACGCAGATCAGAGGCCGGCACGACGGAGGCGCCGGCTTATATCAGGCACCGGCCGCTGGTGGATTGGGTAAACTGCATGGCGGCGCTGCTGCAGCCAGAGCAGGTGGTCTGGTGCGACGGGTCCCAGGCGGAATACGATCGCCTGTGCGAACAGATGGTCGCGGCAGGCACGCTCAAGCGGCTCAATCCGGAGAAACGCCCCAATTCGTATCTGGCCTGGTCTGATCCATCCGATGTGGCGCGCGTCGAAGATCGTACCTTTATCTGCGCCGAGCACAAAGAAGACGCGGGCCCAACGAATAACTGGGCGGACCCGGAAGAAATGCGCCAGACGCTGGATGGCCTGTTCGCCGGCTCAATGCGCGGCCGGACGCTCTATGTGGTGCCGTTTTCCATGGGGCCTCTGGGCTCCCCGATCTCGCATATCGGCATTGAACTGACCGACAGTCCCTATGTCGTCGTCAACATGCGCATCATGACGCGCATGGGCCGGAAGGTGTATGACATCCTCGGCGAGGACGGCGATTTCGTGCCCTGCGTGCATTCAGTGGGCAAGCCTCTTGCTCCCGGTGAACAAGACGTTGCATGGCCATGCAACGACACCAAGTACATTGTGCACTACCCCGAGACGCGAGAAATCTGGAGCTTCGGCTCTGGTTATGGCGGCAATGCCCTGCTGGGCAAGAAGTGTTTCGCGCTGCGCATCGCATCCACCATGGGCAGGGACGAGGGCTGGCTGGCCGAGCATATGCTGATCCTGGGCGTGACATCGCCCGAAGGCCGCAAACGCCATGTCGCGGCAGCCTTTCCGTCCGCCTGCGGCAAAACCAACTTTGCGATGCTGATCCCGCCTTCCAGCCTGCCGGGCTGGACGGTCACCACCATAGGCGACGATATTGCATGGATCAAGCCGGGCAAGGACGGCAGGCTGCATGCCATCAACCCTGAGGCAGGGTATTTCGGGGTGGCGCCAGGCACCAGCGAACAGACCAATTACAACGCCATGGCTACGCTCAAGGCCAATGTAATCTTTACGAATGTCGCACTGACCGACGATGGGGATGTCTGGTGGGAGGGCATGACAGATACGCCGCCCGAGCACCTCACAGATTGGCAGGGCCAAGACTGGACGCCGCAGATTGCCGCAGAGACGGGCCGCAAGGCCGCACATCCCAATGCCCGGTTTACCGCTCCGGCATCGCAGTGCCCATCCATCGATCCAGAGTGGGAAAATCCGGAAGGCGTGGTCATCGATGCCTTTATCTTCGGCGGACGGCGCTCGGATACTGTGCCGCTGGTGACCGAGGCGCGCAACTGGGCAGAAGGCGTCTACATGGCGGCAACCATGGGTTCGGAAACCACGGCGGCGGCCGCAGGCAAGCAAGGGGTGGTGCGGCGCGACCCCTTTGCCATGCTTCCATTTTGCGGCTACAACATGGGCAGCTATTTCGCGCACTGGCTCAGCCTCGGAGAGAAGCTGAGCGCCTCGGGCGCCATGCTGCCGCGCATCTATTGCGTGAACTGGTTCCGCAAGGGGCCGGACGGCAAGTTTGTCTGGCCTGGTTTCGGAGACAATATGCGGGTGCTCAAATGGATGCTGGGCCGCCTCGACAACCAGGCGCAGGGCAGTGATCACGTGTTCGGCATATCACCGCGCTACGAGGATCTCGACTGGCAGGGCCTGGATTTCAGCGCGGACCGTTTCGAGCAGGTCATGGCTTCGGACAGCAGCGCCTGGCGTGAGGAACTTGCGCTGCACGACGAGCTGTTTGCACGGCTTGCCAGCCGGCTGCCGGCAGAGCTGTCGCGCATTCGCGACGATTGGACCGGCAGGCTCTAGTCTCGTGCGGCAGGCGGGCAGCCCGGCCTTTCAAGGCATGGCCGAAGGTGGGCCGAGGCAGGCTCCGCCGCGCATGTCGACGTGGGCCTGGGAAAAGGCGGGCAGCCGTGCCCAGACCGGCGTCGCGCTGCCCGAATGGGCCACAAGTCAGGTGCCGATAACGCCGCCATCATCCTTTGTGATGACGAGCGTTGCAGAGCGCGGAATCGCGTTGCCGCCCTCGGGCCAGTGGCTGTCTCCATTTTCGCCTGGATGCTGGATATTCACGAACATGGTTCTGGAATCAGGGGTGAAGGCAATGCCTGTCACCTCGCATTCCTTGGGCCCAACGAGAAACCTGCGAATTTCCTTGCTGACCGGGTCTGCGCACAGCATCTGGTTGTTGCCCTGACCTTCGTACTCGCCCGTATTGCTGTATTTTCCGTCAGTCTGTATCCATAGCCGGCCAGCCTTGTCGAATGCAAGGCCATCAGGGCTGTTGAACATATTCTCGGGCGTGATATTCTCCGAGCCAGATTTCAGGTCATTGCGGTCCGTATATTTCAGCGGATTCCCCGCCAGTACGAACAGATCCCATTCGAAATGCGTCGAGGCAGCATCGCTGCCTGCTTCGCGCCAGCGCACAATCTGGCCATAGATGTTCTTCCGGCGCGGGTTGGCGGCATTGACCTGGGTGCGGCCACTGTTGTTGGTAAGCGTCACGTATACCTCGCCGCTGTCAGGATGCACGCTGACCCATTCCGGGCGGTCCATCTTGGTCGCCCCGACGGCGTCGGCCGCCAGGCGGGTATTGATCAGCACCTCGGCCTGGCTGGTAAAGCGGGCGTCAGCCTTGAGTATCGGGTTTGCCTCTTTGTCCAGCAGCAGCCATTCACCCCTGCCCATGAAATCATCGGTAGCGGCATCTTCATCGAAACGCGCCACATAGAGTTTGCCCGCATCGAGCAGGTCGGGGTTGTAGCCGCCGGGCCTGTAGGCGCTTTCTGATACGAATTTGTAGATGTATTCATCGGCCTGATCGTCGCCCATGTAGACCACTACGCGGCCATCGGCCGCCAGCGTCAGCGCGGCGTTTTCGTGCTTGATGCGCCCAAGCGCTGTGCGTTTGCGCGGCACAGCCGTCGGGTCGAAAGGGTCTATTTCGACGATCCAGCCAAAACGGTTTGACTCATTGGGTTCTCGCGCGTAGTCGAAGCGATCGGCGTATTCCTCCCAGCGGTATTCTGTGCGTCCAGCTGTCAGGCCATAGCGCTTCTGCGATTCATTGCGCGTATCCTCGCCTGCCGTCGTGCCAAAGTAGTTGTTGAAGTTTTCTTCGCAGGCGAGATAGGTGTTCCAGGGCGTCCAGCCGTTGCCGCAGTTGTTGAATGTGCCCAGCACGCGGGTGCCTTTCGGATCCGCGCGCGTGCGCAGCAGGGAATGCCCGGCGGCCGGCCCCGTGATTTTCATTTCAGTTGAGGCAGTGATGCGCCGGTTATAGGGCGACCCGGTCTTGATCTCCCACTTGCCTTGCCTGCGCACGACATGCATGACCGATACGCCGTGCGCGTTCATCGCCTTGAGCATCTTGGCAGCGGTCCACGGTTCTGATCCACCCGGGCCGAACAGCCATGTATAGCCGCCGTCGCCCACCGTGGTGTATTCGTGGTTCATCACGAGCAGGCCTTCTTCGCTGCTGCCATCCAGCGGGAAATAGTGTATGCCGTCATGGTTGTCGCCCACCTGGCGCGCCTGAGCCTGGGCATCCTGGCTGGCATCGGACTTCCAGGCCGGCTCACCCTCGAACAGCGGCGTTCCCCATGGGGCGAATGGCGTAGCGGTGTAGCCTCGGGCGATGCTGACGCTGTCTTCGGTGGATGCCGCAATGCCGTCAAAGCCGAGCAAGGGGCCGGCCTGGGCGGATGTGCCGCCGCTTCGGCCGCTGGTACAGGCAGCCAGCGGGCCGGCAAGAAACATCGCGGCAGACAGGCCGATGCCTGTTTTCAGGAAACGGCGGCGGCCCTGGGCGCGTTCGACAATGTTCTGGAAATGACTGTTGCCCGAGAGGTTGCTCGGCAGGTCTTCGGTGTCAATAGCGAGGGGCTGGTTCAGCATGGTGAAATACTCATCTAGGTGTAATGTCGCGCAGCCGCTGTAATGGCAGCCCGCGCCGCACGGCGAATGGCGTGAGGATTCGAAGTATGGGCGCATACTGTTGCAGCCTTGTTAAACCCGCCCTCCGGGACATGTATGGCCGTGGGCGTACAATGCCCGGGATTCAACGTTATTTCTGGTCGGACATCATGGCAGTCATCACCATCCGGGCCGCGCAGCGCAACGACGCGCCCGCCATCCATCAATTCATTGTTGATCTCGCGATATACGAAAGGGCGGAGCACGAGGTTGAATCTTCCGTGCGGGACATAGAGCGGACGCTGTTCGACGAGCCGCGCTCCAGTGCGGCGCTCATCTGCGAGGTGGATGGAAAGGTTGCCGGGTTCGCTGTTTATTTCGCCAATTATTCGACCTGGCTCGGTCACCACGGCATTTACCTGGAAGACCTGTATGTTTCGCCGGAATTCCGTGGTGTCGGGGCGGGCAAGGCGCTGCTCAGGGAGGTTGCCCGCATTGCCGTGTCGCAGGGCTGCCGCCGCATGGAATGGAGCGTGCTCAACTGGAACGAACCGGCGATCCGTGTTTATGATGCCATCGGCGGCGTGCCGCAGTCGGAATGGACGCGCTATCGGCTGGCGGGAGATGCCTTGCGCGAATTTGCGGCGTCGGACGAAACAGTTGCGTCCGGGAATAGCATCTCGTCGTAGCGCACGATGCGGCATCTCTTGACGATCTTGTACGTAAACCAGATCAGCAGGAACAGCGGCAGGCCGATGTAGGTGGCGATCACGCCATTCCAGTCTATCGTGTCTTGAAGAAATGCCTGGTAGTTCTGCCCCAGCGTAATGACCAGACACAGGCAAAAGGCAAAGATCGGCCCGAACGGAAAGAATTTTGACTTGTAAGGCAGCAGGGAAAGGTCGTGCCCCTGCTTCACATAGCCCCGCCGGAAGCGATACTGGCTGACCGCAATGCCCAGCCATGCGATGAAGCCTGTCATGCCCGAGGTATTCAGCAGCCAGATGTACACCGAAGTCGGGCTGAAGATGGAGCTCAAAAAGCACAGTGCGGCCACCACCGTCGTGGCAAGCAGGGCGTAACGCGGCACCCCCGTCACTGACAGTTGGGCAAACACGCGCGGCGCCTTGCCTTCGCGGGCGAGATTGAACAGCATGCGCGTGGATGCGTACATCCCTGAGTTACCCGCGGACAGCACCGATGTCAGCACTACGGCGTTCATGACTGCCGCGGCTGACAGCAGCCCCGCTTTTTCGAAAACCAGTGTGAAGGGGCTGACGCTAATGTCGCTGACGTCATTGCGCAGCAGTTGAGGATCGGTATAGGGAATGAGCAGGCTGATGATCAGTATGGCAAAGATATAGAAAAGCAGTATGCGCCAGAATATCTGCCTGACCGCCCGGGGGATGTTGCGCGCGGGGTCTTCGGATTCCCCCGCTGCAATACCGATGAGTTCGGTGCCCTGGAAAGAGAACCCCACGATCATGGCCACGCCTATCATTGCGGCAAAGCCGCCGGGGAAGGGGGCGTCGCCCACTGTCAGATTTTCCAGGCCCCCATGTTCGCCGCCATGCAGGATGCCGGATAGCATCAGGATGCCTGTGGCGATGAAAGCCAGGACGGTGAACACCTTGATTGCCGCAAACCAGTACTCCGCCTCGCCGAAGCCGCGCACGGAGATGCTGTTGAGCAGAAACATCAGCAGCAAAAACAGTGCGCTCCAGATAATGCCGGGAACCGCAGGCAGCCAGTAGCTCATGACCAGCTGCGCCGCGACCAGATCCACCGCAATGGTAACGGCCCAGTTGTACCAGTAATTCCAGCCCAGCGCGAAGCCGAAGCCCTCGTCCACATAATGAGCGCCATAGGTGGCGAAGGAGCCCGATACCGGCATGAAAGCGGCCAGCTCGCCCAGACTGGTCATCAGGAAATACACCATCAGCCCGATCAGCATATAAGACAGCAGCGCTCCGCCTGGGCCCGCCTGGGAAATGGTTGCTCCCGACGCGACGAAGAGACCGGTGCCGATCGAGCCGCCGATGGCAATCATGGAAAGATGACGAGGCTTTAGTTCCCGACGCAGCTGTCTGCTGGCCGCGGGGGACGCGTTATTGTTGTTTGGCATTCAGGATCAGAAAAAACGGTAAGAAGGCCGGGGCAGGGCGGCTGCCGGTTGCCACGGTAGCCGGCATATTAATCCATTCGTCCTGGATCATGCCTGCGGCCCCGGCAGTGAATCAGGCGGAAACGCCGAGCTTCCAGAGGCGGCCGGAATGACCAGGGTGCGTCCGCAGATCTGGTTGTGAAGGGGGGCATTCCTGGAGCGCCCAGCGTTGTGAAAGGTTGAGTGTCCGGGGGCGTCGAGATGCCTGCTGTAAAGGGTGGAATGTCCAGATTGCGCTCAGAAGCGGGTTGGGAGGGCGGTGCGTTCGCAGATCAGTTGTGAGGCGGGAGCGCCCAAGGTGTGTCCGGGGAGCCTGTTGCAAAGGGTTGAATCCATGCTGGCAGTTGTCATACAACATATGAGGAGCGTTGCCGGTAACGCTTGACACTTTCCTAGAAGAGAATCACAATCCTAGTCATCAGTTGTCTGATGACTAGGATGAGAAGGAAAAATTTCCTTCCTGGATACTATTTCAAGAGGGCTTAGATGAATCCGCAGGAACTAAAGAAAATACTCTCCGACGGGCTGCTGTCGTTTCCGCTGACCGACTTTGACGCGCAGGGCGAATTCAACCCCACCGGTTATGCTCGACGGCTTGAGTGGCTGGCCCCTTATGGCGCCAAGGCGCTGTTTGCGGCAGGGGGCACGGGAGAGTATTTTTCGCTGTCGGGCACCGAATATCCCGCCATCGTAAAGACCGCCGTTGACACCTGCAGGGGCAAGGTACCGATCATTGCCGGCGCGGGCGGCGCCACGCGTTTCGCCATCGAGTGCGCCCAAGCCGCCGAGAAGGCCGGCGCGCAGGGCATTCTGCTGTTGCCGCACTATCTGACCGAAGCCAGCCAGGAAGGGCTTATCGCGCATGTGGAGCAGGTTTGCAAGAGCGTCTCCATCGGCGTTGTCGTATACAACCGGAACGTCTGCCGTCTGACGCCCGACTCGCTCGCCACCCTTGCGGACCGATGTCCAAACCTGATCGGCTTCAAGGACGGCATCGGCGATATTGAGCTGATGTCCTCTATCTACCTGAAGATGGGCGATCGATTTTCCTATCTGGGCGGCCTGCCTACAGCCGAAGTGTATGCAGCGGCCTACAAGGCGCTGGGCACGCCCGTGTATTCATCAGCTGTCTTCAATTTCATTCCGCGCACGGCCATGGATTTCTATCGCGCCGTCGCCAGCGATGACACCGCCACCCAGCACAGGCTGCTGCGGGATTTCTTCATGCCTTACCTTGAGCTGCGCAACAAAGGCCAGGGCTATGCCGTAAGCATTGTCAAGGCAGGCGCCAGGATCGTCGGCCACGACGCGGGCCCCGTCCGAGCGCCGCTTACCGATCTCAAGCCCGACGAGGCCGACCAGCTCGCCGCTCTGATCGAAAAGCTCGGCCCGCAGTAATACGTTCCCGCCTCGCGCACGCGCGCTCGTGCAAACGAAAAGGCCCAATCATTTCTGGTTGGGCGTTGGTTTTTGGCGCGCTCGCTGCCTCCCGTCTCGGGGGCAGCGCTCATTTTATGGAGGCCAGCTTCACTTTGTGCCTCAGATTTTCTGTGGCTCGCAAAGCCGTATCAGCCAAGCCTGACAACACCTCTTCAAACATAGGAAACGTCAGCTCATCCAATGGCTCGAAGATCTGATCATTTACTTCTCGGATGTAGTCGGCGACTTCGTTTACATATTCCTCGCCTCTGGGGCATAGCAGCAATAGCGTCCTGCGCCTATCCTGAGGATCTCGGGTCTTCTTGAGCAGGCCCATCCTGGAAAGCTTGCCCGTTTCCGCCGCGATGAATGGCGTGCTGACATGCATATACGCGGCAACATCCATCACGGATACGCCTTGAGAGCCCTGGAGATTTCCTATCGCAGTCAAGATCATGTGCTGCGGAAGCCCCAATCCAAAATGGTCGGCGACAATAGAGCGTATTGAGCTGAGCTCTTGCTCCAGCGCAAACAGCATGTAAATCATCTTCCGGAAGCGAGCATAGCTCTCTGAAGAGGAGAATAGTTGCAGCGAAATTGTTCTGCGCGGCTCGAAGGCTTCGGATGATTTTTCTTTCGAGGCTACCCTTCTTGTCATCGTTCTGCCCGCTCAAGGTAAGAAGGCCAACTGGACTGTGCCGCTGCCCGTATATTTCTCAATCTTTTACCCCTGGCATTTTTCTGCAATGTCTGGATCGTTCCCGGAAAAAGCTCTTGCTTTCATGAAGAGATTCGCCACTGTGATGGGGCGGCTCAGGATGGCAAGCAAGGCTTTCGCTCAAATGCCGAGTGCTGTTGCGAGGATGTCGCGAGTGGGTCTGTAGCGCTCACTGATCAATTGTCTTCTGACATCCTTCTCATCAAGCCTGGGAAAATAATCCAGGGCGTCGGCGTTGTCAGCGAGTTTAACTTGCATGGCCTCCATATCTCCACTTGCGACTAGCGTATGCACATAGTCCAGGTAGTCGAAAGGCTCGCTTGGCAGCGTTATCCTTCTGATTATTTCGACTGCCCGTGGGATGACGCCATGACTCAGCAAATGCTGTTCATCATATGGCAGTGCCGGTTCGAATACATCGTGCAGCAAAGCAGCCTGAATTTGGGCATCAGTAGCTTCGGGGAAAAGCTCCACCAGCCTGGCCGCTACCCGCACAAAATGGTGATAGTAAGGGGACCCGAAGTCATCCAGTTTCCCTTCATGCCTGTCTCTTGTCATTGCCAATGCCGCAACATAAGCAGGCCGATCCGTGTGTGATATCTCGCTCATGAGTAATGCTCTATAAAATCAAGAACTGAACGTCAGTCGGGCATCCCTGCAGGCACATAGTTTGTCGCCTCCGGTTCCATATCGTTGATGGTGATATTGACTCGCGCACTGCCCATTGCCGCAAGTTCTTCAGCTCGCCGCTGTGTACGATCGGTCATTGGACGTTCGCTGGTCTCCCAATCGCGTAGCGCTTGTTCTATATTGGATGCGCCGCCCACTGCTTTAGCCAGCGCGACCCCGTTCATCATTGCGAAACCCGCGCCTTGACCCAGGGTAGGGGGCATAGGGTGCGCGGCATCGCCGATCAGCGCCAACCTCCCTCTTGTCCAGCGATCAATTGATGTGGCCTCATAGCGATCGTAGCGCTCTCCTGGATGTACTTTCGCAATAAAGGGTTTCAGAATCGGGAATGCTTCAGACCATAGGGCCCTATCAAAAGGTATGGCCGATGCGTGCACATCGGTTTTTGGGGCCATCATTGCCATATATAGCGTCGTTTCATTGCATGGCACGTATAGCACACGCAGATGCCGCTCTCCTAAGGCCCAGAAGTCGATTACGTGATCCCACTCTCCGTCAACATGCCCCATTCGCGGCGCAAGCACGCGGATGATGCCGTCATCATATTGTCGCCGACATTCATTGGCCCCGACAGACGGTCTTACCGCAGAACGAACCCCGTCAGCCCCCAGGACCAGGTCTGCTCGCAGCCTTTTGCCGCTGTCCAGCACCAGCTCCCCCTCCGGGTGCGCCGTCGCGACTCGGGAACTGGTGACGATGTCGGCTCCGGCCTGCACGGCTGCCTTTAAAACCTGGGAGTATAAATGTTGGCGCGTCATGGTCCACATCTGCGTTGTGCCCGGGGAGTTGGTCGCATCGCGTGATTGCGGACGGCCGTCCAGACGAACCTCCAGGAATGGCGCCGCGTGGGCTTGAGCCCGGACGTCGTTGGCAATACCGAGGAGACGCAGTATCCGAATTGCATTCCCCCACAGAAATATGCCCGCGCCCAATTCGCGCAGTTCAGCATTGGCCTCATGGATGCGAACACTCCAGCCCTGCTGGCAAAGCACCGTTGCCGTGGCAAGCCCGGCAAAGCCAGCACCCGCGATTTCTGCATGTTTTTTCAACAGACTCTCCTGATTCCTGCGATGCTTGTTGTTGTTTAGTCGTGCGCTATTGCCGCGGATAGTTTCTGATACTTGTGGGCTTGCTCCGAGTAGAACGCCTTGGTTGCCGCCACATCCATCGGGGGGACTTCGATGTAGCCGAAGCTCAGCAGACGCTCTTTCAGTGCGGGATCCTCAAGGCTTTCCGAGACAGATTCGTTCAGCTTCTGCATAAACTCCGGCGTGGATTGCGCATCAACGGCCAGACCGACGAAGATGCTGTACTCAAAACCCTTTAAGAGTTGTCCTTCGTTCACTGTGGCAAGCTCTTTGAACGCCTCCGGGCGGTGCGCCAGGGTCAGGCCAAAGAACTTTAGATTGCCGGCCTGGATCTGCTGCAGCACATCCCGGGTAAAGGTAACGAAGGATATATCCACATGTCCGCCGATCAGTGCCTGGATTAAGGGGGACCCGCCTTTGAACGGGACGTGAAACATATTGCCGCCAATACGGGATTTGAAGTCTTCCCCGGCCAAATGGTTCAAGGATCCATGCCCCATGCTGCCGTAACTCAATGGGGCGTGGCTCGCATCACGAAGATATGCGATAAGCTGATCGATGCTGTCAGGTTCCAAGGTGGGACGGCTAACGAGTGCGTACGGGATCGCTCCAAAGACGCCCGCCAAAGTAAAGTCGGTTGCCTTGTATGTCAGAGCGTTGTTCGACAGAGGGGCCAGAATGATTTCGTTTGGGGATGCAACCAATACGTTGGCTTCATTGGGGCCGGAACGAAGTATCCGCTGGGCTCCCAAAGCTCCCCCGGCACCCCCGACGTTCTCGACGATGACGTCTTTGTTCAAGATTTTGGCGAGCACCGGTTGAATCACACGGCCGGTTCCATCTGATGGCCCGCCAGCGGGGTAGGGCACGATCAGGTGTATTGGCTTGGAAGGCTCAACTGCTTGAGCGGCCACTCCGAAGAAGTTTGCCAGGGCCAGAGAAAGCCCCATGGCGATAGCGCGCGTGCTGCGTAGTCCTGTTTTCACAAAGTCTCCTCCAATAGGTTTAGATATCAGTATTAAATAACTAAATTAGGTAAGTAAATTACCTATTATTCGAGGGAATGTACAGCGTGTTTACCCCTATAGTGCTCCATGGATGAGTTTGAAACGCAAGCGGGCCAAGCAGATGCTGCCCAAATTCCTGGCGTTGATCCGCCAGTTTGAGCTAAGTCCGGCCAAGGCCTTGACCGCTACGTTACTATCGTGGCTTGAGCCCATTGTGCGCATGTGGCGCTTTACCAATTCCAATGGGATCACCGAAGGATTCCACACAAAGATGGAAATGCTCTCGCGCCGAGCGTACCCGGTGGTAGCCAACGCAATCATGTCACCGAGCGCAGTCGGTAAACCATATTCGCTATTCTTGCCCCGACTCGCTGAACCGGGCTATCGCATCGACAAGACTGAAGCAGACTCCCTTGCTGATGTCGTCAAACAGTTTGAGAATGCCATCGCTGCATGAAGCCCGATCTATCTTTGGCTGAGATCAAGACGCGTCACTCATTCCCGTGGGTCGACAAAACATCCACGGGATTATCACTATCTACGACGCCCTTGGTAAAGAAGAAGTGGGGCTGCTCACGCTAGTGCGATTTGCTAAGTTGATCACGGTAACTCTAAGCAGGCGCAAACAAGGCTGACCCAAACGAACCGCCCGAGGGCGGTTTTTCTTTACTCAGCGTTTCTTGCACAACCGTTGCGCAGCGGTCAGTTTCCTTCTCCACTAAATCTCCAGTGAGTTGCTGAAAAATGATGAATTTTAGTGAAATTCAGTTAAACTGAATGAAGGAATCAACAACGAGAAAGGGCTAAACACCTAATGAAATCAAGTGTTTAGCCCCATGTTTTCTGGTGGAGAAGAGGAGGATCGAACTCCCGACCTCTGCATTGCGAACGCAGCGCTCTCCCAGCTGAGCTACTCCCCCAATGAGGGAAAAATTTTAGCAGATTTCGAAGCGGCACGCAGCACCGAACGTTACCGTGAAGTATTTGCCATGCGCCTGATCGAGGCCGGGCATCCGGCCGTGCGCGTCCATCCGGAAACAGGCGGCGCACCCGATCAACGACTACGGGCGGCAAAAGCGCGTGATGCGCCGAGTGACGGTACGGGGCGACGCGTATGTCAGGGTGGATGGGTGGCGCAGCCTGGCCCGCTCGCACTGAGCGGAAGGTGCTCGGGTGGTCGGCGATATAATGGCAAGTTGATTGAATTTTTACTCAAGGCCATAGACCACCCATGAGCACCATATTAGAAAACGTTCCCGTCGGCCAGAAGGTCGGCATCGCTTTTTCCGGCGGCCTGGATACCAGCGCCGCGCTGCTGTGGATGCGCAACAAGGGCGCGATTCCCTATGCCTATACCGCCAATCTTGGCCAGCCTGACGAGACCGACTACGACAGCATCCCCCGCCGCGCCAAGGAATACGGCGCCACCGATGCCCGCCTGATCGACTGCCGCGCGCAACTGGCAGCCGAGGGTGTTGCCGCCCTGCAGTGCGGCGCCTTCCATGTCACCACCGCGGGCGTCACGTATTTCAATACCACGCCGCTTGGCCGTGCCGTGACCGGCACCATGCTGGTGGCTGCCATGAAGGAAGACGACGTCAATATCTGGGGCGACGGCAGCACCTTTAAAGGCAACGATATCGAACGTTTTTACCGTTATGGCCTGCTGACCAATCCCGAGCTCAAGATCTACAAGCCCTGGCTGGACCAGACTTTCATCGATGAGCTGGGCGGCCGCGCGGAAATGTCGGAATACATGCGTGAGAATGGCTTCGACTACAAAATGTCGGCGGAAAAGGCATACTCTACCGATTCCAACATGCTGGGCGCCACGCATGAGGCCAAGGATCTTGAGCACCTGAATTCCGGCATCAAGATTGTCCAGCCCATCATGGGCGTTGCGTTCTGGCGCGACGATGTCGAGGTCAAGGCCGAAGAGGTGCGTGTACGCTTCGAGGAAGGCCGTCCGGTGGCGCTGAACGGTGTAGAGTACACCGACCTGGTCGAACTGATGCTCGAGGCCAACCGTATCGGCGGACGCCATGGCCTGGGCATGAGCGACCAGATCGAGAACCGTATCATTGAAGCCAAGAGCCGCGGCATCTACGAAGCACCGGGGATGGCGCTGCTGCACATCGCCTACGAGCGCCTGGTCACCGGCATTCATAACGAAGACACCATCGAACAGTACCGCATCAACGGCATTCGCCTGGGCCGTCTGCTGTACCAGGGCCGCTGGTTTGATCCCCAGGCCATCATGCTGCGCGAAACAGCCCAGCGCTGGGTGGCGGGCGCCATCACGGGCGAGGTCACGATGGAACTGCGCCGGGGCAACGATTATTCGCTGCTGAATACGGAATCGGCCAACCTGACATACAAGCCAGAACGCCTGACGATGGAAAAGGGCGAATCAATGTTCTCGCCGCGTGATCGTATCGGCCAGTTGACCATGCGCAACCTGGATATCGTTGACACGCGTGAAAAGCTGTTCACATACAGCAAGGCGGGTCTGCTCGCGCCTGCCGCCGGATCTGCGCTGCCGCAGCTCAAGGACAAGTCAGCGCAATAGCCGTCGCCCTGGCCTGGCGCCTTGGGCGGACAGGCGGGCGTGCTGGCGGATGCAATGAACCGGCCGTGCCTGCCAGCACGGCCGGTTTGTTTCGCTTCATGCTTTGGTGCATTATGCCGGGATGGCGACATCAAAAGAGGCTCCGCATCCATGAGACAACGTGAATTCGGCCCTACGGGGCGCCAGCTTCCCGTCATCGGCCAGGGTACCTGGGATATCGAGCTGTCTAACAGGCAGGAGGCGGTGGCCGCGCTGCGTGCCGGCATCGACAGCGGCATGCGGCATATCGACACTGCCGAAATGTATGGCTCCGGCGCCTCGGAGCGTATCGTGGGCGAGGCGATCCACGGCCAGCGCGACAGCATATACCTGGTATCCAAGGTCCTGCCGTCGAACGCCTCGCGTCACGGCGTGCTGCAGGCCTGCGAACGCTCGCTCAAGGCCCTGGGTACGGACAGGCTGGACTGCTACTTGCTGCACTGGCGAGGATCCGTGCCCCTGGAGGAAACCTTCGGCGCCTTCGAGGATCTGTTGCAGGCTGGCAAGATACTGTCATACGGCGTCAGCAATTTCGATACGGACGATCTGGACGAAGCGCTGGCGCTGCTTGGGCCGGGCAAGTTGGCGTGCAACCAGGTTCTGTATCACTTGCAGGAGCGGGCCATCGAGCATGCGGTGGTTCCCTGGTGCCAACGCAATGATGTGGCGGTGGTTGCCTACAGCCCCTTCGGGCATGGTGATTTCCCCGAATCTGATTCCGAGCCTGGCCGGGTGCTGGATCGCATTGCACAGGCCCATGGCGTAACCGCGCGGCAGGTCGCGCTGGCGTTTCTGACACGCTTGCCAGGGCTGTTCACGATTCCCAAGGCCTCGAGGGCGGAGCATGCCCGCAGCAACGCGCTGGGTGGGGCGCTGCTGCTGTCCGATGATGATATCGCGAGCCTGGACGCTGCTTTCCCGCGCGGCCCGAAGCCAGACTATCTGCCGATGATCTGATGGGCGTGGCCTGGAGCGGGGAGGGGCGCCCGTCCCCGCTCCAGCCTTATTCGGATACCTGCCCGAGCAGCAGGAATTCCATCAGTGCTTTTTGCACGTGCAGGCGGTTTTCCGCCTCGTCCCAGACCACGCTCTGCGGGCCGTCGATGACATCGCCCGTCACCTCTTCGCCGCGATGGGCAGGCAGGCAGTGCATGAAAACGGCGGAAGGGTCGGCCACGGCCATCATGTCCGCATCGACACACCAATCGGCAAATGCCTTGCGGCGCTCCTCGTTTTCCGCTTCATAGCCCATGCTGGTCCAGACGTCGGTCGTGACCAGGTGGGCGCCTTCGCATGCCTGCATGGGATCGGCGAATTCCTGCAGCACATCGGGCGAAGGCTGGCCAATGCGCGCGGCCTCCAGACGATAGCCGCTCGGGGCCGAGACGTGCAGACGGAAACCAAGCAGCTCGGCGGCCTGCAGCCATGTGTAAGCCATATTGTTGGCGTCACCGATCCATGCGACCGTCTTGCCTTCGATGGAGCCGCGGTGCTCAATGAAGGTAAAAATATCGGCCAGAATCTGGCAGGGGTGGTACTCGTTCGTAAGGCCGTTGATGACAGGCACCCGGGAATGCGAGGCAAAGCGTTCGATGCGTGTCTGCTCGAAGGTGCGGATCATGACGAGATCCACCATGCGGGAGATGACCCTTGCGGTATCCTCGATGGGTTCCGAGCGCCCGAGCTGCGAGTCGCCGGTCGTCAGATGGATGACCGAGCCGCCCAGCTGGTACATGCCGGCTTCGAACGAGACGCGGGTGCGCGTGCTTGCCTTTTCGAAGACCATCGCGAGATTGCGGTCATGCAGCGTGTGATGCGGCTCGTAACGCTTGAACTTGCTCTTGATGAGCCCGGCGCGCTCCAGTACGTACTGGATTTCGGTTTTCGACAAGTCGCGAAACTGCAGGAAATGCCGTAAGGGGCCGGTTTGCGTCGTGGCGGACATAATTAGCCTTGGATAAAAGAACTATCTTACCCTGTAGGCTGCGGCACGGCAAAACCTTGTGACCACGCGCCAAAGCGCAAGCCTCGCCGTTCACGGCGAGGTCAAGCGAGGCGATATCAATGCGGCGCCAAAGGCGCCCCTGCATTGTGGCGGAGAAGCTCCGGCCCCGAGGCCGGAGTTCTTCACAAGCATTTGCCGAGGGTATCGGCTACAATCCGGGCCGCGGGAAAAGGAATTGTCCCGCCTTGAAAAAGGCGGTTATTGTCCCTGGATGTTTATGACACAGCGTGTTCAGCAATTAGTAATTCATGGCCTTACCCTGGAAGGCCAGCGGTTTCGTCCAAGCGATTGGGCCGAGCGGCTTGCCGGCGTCATGTCGCAGTTTCGCCCCACCGGCTCTGCTGGCGATCACCTTACCTACTCTCCCTACGTCGTGCCCGTCGTGATCGATGGCGTGCGCTGCGTGGTGGTTGACTTTCGCCTGCGCGACCTGGAGCCACTTGCATGGAAGTTTGTCTGCGGATTCGCGTCCGACAACAAGCTGCAGACGTCAGAGCAAGAAATAGAAACACCATCCCGCGCCTAGCGGGCTTTTTTTTGGGCTCATTGCGAAATAGTCAGGGGTGCGGCCTACCAGATGCCCAGTCCCCTGGCCATCACCACGAGGATCAGCAGCGGCGATACATACCTGAGCAGGAAAAACAGCAGCGCGGAAAGGCGCCCGTTGGTCAGCGCTCCACCGTTGGAAAGCGCATGGCCAAAGGCGCGTGGGCCCCAGACCCAGCCGACAAAGACAGCAATCAGTATGCCGCCCGCTGGCAGCACCACGTTGGACGACACGAAATCGAAAAGATCGAATAGCGTCAGCCCCCATATCTTCATGTTTGCCAGCAGGCTGTGGCTCAAGGCAGCCGAAGCTGCGGGCAGGGCCAGCAGGCCCAGTGTAAGCAGGGCGGCGCGAGAGCGTGAGATGCGCAGCCGTTCATGGAGAATGGCGATGGGCACCTCCACCAGAGAGAGCAGGGCGCCTGTGGCCGCCACGGCGGTCAGCACGAAAAAGGCCACCATCAGCGCCTGCCCGAACGGTATCTGGGAAAACACGGCTGGCAATGTAATGAAGACCAGGGATGGGCCTGCCTGGGGCGCGAAGCCGAAAGTGAAGACTGCGGGGAATATTGCGATTCCGGCCAGCATGGATACGCAGAGGTCCGCGCACATGACCCGGGCAGCTGTCGCGGGAATATTCTGGCTTGCGCCGAAATAGCTCCCGTAAGTCATCATGGTGCCCATGCCGATGGACAGCTTGAAGAAAGCCAGCCCCATGGCTGTAAGGATGGTGCCGGTTGAAATCCTGGACCATTCCGGCCAGAACAGAAATGCCAGGCCTTGGCCGGCCTTGTCCAGTGTCAGGCTGACGGCGCACAATACCAGCAGCAACAGAAAGAGCAACGGCATCAGCCGCTTGGTGACGGCTTCGATGCCTTTGGTCACCCCAAGCGCCAGAATGCCGCCTATGAGCGCCAGCACGATCCATTGCCAGACCAGAGACAGCAGCGGGTCGCGGGTCAGCGTCTCGAACGCGGCCTGCGTGACCTCGGGATCCCCGCTCAGGGCGCTGCCTTCGGCTGCCTTGACAATATAGGCGAAGACCCAGGCAGCCACTTCGGAATAAAAGGCAACGATCAGCAGGCTGCCCAGCATGCCCATGACGCCGATCAGCCACCATGGGCCGCGATGCGGGGCAAGCGACTGCATGGCTGTAATAGGATTGGCGCGGGCCTGGCGCCCCATGGACATCTCCGCGATCATCACGGGCAGGCCAATGACCAGCGTCGCCAGCAGGTAAATCAGCAGGAACCCGGCGCCGCCATTGGCGCCGGTAAGGTACGGCACCTTCCAGATATTTCCCAGCCCCACGGCGGAGCCCAGCGTTGCGGCCAACACGCCGAAACCGGAAGAAAATCCATCGCGCTGGCCGCCCGGCGGCACGTTTTGTTTGCTGTTCATGGGGTGAGATTGTATGCTCGCCCCGAGGCGTGGCATAGCCGGAAAAAGCTGGGTCGGTAAGCTTTCCGGTTGGGTTGATGGGGCTGTTTTTCCCTATGCCACACCGGCATGCGGCTTGCCTTCTCAGTGCCAGCCAGCCCTGTTGCCCGAATCCGCCGGCCCTGGCTGCGTGGTATTCCATGATGTAAAAAAAAGCAGGTATAATGCAAGTTCTGGGGCCGATCCGGCTTCGACGTGGGTCGCGAAACAGAGCAGGGCATGTCGAGCACCAGTAAGCTCGTAAATCCACTGGAACACTACAAACGCCAACGACGAGCGTTTCGCTCTGGCCGCTTAAGCGGTGAGCCGCTGCACTGATTTGTCTTTGGGTCAGGTAGGGTAAAACCTACAGCAGCGTCATCTACAAAGAATCGGGCCTGGCTGGGTCACTCAGTCTGGTCTTAAATCAATGTGAATCGCCAAGGAAGGGCCTGTTGGTTGGCATGATCCGAGGTTAAAACTTAAAGTTAACCGACTAAACATGTAGAACTGCCTGCAGAGGGCTTGCGGACGGGGGTTCAATTCCCCCCGGCTCCACCAAGACACCTAGGTAAAAACCTTTAAAAACCCGCATGAACATTGGTTCTGCGGGTTTTTTCTTGCTGCGCCCAGCAGGGCGCGCCCACTAGAGGGTGCAAGTCCCTTACTCGCCCGACAAGGGGAAGAGTTAGCCCATGGCAAAGGTTTCGCGGGTGACTGCGGGTCTGAAGGAAGCCGGATGGCAAAGCGCTGGCCTGACGCACAGGAAGCGGGTGCGGGATCGACGGGTACTGAAGCTGATTCGCCGTTTCCTTGAAGCAGGGATGATGGCTGATGGCCTGACACAGCAGCGAACCGAGGTAACGCCCCAGGGCGGCCCCCTGTCGCCGTTGTTGTCGAATATCCTGTTGACCGACCTGGATCACCACTTGGAAGCCCGAGGGCTGGCGTTCTGCCGGTACGCCGATGACTGCAATATTTATGTGGGCAGTCGTCGGGCGGGCGAGCGCGTCATGGCGAGCACCAGGGCCTATCTCGAGAAGGCCTTGAGGCTGGTCGTGAACGAGGCCAAGAGCAAGGTGGCGAAACCGGGCATCCGCAAGTTCCTGGGATACCGGATCGCCACAGGGCAGGAAGAGGCGCACATCAGGATTGCCCCGCAAAGCATCGACAGATTGATGCAACGAGTGCGAGAACTGATGCGACACCCTACTCGATTCTTGTCGCGCCGGTTCCCGCGTGTTGTTGGGGGTTCCTGCGGAAGCCTGCGGACTTCGCCAGCCGCCGGAATTGGCCGTTCCCAGTCACATTCCACTCTCTCTCAGCCATTCCTCGCTCCGGCCTCGCCCCCTGAAACTGGCCCGAAGTCCGCAAAGGCAATAATTCAGCGCCATACAGATCAAAGCGTTACGCGCGGACGAATCAATCGGTTGGATTGCAGCATTGGGTGGCAGAGGAAACAGTGGCAGAGGAAACACCTTGTCAGGACAATATTCGGACGACGACAATAGGAGCATCCAAGATCAACTCGGAGGGGCACCATGAGCACCCTGAATCTTTCCAAGACCGAACGCATTGACGTTCGTGCCAGCACGCCGGTCAAGCAACTGCTGCAGGAAGCCGCGCGCGCCTGCCACAAGAACGTGAGCGAGTTCCTGCTCGACGCGGGCGTGACGGCGGCCGCGCAGACACTGGCGGATCGTCGCCAGTTCGTACTCGACGAGACGCAGTGGCAGGCATTCCAGGAAGCGCTGGATCGGCCGGTGCAGAGCAAGCCTCGCCTGAAGAAGTTGCTGCGTGAATCCGGGGTACTCGGTTGAGTGACGTCTATGCGCCTGTTCGCAAGCTGCTTGCTACGGATCAGGTCGATGCGTTCGGCTGCGGCCAGGCCGCACTGAACCAGTTCCTGCAGCGCTACGCGCTGGTCAACCAAAAGGCCAATAGCGCGCAGACCTACGTTTGCTGCCAGGGTGACATGGTGGTCGGCTTCTACAGCCTCGCGGTCGGCAGTGTCGATCCGGAGGCCGCGACGTCGCGAGTGATGAAGGGGCTGGCGCGTCACTTGGTGACGGTCATGATCCTGGCTCGGCTCGCCGTGGACAAGGCGCATCAGCGTAAAGGTCTGGGCCAGGCCTTGCTCAAGGACGCCCTGCTGCGCACCGCACAGGCTGCCGACATCGCCGGGATTCGCTGCCTGTTGGCCCATGCCAAGGACGACGCAGCGCGTCAGTGGTACGAATCCTGGGAATTCGAGCCCAGCCCGACCGATCCGTACCATCTGTTCCTGATGCTCAAGGATCTCAAGGGCATGCTGAGCTGAGGCGGAGTTACCGTCTCAGAACCCGACTCTCTCCCGCTGCTCATCCCACAGCGCTGGCGGGTCCACCGCCAGATCAAACAACGTGATGTGGTTCGGCAGTGCGTCGTCCAGGATGCCATCAACAACGACATCCGAATCGTAAGGAATGAAGAGCACTGCCTCGTGTACGACCGCCCGATTCAGGCCAACGGGTTCACCAAGGAGGAGATGCTCTCGTGGTGAAAAGAACGGCAAGGCATCCAGGACGAATCAGATGCACGACGATCGCTTTCTCAACGTCTGATGGCACTGACCTGCGTCGCGACCGCCTTGGTCGATGTTGCCAGGCACGACTCCTCGTAGGCCTCTATGTCCACCTGCCGTTAGAGCACCCGGCCACAGAGCTTCAGGAACTTGGACCCGAGTCCCTCGCTGCGCCAGCGTTCCAGGGTAGCCTCGCTGATGCTCCAGCGGGCGGCCAGTTGTTTTTGATTCAAGTGAGCGGCTTCCATCTTGGTCTCCTTCCGAATGAGTTGGCAGGAGTCCATGAAGGCGCTGTTCCGCTCAGGAGCCAAGGCGCAGCGCGGTCCTGGCGGTGAAATGGGTGTAAATGGGCATCCTTTTGGTTGCCTGCCCGGCAAGACCGGACTGTTTCGGATATTTCGAATTTTCGATTATTTCGTTTATACTTCCTCCCATGATGCTGTTTGAAGCTTCCAGGAGGCTGCCATGACCACACTCTCTCCCGCCCATCCGTTGCCGACGGCCGAAGAAGTTGCCATCGCCCGCGAGAGCGGCCGGGCGCTGTCCGCCTTCCTGCAGACCCGTGCGGAAACCCAGCAGATCGAGATCTTCGACGACAAGGGCGCGTCCCACCCGGTTCGCGTTCCGGTGTCGGCGCTGCGGCTGCTCGTGGATGTCCTGACCGAAATCGGTGAGGGCAACGCGGTCAGCATTATCCCGATCCACGCCGAACTGACGACCCAGGACGCAGCAGATGTGCTCAACGTCTCGCGGCCCTTCCTCGTGCAGTTGCTGGAGCGCGGCGAGATCTCGTTCCACAAGATCGGCACGCACCGTCGTGTCCGCTATCAGGACGTGATCGCGTACAAGGAGCGGATCGACGCTGAGCGCAGCAAGGCCCTCGATGCACTGGCCGAGCAAGCCCAGGCGCTCAAGATGGGGTACGAATGAATGAGTTCGAACTTCACCGTCATCTACGACGCGTGTGTGCTCTACCCGGCACCGTTGCGCGACCTGCTGATGCGCCTGGCACTGACCGATCTGTACCGAGCTCGTTGGACGGACATGATCCACGACGAGTGGACGCGTAACGTTCTGAAGCAACGGCCAGACCTGAAGGCCGAAGACCTGGAGCGGACGCGGTCGCTGATGAACGCCCACGTCCGCGGCAGCCTGGTCACTGGCTTCGAGCATCTGATCCCGTCCGTCGAGTTGCCGGACGCCGATGACCGGCATGTAGTTGCCGCCGCCATTCACGGTGGCGCCAGCCTGATCGTGACCTTCAACCTGAAGGACTTCCCGCCGGACCGGCTCAAGCCCTACAACCTGACCGCCCAACACCCGGACGACTTCATTTTCGATCTACTGGATCTGCACGCCGCCCGAGTTTGCGAGGCGGCTGCCAACCATCGCCGATCGCTGAAGAACCCGCCCAAGCCGGCCGACGAGTACCTGGACACGCTGCTCAAGCAGGGGCTGACACAGACCGTCGGCAAGCTGCGAGAGTGGAAGGCAGCGATCTGACGGACGCGGGTTCGATTCCCAAACCAAATTGAACTGGCGCCGGAAAGCAGACGAGGTTGAGCGGCTTTTCCGTACACCAATCAGAGCGAAAAAACTGCTTGATCGCCCACGGCCGATGGTCGTACCGGCTGGCTTTTCGATCCGGTTCGCACCGGTTCGCAGCAGCCCGCAGCGCTTCGATTCCGTACTTTCAATAGTCGTTTGATGCGGGGTACCGTCCCACCACCAAGACACCTAGGTAAAAACCTTTCAAAACCCGCATGAACATTGGTTCTGCGGGTTTTTTCCTGCTGCGCCCGGCAGGGCGCACCGGCTGGGCCATGGGCGCAGACCCTTGAGTGTATCGGGACTCAGTCGCCGGCCTTGGTCAGACCCAGATCCTCGTGTTTGCAGGGTTTGTCCGACAACAGTGAAATTCCGAAGAAGCTCAGTGCGCTCATCGTCAGCCCGGCATACAGGGGATCCAGGTCGAAGAAGGGCAGGAGTTTGAGATCAACCAGGATCAGGGCCAGACTGCCGAGTACCAGTGAAGCCATGCAGCCCGCAGCGCTGGCTTTTTCCCAGATATGGCCGAACACATACGGGAAGAAGCCGCCAGCGGCTCGCAGGCCAAACGAGAAAATCAGCAGCGTGATGATGTCAGTCACGTTCAGGATGGCGACCCCGAAACTGACCACCCCGACGATAAGCATCACGATCTTGGTCATTCTGAGCAGTTGTGCGTCGGTGGCGTCTTTGTTGATGTATACCTTGTAGATATCGTTGGAGAACAGTGAGCCCGCGGCCAGCAGGTCGCTGGATGCGCTAGACATCGTGGCTGAAATCAGAGCGGCAAACAGAATGCCGGTGACCGCACTGGGTAGTACATTCATGGCCATGACCGGCAGTGAGTAGTTGGCTCCCTGCGAGGCCAGCAATTCAGCGTCGATGGTGCCATTGTTGACCATACCGGTCAGCAGCAAACCAATTAGGGCTGGAACGAAGGCGAAGATGCCGTAGGCTGCAGCGGTCAGCATCGATGCCTGGCGCGCAGCCTTCTCATCACGAGCGGAGTAGTAGCGTTGCACGACTTCCTGACCGATGCTGAACGAGGCAATGTACATCAAGGTGATCGAAATGATTGTAGGCCAACCGATACCTTCTACCATGCTCCACTTGGCCGCCGGAATATTGGTGATTACATGATCCCAGCCACCACCGCTGCTGATGGCAAAGGGGATGATCAATACCATGCCGCCAATGATCAGTACACCTTGCACAATATCGGTGTACGACAAGGCGAACATGCCGCCTTTGACGCTATACACCACTGTGACCAGCGTCACAATGGCCACTGACAAAGGGTAGCTCCAACCGGTCATCACGCTCAGGATGGTGGCTGAAGCAATGATTTGAACGGCGGTGAAGCCGGCCATTGGCAGGATGAGGATCAGTGTGATTACCAGGCTGTTTTTGCTGCTGTAGCGACGCCGGAAAAATTCCGGCACGGTTTTGACGGCAGTGCGTCGGAAGATCGGGGCCATATAAGCCAGGACCACGAAGGCAATGGCCATGGCCATGACGTACCAGAGTGAAGAAAGGCCCCAGGAACCATAGGCTTTCTGTACTACGCCCAGGGTGGCGCCTCCACCGACCTCTGTGGCTGCCAAGCCGCCAGCTAGAAGAACCGGCCCCAGTTTTCGGCCTGCGACCAGGAAATCGTCGTTATTGCCGATTTTCCTGGAGGCCCACAGGCCTATGAGCACAATGCCCAGTAAGTAAATGACCACGATGGTCGTGACGACTGCTTGATTGCTCATGGCTTGTCTCCTCGAGGGGGTTTGATCGCAATGTGGGTCAATGCATGTAAGGCATGCTTGGAATCGGAATGGTGGAATCGGAATGGGTTCAGACAGAGGCGGCCAGCGTGCGGCACAGATTCCTGTAGATATTGCGAGCCTGGATCAGCTGCTTGATTTCTACGGACTCATCTGCGGTATGGGCGTCCTTTTCATCGCCAGGACCCAGACCGATCGTGGGAATCTGGCGGCGTCCGGCTGATTCCGAGCCATTCGTGCAAAAGGGCCATGTGCTCAGGTCTGCTGGCAGCTGGCAGGCCTCAACGGCCCGCACCATGGCGTCTGCCAATGCATGGTCCTTAGGTAGCATCCAGGCCGGCAAATGGCGTCGCGGATCGGCATCTTTGCCGGTATAAGCCTGGACAGGGCCGCCACTGATGCTCAGGCTGAAATCATGGATGCTCTTTTGCCTCAGACAGGCATCGATCTGAGCCAAGATGGTGTCTTCTGATTCGCCATCCAGGGTGCGTCGGTCAAAGCGCAAGGTAACTGAAGAGGGCGTCAGAGAGATTGAAGGCCAGGGGTCCGAGATGATGTCGGTCGGTACGATGATGGCTTGGCCTAGCTGCTCGTGCCCGGGCAATTCCAGGGTTTCCAGCGCCAGCAGGGCGCGCGCGGCGCTCAGGATCGGGTTGGTGGCATCGGTCTGCAAGGCTGCATGTGAGGGCTGGCCATGCAGGGTGAGCAGAATCTCAGTGCGTCCCTTCTGGCCAATCTTGATCCTCAGTCCTGATGGCTCGCAGATGACGACAGCCTCGGGCTGGCAGCGATCCAGCACGGCGGCCAGGGCATGGCCTTCGATGACTTCTTCCATGACGCTGGCTGATACCGCGATGCGCTGGTGCAATTGACCCTCGCGGGCCACTTGCGAGACGGCGCTCAGTGCGGCGGCCAGCCCCCCTTTCATATCGGTGGTGCCACGGCCATACAGGCGGCCATTACGGATTTCAGCGCCGAAAGGGTCAACTGTCCAGAGACCTGCGACGGGTACGATGTCCATATGTGAATCAAAGAGCAGCGCGATCGGGGCATCAGCGGGTCCAACCAGACCCAGCACGGATCCATTCTCATCCAGGCTGACATCATTGAACCCCAGGCTGTGCATGGTGTTCTGTACGTATCGAGCCATGTCCTGCTCTTGCCCGGAGAGGCTGGGGATGCGTACCATCTCTTGTGTCAGACGGACCACTTCATCCAGCGGTTCAGGGCTTGCCTGGGGCGATTCCATGGCACCGGTGTTGTGTGTAAGCGTGCTCATGTTCAGGCCTCTTGTGCTGGTTCGGTATGCGTTTCCCAGGGCAGCTGCACTCCGCGTTGAGCGGTGATCGGCCCATAGGCATGGGGTTGGCGATGCCGCTCAAAATTGAACGTGGTGCTCTTGTAGGAATTGCACAGATCCAGGTCGCAGCGGGCGATGGCCAGCTCGTCGCCTTTGGTCGAGCAGGCGGCCACGATCTCGCCAGAGGGGGCGATAATGGCGCTGCCCCCGATCATCTCAATACCCTCTTCGTTGCCCGCCTTGGCCACGCCAACAACCCAGGTGCCGTTCTGATAGGCGCCAGCCTGCATGACAAGATGGTTGTGGAACATGGATAGGTCGTCGTGTTCGGGGGCGGGGGGGTTGTGGACTGGGGTGTTGTAGCCCAAGAGAATCATTTCGACCCCCTTGAGTCCCATGACACGATAGGTTTCCGACCAGCGACGGTCGTTGCACAGCGCCATGCCGAATACGCCGCCAAAGGCCTGCCAGACATCGAAGCAGGGGCCTGGCTCAAAGTAATATTTTTCCAAGTGCTGGAAAGCACGCCAGGATTCATTACCCCCATGCCCGGGCAGGTGTACCTTACGGTACTTGCCGACTATCTCGCCTTGCTGGTCAACCAGAATCGAGGTGTTGTAGCGATGAGCGGCGCCGCCTTCCTGCACCAGCTCGGCATAGCCCAGGTAAAAGCCAATGCCCAGTTTGCGTGCGGCATCAAACAGGGCCTGGGTGTCGGCGCTGGGCATGCTGGTTTCGTAGTAGTGGTTGAAGTCGTTGCGATCTTCCCGGTACCAGCGCGGGAAGAACGTGCTCAGGGCCAGTTCTGGAAAGACAACCAGCTCCACCCCCATCCGGGCCGCTTGGTGCAGGTGGCTGAGCAGTCGGTCGACAACCTGCTTCTTGGTTTCATCCTTGGCAATGGGGCCCAACTGGGCAGCAGCAACATTGACGAAGCGAGACATAGGAACCTCCTTGTTGTGTTCGGGGGATGGCCTTGTTTCGGACAAAACGATCCCCAGCCGCATGCCCGCGGGCATGTGGCGTGGTTTTCAATCGTGAACGGCGAAACGCCAGTCTTTATGAAAGTCTGGCGCCGGGCCGGCCGCTAGGCCCTGGCCAGTTGCAGAACTGTGTCGAGCAGGATATTGGCTCCGGCTGTCAGATCATGGGGGTGAGTGAGTTCGCCTGGGTTGTGGCTCAGGCCCTTGACGCTGGGTACAAAGATCATCGAGGTGGGGCACATGGCTGCAATGATGCCGGCGTCGTGACCCGCGCCGCTGGGCATGCGGATCACGCTGCAACCGCGTGCCTTGGCATTGCGCTCGACGCGGTCGATCATGGCGGGGTTGAAGGCGACGGGGTCAAAGCGCGCCAGTGATTTCCAGCGCAAGGTGACGCCTTCACGCTCGGCCGACGATTGCGCATAAGCCAGTACTTCCTGCTCGGCAGCATCCAGAACGGCCTTTTCGGTGTTGCGGATATCAACCGTGAAAGTCAGTTTGCTGGGGATCACATTGATCAGGTTGGGGTATAGCTGGCAATGGCCGATTGTGCCCACCTGATTGCCACCAAGCCGTTGAGTCATGCCTCGGACGTGGTGTGCAATGTCGGCCATCACCGCCATGGTGTCCTTACGCATGCTCATCGGCGTGGTGCCCGCATGATTGGAAACCCCTTCGAGCTGAAATTCGATCCAGCAGATACCCTGAACTCCTGTCACTGCACCGATATCGATACCCTTGTGCTCCAGCACCGGGCCTTGCTCGATATGAAGTTCGACAAAAGCATGTGGGCGTGTGGCACCGCAGGCGGTGTCGCCGGCATAGCCGATACGTTGGAGTTCATCGCCCAGCACGGCGCCGTCGATGGCGACGGCTGCCAGTGCTTCCTCTAGAGGTAGATCCCCTTGAAACACCAGGCTGCCGAGCATGTCGGGTGCAAAACGGGCGCCTTCTTCATTGGTGAATACGGCTACCTGGATGGGGCGCTCGGTCTGGATGCCGGCATCGTTCAGGGTTTTGACAACCTCCAGGCCCGCGAGTACACCAAGATTGCCGTCATAAAGACCCCCAGATCGAACGGTGTCGATATGTGAGCCCGTCATCACAGGCGCCAGATTCTGGCGGCCTGCCCGTGTGGCAATGATGTTGCCGATACGGTCTACGGCCACTGTCATGCCCAGTGATTTCATCCATTGCACGACCAGATCACGCCCGGCCCTGTCTGCATCGCTCAAGGCCAGACGGCAGACACCACCATTATCCAGTGCGCCAACCTGACCGAGGTCTTTCAGGCGCTTGAGCAGGCGTTCGCCCCGGATGCTCGGGGCCTGTGTCAGCCCGTGGTCTGCAGGCGTTTGTGTGGTGGCTTGTACATTCATGATTGGGCTTCTTGCAAGACTTCCGCCGCTGAGCGGCCAACAATGCTGCGGTATAGTTCGGGGTCGGTATCGCCTTCGCTGGCAAAAAAGAGGATGCAGCTGTTCTCGTCCAGATTCAATTGCTCGCGCCAGGATGCCTGGCTGCAGGCCAGCAGGCAGCCGGCCACACCGGCCACTGCCGATTCGCCTGCCACAATCGGTGTATCGCCCTCGCAGCCTTCGGCCAACAGTCGCATGACACTGAGCGCATCTTCGTCGCGGATGGTCATAAAGGCCTGAGCCCCCTTTGAAAGAATGTCCCAGGCCAGAAGCGAGACTTCACCGCAGGCCAGGCCAGCCATCACGGTATCGAGCTTGCCTTGCACGGCCACGGGTGTGCCCGCGCAGGCGCTTTGGTACAGGCAGTCGGCACGGTCTGGTTCAACCACAATGAACTTTGGACGGTCAGCACCCATCTTTTCCCAGAAGTGTGCGCAAACGGCAGCGGCCAGCCCGCCAACGCCGCCCTGGATAAAAAGATGCGTGGGGGCTGCCTGGGTACCGATTTGCTCTATAGCCTCTTGCACCATGACCGAATAGCCCTGCATGACGTCTCGAGGGATATCGACATAGCCGGGATATGAGGTGTCTGATACGACGTGGTAGCCAAAGGCAGCAGCATCTTCGGCAGCCTTGCGTACGGCGTCGTCATAGTTACCTGGAACCCGCACGACCTGGGCGCCGAAACCGGCAATGGCCTGCTCGCGTCCGACACTGACGGTTTCATGGATATAGATGACGCAGCGGCAGCCTGTATTGTGGGCACCCCAGGCCACAGACCGTCCATGGTTGCCATCGGTGGCGCAGCAGACGGTGATGTTTGCAATGATCGACTTGAACTCCGGCCGCTGCAGGTCTTCTGCCACTAGCCCTTGTTGGCCAGTTTGCCGCTCGACTTCGCGCAGCAGCAAGCGAGTGACAGCGTAGGCCCCACCCAGCGCCTTGAAGCTGCCTAGGCCAAAACGGGTCGATTCATCTTTGTAATACACATTTTGCACGCCCATTTTGGCGGCCAAGCCTGGCAGAACACGCAAGGAGGTGCGTGCATAACCTGGCCATTGTTCAATGCTGCGTCGGGCTGCCTCATGGGCCTGCAAAGACAGAATCTCTTTCAGAGCGCCGGCATAGGGGGTCTGGGCGTCGGCAGCCTGTGTGTTCAAGTACAGTTGCGTGCCAGTGTCGAGGTCTAATGCGTTCATCAAGGCTTCCTTGTGTTTCGTGGGGTCGGGGCTTTCAGGTCGGGGCCTGAAGTAAGTTGCTGAAAATGAGGCGGATGGATCGCTTCAGCCGGAAATGATGTCTCTCATGCTCTTGTGGATGTTTTCGATCTTCTGAAGCTTCTGAGCTACGGGCTTGCCGATCTGCCTGGCCAGATGGCTGGCCAGGTAATTTAGTAGGCTCATGGTGCCCGCGTGAGAATCAAACAGGTAGTCGCCTCGGGTGCTTGAGACGAATGTGATGTCGTTGGCCCGAGCCAGCGGCTCTTCCAGAAGGTCTGTGATCAGAACCAGGCGAGATCCTTCGTTCTGCACGTAATCGACTAGCGCCTTGAGCAGAATGGACCGGCGGCGGAAATCCATGACGATCACCAGATCGTCGCGGATAATGTCTGACAGCTGCTCGGGGATGTGGGCGACGACGCCAACAAACAGCTGCACCCCGGGGCGTAATTGCTGCAGCAGCGCCTGCAGGTAGCTGGCCAGGATCTGGCCATTGCGAAACCCTACAACCCAAATGTGCCGGGCCTTCAGCGCCGCTTCGGTAAAGGCATCCAGATGATGGGTAGTAATGGCCTGCAGGGTTTCATTGAGATTCTGTTGATCTCCTTGCAGAAACGCCTGGATATTGGCTTCACCCCGCCCAGCACGACCCTGGCTCAGACGGTTCAGTGGGGCAGCATCATTCATTTGCAGGCGTGCCTGACGGCGGAATTCATTGAAGCTGGCAAACCCCAGCCGTTTGAAGAAGCGGGCTGCAGTTGCGGCCGAAACATTGGCCTTGGCGGCCAGCTCATTGGCCGAATACAGGGCCAATTGTTCAGTATGAGCCAGGACCACGTCTGCCAGCCGCCGTTCGGCGCTGGGAAGCTGATCCAGCAGGGAGTGAATGGTGTCTGCAATCATGATCATGGATGAAGGATTAATTTCATTTGATGTTTTATGAAATTCTAATTTCATTTTTAGCCTCAGTGATCTAGGGATAACCATTATTTTCGGGGGTGAGTTCAGTAAGCGCTCGGCGAACACATCTTCCGCGGCCGCTGACTGCGCGCGATGCGGCCGTTGCCATCATCGAACGGATGGAGGGTGACAAACCACATGTGCGCGAGCCCGGCCTTGATCAGCGGTGGCTCGGCCGATGCGCTATTGGCCCAGGCCGGAATGCGGGCAGTTTCCGACTCCAGCCGGTCGGCCGGCGGCGCCTCGACACGCACGCGTTGGTGCCCCAGCGGTTGGCCAGCCGCGGGCTGCAGGGCATCCTCGACGTATCTGCGGAGCCTATGGCCTGGAGCGTAGCTGATCGGCCTCTCGCACCTGCTGCCTAAACCTGCTTGCCGAGAAGTGATAGAACGGCAATGGCGAGAACAGACGAGAAATAATGGACGCCGACAGGGAGCAGACCAGTAACCAGAAAAGCATGGGCTGGCTTCCTGTCATCTCCATCACGATCGCGCTTGCCGTCAATGGGGATTGTGTTGCTGCAGCCAGGAATGCAGCCATGCACAGCAGTACCAGGACCTTCTGGTCAGCGATATATCCTGTAAGCTGCGCGATCTCCGCGCCAATTCCCGCGCCAGTAGTCAGTGCGGGAGTAAAAATGCCGCCGGGTATTCCAGCCCAGTAGGACGCCACAGTGGCGAACAGCTTGGCGATACCGAAACCATCCGATTCCAGCGGCTTGCCGGCCAGCGCGGTGGAGGCGACATCGTAGCCCGTGCCAAAAACTGCTCCATGAGTCAGCAGGCCAATGAATGCGACGCCTGCCCCCATGATAAATGCGAGCATCATCGGGTGTCGACGTATCCAGCCTCGCCATCTGGAAGGCGTGAATGAGGCCGCGCCTTTGCTCAGCAACCAGGAGAACAGGCCGCCCGCGACCCCGCATACCGCACCGCACAGTAAAACCCAACCCAGCATGCCGGAGTCCAGAGCCTGCCCTGTGAACGCTCCAAAATAGGGATTGTTTCCGGCAAAGGCCACGACGAAGAAGCCGGCGGCAAGCACACCGATTAACACCAGGCGCTGCCAGCGCAAGGCTGTCCCGCGACCCAGCTCCTCGATTGCGAAGATGACACCGGCTAAAGGCGCGTTGAAGGCTGCTGCCAACCCCCCTGCGGCACCGGTAGCAATCAACTCATTGGTATGTATGTTCTTTAGCGGTACGCCGATCCACTTGCAGGCTTTCCCCCAAGCCAGCATCAACGCGGCGCCCACCTGTACAGAGGGGCCTTCGCGGCCAATCGATGCTCCAATGACGAGACCTAGAAAGGTAAGCGGAATCTTCCAGATAGCCTGAACGAGGGATACCAGGCTTCGATAGCCGGAATCCGGCGGCAAGGATAAGGCGGCAATGACCTGGGGGATGCCACTGCCGGCGGCATTGGGTGCTGCTCGCAGCGTTACCCATCGGATAAACGCAAAACCAAACGGCAGGATGAGCCAGATTGCCCAAGGCGCCTTTTGCAATAAGCCGGTATTGATCGCGAGCGCAAAATCCACCAGCTGGGCAAATCCCAACGAAACGAATGACACCAGGGCGGCGCCAACGAGGATCAGGCTGAACTGTACCGTTCTTCGTGAGAAGCGGTGCAGCTGGCGCATCTTGCGCGTCAATATGCGTCGCGCTTTATCAATGTTATTACGCCACCAGGAACTCACTATGCGCCTCCTGTTTCTTGTTGTTGATAGCGCATAGCCGTCCAGCCAGCCCTGGTATTGCGCCCGCTTCTTTCCGCGCTAGACATCCCAGGCACTCGCCTTGAATGCTCGGCCTGCCGCTGGCCATGGTCGGCTTGCTTCTGCAGCCGCAAGATGGCCAGCGGAACAGGGATCCAGGTGGACAAGCGTTCAATCAGGCCAGGCGTCATGTACGATCGTCCATTAATACATACGACGCGAGAATTGGGCCAGCTGGATGCGGCCCCCCCTGAAAACCGATTCTGCTTCAGTCTTTCTCGCGATAACTGTCGTGACAGGATTTACAGCTTTTGCCGACCTCGCCGAATGCAACGCGGAAGGCATCGAAATCGCCCGCGTCAGCCGCGGCATTGAGCTTTTTCATGCCTGCATGGAATTTGTCCTCGGCCTGCTTGAACCCGTCGGGATCCTTCCAGATATCGGGCTTGGCTTCGCCGCCTTCGGTGCCGGGGCCGAAGGCGCCCCAGGGCAGATCCGCCAGGGTGTTGAGCACGGCAACGTTGGCGCGAATGGCTTCCTTGTCGAAGGGAGCTTCTTTTTTCGCTACCGGACCCATGCGTCCAAAGTGGGAGCCCATGAGCGTCATGACTGCTTCACGGTAGTCCTTTGCGGCATCGGCATCCTTGAATTGTGCATGAGCTGGCGTGACGGCGATCCCGAGCAGGGCGGCCGCGGCGAACAGGGCAATACGTTGTTTCATGGAACCTCCAGTGTGGCGTTGAATGGAGGCGGGCACGCCGCTGGCGGCGCTACCCGGCCCCCGCGAGAAAGGTTTCAGATCTTTCTGGCCAGCTCGCCCGCAAGGCCGATATAGCTGCGCGGCGTCATGGCCATCAGGCGCGCCTTGGGCTCGGCAGGCAGGTCGAGCCCGGCAATGAATTCGGCAAGGCCTTCGCGGTTGATGCCCTTGCCGCGGGTCAGTGCCTTGAGCTGCTCATAAGGCTGGGGCAGGCCGTAGCGGCGCATGACGGTCTGCACCGGTTCCGCCAGCACTTCCCAGCAATTGTCTATATCGCTGTCGATCGCGGCGGCGTTCAGCTCCAGCTTGCCCAGGCCACGCAGGCAGGCGTCGTAAGCGACGGCGCAGTAGCCAAGCGCGACGCCGAGATTGCGCAGTACGGTGGAATCCGTGAGATCCCGCTGCCAGCGCGACACGGGCAGCTTCTCGGACAGATGGCGCAGCATGGCATTGGCCAGGCCGATGTTGCCTTCGGAGTTCTCGAAGTCGATGGGATTGACCTTGTGGGGCATGGTGGAAGAGCCGACCTCGCCTTCTTTCAGGCGCTGCTTGAAATAGCCCAGCGAGATGTAGCCCCAGATGTCCCGGTTCAGGTCGAGCACGATGACATTGGCCCGGGCGATGGCGTCGAAGAGCTCAGCCATCCAGTCGTGCGGCTCAATCTGGATCGAGTAGGGGTTCTGCATCAGGCCCAGCCCGGACAGGACCTGCGCGCTGAATGCGGGCCAGTCGATATCAGGGTAGGCCGAAAGATGGGCATTGTAGTTACCTGTCGCGCCGTTCATCTTGGCCAGCGGCTGTACCGCTTCGATCGCGGCGATGGCGCGCTGCAGGCGCGCGGCGACGTTGGCGAATTCCTTGCCCAGCGTGGTGGGGCTGGCCGGCTGGCCGTGTGTGCGCGACAGCATGGGCTGGTCCGCGAACTGGCGGGCCAGCGACTTCAGTTGCTCACAGAGCTCGCCCAGGCGCGGCAGCACGAAGCTGGAGCGTGCGCGAGACAGCATGAGCGCATGCGATGTGTTATTGATATCTTCGGAAGTGCAGGCGAAATGGATGAACTCGGCCGCCGAGGCCAGCTCTGCATTGTCGGCCACGCGCTCCTTGAGCCAGTACTCAACCGCCTTGACGTCGTGATTGGTTGTTTTTTCGATTTCCTTGATGCGGGCGGCGTCATCTTCCGAAAACCCGTCCACCAGCGCCTTGAGCGCGGCACGGGCTTTTTCGGAAAAAGGCTGCAGCTCGGGCAGGCCGGCGTCAGACAGGCCGATCAGCCAGGCAATTTCGACCTCCACACGGTGCGCCATGAAGCCGGCCTCGGAAAGCGTGGTTCGCAGAACCTGGCCCTTGGCGGCATAACGGCCGTCGAGCGGCGAAAGGGCGTTGAGATGGCTGAGATGAGGGGTGATTTTCATGGCTGTCTGTATGGAAAAAACAGCCTGAATTCTAACATCCGGAGGACATGCGGCCCGCCGGTGCGACCAGGGCGGGAAATCCCGTGGCAAGGCATGGCGCGCGGGCTACCGCATCCCTGTTTGAGGCGATGCGGGGCTGCCCGTTTACATAAAGGAAAAATCGTCTGCCGGAGCCAGTGTGGTCAGCCACCATACGGCTGCGCACAATGCGGCGAACAGGATCAGCGCAGCCAGGCGCACTGCCCAGGAATCTCGCGCGGGCGGCGACCCTTCGACCGCGCTTGCCGGGACATCGCCGTGTATCATGGGCCCGACAAGGTCTTTCCGCAGCACCAGCCGATACCAGGCAATGGCGATAACATGCAGCCCAACCACGGCAATGATTGCCCATTCGTTGGCATTGTGCAGCCAGGTAAGGCGGCCGGACCAGGCGTCGTTCCAGAAGGCGAGCGGGCCCGCTGTGAGCACATCGTCATTGGCAAAAAGGCCGCTGAAGGCCTGTACGCCAATGACCAGGAGCAGCGCAATGACCGAGCAGGCGCCCAGCGGATTGTGCCCCGCGGCTGGCGGAAGCTCGTTGCGCAAGTAGCGCCACAGTGTGCGCGGACCCCGTACGAACTGGGAAAAGCGCGCATAGCGGGGGCCGCATATGCCCCAGATGAGCCGGAAGGCGATCAGCGCCAACGCAGTCATGCCAAAGCGGGTATGCCATTCCATCCAGAGCCCGCCCAGTTTGACGGACGCATAAGCGCCCACAACACAGATCACCAGTGCCCAATGAAACAGGCGCGTGGGCAGGTCCCACACCCTGATGCGGCTCGATATGGCCATATGCGACCCCCCGGCTGTCGTTTTCGCAGGAAAGAAAAACCCAAGTGTAACCGCCTCCTGCGAGAGGGGGGGCGTCAGTTCAGGCTGCGCGGGGTCTGTTCCGCCTGCACTTCGATGATCAACTGCTCGAGGTGTGGGGTGGTGTGCAGGGCCAAGACCGGCGTGTCGGGGTTTTCCTCGTCGACTTCGAAGCTGAGCGTGATGCTCTGCCCTTCGAAGGCATCAGGATTGGCCTGTATCTGGACATATTGCTTGAGCAGGCGGTCGACGGCTTTCTGGGCTTCGGCAAGCCGGCTGTCGATCGGCGCCTGCGCGTGCAGCCGGAACTGTTCCTCGATGGCGCGCGCCAGATCCCAGCTGAAGAACATCAGCGCGTTCCGGCCATGGCATTCCGGATGAAGAAAGCCCCAGGGTCTGTCGCCGTAGGGCCCTGCAGTGTCGTTGCTTGATGTATTCAAGTTGTGGCTTTGGGTCGGTTATTTCGATGCGGTGGAACGGCGGACTGTGCGCCCGTCGTAGGTATACACATCGATTTTATCCGGCTTTTGAGGGCTGGGTGTGCGCATGGTCAGCACACGGCCGTTGGCTGACACGGCAATGTGCTCTGAGCACGAGCCGAATTCCGGTGAAAGCGTATAGCCGTTCTTGTCGAGGATGACCCAGCGATAGACGACGGGGCAGAGATTATTGCCGTTGTTGATGGAAATGAGCGCCACGAGCTCCTCGGCGCGCCTGAAGGCATAGGTGATGTTCAGAATGCCCCGTATGGTCGGCTGGACCTCCTGGTTGTCGATGAGCAGGCGGGATTCATACACATATTCGCTCGCGCTGACATGCAGCCTGCCGTACGGCGTGGACAGCTCCATGCGTGAAGGGCTGACGGGCCAGGTGACAGGCGAGCTTGCTTGCGCGCAGCCGACCATTGCGGCCAGGGCGGCAGCGATCAGGAGGCGCAGGTAACCGTTCATGGCAAAACCCATTGTTCCGAACCCGAATGAGTATATTTGCTGCGTTACAAATAGCTGCAACGAATGCATATATTGTAAGTTCAATTACATTTCATTTTTCTGTTCGATGCAAGTGGCCAGTGGTATGAGATGGCTCCGAGGCCTGCCCTCTTTGGCTGCGTTCTGAGGGCATGCGTAAGTTTTACGTAAGTTTCAGGTCGTATTTCTTATATGCCCGCAAGGGATTCCGTCCGATTCAAGCGGCGGATCCATGCAATGGGTGTCTGGCCAGGGAAAGCCAGCCGGCGTAGAACGGCGCTCCTGGATCTGGCCGGGCAAGCCAAAACCAGTCATGAAAAATGCAAAAAAGGAGAGAAGGATGGAAGACAATAAGACAGGCAAGATCCATGAAGCGGTACTGGATCGGCGCGCGCTGCTGAAAATGGGCGTGGCCGGGGCGGCGGGGAGCATGCTGCTGCCCGCGGCGCCGGCCTTTGCCGCGGATCAGAAGCAGCCGGTCGGAAATTTCCCCGCTGGTGTCGAAGGGGATTCGGTATTTATCGGCCTGACGCTCGATCTGACAGGTCCTTATTCGGCGCAGGGCGCCGACCAGCAGAAGGGGTACGAGCTGGCGATCGAGCAGCTCAATGCCGGCGCAGATCAAGTCAAGAAAATATCTCCGCTGACCAAGAAAGGGGTCTTGGGCAAGACCGTCAAGTTCGGCGTGGCGGATGCCGAAACCAAGCCCAATACAGCCGTTCAGGCAGCCACGCGCTTCATCCACGACAACAAGGCCATGGTCGTGTCCGGCAGCACCAGCAGCGCGGTCGCCATCGCCCTGCAGAAGGTCTGCAACCGCGAGCATACTATTTATCTGCCCGCCATCAGCGGGTCTAACGAGACCACAGGCGTGGATTGCCAGCGCTACGGATTTCGCCTGTGCTATTACGCCTATACCGCATGCAAGGCCATTGCGCCGGTGCTGGCCAAGAATATGGGCAAGGATCGGAAGGCCATTTACCTGGTTCCGGATTACACCTATGGCCATACCACCTATGACTCGATGAAGGAGTTCACCGAGAAAGAGGGCTGGACAACCGTAGGTGAGCAGGTACACCCGCTGGGCGCCAAGGATTACAGCTCTTTCCTTATCAATATCGCCAACAGCGGCGCCGATACCCTGGTGGTGATCGCCTACGGCGCCGATGCCGCAAACTCCATCAAGCAGGCCAAGCAGTTCGGGCTGCTGGACAAGATGCAGATCGTGGTGCCCTACATGTCGGCATTCCTGGAAAAAGAGATCGGCGCGGACATCATGCAGGGCGTCTATGCGGCGACGGGCTTCTGGTGGACGCTGCAGGACAAGTACCCGATCTCCAAGGACTTCGTTTCCGCTTTCGAGGCCAAGTACAAGGCCAAGCCGCGTGATTCGGCCTACATCGCGTACCTGACCACAGTCATGTGGGCGGATGCCTGCGAGCGCGCCGGTTCCTTCTACCCCCCAGATGTCATCAAGGCATATGAGGCAGGCGAGGTGCGCCAGGGGCCGATCGGCGATGTGAGCTTCCGGGCGGAAGACCACCAGGGGATCATCAATTTCCCCATCGTGCGGGGCAAGAAGAAGGCCGACATGGCAAACGAGGACGACTATTTCGAGATCATTGAGGTGGTCGATGGCCGGGCCGCCCTGCCGGAGCTGGGCGTGCTGGGCTGCAAGCTGGGCGACTATATCTGAACATGTGACCACGCGCCAAAGCGCAAGCCTCGCCGTTCACGGCGAGGTCAAGCGAGGCGATATCAATGCGGCGCCAAAGGCGCCCCTGCATTGTGGCGGAGAAGCTCCGGCCACAAGGCCGGAGTTCTTCACATTGCTTGTTGGCACATAACCTGAGAGGAGGGAGCCCGAATGCCGAGCATGTCGTTGTTTTTTTCCCAGCTGTTCAACGGGCTGGCCATGGGGCTGCTTCTGGCCCTGATCAGTACCGGCCTTACCATTATCTACGGCACGCTCGGCGTGGTGAATTTCGCGCATGGGGCCCTTCTGGTGGTGGGCGCCTACGCGGGATATTCCGCATATGCAATGACCGAGTCTTTCCTGGTAGCCATTGCTGTCGGCTCGGCCGTTGCCCTGGTCGTCGGGCTGGTCGTGGAACGCGGCCTGATGCGTATGTACTACGGCCGCCCTCCGGAAGACCAGATTCTGGTGACTTTCGGCATAGGAATCATCCTGGTCGAAATTGTGCGCTCCATTTATGGCGGAATCAGCCTGTCGGTACCCACGCCCGAATGGGGGCAAGGCATCGCCAGGATAGGCTCGCTGATCTATCCCCTGTACAGATTGCAGGCGCTGGGTATCGCGGCCGCCACGCTGGCAGTGCTGTACTACGTGCTGTATCGCACCAGCCTGGGGCTGATCGTCCGGGCGGGCATTGAAGACTCCGAGATGGTCAATGCGTTGGGTATCAATGTGAAGCGCACCTTCCTGCTTGTCTTCGGGATCGGCGCGATGGCGGCCGGCTACGCAGGTGTCATTGATTCGCCTATCGTCACCTTGTCTCCAGACATGGGGCATCGCGTGCTGGTCGATTCCTTCGTGGTCGTCGTGATCGGCGGTGTCGGGTCGTTCCCGGGCGCCATCGTCGGCGGCATCATCGCGGGCGAAATACTGAGTCTTACATCCATGTTCAATCCCGCATATTCTCATGTCATGCTTTTCGTGGTGATGGCGCTGGTGCTGATATTCCGGCCGCAGGGCCTGATGGGACAGGAGGGCCGCGAATGAGCACGCATACTCCTTCCTTTGCGCGCCGGCAGCTTCCCGAGCTGGTGGTCGGCCTGTGCCTGCTTGCCGCGCCTTTTGTATTGCCTTCGCTGGGCATGAGCGCGGACCTGCTGACCCGCATCCTGATATGGGGCCTGTTCGGTCTTGGGTTTGACCTGCTGTTCGGCTATACCGGCCTGCTGTCCTTCGGACAGGCGGCGTTTTATGGCACCGGCGGCTTCGTGTCCGCCTACCTGCTGACATCGGGCATCGTGCCGCACATGCTGCTTGCGCTGCTCATTGGCACGGTGGTCGCCGCGCTCGCGGGCCTGATCATTGGCTATCTTACCTTGCGGCGCACCGGCATCTACTTCGCCATGAGCACGCTGGCCTTTGGAGAAATGTTCTACTTCCTGGAGAACTCCGCCTTCAAGGAATATACGGGCGGGGAAAATGGGATTGCCGGCGTGCCGCCGCCAGAGATCGCTCTGGGATTTACGACCATACACATCTCCAGTGGGTGGCCAATGTACTGGTTCGTTGCGATCTTCTTCTTCCTGGGCTACGTCGTCGCCAGGCGTATCGTACGGTCGCCATTCGGGGCAGTGCTCAAGGCCATACGGGGCAATCCGCGCCGGGCACTGGCTCTGGGCCATTCCATAAATGGCTACAAGCTGTCGGTCTTCGTGATCGCCGCGGCATATGCCGGCTTGGCCGGCGGGCTGCTGGGCATGTTCCAGTCATACATGCCACCCGATGCCTTTGCGCTGGATACCTCGGCACAGTTGGTCATCCAGACGGTGATGGGGGGCGCGGGTACGCTGCTCGGACCGATCATCGGCGCAACGATCTGGCTCTACCTCTATGAGGGGCTGCAGCAGCTTGCCAATATCGGCTCCTACTGGAAGCTCATCCTGGGTATTGTCTTTGTCGTGCTGGTTACCCTGTTCCGCCACGGTGTTGCAGGCGCGGTGCTCGAATGGTTTGGCAAGCGCGGCAAGTCAGCCAAGGTGATAGACGAGGAAGCCGACGACCGCGCCATTGCCGAGCTGGCCATCGTGCACCCCGGCGACGATGCTGGCAAAGGCGGCCCGGTGCTCGAGGCGCGCGGCATCAGCAAGCAGTATGGCGGCCTGAAGGCAGTCACCGACGTTACTTTCTCGCTGGATGAAGGGGAGATCCGGGGCGTGATCGGACCGAACGGAGCGGGCAAGTCCACCTTCTTCGCCATGCTTGCCGGCGAGCTGGAAACCACCAACGGGACAGTGTTTTTCCGCGGCCAGGAGATCACAGGCATCGGCGTGACTGCGGTATGTCAGCTGGGCATGAGCAAAAGCTACCAGATCAACCAGCTGTTCGAGGCGCTGTCCGTGCGGCAGAACGTGATGATTGCTGTGCTGGCCCGCAGGCGGGGCAAGTTCCGGGCAGACCTGTTGCGCGGCCTGCATCATTCACACGGGCTGGACGAGCAGGTCAATGCGGCCATTGCGCTGGTTGACCTCTCCCGCCAGGCCGACACACGCGTATCCGAGCTTTCCTACGGCGAGAAGCGTCGGCTGGAGATCGGCCTGGCGCTCGCGACCGGGGCGAATGTGCTGCTCTTTGACGAGCCGCTTGCCGGCCTTGGGCCCGAGGAGCGCGTGCATGTGGTGGCCTTGCTCAAGTCGATCCGCAATGGCCGCAGCATGGTTATCGTGGAGCATGACATGGACGCAATGTTCGAGCTGGCCGAGCGCATAACGGTGCTGTACGAAGGCCGCAAGCTGGCGGAAGGTACTCCAGACGAAATCCGGTCGAATCCGGCAGTGCAGACTGCCTATCTGGGAGGGATGGAAGAGCATGAGCCTGCTTGAGGTAGACAAAATAAACAGTTACTACGGGGACTCCCACATCCTTTTCGACGTTTCCATGCGTGTCGAGGAAAATGAGGTAGTGGCCCTGCTGGGGCGCAACGGAGCGGGCAAGAGCACGACGCTCAAGTCACTGATGGGTATGGTGCAGCCCAAGAGCGGCACCATACGCCACCAGGGCGACGAAGTGCAGCATTTGCCGCCTTACCAGCTGGCGCGGCGCGGCATACAGCTGGTGCCCGAGGAGCGGCGCGTATTCGGTTCGATCACTGTGCAGGAGAACCTTCAGCTGGCGGCAATGACTGCCAAGTCGCCGCGCTCGCTGGAAGAAATCTACGAGACCTTTCCTCGCCTGGCGGAACGCCGGCGCAACCGGGGCAAACAGCTTTCGGGCGGCGAGCAGCAGATGGTGGCCATTGCCAGGGCAATGATACGCAATGCCAACATCATCATGCTGGACGAGCCATTCGAAGGCCTGGCGCCGCTGATTGTGCAGGATCTGATCGAGGTGTGCCGCCAGTTGGCGGACAGCGGACACACTATTGTGATCGTGGAGCAGAATGTGCGGGCGGCGCTTTCCCTGGCCAATCGATGCTACCTGCTGAACAACGGCCATGTTGTGTTCGAGGGAACCCCGGAACAGCTGCATGACGACAAGTCGGTGATCGAGAAATACCTCGGGGTCAAGGTCTAGCGCGGCAACCATGCCGTGCCGTACCGAAGTATGATACGGGGGTAGGAAGCGCTGCCGCATTCCGTGGCTGCGCTTCCGGGCGCGCGCGCCTGTATTCGCGCGCCTTCCATCCGAGGTTCCGTATATGCCGCCCAGAATTGGCGAAGAGTCCGATCTGATCGATCACCAGCAGGCCGCAGCAGTCAGCGACAAGGCCGCAGGCTATCGGCTCGATTACATTGCGTCCAGCAAGCTGCCCACGCCGTGGGCCACTTTCCAGATACACATTTTCGTTGATCCGGCCACCGCCAAGGAGCATCTGCTGCTGTCGCTGGGGCCCGTGGATGACGGCCAGCCGGTGCTGGCGCGCGTCCATTCGGAATGCCTTACAGGCGATGCGCTTTTCAGCCAGCGGTGCGACTGCGGGGCGCAGCTGGAAGCCGCGCTGCGGGCAATTGCCGATGAGGGGCGTGGCGCCTTGCTATACCTGCGCCAGGAGGGAAGGGGTATTGGGCTGGTCAACAAGATAAAAGCCTACAAGCTGCAGGACGAAGGCGCGGACACTGTCGAAGCCAACGTGCGGCTGGGCTTTCCCGCTGATGCGCGCCGCTACGACCTGTGCAAGCCTATGCTGGAATACTGCGGCATCCAGTCGCTGAGGCTCATGACCAACAATCCGCGCAAGGTTGCGGCCATGGAAAGGATTGGCGTGCAGGTGGCCGAGCGCATACCTCTGCAGGTCAACCGCAATCCCCACAACGAAGGCTATCTGAGCACCAAGGCGGAAAAGCTGGGCCACTGGCTGGGCGCCACGCCCCGATAGAAAATGCGCCACCTGCAGCGGGCAGGATGGCGCATTTTCAACCAAACGGGGCCTTCTGAATTGCATCCCAACAGTTGGATACTGTTCCAACCTTTGGGGGCCATGATCCGAAATATGGCGGGCGATTCAAGCCTGAGGTGGTACGGCGGTATCGATCAGGCCGCGGCTTCTTCAGTTGCGGACGCAGCCACGATTTCAGTGATGCGTACAGCTGCGGTGTTCATCGCGTTTTCCAGCGCCTCGGCGCCCAGGTTCGTGCCTTCAGCCCGTACTATGCGGACATCAGTCACGCCAAAGAAGCCCAGTATGGTTTTCAGATACGATTCCTGATGCTCCATGGCCTGGCCTGCTTCGCTGGTGGAATAGACCCCGCCGCGCGACAGCGCAATGAAAACCGTCTTGTCGCCGGCAAGGCCGACGGGGCCGTTCTCGGTGTAGCGGAAAGTGCGGCCTGCCTGGGCTACCCGATCGATCCACGCTTTCAGCTGGCTGGGAATGGAAAAGTTGTACAGCGGAGCGCCAATGACTACGACATCCGCAGCCAGGAACTGGCTCACCAGGGCTTCCGACAGCGCGTTTTCCCGCTTCTGGGCGTCGCTCAGCGCCGCATCGGAGGGCGGCAGGCGAAAGCCCATGGCTTCGCTGGAGAAATGGTTAGGGGTATCGGTAGCCAGATCGAGGTATTCCACCTCGGTGTCGGGCCGGGTCGATAGCCACTTGGCGACGATATCGCCAGTCAGCTTGCGGGAAATCGAGTTGACGCCGTTGATGCTCGAGTCAATGTGCAACAGTTTCATGAGTGCTCCAGTAATTGAATGTGGCAGGCAAATGGCAGTGCGCACGTTGCACGAAAGGCTTTTCAGCCGGACGGTGCTTCGTTTCGTGCGGCGCTGCAATAGGGTTGTATTGTGCATTGGCGTGACAGTATTGATAAGCCATAAAAAATGCGATAGATTGTCCTGCTGATGGTGCTAATCGGAAATTCAAGTGGATCCGATGCCGGCGGGAGGGAATTTGCGTGCACGACCTTAATGACATGATGTATTTTGCTGAGGTGGTGAACCAGGGCAGCTTTGCCGCCGCCGGCAGAACCTTGGGCATACCGAAATCCCGCCTGTCGCGCCGCGTCGCCAGGCTGGAGGAAGAGCTGGGGGTCAGGCTGTTGCAGCGCACGACTCGCAAGCTTTCGCTGACCACCGCGGGCGAGCTGTTCCATCGCCATTGCGAAGCCATGTGTGATGAGGCGCAGGCAGCTACCGCCGCGGTGGCACAGATGCAGGCTGAGCCCCGGGGGGTGATTCGCGTTGCCTGTCCCGTGACAGTCGCGCAGACTGTCGTCGGGCCGCTATTGCCGGAATACCTGAGGCGTTTTCCCCTTGTCGAGATCAATATGGCGGTCAGCAACCGCGTGGTGGATGTGGTGGAAGAAGGGATAGATGTCGCCTTGCGAGTGAGACCCTCCCTGGCCGATACGGGAAGCCTGGTGGTAAAGCGCCTGGGCATGTCGCATGCGCTTCTGGTGGCAAGCCCGGGCCAGCTCGAGCGCCAGGGCATGCCCACCAAGCCGAGCGATCTCTCCCTGCTGGATTCCGTTGCGATGTCGGCGCGCGAAGGAAAGGCGGTCTGGACGCTGAATGGGCCCAACGGCGCACAATATCATTTGACACATCGTCCCAGCCTGATCGCGGACGACATGCTGACGCTCAAATTCGCCATCTTGGGCGGGGTCGGCGTAGGCTTGTTGCCAGACTATATGTGCGTGGATGAAATCGCAGATGGGCGGCTGGTGCAGCCTTTGCGGGAATGGTCTACTTCACCGGGCATCATGCACGCAGTCTTCAGCTCAAGGCGCGGCATGGTGCCTGCTGTGCGATCATTCCTGGATTTCCTGGGCGAACATCTGCTGCCCGCCGATGACGTGCCGCGCATGGGATAGGTGCGCGGTGGCGCGAGGCTCCGCCGCGCTAGTGCGCCCGCCCGGCTTTCTCGATCCGCGGCATCGTGTTCATTCGCTCAGCAGCTCGGCGATAGACTGCAGGCCGTCGATATGCTCGGCCACCACCTTCAGCACCACGATAATGGGCACACACAGAAGCATGCCCCACACGCCCCACAGCCAACCGCCGAAAAGCAGCGCGACGAATACGGCGGTGGCGTTCATTTTTGCAATGCGGCCCGTCATCCAGGTAGTGACAAGCGTACCGACCAAGGATGAAATCCCCAGCGTCGCGGCCATCACCAGCAGCATCATTGAAAACGATTCGAATTGCAGGAAAGCCGCCAGGCCGGTGGCAATTGCGGCGATCAGGACGCCGAAGTAGGGGATGATGTGCAGGAAGGCGGTCGCGACTGCCCATGCTCCCGGATTGTCCAGCCCGATCATCCGCAGGGCGATCCAGGCCAGCACGCCAAGCAGCGCATTGGTGACAAGCAGCATGAACATGTATTTCTGGATCGACATATTGATGTCATCCAGAATCTGGACCGTAATCTTCTTGGTTGAAAGCGATGGGCCGGTGACCTTGACCAGCTTGCGCTTGAATGTATCGCCCGAGAGCAGGGCGAAGAATACCAGGAACAGCACCATGATCATCTGGCCCATGAAACTGGCGGCGCCAAGGGAGCCCGCCCAAAGCCAGTCACCCAGGCCGGGTTCGTCCCGCTTTATGACGACCTCCGGTACTTTCTGCTGTGTGGGCGAGTCGCCCGATGGGCTGGCCGGCAACTCGGGGCTGGCCGCTTTTTTCAGCTCGTCGGCCATGCGCTGGAGCTTCTCAAAGGTGCCCATCTCGTTGCCGCGCATATCACGCACGGCCCGCGTGATCTTGTAGGTTACCAGGGGCAGTTCGTCAACAATTGATTGCCCCTCCCGATATACTGTCGTGGTCATCATTGCGGCCGAAGCCAGCAGGCCCAGCATCACCAGGCTGGTTCCAGCCATGCGGGGAATTCGCAGCCGCTCCAGCCAGGACACTATGGGATTCAGTGTGTAGGCGATGAGGATGCCGAACACCAGCGGTATGAAAAAATCGCGAGCCCATTGGAGGGCAAAAATAATGGCGATGACGGCCAGGATGATGAGCGCGATTTCCTTGCGCTCCGCGCCCGTCGTGGCGGGCAGGGAAACCATGGGTGGCGCGTCCTGTGCCGGCTGCCCGGGCGGGAAGATGCGTGGCGCACGGCCCTGGTGGAATGCGTCGCCCTTGTCCTGTTCCGGTATTTCCCCCATCTCTGCCTCCCGGGAAAATATGATGGCCGTGCTGTTGGTCTGGCTGCGTGCCAGCCTCAGGCCAGCGGAGCGATCGGCGTAAGTACCTGGCCCCTGGTTGCGTAGGCGTCGACATTGTCCAGCACCAGTTCAATCATGGCGCGGCGTGTTTCCTGTGTGGCGCTGGCAATGTGCGGCGCGATCACCACATTATCCATTGCCTTGAGCGCCTCCGGTATGCGTGGCTCCTGGGCATAGACATCGAGGCCGGCGCCGCCCAGGCCGCCATCGGCCAGCGCCTTGACCATGGCTTCTTCGTCGATGACCGATCCCCGCGCGATGTTCACCAGCATTCCCTGAGGCCCCAGTGCGCGGATGACGGTGTCATCGATCAGGTGCTGAGTGCCGGGCCCGCCTACGGTAGCGATAACCAGGAAGTCCGCCCAGGCGGCGAGGTCATGCAGCGACGGCTCATAGATCAGCTCGGTGTCATTGCGCGGATTGCGGTTGTGGTAGCGAATATCCATGTCGAAGCCCGCCGCTCGCCGGGCGATGGCCAGACCAATGCGGCCCAGGCCGACAATGCCCAGCTTCTTGCCGCTGACTTTTGTTCCGAGAGGGAAGGGGTTGCGGCTGCCCCAGAGGTCGGCGCGCGCGTATCGCTCGGCCTGCCCAAGGCGCCGGGCGGCAGCCAGCAGCAGCCCCATTGCATGGTCGGCGACACAGTCATTCAGCACATCAGGGGTGTTGCTGACCTGTATGCCTTTTTTCTGGGCATGGCGCACATCGATGGAGTCGTATCCTACGCCAAAGCTGCAAATGGCCTTCAAGGCGGGAAAGCGGTCTATCAGCGCTGCCGGCGTGGCCGTCGTGGCGCTGGTGACGAGCACGGTGACATCGTCACGGCGGCTGTCCATGGCCGCCTCGCGATCCTGAGCCGTCCACCGCTCGACTACATCGAAATGCGTGGCGAGCCGCTCGGACGCCTCGGGTAGATTGAGCGGGATCAGCTGAAGCAGGGCAGGTCGTACCGTTGTCATGGGTTTCTCGATGCGTGTATGGGGTTGTCTTTTATGATTTTTTCTTGTGTGCTCCGGCGGAACTGCCTGCGAGGCACATAGTCTGCAACTATACCAGTACGTGGCGAAGGGGGCAGGCAGGGCGAAAAAAAAGGAACGCTGTATGCGTTCCTTTTTTGCCGGATCAACCGGGTGCTGCGTATGCCGAATCAGACCTCAGTGCGACTTCAGGCGAGCGCCTTGACGGCGGCGGCAAGACGGCTCTTGTGGCGAGCAGCCTTGTTTTTGTGGATGATGTTCTTGTCGGCCACGCGGTCAATGACGCTGGTGGCTTTCTGGAAAACTTCGGCAGCGGCGGCTTTGTCGCCGGCTTCGATAGCCTGGCGAACGCGCTTGATGGAAGTGCGCAGCATGGAACGCATGCTGGCGTTGTGCTTGTTGCGCTCGACCGATTGGCGTGCGCGCTTGCGTGCTTGGGCAGTATTGGCCATGTTTTGCTTGTCCTGCTAAGGTGAAATTCGGCAAAGACCGCTATTCTAGATTATTTGCGCCGTCTTGTAAAGTCGGCGGGCCTGAAGCCGAACAGGAACAGCAGGGTGAAATATATGGCGCCTGCTGCGGCAATGACCCCGCCCAGCCAGGCCGCGCGCAGGCCCGGATAGGCGCCCAGCGCCACCCAGTCGATGCGGTCCGCGGCCAGCCACAGCATGCCGCCCATGGCGAGCAAGGCAGGCAACATGCGCAGGGTGAAACCGATCCAGCCCGGCCCCGGCTGATACAGGCCATGGCGGCGCAGCAGGAAAATCAGCAGCAAGGCGTTGACTGTGGCCCCCAGGCCTATGGACAGTGCCAGGCCCGCATGGGCGAACAGGGGTACGAAAATCAGGTTGAAGCACTGCGTCAGCACCAGGACCAGCAGGGCGATCTTCACGGGGGTGCGGATATTCTGCCGTGCGTAGAAGCCGGGGGCCAGGATCTTGATCGCCAGCAGGCCCAGCAGGCCGATGGCGTATGCGCTGACAGCCAGCTGTGTCTGGCCGACATCGCGGGCGTTGAAGGCGCCGTAGTTGAACAGCGTTGCGACCAGCCCGTCGGACAGCATGGCCAGGCCTACGGCGGCAGGCAGGCCCAGCAGCATGACCAGGCGCAGCCCCCAGTCCAGCAAGGCGCTGTAGCCCTGGTGATCCTGGCGCGCATGTGCTGCGGACAGGCTTGGAAGCAGCACCGTTCCCAGTGCCACGCCGAGCAGCGCTGTGGGAAACTCCATCAGGCGGTCGGCGAATGACAGCCATGTCACGCTGCCCGGGGTAAGCCAGGTTGCGATATTGGTGTTGATCAGCAGCGATATCTGCGCGACCGATACCCCAAGTATGGCCGGCAGCATCTGACGCATGATGCGCTTGACCAACGGATCTTCCCACGTCTGCCTGAAGCGCAGCGAGTAGCGCGGCAGCAGGCCCAGTTGCGCCAGCGCGGCCCATTGCACTGCAAGCTGGGCCAGCCCGCCTATCATCACGCCAGCGGCCAGGGCATAGATGGGCACGTCAAAAAAAGGAACCAGGAAAAGCGCCGCTCCTATCATGGACAGGTTCAGCAGCACGGGCGTGAAGGCCGGCACTGCGAACCGGCTCCAGGTGTTAAGGACGCCGGAGGCGAAAGCCACCAGGGACATGCAGACGATATATGGAAACATCGCCCGCGTCATCCAGATCGCTGCCTGGAAGTCGCTTTGCCGTTCGGCGGCCCGCAAGCCGCTTGCCATGGCGCTGACCACCCATGGGGCTGCCAGCATACCGAGCAGGGTGACTGCCATCAGGGCGCCGGTGAGCAGCAGCGCCACTCTATCGAGCAGCGTACGCACATCGTCCTGGCTTTGCTGTGAACGGGCCTGGCCAAGAATGGGCACAAAAGCCTGGGAAAATGCGCCTTCCGCGAAGAGGCGGCGCAGCAGGTTGGGAATCCGAAACGCCACCCAGAAGGCATCGGTGAGCGGCCCGGCGCCGAATGTGCCCGCGATGAGGATATCCCGGAACAGGCCGGTAATTCGCGAAACCAGCGTGAAGCTGCTGACCGTTGCGGCCGACCTGAAGAGACTCATCGATGTTTGCTTACTTTGGCGCCATCCGGATCGCGCCATCCAGGCGGATGGTTTCACCGTTCAGCATCTCGTTTGTCACGATGCTGTGGACGAGCCTGGCGTAATCGTCAGGGCGGCCCAGGCGTGAGGGGAAGGGAATGCTGGCAGCCAGGCTGTCCTGCACTTCCTGGGGCATGCCGAACACCATGGGTGTGCCGAAGATGCCCGGCGCAATGGTGACGCAGCGTATGCCCAGCTTGGACAGGTCACGTGCCAGCGGCAACGTGAGGCCGACAACGCCGGCCTTGGATGACGCGTAGGCAGCCTGGCCGATCTGGCCGTCATAGGCGGCTACCGACGCGGTATTGATCAGCACGCCGCGCTCGCCTGTGGGTTCCGGCGTGTTCTCGCTCATGGCCTGGGCGGCCAGGCGGCACATGTTGAAGGTGCCCACGAGGTTGATCATCACTACTTTCTGGAACATGTCCAGCGGGTGCGGGCCGTTGCGGCCGACGGTGCGGGTGGCTGGCGCAACACCGGCGCAATTGACCAGGCCAAACAGCTTGCCGGCCTTCAGGGCGGCTGCCACCACGGCCTGGCCATCGGCTTCCTGGGTTACGTCGCAATGCACATAGGTTTGTCCCAGCTCCTGGGCCAGCTTTGCGCCGGCTTCGTCCTGCAGGTCGGCCAGAATGACTTTGGCGCCCTGTTCAACGAGCATGCGGGCGGTGCCTGCGCCCAGGCCCGACGCGCCGCCAGTGACGATGAATACTTTGTCTTTGATTTCCATGTCTGTCCTGTCTCGTGTTGGTGTTTCGTGCCGCCCTGATGCGGGTCAAGGCCCCGGGCGTCAGGCCAGGGGCGCAGCGGCCGGCTTCAGGTCAGGATTCCAGCGCCTGAAAAATACGGCTCTTGATCTCATCGACCGAGCCCAGACCGGACAGCTGGCGGTATGCGGGCGCGCCGGCTTCGCCTGACGCGGCCCACTGCGAATAGTAGTCGACCAGCGGGCGGGTCTGGTCGCGGTAGACCGACAGGCGATGGCGCACGGTTTCCTCGCGGTCATCGTCGCGCTGCACCAGAGGTTCGCCGGTGACATCGTCCACATCGGGTGTCTTGGGCGGGTTGAATGTGGTGTGGTAGCTGCGGCCGCTGGCCGGGTGGACGCGGCGCCCGCTCATGCGCTCGATGATGTTTTCCTCGGGTACCGATATCTCGACCACGTAATCCAGCGCGATGCCCGCATGCTTGAGCGCATCGGCCTGAGGAATGGTGCGGGGAAAGCCGTCGAACAGATAGCCATTTGCACAGTCCGGCTGTTCCAGGCGATCCTTTACCAGGCCGATGATGATGTCATCGGAAACCAGGCCGCCGGTATCCATGATTTTCTTGGCTTCGATCCCCAGGGGCGTGCCGGCCTTGACGGCGGCGCGCAGCATGTCGCCGGTGGAAATCTGGGGTATGCCGTATTTCTGGGTAATGAATGCTGCCTGTGTGCCTTTGCCCGCACCGGGAGGACCGAGAAGTATCAGTCGCATGTGGGTTTCTCCTGGAGTGTTGTATTCTTTTTTAAGCTGGAATTATGCCGCAACGCAGCAAATTCTGCAGGGCCCGGGAAGCGGATGGCGCGGGCCGAACATCGCTTTATAACCGATTTGCGAATGTCGCACGTACGCGCGCCAGGTCTTCGGGCGTGTCGACGCCCGAGGCGGGCAGGGTGTCCGTCGTACACACCACGATGCCGTAGCCATTTTCCAGGGCCCGCAGCTGTTCGAGCGATTCAAATCTTTCCAGTGGCCCCTGGGGCAGAGCCGGAAAGCTCGCCAGAAAGCCCGCCCGGTAGGCATACAGCCCGATATGATGCAGGGCCGGAAGGCCTGGCGCCAGCGCGCGCCCGCCGCCCGCGAGCGCATCGCGGGCCCACGGGATGGGGGCTCGCGAGAAATACAGGGCGCGGCCATCGGCCCCGCAAACGACCTTGACCGCATTCGGGTTGAACAGCGTCCCGGCATCGCTTATGGGCGCGGCGCAGGTGGCGATGGCTGCTCCGGGTGAGGCACGCAGCAGTTGCGCAACCTGGTCGATGTGCCGCGGATCGATCAGGGGCTCGTCGCCTTGCACATTGACGACGACCGTCTCCGCATCCAGCCGCAGCTGTGCACAGACCTCTGCCAGCCGATCGGTGCCTGTGGGGTGGTCGGCGCGGGTCAGCATGGCTTGCATGCCGTGATCTGCCGCCGCCTGGCGGATGCGCTCGTCGTCTGTTGCGATGATGACGCGCGTCGCGCCGGAGCGTGCCGCTTGCTCCGCGGTGCGCACCACCATGGGCTTGCCGGCGATGTCCAGCAGGGGTTTGTCAGGCAGGCGGGTGGAAGCCGCGCGCGCCGGCACAACGGCGATGAAGCTCATGATGGATTGGCGTCGCCTGACGCGCCGCCGTCCCCGGCTGGCGCGGGATCGGGGTTTGCGGGGCCGATCTTGCGCGCCTCATCGGGCAGCATGACGGGAATGCCGTCGCGTATCGGGAATGCCAGCCTGTCTGGCTGGCAGATCAGTTCCTGCTGCGCGCGGTCGTGTTTCAGCGGGCCCTTGCACAGCGGGCAGACCAGGATTTCTAGCAGGCGTGATTCCATGCCGGGCTCCAGAAGTACGTCGGAATAAAAAGAAAGAGTTTAATGCCTGGCGGGCGCGGTCGCGAGAATCCGCAGACGCCGGTCGATTTCCTCGACCCAGTCGGGGTCTGAAAAGCCGGGCGCGGCGTGGACGACCCAAAGCCTGGGGTCATGAAAACGGATGCATTTGACGGCGTCTTTAGCCGTGATGAGGATAGTGTCCGTCTTGATGTCCGCGAACGGAGGCGGCCCTTCGTAAGCATGATGATCGGGCAGGGACAGCGCGGGGGCCGGCGCCAGGCCCGCATGCCTGAGCATGGCGAAAAACCGTTCCGGGCGGCCTATGGCAGCCACCGCCGCCACGGGCGCCGCGCCGTATCGCGCGTGCCAGTCGTCCCAGGACAGCCGCTCCCCTGTCTCCAGATGCTCCATCGTACCGGGATGCAGCCGCATGACGATCTGGCGGCCGCGTGTCGCCATGGCGGGCGGAGGCGCTTCGCCGGGAGCCAGGTTGGTGATCAGGAGGTCGGCCCGGCGCAGGCGCCGGGGCGGCTCCCGCAGCGGGCCGGCAGGCAGCATGCGGCCGTTGCCTATTCCCCTGGTGTCCTGCACCACGATTTCGATGTCGCGGGCAAGCGCCAGGTGCTGAAGACCGTCATCGGCGATGACTACATCGACTTCGGGATATGCTTTTTGCAGGGCGCGCAGGGCGCGGGGGCGATCGGGATGCACGGCGACGGGCGCCTGCGTGGCAGAGGCGATCAGGGCGGGCTCGTCGCCGAACTCCGTCGCCTGCAGCGTTCCCTGGCCGGTGCGTGGCGTATCGCCTATTTTCGCACCGTAGCCGCGGCTGATGATGCCGGGGGTCCAGCCCCGCGCGCGCAGCGCGCGGGTCATTTCGATCACCACCGGCGTTTTTCCCGTGCCGCCGACGTATACGTTGCCCACGACAATGACGGGCAGGCTGGCCCGATAGGATAGCGAGGGGTTTTTCCTGTACCGTGCCTGCTTGCGTGCAACGGCCAGCCCCGCCAGCGCGGACAGAGGAAGCAGCAGCGCGCTGGTCATGCCTTTGCGTTGCCAGGCGCGTTGCAGCGCCGCGTGCAGGGCAGAGGCAAGTTTCATTGCGGTCTGGGCCTCATTGAGGGCTGCGCGTGGCGAAATTGACGCGAGCAATGCCCGCCAGCCGGGCCGCTTCCATGGCGCGCACCACAGCGGCGTGCGTGGCCTGGGCGTCGGCATTGATCACCAGCACAGCCTGCTTGTTGGCGGCCGCCGCGGCGCGCATCGCGTCCGCCATCTCCTGCTCGTCTGCGCCGGAAAGCAATTGGCCGTTCAGGGCATAAAGCCCTTCGCGGCTGATCGCCAGGTCAAGCGTATTGCTTTCCGCTGCATCCGCACTCGCTTCCGGAAGCGCGACCCTGAGCTGCGTGTAGCGGGTGAACGATGTCGTGGCGGCCAGGAAAATGAGGATCACCAGCAGAACGTCGATCAGGGGAATCAGGTTGATCTCCGGCTCGTCCCCCGGCATGCGGCGGCGGAAGTTCATCGGCCCGCACCGCGGTTGATGATGCGGTTCAGGGCGCTGGCCTCGCGTTCCATCCTGTGCAGGAAGTGGTCGACGCGCGAGCGGAAATAGCGATGGAAGATCAGGGCAGGGATGGCGATGATAATGCCGAAGCCTGTGTTGTAGAGCGCCACGGAAATGCCGCGCGCCAGGAGCGCGGGGTCGCCTCCCTGCGGCGTATAGGAGGAGAAGATGTCGATCATGCCTACCACCGTGCCGAACAGCCCCATCAGCGGAGCGATGACCGCTATTGTCGCCAGCGCCGGCAGGTAGCGGTTCAACTGATAGGCGACATCCTTGCCCGCGTCTTCCGCGGCGGCGACGCGGTAGGCATTGCTTTCATCGCTGTTCATCAAGACTTCAGCCAGTACATGGCCCAGCGGGGCCTGGTCTGAGAGCCGCACCAGCGCTTCGCTGCTGATCGGGCCCTGGCGCAGCAGTTCCAGCGCCTGCCCTGGAAGCCGCGCGGGGAACACCTGGCTGGTTCGCAGCGATATGAACCGTTCGATGACCAGGGCCAGGCCGGCCACCGAGGTGGCAATCAGCAGCCAGATCGGCCAGCCCGCTGCGTGGATGATGTCGAGCAAGTTGTCCTCCGTCGTAGGGAAGGGGTTCGGCAAGACGGCATTTTACCCGCTTGGCTGCCTGGCATGGACGCCGGGGCACTACAATCGGAGCCTGTGGCAGCCCAAGCGCGCTGTTACATAAATAAGGAACTGACCGGCCGATGCGCGCAATCATCCGTCTTTCCTAGCCCGAATGGTGGATATTGGCACAGGCCGTGGCTTGTGCGCTGTTTGAGTTTGGAAAGCACGCTGTGGCGCGCGGTTCGACAAGCCGAGCGCTCGAAAGGCGGGTTTTTCCTGATCAAATGGGCATGGATTGGCGTCATTGCTGGCTCTTGCCTGGGTATCCACAGAAACTGTGGATAATTCTGTGCAGAACTTCTCGCATAGGCTTGTTTTATCGGCTCTGGAGGTTCAGTGGCTAATTTCCATACACATCGCGTATTTTTTATTAATCCATAAAAATCAATTAGTTGCGATATTGAATTAAAGCTTAGGCTGATGATTTGGCCCAATTCGATTGATATTTCACTGATTTGACAAGAACAATTTCTCTGTGGAAAGAATGATGGCAAGTGACGAGTTTTCGGGGCCGGAAACAGGCCAGCCAGGCACTGAGGTCTGGACGGTCACGCAGCTTAACCGCCGTGTCGGTCAATTACTGCAGGGAGCCTTCAGCCGCATATGGGTAAGGGGCGAAATTTCCAATTTCACCCAAGCCGCCTCGGGACATTGGTATTTCTCGATCAAGGATGAGGGGGCCGCCGTCAAGGCGGTCATGTTCCGTGGGCGGGCACAGGCGGTTGGCTTTGTGCCCCGGCCCGGCGAAAAATTCGAATTCCGGGTCACTGTGACGCTCTACGAGCCTCGCGGCGACTACCAGCTCCAGGTAGAGGGAATGCGCCGGGCGGGCCGGGGCGATCTGCACGAGGCGTTTCTCGCCCTGAAGGAAAAGCTGGGCCGGGAGGGGCTTTTCGAGCCAGACCGCAAGCGCGCGATTCCGGCCATGCCCAGGGTGGTGGGTGTTGTCACTTCGCTGGCCGCGGCCGCCTTGCGCGATGTTCTTTCCGCCCTGCGGCGGCGGGCGCCGCATGTGCGAGTCATCATCTACCCGGCGCCGGTGCAGGGAGCCGCCGCCGCAGGCCAGCTTTGCCAGGCATTGCGCGATGCCATTGCGCGCCAGGAGGTTAATGTCCTGCTGCTTGTGCGCGGAGGCGGCAGCCTGGAGGATCTGTGGAGCTTCAATGATGAGGCGCTTGCGCGCGAGGTCGCGGCAAGCCCCATTCCCGTGATCAGTGGCGTGGGGCACGAGACCGATTTCACGATTGCAGATTTCGTCGCCGATTTGCGTGCGCCGACGCCGACGGCCGCCGCGGAGCTGTGCTGCCGCAGCCGCGCCTCGTGCCTGGACCAGCTATCGGCTGTGGCGCGTGCGCTGGATGCGCGGCTGGCCCGGTCCCTGGAGCTGGCTTCCTTGCGCCTGGACAGGGCGGTCGCGCTGCTGGTCTCGCCCCAGCAGCGGCTGCAACGGCAGGCGGAGCGTCTTGCCGTATTGCGTGCGCGGATGGCGCGCGCCGCGGGCCAGCCCGCCCAGGCAAGGATGGCCAGGCTGGCGGCCGCATCCGGAAGGCTTGAGCGGGCTGCTCCGGCCCTGGGCATGCTTCAGGACCGGCTGCAGCGTCAGCGCCAGGAGCTGGCCGCAAATGCCCGGCGTCAGCTGGATCATGCCCGGCACAGGCTCGCCGCGGCAACGCAGACATTGCGCGCGCTGGACCCGCATACTGTGCTTGAACGCGGCTATGCGATCGTGCGCACTCCCGAGGGGGCAATTGTAAAAAATGCGTTAGACTTGAACATTGGCGACCAGCTCGGTGTCGAGTTAGGCCAGGGCGGACTGCAGGTGCGCGTCCTGCAGGCGCACGGCTTGCTGTAGAAACATCTCTCGATGGCGCGGCGTCCGCGTCCCGCCATCTGGACGCTGAACATGGTTTTTCGGTACTCTCTAACAGCTTTTTAGAAGGAATCAACACATGGCTTTCACGCTCCCCCCGCTTCCATACGCTCTCGACGCCCTGGCGCCCACAATCTCCAAGGAAACGCTTGAGTACCACTATGGCAAGCACCATCAGGCATATGTCACCAATCTGAACAAGCTGATCGAAGGCACTGAGTTCGAATCCGCTTCGCTCGAAGACATTATCAAGAAATCCTCCGGCGGCGTGTTCAACAACGCGGCGCAGGTCTGGAACCACACGTTTTACTGGAGCAGCCTGACCCCCAAGAGCGGCGAGCCCACCGGCAAGCTGCTCGAGGCCATCAACGCCAAATGGGGCAGTGTCGACGCGTTCAAGACGGCCTTCAATACCTCTGCCGCAGGCAACTTCGGCTCGGGCTGGACCTGGCTGGTCAAGAAACCCGATGGCTCGCTGGATATCGTCAATACCAGCAATGCCGCCACGCCGCTGACCACCCAGGACGTGCCGCTGCTTACCTGTGACGTGTGGGAACATGCCTACTACATTGACTATCGCAACGCCCGTCCCAAGTATCTGGAAAGCTTCTGGAGCCTGGTGAACTGGGAATTTGCCGCCAGCAATCTGGGCTGAATCCCGTTTTCACGCAGGCCTGGCGGCGGTTGCCGGGCCCGCGCTGCAATTCCCGGGACGGATCGGTCCCAGGTCGCCTCGGCCTTTACGTGCCGGGGCGATTCCATTTTTGCCATGCCGATTCCGCAGCGCGGTGCGCCACAACAGCGTCCGCCACGCGTACGCAAATGAAGAAACAGGTGTGGCTGTGTTCCCGTGGGTGTCTATCATTTCTGTTTGATGGCCATTGCGTGGACGATATTGACTTGAGTGCCTCTAATAATCCCGGCGCTGAGATAATATGGCTCTTACTGGCATTGCGGCATAAGTTCCGCCAGGCAGCAGTAGTTCCCACACAACACTCAACGGCGCCGCCCGGAAAACGGAGCGGAGGTTTCTTCCATGACGAGACAAGCATTTATCTGCGATGCGATTCGCACTCCTTTCGGCCGCTATGGCGGCGCACTTTCTTCGGTACGGGCCGACGACCTGGCTGCAATACCTATCCGGGCGCTGGCTGAGCGTAATGCGGGCGTGGACTGGGCAGCACTGGATGATGCTCTCATGGGCTGCGCGAACCAGGCCGGCGAGGACAACCGCAACGTGGCGCGCATGGCCACTTTGCTTGCCGGCCTGCCTGTCGATGTGCCCGGCGCAACGATCAACCGCCTGTGCGGTTCCGGGCTGGATGCGGTGGGTTCCGCCGCGCGCGCCATCCGCGCCGGCGATGCGGGGCTGATCCTGGCTGGCGGGGTTGAAAGCATGTCCCGCGCGCCATTCGTCATGGGCAAGGCCGAATCCGCCTTTTCCCGCAGCGCAGCCATCTACGACACCACCATCGGCTGGCGGTTTGTGAACCGCCAGCTCAAGCAGCAATATGGCGTGGATTCCATGCCGGAAACGGCCGAGAATGTCGCCGACCAGTACAAGGTCAGCAGAGAGGACCAGGATGCCTTTGCCCTGGCCAGCCAGCAGAAGACCGCGGCCGCCCAGAAGGCCGGCTTCTTCGACGCCGAAATCACCCCTGTCATCATTCCGCAGCGCAAGGGCGACCCTCTGGTGGTGAATCGCGACGAGCATCCTCGCGAAACCTCGCTCGAGGCCCTGGCCAAGCTCAAGCCCATCGTGCGGCCTGATGGCACGATTACGGCAGGCAATGCTTCCGGCGTGAACGACGGCGCCTGCGCCATGCTGGTTGCTTCGGAAGAGGCTGCGGCAAAGCACGGCCTGACGCCGCGCGCCCGCGTCGTCGCCATGGCAACGGCGGGTGTTGAGCCCCGCATCATGGGCATGGGCCCGGCGCCTGCATCAGTCAAGGCGCTGGCGCTTGCGGGCCTCGATATCGGTCAGATGGATGTGATCGAGCTTAATGAGGCGTTTGCAGCCCAAGGGCTGGCCGTGCTGCGCACGCTGGGCGTGGCCGACAACGATCCGCGCGTCAATCCCAACGGCGGCGCGATTTCCCTTGGGCATCCCCTGGGTGCGAGCGGCGCGCGCCTGGCCCTCACGGCAGTCAACCAGTTGCACAGCAAGGGCGGGCGTTACGCGCTATGCACGATGTGCATCGGCGTGGGCCAGGGCATTGCTGTCATCCTCGAAAAGGTCTGACGCAGGCAGGACGGCGCCCGTGTGCCGGGCGCGCGTAGTTTGCGGCCGCTGCGGTATCCGGAGCGGCCGCAAACTACTTATGGGCGGCGGGAAGGGGCGTCACAAGCGTGCCTGCGCCCAGCTGCCGCTCGGCAAACCAGCCCTGCGGCATTTCCAGTGCATAGCGCACAGGCTGCAGCGGGCAGTGCGCGTCTAGAGTCTGGGGCTGCATGGCTTCGATATTCACTATCTTGCCGTCGTCGCCGATAAAGGCGACCGACAATGGCAGCAAGGTGTTTTTCATCCAGAAGCAGGCCTGGGCTGGTGCGTCGAAAACAAACAGCATGCCGTGGTCGGGCGGCAGCGATGTCCGGTTCATGAGCCCGTAGCTACGGCTTTGCTCGGTGGCGGCGATTTCGGCCTGGATCTGGTGGCTGCCGACCGACATCTGTGTCGTGGGCAGCAGCATGGCCTGGGCGCCGGCCTGCCGAACGGGCAGGACGGCCAGCGCCAGAGCGATTGCCTGGATCGCGAGATAGCCGCATGGCGAAAAAAAAACAGGGCTTGAAAGCCCTGAGGTTGGTGTAGCGTTATACATTATTATTAAAACGATTGAGGCTGCGGCGCAGCCTCTGCAAAATGATCAAGCTGCCGTAATATTAAGCGCTTGCTTGCCTTTGGGCCCTTGTGCGATTTCGAAGGCGACTTTCTGGCCTTCCTTCAGTGTCTTGAAACCATTCATCTGGATGGACGAGAAATGCGCGAAAAGGTCTTCACCGCCGTTGTCGGGGGTGATGAACCCGAACCCTTTTGCATCGTTGAACCACTTGACCGTACCGGTCAGCTTCTGGGTATCCCCGGGTGCGGAGGTTGCGGTTGAATCAGACATCGGACTGCCTCTCGACTATAGTGTTAAATTGAAACTCGACTACAAGGGTTACCTTTAGCCTGCGGATTCTGGCACTCGTGGTACTTCCAAGCAAACAGAACACTACGATGATGCGCACTTGCCCAGGCGTAGTCAACCTATGGAAACCACTAGTATTTGTACATGGCTACACACATCGAAAACCAGCGCGACACGGTTCTGGAACGCCTGCCGGCCAAGGTCGCTCCGCCGCCGATGTATCAGGTCGTGCTGCTCAATGATGACTACACGCCGATGGAGTTCGTGGTGGCAGTGCTGCAGCGCATTTTCGGCAAGGATGAGCAGGAGGCCGCGCGCATTATGCTGAAGGTCCATCATGAAGGGCGCGGCGTGTGCGGCGTCTATACCCGGGATATCGCGGCGACGCGAGTCGAAATGGTGCGCCAGATGGCGCAGGCCCGGCAGCATCCCCTTCAGTGCATCATGGAGCCAGCCCCAGATGCCTGAGCATGCCACAATTGGGGCTGCCGGCGTCGCGCCGGCAATAATGGTGAACAAGCCGCCGCAATGCTTGTCAAATAGTGCAAGGACTGCGCCATGTTGGTTAAAAGCCTTGAATCTCGGGCTTTTCATTTATATTGATACGCAACGTCGATTTAGTCATAGAATAGGATTTATCGATTCGTTGACCGCTCCGATATGTATGGAGGAAGCGTGATCTCAGAAGAACTTGAAGTCAGCCTGCATATGGCTTTCGTCGAGGCCCGCAGTGCACGACACGAATTCATTACCGTGGAGCATCTGCTCCTTTCGCTGCTCGACAATGCCGCGGCGGTGGAAGTCCTGCGTGCATGTTCGGCCAATATCGACACCCTGCGTCAGGAACTGCGCAAATTCATCAAGGAAAACACGCCGATCTTTCCTGGGCAGGAAGAGGTCGACACCCAGCCCACACTGGGGTTTCAGCGCGTGATCCAGCGGGCCATCATGCATGTCTCGTCAGGCAATTCCAACAAGAACACGGTGACGGGCGCCAATGTGCTGGTGGCCATGTATGGAGAGAAAGACTCCCATGCGGTTTATTTCCTGCAGCAGCAGGGCATCAGCCGGCTGGATGTCGTCAATTATCTGTCGCATGGCATTACCAAGCAGCCCGAAGATCCTCCTGTAGAGCCGGCCAAGGCGCAGGCGGCGGATGCCGAGCCCAAATCCGACCAGCAGAAGTCGCCGCTGGAGCTGTACGCCACTGACCTGAACGCCGAGGCGCGCCGTGGCCGCATCGATCCCCTGATCGGTCGGGAGCATGAGGTAGAGCGCGTGATCCAGGTTCTGTGCCGCCGGCGCAAGAACAACCCTCTGCTTGTCGGCGAAGCCGGTGTCGGCAAGACCGCCATTGCGGAAGGCCTGGCCTGGCGCATCACCAAGGGCGATGTGCCGGAAATTCTCAAGCAGGCGCAGGTCTATGCCCTGGATATGGGTGCGCTTCTGGCCGGCACAAAATATCGCGGCGATTTTGAGCAGAGGCTCAAGGGCGTGCTCAAGTGCCTGAAGGACAACGTCAATGCGGTGCTTTTCATTGACGAGATCCATACGCTGATCGGGGCCGGCTCGGCCTCGGGCGGAACGCTCGACGCCTCCAACCTGCTCAAGCCGGCGCTGTCCTCCGGTCAGCTGAAGTGTCTGGGCGCGACCACATACAACGAGTATCGCGGCATTTTCGAGAAGGACCACGCTCTCTCGCGGCGCTTCCAGAAAATTGATGTGCCGGAGCCCACCGTCGAGCAGACTGTGCAGATATTGCGCGGGCTCAAGGGGCATTTCGAGGCGCATCATGGCGTCAAGTATTCCAGCGCCGCCATTACCGCGGCAGCGGAGCTTGCCGCACGCTACATCAATGACCGCTTCCTCCCCGACAAGGCGATCGATGTCATCGACGAGGCGGGGGCCGCGCAGCGCCTGCTGCCGCGCTCGCGCCAGAAGAAGACCATAGGCAAGGGCGAGATTCAGGCGACTGTCGCCAAGATCGCGCGCATACCTCCCCAGTCGGTATCGCACGACGACCGCAACAAGCTGGCTACCCTGGACCGTGACCTGAAGACGGTCGTGTTCGGCCAGGAGCCTGCTATCGAGGCTTTGGCCTCCGCGATCAAGATGGCGCGCTCCGGCCTGGGGCGTCCCGACAAGCCCATCGGCTCCTTCCTGTTCTCCGGGCCGACCGGTGTCGGCAAGACGGAAGTCGCGCGCCAGCTCGCCTTTACCCTGGGCATTGAGCTGCTGCGATTCGACATGTCGGAATACATGGAGCGGCATACGGTGTCGCGCCTGATCGGCGCGCCGCCGGGCTATGTGGGCTTTGACCAGGGCGGGCTGCTGACCGAGGCGGTCAGCAAGCAGCCGCATTGCGTGCTGCTGCTTGACGAGATCGAGAAAGCGCACCCGGATGTCTACAACATCCTGCTGCAGGTCATGGATCACGGCACGCTGACAGACAACAATGGCCGCAAGTCGGACTTCCGCAACGTGATCATTGTCATGACCACCAATGCGGGCGCAGAGGCGCTGAACAAGACCACTATCGGCTTTGCCGCACCCTCGCGCACCGGCGACGAGATGGCGGACATCAAGCGCCTGTTCACGCCGGAGTTCCGCAACCGTCTCGATGCCATCATCAGCTTTGCGCCGCTGTCGCGCGACATCATCCTGCGCGTGGTGGACAAATTCCTGATGCAGCTTGAAGACCAGCTTCATGAAAAGCATGTGGAGGTTGTGTTTTCGCAGGCGCTGCGCGAGCATCTGGCACGGAACGGATTCGACCCGGCAATGGGCGCACGCCCGATGCAGCGGCTAATCCAGGATACGATACGCCGCGCGTTGGCTGACGAGCTGCTCTTCGGACGGCTGGTCGATGGCGGGCATGTCGAGGTCGACATGGATGCCGAGGGCAAGGTCACGCTGGCGTTCCCCGACGGAGCGGGCAAGCCCGGATCTGCCAATGCCTCATCGTCATCGCGTCCGGAACCTGAGCTCGTCGATTGATGGCGGCCAGCCCGCTGATCGCGTGCGAGAACTGTTCCAGGTTGCATGAACGCACGCCCCTGGCGCCGGGGGAGGTCGCTTCATGCACCCGATGCGGCACCGAGCTGTACCGTCAGAGCAGGGTGACGGTCGAGGGCTGGGTAGCGCTGGCATTGACCGCCGCCATCCTGTTTGCCATTGCCAACTGCTATCCCATTGTTCTTCTCAACCTGCAGGGCATGCAGGTTGAGGCCTCGCTGCCGGGCGCATTGCTGCTTACCTGGCAGCAGAATCATGAAATCGTGGCGATTCTTACCGGCCTTTTCGGGTTCTGGATGCCGCTGTCGCAGATCCTGATTGTGCTGTGGGCGCTGCTGGCCCTGCGCTCGGGCAAGCTGCCGGGAGACTTCGCGCACGGGCTGCGGCTGCTGCATATCGTGGCGCCCTGGAGCATGATCCCGGTGCTCATGCTGGGTGTCATCGTTGCCATGGTGAAATTCGCGGGCTTTGCCCTGATGTCCCTGGGGCCGGCAATATGGGCATACGCCCTGCTTACGTTCCTTGTCACCGGGCTATCGCGCATGTCTTCGACGCGGCTGTGGCAGTATGCCGAAGACCGCGGTCTGGTGCCGGTGTCCGGGGCGCCCGATGCGTATGCGCGCATGGCCAATGACCACGCGCCAAAGCGCAAGCCTCGCCGTTCACGGCGAGGTCAAGCGAGGCCATATCAATGCGGCGCCAAAAGCGCCCCTGCATTGTGGCGGAGAAGCTCCGGCCCCAAGGCCGGAGTTCTTCACATGGACGCACCGCGCAATCCCATGGCGGGCAACGGAAATGATCGGTCGCTGGATAGGCCGCAGAACCGGCAGAGTGCGACCGAGGATGGGCCTGTCGCATCCTGCACCAGTTGCGGCTATGTGCAGGGGATGCCTGGGCGGCTGTTTTCCCGGTGGATCGATGCGTACGGCAAGCCACAGCTTGTGCAGGATGGGCCGGCCAAGTGCGGCCGATGCGGCTTTCGCCTGTACAGGCGAAAGCCCAACATGGATGGGCGCGTCTGGGCTTTTCTGCTGGCGGCGTGCATCGCTTATGTGCCCGCCAATGTACTGCCTGTCATGCGCATCCGCACGGTCATGGGCGAGAGCGCGCATACCATTCTGGGCGGGGTGCTCGAGCTGTGGAATCTCGGATCTCCCGACCTTGCGGTGATCGTGTTTGTCGCCAGCATTGTCGTGCCTGTAACCAAGCTGGCCATACTCATGCTTCTGCTGCTGCGCCGGCGCTGGAAAGGGGAGGCGCTGCAGCGTTCGCGTACCCGGCTGTATGATTTCATCATTTTTATTGGCCAATGGTCCATGCTGGACGTCTTTGTGGTGATCCTGATGTCGGCCATGGCGAATTTCCCGGGCATCTCGCAGGTGATCGCCGGCCCCGGCGCAGCCAGCTTCGGGCTGGTGGTCGTCCTGACGATATTGGCCGCGGAAAGCTATGACCCTCGTTCTGGCTGGGACATGGATCCCGGCATGAACATTGCTACTGTGGAACCTGCCGGGCTGCGTGCAGGGGAACGCACTGCGCCTCCCGCTTCCGCCGCCGCTGAACAATGCTATGACAGAACCTGACAAGAAGCCTGATCCCGCCCAGCCGTCGCCCGCGCCGCAACCCGAAATACGCCGGTCGCGCCGGGCACGCATCTCCTGGATCTGGCTGGTACCGCTGGTGGCGGCCATTGTTGGCGCCTCACTGTTGTTTCGCGATTGGATGCATTCGGGGCCTACGGTGACGATTGCCTTTGATTCGGCGGATGGGCTGGAAGTGGGCCAGACCAGGGTTCGCTACAAAGAGGTGGTGGTGGGGACGGTGACGGGTATCAAGGTATCGCCCGATCGGCGCAAGGCGCTGGTCAGCGCCCAGATCGACCGTGAGAGCGCAAGCTATATAGCTCGGCCCGGCAGCCGTTTCTGGGTGGTGCGCCCGCGGCTGGGCATCAGCGGCGTCACCGGCCTCAATACACTGCTGTCCGGCGCCTATATCAGTGTCGATACGGCTGAAAAAACCGCAGCTGACGCTGACGCAGTATACGAGTTCGAAGGTCTGGAAAAGCCGCCCGAGATCAGCAGTTCGCGGCCCGGCACACGTTTTGTTCTGCAGGCCGTCGACCTTGGCTCGCTTGAGATCGGCTCGCCTGTTTATTTCCGGCGCATACAGGTGGGCCAGGTAATCGGGTACTCGCTGGATTCGTCAGGCAAGTCTGTGAATGTGCAGGTGTTTGTCGATGCCCCTTATGACAAGTTTGTTACCAGCGATGCGCGGTTCTGGAACGCCAGCGGGATCAATCTGTCGCTGGATGCCGACGGCTTGAACGTGCAGACCGGATCGCTGGTGTCACTGGTTGCCGGAGGGGTTGCGTTCGCCTCGTCCGGCGAGTCCGACACCGAACCCGCCAAGGCGAACAGCGTTTTCCAGCTGGCAGGCACCCGGGAGCAGGCCATGGCCGATCCCGACGGGCCGCCATTCATGGTGGAAATGCATTTCCTGCAGTCAGTGCGCGGCCTGCGGGTTGGCGCGCCGGTGGATTTCCGCGGGCTGGAGCTGGGAACGGTATCCAGCATTGATCTGAATTACGATGCCGTCGAGCAGCGTTTTTACGCACTCGTCAAGGCTCGCCTGTATCCCTTGCGCTTTGGCGAGCTTTACAGGCGGGCGGAGCAGGCGGCCGAGGAAGGCGAGCGCGCGGGCAGCCGGCTGCTTGCGCCCATGATCCAGCGTGGACTGCGCGCGCAGATCCGTCCGGCGAATCTGCTTACGGGCCAGCAGTACGTTGCGCTGGACTTCTTCCCGTCTGCCGAGAAGGCTGTGGCGGATTCCAGCAAGTCGCCGCTCGAGCTGCCGACCATCGCGGGTAACTTTGACCGCCTGCAGCAGCAGATCAGCAGCATCGTCACGAAATTCGACAAGATACCTTTCGATGACATAGGCCTGGAGCTGCGCAGCAGCCTGGAGTCCCTGAACAAAGTTCTGCGCCGTGTCGATGGGGAGCTCGGGCCGCAGGCTTCGGCCATGCTGAAGTCTGCGCAGAAGTCGCTCGAGGGCCTGGATCAGGTACTGGGCTCGGATGCCGCGGCTGGAGGCAATCTTGCCGGCACGATGCGCGAGCTGGGTGATGCCGCCCGGGCGCTGCGCGCGCTGGCGGAATATCTGGAAACCCATCCGTCTTCGGTGGTTCGCGGCCGGGGCGCAGATCCGGGGTACATCACACCATGAGGGAATCCATGAAAATCAAGCACGTTGCTTGCTTGCTGGCCTGCGCCGCGCTTGCGGGCACGCTGGCCGGCTGCGCGAGCGCGCCGGCCAGCCATTATTACTCCTTGATGCCCAAGGCGGTGAGCTCCGCTCCCGGGCAGGTGGACGCTGCTTCCCCCCAGGCAAGCTATACCATCAGCGTCGGGCCGGTAAGCGTGCCGGATCAGGTGGACAGGCCGCAGATCGTCTTGACCGAGCCGGATTCCACGCAGGTAACGCCGTTGAGCGGCTACCTCTGGGCGGCCAAGCTGTCCAGGGAGGTGCGCGATGCGCTGGCCGATGATCTGTCGCGGCGTCTGGGCGCACTCGAAGTGCCGCCCGGAAGCGTGACGAAAGGCAAGGGCAACTGGCAGGTCAACGTGAAGATTCAGCGATTTGACTCGTATTACGGCAATCGGGCTGTGCTGGACGCGTCCTGGGAACTGGCGCCGCATAACGTCCAGGGAGGCCGTCCGGGATACTGCCGTGCACGCATCAGCGTGCCGGTGGGCGAGGGCGTGTCCGCGCTTGTTCAGGGCCATCAGAACGCGCTATGGATGCTTTCCGGGCTGATAGCCGGGCAGATTCAGCCAGGCGTGGCGCAGGGCGGCGCGGGCGAGGTGCAGCTGCACCGTTGCACCTGAATCACGCCAAGGTTTCCCTGGCGGGTTGTACCTTTTTGCGCTGTTTTGATTTCGGGTTAACCTTAATATTCATGAAGGTGTAACCCGTTTAGTATTCGCCTCGTGTACGAAAGGGCCCATCCGGCCCGCTATCTTTCACGGAGCATACAAACAGGCCATGGCTACCACCACACTCGGCGTCAAGGTTGACGAATCATTGCGCGAAAGGCTGCGTGAGGCGGCGGCGCGTGTGGGCTGCACGCCTCATTGGCTGCACAAGCAGGCGCTTTTCGCCTATATCGAGGCCATAGAGCGGGGGCAGCTTCCTCCCGAGATAGCCCGGTTCGATGCGGATGCGCCCGACGCTGCCGCCGAGCCGTTGGCGCCGGAAGCCACGCCGCCGTTCTACGAGTTTGCCCAGGATGTGCAGCCTCAGTCTGTACTGCGCGCGGCGATTACTTCGGCTTACCGGCGCCCGGAAACGGAATGCCTGCCCATGCTGATAGAGCAGGCGCGCAGCACCCATGCGCAGGATGTCCATGAACTGGCCCATCGCCTGGTCCAGACCCTGCGGGGCAAACGCAAGAGCGGAGTGGTGGAGAGCCTGATCCAGGAGTTTTCGCTGTCCAGCCAGGAGGGTGTTGCCCTGATGTGCCTGGCCGAGGCGCTGCTTCGCATTCCCGACCGCGCGACGCGCGATGCGCTGATCCGCGACAAGATCGCCCGCGGCGATTGGCGCTCGCATATGGGGGAATCTTCCTCGCTGTTTGTCAATGCCGCGACCTGGGGCCTGCTGCTTACAGGCAAGCTGGTTTCGGTCAACAGCGAGCAGTCGCTTTCTCGCGCGCTTACGCGCATGATAGGCAAGGGAGGGGAGCCGCTCATTCGCAAGGGCGTGAATATTGCCATGCGCATGATGGGGGAGCAGTTTGTCGCCGGGCAGACGATATCCGCGGCGCTGGCCAACAGCCGCAAGCTGGAAGAGCGCGGCTTCCGCTATTCCTATGACATGCTGGGCGAAGCAGCCACCACCGCGGCTGATGCCCAGCGCTACTACACCTCGTACGAGCAGTCCATCCATGCAATCGGCAAGGCGGCGCGGGGCCGGGGCATCTACGAGGGGCCGGGCATTTCCGTCAAGCTGTCAGCGCTGCATCCCCGCTACTCGCGCGCGCAGCGCGACCGCGTCATGGCTGAGCTGCTGCCTCGCATGCTGAAGCTGGCCCGGCTTGCGCGGCGCTATGACATCGGACTGAATATCGACGCGGAAGAAGCCGACCGGCTTGAGCTGTCGCTGGATCTGCTGGAGGCTCTTTGCTTCGATGCGGATCTTGCGGGCTGGAACGGCATAGGCTTTGTCGTTCAGGCCTATCAGAAGCGCGCGCCTTTTGTGCTGGATTATCTTGTGGATCTCGCGGCTCGCAGCAATCACAGGCTGATGGTCCGCCTGGTCAAGGGCGCCTACTGGGATACCGAGATCAAGCGGGCCCAGGTCGAGGGGCTGGAGGGATACCCGGTATATACGCGAAAAATACATACCGATATCTCTTACCTGGCTTGCGCGCGCAAGCTGCTGGCCGCGCCCCAGGCTGTGTTTCCGCAGTTCGCCACCCACAATGCCCATACGCTGGCTGCCATTTATCATATGGCGGGGCAGAACTACTATCCGGGCCAGTATGAGTTCCAGTGCCTGCATGGCATGGGCGAATCACTCTACGAGCACGTAACCGGGCCGGTGGCGCAGGGCGGACTGAATCGTCCCTGCCGCATCTACGCCCCCGTGGGCACGCACGAGACACTGCTGGCCTACCTGGTGCGCCGTCTGCTGGAAAATGGCGCCAACACCTCCTTCGTCAATCAGATCGGTGACGAGGATATTCCCATCGAGGTCCTGATTGCCGATCCTGTGCAGGCGGCTGAGCGCCTGCAGCCATTGGGCGCGCCCCATGACAAGATACCCCTGCCGCGGGATATCTATCTCGCTTCGGGGCGGCGGGAAAACTCGGCGGGCATAGACCTGAGCAACGAGCACAGGCTCGGCTCGCTGGCTGCGGCGCTGATGGGCAGCGCCAGCCAGGGCTGGCGAGCCTTTCCCATGCTGGCCGGGCAGGCGCATCATTGGGACGAGGCGCGGGCCCTGCCTGTACTTAATCCCGCCGACCATCGCGACGTGGTTGGCCATGTCATCGAGGCCGATGATGCCGATGTCCGGCACGCGCTTGATGCTGCCGCTCACGCGGCTCCCATCTGGGCGGCTACGCCAGTGGAAGACCGGGCTCAATGCCTGCTGCGCACCGCACGGATACTCGAAGACGAGATGCAGCCGCTGCTGGGCCTGATTGTGCGCGAAGCGGGTAAATCCCTGCCCAATGCCATTGCCGAGGTGCGTGAGGCTGTCGATTTTCTGCGTTACTACGCCGGGCAGATAGAAAGCGCTTTCTCCAACGACAGCCATCGCCCGCTCGGACCGGTGCTGTGCATCAGTCCGTGGAATTTCCCTCTTGCCATTTTTACTGGTCAGGTGTCGGCCGCCCTCGCCGCGGGCAACACCGTGCTGGCCAAGCCGGCGGAGCAGACCAGCCTGATCGCCGCCGCCGCAGTGAACGCCATGCATCGGGCCGGCATCCCCACAGGCGCTGTACAGCTCCTGCCAGGAAAGGGCGAGACTGTAGGGGCTGCGCTGGTGGCAAGCCCAGCTGTTCGCGGTGTGCTGTTTACCGGCTCGACCAGCGTGGCGCACCTGATTTCAAGGCAGCTTGCGCAGAGGCTGGACGACAACGGGCGGCCCATTCCGCTCGTGGCGGAGACCGGCGGCCTGAATGCCATGGTGGTCGATTCTTCGGCGCTGGCCGAGCAGGTCGTCGCCGATGTGCTGACATCGGCTTTCGATTCCGCCGGCCAGCGCTGTTCCGCGTTGCGGCTGCTGTGCGTGCAGGAAGACTGCGCCGAACACGTGCTGACGATGCTGCGCGGGGCCATGAAGGAGTTGCGGGCCGGCAATCCCGATCGCCTCGGCACCGATGTCGGCCCCGTCATCGATGCGCAGGCCCAGGCTGGCATTCAGGATCATATCCAGACAATGCGTGAAGCCGGGCATGCCGTTCACCAGCTGGAGACCGGGCCTGAGTGCCGCCATGGCTATTTCGTTCCTCCCACCATCATCGAACTGGACGAGCCGGGCCAGTTGCGCCAGGAGATATTCGGTCCTGTGCTGCATGTGGTGCGCTATCGCCGCGACGAGCTGGACAGCCTGGTTGACGCAATCAACGCCTCGGGCTACGGGCTGACCTTTGGGGTGCATACCAGGCTGGATGAGACGGTGGTCAAGGTGTCCGAGCGCATTCATGCCGGCAATGTGTATGTGAATCGCAATGTGGTGGGTGCGGTGGTCGGCGTGCAGCCCTTTGGCGGTGAAGGCCTCTCAGGCACCGGACCCAAGGCGGGCGGGCCGCTCTATCTGTTGCGCCTGCTTGGCCGCCATCCGGAGGGCTTGCCCGAAGGGTTGGGTGTCCACGACGGCGCAGCCCAGGCCGTGACGCTGTGCGGCCCCACAGGAGAAAGCAATCTTTACAAAATCGCGCCGCGCGGCACAGTGCTTTGCATTGCGGCCACCGAAGCAGGCGTGCGCGCGCAGTACGAAGCGTGTGTTGCTACCGGAAACCGGGTCAGCCTTGTTGATGGAGATGCGCCTCGCAGCTGGGCCAAAGGGCTCGATGATGCGGGCCGGCAGCGCGTGCGGCTTGTGCAGCGCGACGAAATCGAGAAGGGCCATTATCAGGCGGTGCTGTTTGAAGGCGATGGCGATGCGCTGCGTGAGCTGAGCGTCGCCGTTGCGGCCCGCCCCGGCCCCATCATAGGGGTCCAGGGTCTGACCAGCGATGACATCGCAGCAGGGCAGCGTTACCATGCCGAGCGCCTGCTGCGCGAAATTTCGGTGAGCATCAACACCACGGCGGCTGGCGGTAACGCCAGTCTCATGATGATAGGGTGAGGGTAACAGCCCATTAACCCATTGCAGCATGTCTGGTTAAATCGGAGCAGGCAGTTCCGCAGGCGCCCCATTTCCAGACGACAACCTCGAAGAACCTCGAACAACACGATGGAGAGAAATATCATGCATACCACCACTGGATTCAAGCTTATGGCGGCTGCCGCCGCCGTCGCGGCGGGCCTGGCTGCCGGCGCCGCGCAGGCGGCCGACACGCAGACTGTGCGCCTGGGCTTTGCAGCGCCGCTGACGGGGCCGCAGTCGCACTACGGCGAAGACATGAAGAACGGGCTGGTTCTGGCGCTGGAAGAAGCCAATGCCCAGAACATCCAGCTCGACGGCAAGACTGCCAAATTCGAGCTGGTCAGCAAGGACGATCAGGCCGATCCGCGCACTGCGGTGCAGGTGGCGCAACAGATTGTCGACGAGGGTGTGGACGGCGTGCTGGGCCACTTCAATTCGGGCACGACCATACCCGCTTCCAGCGTCTACAACGATGCCGGCCTGCCGCAGATAGCCATGGCAACCTCGCCCGAGTATACGCAGCAGGGGTATGACACGACTTTCCGCATGATGACCAGCGATACCCAGCAGGGTTCAGCGGATGGCGAATTTATCGTCAAGGAGCTGGGCGCGCGCAAGATTGCGCTGATCGATGACCGCACCGCCTACGGGCAGGGGCTGGCCGACCAGGTTGCAGCGGCAGTGAAGGCCAATGGCGGCGAGATCATTGCCCGCGAATATACGACGGACAAGGCTAACGATTTCACTGCCATTCTCACCAACATCAAGGACAAGCAGCCGGACGCCATCTTCTTTGGCGGCCTGGATGCCCAGTCCGGGCCGATGCGCCGCCAGATGGTCCGCCTGGGCATCAAGGCGCCACTGATATCGGGTGAAATGACCCGCAGCGATACTTTCCTCAAGCTGGCGGGCGATGCGGCCAATGGCACCTATGCCTCGCTGGCCGGTGTGCCGCTCAAGCAGATGGCCGCGGGCGAAAAGTTCGAGCAGGCCTACAAGGAGCGTTTCAAGAAGGATCCGGGCGTATATGCACCCTATGCCTACGACGGCGCCTGGAACATGATTACGGCCATGAAGGAGGCCGGGTCGGCCAAGCCCGAGAAATACCTGCCCAAGCTGGCCTCCCTGCAGCGCTCGGGCGCGACCAGCAGCAATATCGCCTATGACAAGAACGGCGACCTGAAAGAGATCTCCGTCACGATCTATGAAGTCAAGGATGGCAAGTGGCAGATGGTGAAAACCATGGTCAGCAACGCCAAGTAAGCAGCATCTTTCCTTACCGGGGCCGGCCAGGCGGCCGGCCCGCGCACTGAGTCACAGGCATGGATATCCTTCTCCAACAGCTCATCAACGGGATCACCGTGGGCAGTGTATACGCGCTGGTCGCACTGGGCTATACCATGGTCTACGGGATCATCGGGCTGATCAATTTTGCGCATGGCGACGTAGTCATGGTCGGTGCCATGATCGCCACCACGCTGGTTGTCAGCCTTGTGGGAGGCGGCGTCGCCTCCATGCCTGCATGGCTGGCCATCATCGTGGCGCTGCTGCTGGCCATACCGGCCTGCATGGCGCTGGGCTGGATCGCGGAGCGGTACGCATACAGGCCGCTGCGCCGCGCGCCACGGCTGGCGGCGCTCATTACGGCCATCGGCGTATCCATCATCATCCAGAACCTGGCCATGATGATCTGGGGGCGCAACTACCTGAGCTTTCCGCACATCATCCAGCCCCGTATCTTCGAGATAGGGGGCGCGCGCATCAGTCTGCTGCAGATCATCATCATTCTGGCCGCCACGGCAATCATGGCCGGGCTGCTGCTGGTGGTGCACCGCACCCGGCTTGGCACCGCCATGCGCGCTACCGCGCAGAACCGTGAAGTGGCGGGCCTCATGGGCGTGAACATCAATACGGTCATTTCAGCGGCGTTCCTGATCGGTTCGGCGCTCGCCGCCGTCGCCGGGGTGATGGTGACCACGTACTATGGCGTGGCGCAATACACCATGGGCTTCATGTTGGGCCTGAAGGCCTTTACGGCAGCTGTGCTTGGCGGCATCGGAAACCTGGGCGGCGCCATGCTTGGCGGCCTGCTGCTGGGCATCATCGAGTCGCTGGGGGCTGGCTACATAGGCGATCTGACCAATGGTGTTTTTGGCAGCAATTACCAGGATGTCTTTTCTTTCATCGTGCTGATACTCGTGCTTGTATTCAGGCCGTCGGGCCTGCTTGGTGAACGGGTGGGAGACCGCGCATGAGCCATGAATCTACTCTTGCTCGCGGCGCGGCCGCCCGCCAGGGCACGCCGGCCCGGGTCTGGCTGGGTATTGTGCTTTTCGGCGCCGTGCTGGCCGTGTTGCCCTTCCTGCTTGGCATGGCAGGGCAGAGCTGGATACGCACCCTGAATTTCGCGCTTATCTATGTCATGCTTGCCCTCGGCCTGAACATAGTGGTGGGCTTTGCAGGCCTGCTCGATCTTGGGTACATCGCCTTCTACGCGGTGGGTGCGTATGTATGGGCTTTGCTTGCATCGCCGCACTTTGGCTTGCATCTGCCATTCTGGGCCATCCTGCCGGCGGGGGTGTTTCTGGCGGCAGTGGCCGGCGCGCTGCTGGGCGCCCCGACGCTCAAGCTGCGCGGGGACTACCTGGCCATCGTCACGCTGGGCTTTGGCGAGATCGTGCGCATCTTCATGAACAACCTCGATGCGCCCGTCAACATTACCAACGGCCCACAGGGGATCAACCGCATCGACACCTTCAAGGTGGGCGAATTCATGTTTGGACGCTCGCAAGAAATACTTGGCTTTCGCATCACCGGTCCGGAAAAATACTATTACCTGCTGCTGTTCTGCGTGCTGGTTATCGTCCTCATGTGCGTGAGGCTGCAGAACTCCCGGATAGGCCGGGCATGGGAGGCTGTGCGCGAGGATGAGATTGCGGCCAAGGCAATGGGGATCAATACGCGCAATATCAAGCTGCTCGCGTTTTCAATGGGAGCAAGCTTTGGCGGCGTGGCGGGAGCCATGTTCTCGTCCATGCAAGGCTTTGTCAGCCCCGAGAGCTTCAGCCTGACAGAATCGATCACGGTGCTGTGCATGGTTGTTCTGGGCGGCATGGGGCATATCCCGGGCGTCATTCTGGGCGCCTTGCTGCTGGCTATTTTCCCCGAGGTGCTGCGCGCCGTGGTGGTGCCGATGCAGCAGACAATATTTGGCGACGTGCTGTTGGACCCGGAGGGCATACGCATGCTGATGTTCGGTTTTGCGCTCGTTCTTGTCATGATTTTCCGCCCCGCGGGCCTGTGGCCTTCGAGAGTGCGGCGGCGCGAGCTCGCCGGCGCGGGCAAGGAGCAGGCATGAGTACTCAAGCTGCCGCGGTCAACGCGGATTCCCGGTCCATGCCTGATCTGCTGCTGGTGGCCAAGAAGCTTAGCAAACGCTTTGGCGGGCTGCAGGCTTTGTCGGATGTAAGCTTTTCCATCTGCAAGGGCGATATCTACGGTCTCATCGGCCCCAATGGCGCAGGCAAGACCACGCTGTTCAATGTCCTGACCAGCCTGTATGTTCCCGAGAGCGGCACCTGCAATTTCATGGGGCACCAGCTTACCCGCCTCAAGCCTCATGAGATCGCCGTCGCGGGCATCGCGCGAACCTTTCAGAACATCCGCCTGTTCGGCAACCTGAGCGCGATCGAGAATGTCATGATCGGCCGACATATCCGCACCAGGGCTGGGGTGTGGGGAGCGGTCACGCGCAATCGCGCGACTCGCGAGGAGGAGGCCGCAATCGAACAGCGCGCGCTGGAGCTGCTGGACTATGTCGGCATCGCGCATCGCGCCAATCATGTCGCCAATGCCTTGCCCTATGGCGACCAGCGGCGGCTTGAGATAGCGCGGGCTCTGGCGACCGAGCCCGCGCTGCTGGCGCTGGACGAGCCTGCAGCAGGCATGAATGCTTCTGAAACGCTTGTGCTGCGCAAGCTGATCGAGAAAATACGGGACGACGGCGTCACTGTGCTGCTGATCGAGCACGATATGAAGCTTGTCATGGGGCTGTGCAACCGCGTGCTGGTTCTCGAATACGGAAAAGTGCTGGCCGAAGGCAAGCCGGCGGATGTGCAGCGGGATCCGCGTGTCATCGAGGCTTATCTTGGTGCCGGCGCAAGCGAGCAAAGCAGTGTGCCGGGCGGCACGGCAAAGGATGTATCATGAGCAACAGCGACATTCTCATCGACATACGCCAGCTCGAGGTGGCCTATGGCGGCATCAAGGCGGTGCGCGGCATTGACCTGCAGGTGGGGCGTGGAGAGCTGGTCAGCCTGATCGGCGCCAATGGCGCCGGAAAGAGCACGACGCTGCGCGCCATATGCGGGCTCGTGCCCATCGCGGGAGGCGACATTGTCTATGATGGCGCCTCCATCAAAGGCGTCCAGTCATTCCAGCTGGTGCGAAGGGGCCTGGTGATGGTGCCTGAAGGACGTGGCATTTTCGGCCAGCTCACTATTGCGGAAAACCTGGCCATGGGCGGCTATAGCCGCAAGAATCAGCATGAGGTCAAGCGCGACACGGAGCATGTCTTCGAGCTGTTTCCCCGGCTTGCCGAACGGCGCGACCAGTCCGCCGGCACGCTTTCTGGGGGAGAGCAGCAGATGCTGGCCATGGGGCGGGCAATGATATCCCGGCCCAGGCTGCTGCTGCTGGACGAGCCTTCCATGGGGCTGGCGCCCCTGATGGTCGAGAAGATTTTCGAGGTGGTGCGCGCCATCGCCGATGAAGGCGTCACGATCCTGCTGATCGAGCAGAATGCGCGCCTGGCCCTGGAAATCAGCAAGCGCGCCTATGTGATGGAATCAGGGCAGATCATACTTGATGGGCCTTCCTCGGCGCTGCTGGACGATCCCAAGGTGCGCGCGGCCTATCTCGGCGAGGAAGAGGCGGCCTGATATCGCCGGTCTTGCCCGCGGCCGCCTCAGTGGCGGCCGGTGCTGCCGAAGCCGCCTTCGCCGCGCGTGCTGTCGTCGAACTCGTCGACGATATCAAACTCCACTTGCTGGACCGGTACGACCACAAGCTGGGCGAGCCGCTCCATGGGCTGGAGCGTGTAGTCTTCCTTGCCCCGGTTCCATGCGGAGATCATCAGAGGCCCCTGGTAGTCTGAGTCGATCAGGCCGACGAGATTTCCCAGCACGATGCCGTGCTTGTGGCCCAGGCCGGAACGCGGCAGGATCACGGCTGCGTAGGCCGGATCGGCAAGATGAATCGACAGCCCGGTAGGAACAAGCTGCGTCGAGCCCGCGGGCAGGCTTAATGGTTCGTCTATGCAGGCTCGCAGATCCAGGCCCGCCGAACCGCTGGTTGCATAGGCGGGCAGGAAATCGTTCATGCGTGGGTCGAGGATCTTGAGCGCGATTTTTCTCACGGTGGGGACTCTTTCAATGTTTCTGGATGTTGTGGGAAGGTTCAGGCCGGCGAGGGCAGGGGGCTCAGTCGTTGACACGCCGCCGGCGCATGAAGGATCGGATGACCCATACGGCAAGAACGATGGACAGTATGGCTGCCAGCAGCACGCCAAAGTTCATGGCGCCATCGGCCGTCTTCATGCCCCTGCCGGTCAGGTAGCCTGGCAGCAGCATGACCGGCAGCCAGGCTACCGCTGATGCTATGTTGGCTGCCTGGAAGCGCCCCTGGTGCATTTTCAGCATGCCGGCCACTGTTGGCGCGACCGCGCGCAGCGGCCCCATGAAGCGCCCGACAAATACCGCCATGGGGCCATGGCGCCTGAACAGCAGCCGGGCAGTGGCGACCGCCCGCCGCTGGCGGTTCAACGGCCAGGAACTCAGCAAGGCAGGGCCCAGCCAGCGCCCGATGAGATAAGAAACAGAATCGCCGACCACGGCCCCCCCCATGCCCCAGAGCAGTACTGGCACCGGGTCGACCATGCCGCTTCCTATCAGGCCGCCCATGACAATCATGACAACCGAGGCGGGAATGATGATGCCGATGACAAGCAGGGACTCGCCAAAGGTCAGCAGTGCCAGTACGGGGCCCGCGTAGGTATGGTTGGCCTCGACAAAGGCCAGTAGCGGTTCCAGGTATTGGTCCATATAAGTTATCCAGGTAGTCTGCGCGGGAACGTGCTCACTGCGCGCCGGCCAGCCGGGACGCGATGGCGTGAACAAGCGCGCGCGCCGCATGCAGCTTGGGCTGGAGCGGCAGTGCATGCACGCCCTGGTCGTCGAACAGCAGGAGCTCGGTGTCGTCTGCGTCCATGGCCTGCTGCGCCAGGTTGCCTACCAGCAATGGCACCCCCTTGCGGCGGCGCTTGGCCTGGGCATGTTCGCTCAGGCTTTCCGTCTCGGCGGCGAACCCCACGCACCAGGGGCCGTTTTCGAGGGCGGCAACCTCGGCGAGAATGTCCGGGTTGGGCGCGAATTCGATGGCGGGGGGCTGGCTGCCCGGCTGTTTCTTGTGTTTTTGCGCGCTGGCGTTGGCGACATGCCAGTCGGCCACAGCCGCGACAGAGATGAAAATATCGGCTGCCTGCGTTTCGTTCAGCACGGCCGCATGCATCTGGCGGGCGCTGCGCACATCGATTCGCCGCACCCCATAGGGCTGGGGCAGGGCGGTGGGGCCCGACACCAGCACTACCTGGGCGCCGGCTTCGCGGGCCGCGCGCGCCACGGCATATCCCATTTTGCCTGATGACCGGTTGGTGATTACGCGCACCGGGTCTATATCCTCGGAGGTGGGGCCGGCTGTGATGAGCACCCGCTTGCCTGCAAGGGATTTGGGCTGGAAAAAGGCAATCAGTTCCGCCAGCAGTTCGAGGGGCTCCAGCATGCGGCCGCTGCCTACTTCGCCGCAAGCCTGATCGCCTTCCGCGGGGCCCAGAATGGTCGCGCCGTCGGACCGCAGCGTGGCAACATTGCGCTGGGTGGCCGGGTGCAGCCACATCTCGCGGTTCATGGCTGGCGCGATCAGCAGGGGGCACGGGCCCTTGGCCACGCACAGGGTCGAGAGCAGGTCGCCGGCCAGGCCATTGGCCAGGCGGGCGATAAAGTCTGTGCTTGCCGGGGCGATGACGATGGCGTCGGCACCGCGGGTAAGGTTGATGTGCGCCATGTTGTTGGGCATGCGGTCATCCCAGGTGTCCTGGTACACCGGCCGGCCCGAGAGCGCCTGCATGGTCACGGGCGTGATGAACCGCGCGGCAGCCTCCGTCATCACGACGTCCACGGTAGCGCCTTCGTCCTGCGCCCGGCGCAGAAATTCAGCCACCTTGTAGCAGGCTATGCCGCCGGTCAGGCCAAGCACGATGCGTTTGTTTGCAAGTTCCGCCATCAAAAATACGCCGCAGCGCCGTGGAGAGTGTCAGTGTCGGGTGTCAGTGGCCGCGCCCTTGCGCTCGCGCCGAAGACGCAACAATTCGTCCAGTATCAGCAGGATGGCGCCGCAGGTAATCGCGACGTCCGCGACATTGAATGCGGGGAAGGCCCAGTCACCCCAATAAAATAACAGAAAATCAATGACATGGCCGTGAAGTATCCGGTCGATCACGTTGCCGACCGCGCCGCCCAGTATGCAGGCCAGCGACGCGCTAAACAGCGTCTGCCCGGAGTTGCGGCGCAGCAGGTGCAGGATCAGCCCTGTGGCGCCAAGCGCGATGGCGGTGAACAGCCACCGTTGCCAGCCTTGCCCGTCCGCCAGGAAGCTGAAGGCAGCGCCTGGATTGTAGAGCAGCGTGAAATCAAAGAAGGGCAGCAGGTGCCAGCGCTGACCATATGTCAGGTGGGTGTCGAAATATACCTTTGTGAGCTGATCCACAACAATGATAATCACGGCCAGCAGCAGCCAGCCGACGAGTCGGCCGGTGCCGCGGCCCGGCGCGCCGCGACCGGGTTGAGGGGGGCGGCCTGCCTCAGGCATGCTGGCGCTGCTCGCCCTGGCCGAACAGGTTTTCCACGCAGCGTCCGCACAGCGTCGGATGCGATTTGTCGTGGCCTACATCAGCACGATGGTGCCAGCAGCGTTCGCATTTTTCCGCCTTCGTGGGCTGAACGTCTATACGCAATCCGCCCTCGGCACGGTGGACGTCCGCCCGCGATACGATCAGTACGAAGCGCAGATCCTCCCCGAGGCTTGCCAGCAGTTCATAGTCTGCTCCGTCGGCATGCAAGTCGATTTCCGCGGCAAGGGATGAACCGATGTCTCCACGCGTGCGAACCTCTTCGATGCGGCGCATCGCTTCGGCGCGGATCTCGCGCAGCCGCTGCCATTTTTCGACAAGCGCATCGGCGCCGGCGGCGGTCGGCAGCGTATGGAAGGTCTGCGTGAAGATGGTCTGGGTATCCTGCCCGGGATGCAGGTTTTTCCAGGCTTCTTCGGCGGTGAACGACAGAATGGGAGCCATCAGGCGCAGCAGGCTGTGCGTGATGTGATGCAGGGCGGTTTGCGCCGAGCGGCGCGCAATGCTGTCTGCAGCGGTGGTGTAGAGCCTGTCCTTGAGCACGTCGAGATAAAAGGCGCCGAGGTCTTCGGAACAGAAGATCTGCAGGCGCGCGACGGCGGGATGGAATTCGTAGCGCGAGTAGCAGTCCAGCACCTCAGACTGCATCTGGGCCGCCATGGCAACCGCGTAGCGGTCTATCTCGAACATCGCGTCGGGGGCCACCGCGTCGCTGGCGGGGTTGAAGTCGTGCAGATTGCCCAGCAGGAATTTGAGCGTGTTGCGGATGCGCCGATAGCCTTCCACCACACGCTTGAGGATCTCGTCGGAAATCGACAGCTCGCCCGAATAATCAGTGGACGCGGTCCACAGACGCAGGATCTCCGCGCCCAGCGAGTCCGACACCTTTTGCGGGGCAATCACATTACCCACCGACTTGCTCATCTTGCGGCCTTGTCCGTCCACGACAAAACCATGCGTGAGCAATGCCTTGTAGGGTGGACGGCCATACAGCATGCAGCTTGTGAGCAGCGAGGAATGGAACCAACCGCGATGCTGGTCGGAGCCTTCCAGGTACAGGTCCGCGGGCCACTGCAGCAGGTCGGCGTGCGAGCCCTTCATGTCGTGATCTTTACCGCCCAGCACTGTGGCGTGCGTGCTGCCCGAATCGAACCAGACATCCAGCGTGTCCCGGTTCTTTTCGTACTGGCTGGCCTGCTCGCCCAGCAATTCGGCCGGGTCCAGAGACTGCCATGCTTCGATGCCATGCTGCTCGACGCGCTGGGCGATTTCCTCCAGCAGCTCGACAGTGCGCGGATGCAGCTCACCCGTTTCCTTGTGCACGAAGAAAGCCATGGGCACGCCCCATTGGCGCTGGCGCGAGAGCGTCCAGTCCGGGCGGTTGGCGATCATGGCGTGCAGCCGGGCGCGGCCCCAGGCCGGGTAGAACGCTGTATTGTCCACGCCTTCCAGGGCGGTCTCGCGCAGGGTGCGGCCGGTTGACGGCTCTCGGTCCATGCCTGCGAACCACTGGCTGGTTGCGCGGTAGATCACGGGCGACTTGTGGCGCCAGCAGTGCATATAGCTGTGCGAGACCGTTTCGGTATGCAGCAGGCTGCCGGCCAGGCGCAGCGCTTCGATGATGAGCGGATTGGCCTTCCAGATGTTCTGGCCGCCGAACAGCGGCAGGCTCTGGACATACTGGCCGTCGCCCATGACCGGATTGATGATGTCCGCATCCTGCAGGCCGTGCTGTTTGCAGGAGATGAAGTCTTCCACGCCATAGGCTGGGGCCGAGTGCACGACGCCGGTACCAGTATCCAGCGTCACATAGTCGCCCAGGTATACGGGGGACAGGCGCCGGTAGCCTTCATGCGCATCCCACAGGGGATGGCGGAACTGCAGGCCTGACAGCGCCTCGCCCTTGACCGTGGCAATGATCTGGCCCGAGAGCTTCCATTCTTCAAGGCAGGGCTTGACGCGCTCGGTGGCAAGCAGCAGCAGGGGGCCGGTGGCGCGCGGCTCGGCCAGCCGCACGAGCGAATAATCGTGTTCGGGATGCAGGTTCAGCGCCTGGTTCGCCGGGATGGTCCAGGGCGTTGTCGTCCAGATGACGATGGCGCCATCCTCGACCTCCGGCAGGCCGAATACCTGCGCCAGCCTTGCCTTGTCGTCAAAGCCAAAGGCGGTATGGATGGACGGATCCTTGCGGTCGGCATATTCGACCTCGGCCTCGGCCAGGGCCGAGCCGCAGTCGAAACACCAGTTCACCGGCTTGAGGCCGCGAAACACATAACCCTTTTCCAGGATGCGCGCCAGCACACGCAGCTCGTCGGCCTCGTTGCTGTAGTTCATCGTGAGGTACGGGTTTTCCCAGTCCGCCAGCACGCCCAGGCGCTTGAAATCCTTGCGCTGGCGGTCGATCTGCTCATAGGCGTAGGCGCGGGCCTTGGACTGCACCTCTTCGACGGGCAGGTTTTTCCCGTATTTCTTCTCGATCTGGATTTCGATCGGCATGCCATGGCAATCCCAGCCCGGGACGTATACGGCATCGAAGCCCGCCATGTTGCGGCTCTTGACGATGATGTCTTTCAGAATTTTGTTGACGGCATGTCCAATGTGAATGTCGCCATTGGCATACGGAGGGCCGTCATGCAGCACAAACTTGGGCCGCCCTTTGCTAGCCGCGCGGATGGCTGCGTAGACCTTGTTTTCCTCCCATTCGGCTATCCAGCCTGGTTCTCGCTTGGCGAGATCCCCGCGCATGGGGAACGGTGTGTCGGGCAGATTCAGGGTGTTTCTATAGTCCATGGAAGGCGAGATAGTCGCGAGCGCTCTGCGCATCGTTGTCGATGGCGGCGATCATAGTGGGAAGATCGGGGAATTTCTCTTCGTCCCGCAGGTACTGGAGGAATTCGACAGATACGAGTTTACCGTAAGCGTCCACGCGGCAGTCGAACAGGTGGGTCTCGAGCAACAGTCTGCCCCCCTGCATGACGGTCGGCCGCACGCCCAGGCTGGCGACGCCGTTGCGGGGTTCGGGGCCAAGGCCATGGACTCGCACGACATAGACGCCCGAGCGCAGCGCGCAGCGTGGCGGCGCCATCAGGTTCAGGGTGGGGTAGCCAATGGAACGCCCCAGCTTCTGGCCATGGATCACATGCCCGGTGATCCGGTATGTGCGGCCCAGCAGATGCTCCGCGTGCTCGAGCTGGCCGACCGCCAGCGCAGTGCGCAGTTCCGAGCTCGAAATGCGGTGACCATGGCTGTCCTCGATATCCGGTACGGTATCGACCTCGAACCCGAAACGCCGGCCGGCGCGGCGCAGCAGCTCAATATCGCCGCTGCGCTTGTGGCCGTACCGGAAATCCTCGCCCACGAGCAGCCAGCGCGTGTTCAGGCCGCGCACCAGGAGCTCTTCGATGAAGCCTTCCGCCGACATGTCGGCCAGGTTCTGGTCGAAGCGTTCCAGGACGATCTGGCTGATTCCGTGCGACACAAGATCTGTCAGCTTGTCACGCAGGCTGCTGACCTGGGTCGGTATAAGTTCGGGCCGCTGCCCCCGCTGCGCGAAATAGGCCCGCGGATGGGGGTGGAAGGTCATGACTGTCGGCGCCAGACGGCGCGCAGCCGCCTGGTCGCGGACACGTTCGATGATGGCCTGGTGGCCGCGATGGACGCCATCGAAATTGCCTATGGTCACCGCGCTCGGACAGGACGAGTCGTGGCGCGGCAGGGTGCGATAGATGGTCAGAGTTTTTTTCACAGCCGAGAGTTTACAATTTTGTCTTGAATTACTCAGGAAATATCGTCTTGGACGCAAAAAACAACGCCGGTTGCCGCATTGTGGTGCTGATCTCGGGCCGGGGATCCAATATGCAGGCCATCATCAACACGGTCGAGGGCCTGCGGCGCGAGGGCAACCCGTCGCAAGTATGCGCTGTCGTTGCCAACAAGGCGGATGCCGCGGGGCTTGCCTGGGCGCATGAAAAAGGGGTACCCACAGCCGTCGTTCCCCATCGTGACTATCCCACGCGCGAAGCTTTCGACCAGGCCCTGGCGCGCGCTGTCGAGTCATGGCAGCCGGATTATGTCCTGCTGGCCGGTTTCATGCGTGTGCTGACGCCTGCCTTTGTGGAGCAGTTCAATGGCCGCCTGATCAATATCCATCCGTCCCTGCTGCCTGCCTTCCCTGGCTTGCATACCCACCAGCAGGCGCTGGCGACCGGCGTGCAATGGCACGGATGCACAGTGCATTTCGTCACGCCCGTGCTTGATCACGGCCCGATAGTGGCGCAGGGTATTGCGCCGGTGCAGGCAGGTGATACTCCTGACGATCTGGCCGCCCGCCTGCTGCGGGTCGAGCACCGCATGTATGCGGAGGTGGTGCGCTGGCTGGCGGAGGGGCGTGTGACGCTCGATTCCATGCAGCGCGTGCAGGTGCGCGGCGTGTCCAGCCGGTCTTTTGTCCTGGCGCCTGCCGGGGTGCTGTCATCCGAGGAGCTGTCATGAGCGATAAAAACGCCAAGCCACGCAAGCATGGGCAGCGCCCCGCCGCTCATGGCGCCGCCGGGCGCCGACAGGATACTGACGGACGCCAGGGGGGTGACCGGAATGCGCGCCAGCGCGCCGCGCCGCGCGATACCCGGCCAGCCAGAACATCGCCGGCCGGGGCGGCCACCCCGGCTTCCGGCAGGCCATATATTCCCGCTGCGGCCCGCATCGAGCAGGTGCGCAGCGTGCTGGGAGAGGTCTTGCAATGGGAATACCCCGCCGATGCGGTTCTGTCTCATTGGTTCCGCGCGCATCCCAAACTGGGGGTGAGAGACCGAGGAGAGGTCGCAGAGGCGGTGTTTGACGTCCTGCGCCATTTGCGCCGCTATCGGCAATACGCGGAAAGCGGGGAGGGCGCCGCGGCAAGGCGCCTGGCCATACTGGGCCTGGCTGCCGTGCTGCCGGCCCAGGTGCTTGATATGGGGCTGGAAGAGGGCGAGAGACAGTGGTTGGCCCGCGTACAGTCCATCGACGTGGAAACGCTGCCTGCCGCCATACGCCATAGCGTACCCGACTGGCTGTTGGAGCGTCTGGCTGTGCTGCCCGATAATGATTCGCTGATCGAGTCGCTGAATCAGCCGGCAGCGCTTGATATCCGCGTCAACCCTTTCAAGGCGGATCGTGACGACATTCTTGAGCAGCTGCGCACGGGCCCGGCTGCTCGCAGCGAGCCCCAGCCCACGCCCTATTCGCCCTGGGGCATACGCCTGCGAGGCCGGCCTTCGGTGAACCGGTGGCCCATGTTCGAGTCCGGGCTGATCGAGGTCCAGGACGAGGGCAGCCAGATTCTGGCCGCGCTGGTTGCGCCGCGCAGGGGGGAAATGATCATTGATTACTGCGCGGGGGCCGGAGGCAAGACATTGCTGCTGGGCGCGCTGATGCGTTCCACCGGGCGCCTCTATGCCTTTGACGTGTCGGCAGCCCGGCTGGCCAGGGCCAAGCCGCGCTTTGCCCGCAGCGGGCTGTCCAATATTGTGCCCGTGGCCATACAGCCCGAGAATGACCAGCGTGTGCGCCGCCTGCGCGGCAAGGCCCACCGGGTGCTGGTGGATGCGCCCTGCAGCGGGCTGGGCACCTTGCGCCGCAACCCTGACCTCAAATGGCGCCAGCATCCGGGCTCTCTGGAGGCCCTGCGCGCGGAGCAGGCAAGCATTCTGCGCCAGGCGGCGGCCTGCGTGGCTCCTGGCGGGCGGCTGGTCTACGCCACATGCAGCATCCTTCCTGAAGAAAATGAGATGCAGGTTGAGGCGTTTTTACGTGAAAATCCTGAATTTAGCCTGCTCGATGCCAGCAAGATCGCCAGTGATCGTTGTAAAAAACTGACGCTTGAAGGTCCCTGGCTGCGCATGCGGCCGGACCAGCATGGCACCGATGGTTTTTTCGCGGCCGTACTGGAGCGAGCAGCGGGAGAATCACGCAGTTCGCAGCACGCTCAGACATCGACTGAAACTTGATTTTTCTTAAGCCCAGCCAAAACTTAATTGAAATTTCCCTGTCATAAGGAAGGCAAGTGGGCTAAACTTTTCCATGTTCTAACGTTGGGCCCCTGAACAAGGCCCCTTAAAAGGTTTATGGACCAAATACTCAATTTCCTGGCTGGAGGCTTCCTTCAGCTGCCCTGGTGGAAGGTTGTCATTGTCACGCTGGTGCTCACGCACATCACGATTCTGGCTGTGACCATCTTTCTGCATCGTAGCCAGGCCCATCGCGGGCTCGATCTGCACCCCGCGGTGATGCATTTTTTCCGTTTCTGGCTGTGGATGACGACAGGCATGGTCACCAAGGAATGGGTGGCCATACACCGCAAGCATCACGCCAAGGTTGAGCGCGAGGGCGATCCCCATTCCCCCATGGTGTTCGGCCTGAGCAAGGTGTTTTTTCGTGGGGCCGAGCTGTATCGCGAGGAAGCCACCAATGCCGAAACGCTCAAGCGGTTTGGCCACGGCACGCCTGACGACTGGCTTGAGCGCAACGTCTACACGCCTCACAGCCTGCTTGGCGTCCTTATCATGCTGGGGCTGGATCTTGCCCTGTTCGGCGTCCTGGGCCTGACGGTCTGGGCCGTACAGATGGCGTGGATTCCTTTCTGGGCCGCCGGTGTCGTCAACGGCATCGGGCACGCCTGGGGCTACCGCAACTATGCCAGCCCGGATACGAGCACGAACGTTTCTCCCTGGGGCATCGTCATCGGCGGCGAAGAGCTGCACAACAATCATCACGCCTACGGTACGTCGGCCAAGTTCTCCACCAAGTGGTACGAGTTCGATCTGGGCTGGTGCTACATCAAGATCCTGACGTTCTTCGGCCTGGCCAAGGTCAAGAAGCTGGCGCCCAAGCTCAAGCTGGAGCCCGTCAAGACATCCGTGGATGCCAGCACGCTTCAAGGCGTCATCACGCACCGGTACGAGATTCTCGCCAGGTACGCGGACATGGTTCGCAAGGCCGCCGCCGAGGAGCTCACCAAGCTCAAGCCTACCCGTGAAGAGGGCAGCCCCGATTGCAGCTATTCGGTTCTGCGCCGCTGCAAAGACTGGCTGGCCCGCAACGATGACGCCCTCGAGCCCGAGCAGCGTGCGGAGGTGGATTCGGTGCTCGCCCGCAACGAATCGCTGTCCACCATGGTGCAGATGCGCCGCGAGCTGGCCCGCGTATGGGAAAGCTCCAGCGCCAGCAGCGAACAGCTTCTGGCTGATCTTCAGGCTTGGTGCCAGCGCGCGCAGCAAAGCGGTATCGCCAGCCTTGAACAATTCTCTTATCGCCTGCGCCGCTACGCGGCATGATGCTCAAGGGGCTTAATCCTCAGCAACAGGCCGCCGTAACGCTACCACCCGAACATGCGCTAGTGCTGGCTGGCGCAGGTAGCGGCAAGACCCGGGTGCTGACCACGCGCATGGCGTGGCTCATCCAGACCGGACAGGCCAGCCCCTTCGGGCTGCTGGCGGTAACCTTCACAAACAAATCGGCGCGCGAGATGCTCACGCGCCTGACCAGCCTGCTGCCCATCAATACGCGAGGCATGTGGGTGGGCACGTTTCATGGGCTGTGCAACCGCCTGCTGCGTGCCCATTATCGTGACGCGGGCCTGCCCCAGACCTTCCAGATACTCGACAGTGCCGACCAGTTGGCTGCGATCAAGCGGCTGATCAAGGGAGCGGGCATCGACGACGACAAATTCCCTCCGCGCGATGTGCAGCGTTTCATCAATGGCGCCAAGGAAGAAGGGCTGCGGCCTGGCGGCGTCGAGGCGTGGGACGCCTACCGGCGCCGCATGGTTGAAATCTACACGCTTTACCAGGAGCAGTGCGAACGCGAAGGCGTGGTTGATTTTGCCGAGCTTTTGCTGCGCGCCTACGAGCTGCTGCAGCGCAATGCGCCTGTGCGCGAGCACTATCAGAGGCGCTTCCGGCATATCCTGGTCGACGAGTTCCAGGATACCAACACCTTGCAATATCGCTGGCTCAAGCTGCTGGCCGGAGGTGGGGCAGCCGTGTTTGCCGTGGGTGACGATGACCAGTCCATCTACGCCTTCCGGGGGGCCAATGTGGGCAATATGGCGGAATTCGAGCATGAGTTCGCCAAGGGCAATGTCATACGCCTGGAGCAGAATTACCGTTCCTACGGCCATATCCTGGATTCGGCCAATGCGCTTATCGCGCACAATACCGCACGGCTAGGCAAGAACCTCTGGACCGAACAGGGGGAAGGCGAGCCGGTACGCGTGATCGAGCAGCCATCGGATCAGCTCGAGGCGCAATGGGTTCTTGATGAGATCAAGGCGCTGATCAATGACGGCAGCCTGCGGCGTGAAATTGCCGTGCTGTATCGCAGCAATGCCCAGTCCCGCATCATTGAGCATGGCCTGTTTTCCGCAGGCATTCCTTACAAGGTATACGGCGGCCTGCGCTTTTTCGAGCGCCAGGAGGTCAAGCATGCCTTGGCTTATCTGCGGCTCATGGACAACCCACACGATGACACTTCCTGGCTGCGGGTGGTCAATTTCCCGACTCGCGGCATTGGTGCGCGCACGCTTGAGCAGCTTGCCGATCTGGCTCGCCAGCAGGGCAGCAGCCTGTTTCGCGCCGTGCCCCATATGTCGGGCAAGGGCGGAAGCAATCTGGCCAGGTTTGCCGAGCTGATCGAACAGATGGCGCATGAGGCGCAGGTTCTCAGCCTGCCTGAGCTCATCGAGCATGTCATTCATCATAGCGGCCTGATGGCGCATTATCAGGCGGATCGCGACGGCTCGGAGCGGCTGGAGAACCTGCGCGAACTCATCAATGCCGCTGCGGCATTCGTGGCCGAAGAGAACTTTGAAGGCCTGCCTGCGGGCCGTATTCCCGAATGGTCCATGGAGCAGTCTTCCTCGCTGGAGCGCAGTCCCGCTGCGCCTTCGGCCGACCCGGTGGCTTCGCCGGCAGTTGGCGCGCAACCCGGCGGCGAGGCTGATGCGCTGGCCGGCGCGGTCGCGGGCGGCGATCTGCCGGGGGCTCCCATGTCGCCGCTGGCCGCATTCCTGACACATGCCTCGCTCGAGGCAGGCGATAACCAGGCCCAGGCCGGAGAGGATGCGATTCAGCTCATGACTGTCCATGCTGCAAAAGGGCTGGAATTCGATTCCGTCTTCATCACGGGCGTGGAAGACGGGCTGTTTCCCCATGAGAACAGCCTGCTGGAGGCGGCGGGGCTGGAGGAAGAACGGCGCCTGATGTATGTGGCCATCACGCGTGCGCGCCAGCGCCTTTATCTGACACTGGCACAGAGCCGCATGCTGCACGGGCAGACGCGCTATGCGCTGCGTTCTCGCTTCCTGGATGAGATTCCCGATGAGCACCTGAAGTGGCTGACCCCCAAGGCAGGCCGCACGGCGGTGCGTGAAAACACCTGGAGCGGCGCATTTCGCCGCGGCGATGCCTATAACCGCCCTGACTCGGGCTCGGTGGCCCCGCGCGAGCCGCGCCTTCGCACCAGCGGCGTCATGGTGGGCGACAGGCAGTTCCGTATCGGTACGGGGGTGAGGCATCCGAAGTTCGGCGAGGGTACCGTCATTGCGCTCAGCGGCAATGGCGATGACGCCCAGGCGCAGATCCAGTTCCGCGATGCAGGAACCAAGACGCTTGCGCTGGGCGTGGCCAAGCTGGATATCCTGACGGGCTGAGCCTTTGCTGCCGCCCGGCGGCGCAGCAGCCTGCTGGCTGGTTTGCTTTTGCGGCCGGTTGCCGCTGGCGCGGGGCGCCGATCCTCAGTGCGGCCAGCGCGGCAATCATGTGCCGCGTTGCCCGGGCCCGGCCGATCAGGCCTGGGCAATTCCCTCCAGGGCTTCCTGTACCTCCAGCCATTGATCCTCAAGCTCGGACACGCGTTTGCTGAGCTCGCCGTGTTCGGCCATGACCTGCTGGCGCTCCGCGCGCCGCTCATCCGTGTACAGGCCGGCGTCCGCGATGAGCGCATCCAGTTCGCTCAGGCGTACGCGGTCTTTGCCCATATCCGTTTCTATGCGCGCCAGGCGAGCTTCCAGGGGCTTGCGCAGCGCGGCCTGGCGCTGGCGCGCTTCGGCCTGAAGACGGCGCTGCTGCTTGCGATCGACAGCCAATGCGCTATCGCCAGATCCGGCGGCGCCGTCTTCGCCGGACGCGCTGTTGCCGCCAGCCTGCCCGTTTGATTGCTGTCTTGCCTGTGCGCGTGCCGCCGCGCCGCGTGCGGCCAGCCAGTCCCGATAGTCGTCCAGGTCGCCGTCGAAGGCCTGTACGCGTCCATCAGCGACAATCCAGAAATTGTCCACTGTGGTCCGCAGCAGGTGGCGGTCGTGGGAAACCAGCAGCACGCTGCCGGGGAATTCGGCAAGCGCGGTGGCCAGGGCCTCTCGCGTGTCGACATCAAGGTGGTTGCTGGGCTCGTCCAGCAGCAGGAGATTGGGTTTCTGCCAGACAATCAGCGCCAGCGCGAGCCGGGCCTTTTCGCCGCCGGACATGGGCGCGACGGGGCTGGTGGCTGCATCCCCGCTGAAAGCGAAGCCGCCAAGATAGTTGCGCAATTCCTGCTCACGCGCCTGCGGAGCAAGACGCGCGAGGTGTTGCAGCGGCGTCGAGCCGGCATCCAGCATATCGAGCTGGTGCTGCGCGAAATAGCCTATTTCCAGCCCACGAGATGCCAGGCGTTCGCCTGAGAGCGGCTCCAGCAGGCCCGCCAGGGTCTTGATCAGGGTACTCTTGCCGGCGCCGTTGACGCCCAGTACCCCGATCCGGGCGCCGCCCCGGACCATCAGCTCGACGCCATCGAGTACGACGCGGGGCGCGTGCCCAGCGCTGGCGTAACCTGTTGCCACCTTGTCCAGCGTCAGCAGGGGATCGGGCATGGTCAGTGGCTCGGGTATACGTATATCGATGCCAGCCTCTGCCTGAAGCGGGGCGAGCTTTTCCATGCGCGCCAGCGCCTTGACGCGGCTTTGCGCCTGCTTGGCCTTGGTCGCCTTGGCCTTGAAGCGGTCAATAAAGCCTTGCAGGCGTGCAGTTTCACGCTGCTGCCTGTCCCAGGCCATGCGGGTCTGGCGCAGCCTTTCGGCGCGCTGTGTCAGGAAATCCTCATATCCACCCCGGTAGCGCACCAGCCTGGCATGGTCGAAATGCAGAATGCTGCGTGCCACGGCATCGAGAAATTCGGTGTCGTGTGAGATCAGCATAACGGTTCCCTGGTAGGCGCCGAGCCAGCGCTCCAGCCAGAGCATGGCGTCCAGATCCAGGTGGTTGGTGGGCTCGTCCAGAAGCAGCAATTCGGAGGGCGCCATCAGGGCGCGCGCCAGTGCCAGGCGCATTTGCCAGCCGCCGGAGAAGCTGCGCACAGGCTGCATCCATTGCTCCGGCGCAAAGCCCAGGCCGGCCAGCAATTGCTCAGCCCGCGATGGCGCGCTCCAGGCATCGGCCTCGACCAGGGCAGCCTCCAGCTCGGCAATGCGCTGGCCGTTGTCGTCGGGCGTGCTCGCGCGCTCAGCCTGCAGGGCACGCAGATGCGTATCGCCGTCGATGACAAACTCTCGCGCCGGCATGCTGTTGTCGTGGATTTCCTGCTCGACGCTGGCGATACGCCAGCCCGCGGGCATGTCGAGCTCGCCGGCGTCGGCGTCCAGGCGTCCCTGCAGCAGGGCGAAGAGGGTGGATTTGCCTGCGCCGTTCTTGCCGACAATGCCGACACGCTCGCCGGGGTTGACGACGAAGTCCGCTCCGTCCAGCAGAACTTTGACGCCACGGCGCAGCGTCAGGCCAGATGCGCGTATCACGAGGTCAGTTGCTCCCGCGTGAGCAGCAGAATCTGGTCTTCGGTGTTTTCAGTGCTGAGCCAGACTGGATCCAGATCCGGGAAGGCGTTGACGAAGTTCTGGTATTCGTTGCCTATTTCAAGCACCAGCACGCCCTGCGGCGCCATGAAGGCTGGAGCCTCTTCAAGCAGCCTGCGCACGATGTCCATGCCGTCTTCGCCGCCGGCCAGCGCCTGGGTGGGCTCATGGCGGTATTCCTGCGGAAGGTGCTCCATGGAATGGCTGTTCACGTACGGAGGATTGCAGATGATCAGCTTGTATTCGCATTGCGGCAGCTGGTCGAACAGGTCGCTGCAATGCGTGGCGATGCGCCCATCCAGCCCCGACAGCTCAATGTTCTGGTCGGCCACCTCAAGCGCATGCTCCGACAGGTCGACGGCATCCACCTGTGCATTGGGGAAAGCCATTGCCGCGAGAATCGCCAGGCAACCGGAGCCGGTGCATAGATCCAGCACGAAGTCGATTTCGTCTGGGTCTGCAACCCACGGGCGGAGGCTGTCGGCCAGCAGTTCGGAAATGGGAGAACGGGGAATGATTACTCGAGGGTCGACCACAAACCGGTGGCCCTGCAGCCACGCTTCCCCTGTCAGATAGGCAGCAGGGATGCGGTCGGTGATGCGGCGTTCGAGCAGTTTCAGGAAGCGCGCGCGCTCTTCAGGCAGCACTCTCGCGTCCAGATAGGGGTCCAGTGTGTCCAGCGGCAGGTGCAGCGTGTGCAGCAGAAGGTAGGCTGCCTCGTCCCATGCATTGTCGCTGCCGTGGCCGAAGGAAAGTCTCGCGCTGTTGAACTGGCTGACAGCGAAGCGCATGAGGTCTCGCAATGTGCGAAGCTCAGTCTGGGCGGATTCATACATGGTATTGGCCTCTAGTCAACGCGCGGGCAGCAGTTGCTCCAGCGTGCGCCGGTATATGTTCTTGAGCGGTTCGAGGGCGTCGATCCGGATGTGTTCGTTGATCTGATGAATCGTCGCGTTGACAGGCCCGAATTCGACGACCTGCGGGCATATCTTGGCGATGAATCGGCCATCGGAGGTTCCTCCGGTGGTTGACAGCTCGGTTTCGACGCCAGTTTCGTCATGGATTGCCCTGCCCAGCGCGGCGCTCAGGTCGCCGCGCGGCGTCAGGAAGGCCTCGCCCCCGAGCGTCCATTCAAGATCGTAGTCCAGCCCGTGGCTGTCCAGGACGCCGATGACGCGATCCTTCAGTGATGCGGGTGTGCTTGCGGTGGAAAAGCGGAAATTGAAGTCCAGTACCGCAGTGCCCGGCACCACATTGGTGGCGCCCGTTCCGGCGTGCAGGTTGGAGCATTGGAATGTGGTGGGCGGGAAATATTCGTTGCCTTCGTCCCATGTGCTCGCAGCCAGCTCGGCCAGCGCCGGAGAGAGCAGGTGTATGGGATTGCGCGCCAGGTGAGGGTAAGCCACATGGCCCTGTTTCCCCTTGACGGTGAGGCGGCCGGAAAGCGAGCCGCGCCGGCCGTTCTTGACGGTATCGCCCAGGCTGTTCACCGAAGTGGGCTCGCCGACGATACAGTAATCCAGCTTGACGCCGCGCTGCGACAGCGCGTCGCAGACCTTGGCCGTGCCGTCCACCGACGGGCCTTCTTCATCGGCCGTGATCAGCAGTGCGATGGAGCCCACATGGTCGGGGCGGGACGCGACAAATTCCTCGACGGCGACCACAAAGGCGGCAATCGAGCTTTTCATGTCAGCGGCGCCCCGGCCATAGAGCCTGCCGTCGCGGACCGTCGGCGTGAATGGATCGCTGTCCCAGCGCTCCAGTGGGCCGGGGGGCACGACATCGGTGTGGCCGGCGAAAACCAGCAAAGGCCCCTCGTTGCCGCGCCGTGCCCAGAGGTTGGCGACATCGCCGAAGAGCAGCGTCTCGCATTCGAAGCCGGCGGCGCCCAGGCGCTGAGCAAGAGTCTGCTGGCAGCCATGGTCGGCAGGCGTGACTGACGGGCGGGCAATAAGGTCGCGCGTGAGCGCCAGGACGGCGGATTCGCTCATCAGGCCCTCAGCAGGTCATTGATGCTGGTCTTGGCACGGGTCTGTGCGTCGACGCGTTTGACGATTACTGCGCAGGCCAGACTGTGGCTGCCGTCGGCGCTGGGTAGCGACCCCGGTACGACGACCGAGCCCGAAGGCACGCGGCCATAGGTGATTTCGCCAGTGGCGCGGTCATAGATCTTGGTGCTTTGCGACAGGAACACGCCCATGGCCAGGACCGAATTTTCCTCGACGATGACGCCCTCCACGATTTCGGAGCGTGCGCCGATGAAGCAGTTGTCTTCGATGATGGTGGGGTTGGCCTGCAGGGGCTCAAGCACGCCGCCTATGCCTACGCCGCCCGACAGGTGCACATTCTTGCCGATCTGGGCGCAGGAGCCGACCGTGGCCCAGGTGTCAACCATGGTGCCTTCGTCCACGTAGGCGCCGACATTGACGTAAGAAGGCATCAACACGACATTGCGGCCTATGAAGGCGCCACGGCGGGCGACGGCGGGGGGAACCACGCGAAAACCGCCGTCGGCGAAGGACTGGGCATCATAGCCGTCGAATTTGGTGGGTACCTTGTCATAGAACTGAAGCGGAGCCTGGCCCATCACGGCATTGTTCTCAAGACGGAAAGACAGCAGCACAGCTTTCTTGACCCACTGGTGCACCACCCAGTCGCCGCCGGCCTTTTCCGCCACGCGCAGCGTGCCGGCATCGAGTCCGGCGAGTGTAGCCTGAACGGCATCCCGGACCTCGGCATGGCCGGAAGCGGGGGAAAGCTCGCTGCGGTTTTCCCACGCCTGTTCAATTGTGGTTTGCAGATTGGTAGTCATATCGTTGTCTTTGTTTGTCTTGGGTTGATGGGAAACATTAGCTGGCCGGTGATGCTTCATCCGCGCTGCAGAAAATCCGCGATGCGCTGGGCAGCTTCCACGCAATGGGCTTTCGGGGCGACCAGTGCCAGGCGCACGCGACCGGCGCCAGGGTTGACGCCGTGCGCTTCGCGCGCCAGAAAGCTGCCGGGCAGGGCGGTCACGCCTGTGGCGGCATAAAGATCCCGGACGAAATCTGTGTCGCTGCCTGGCGTCTTGGCCCAAAGGTAGAAGGAGGCGTCGGGCCAGCCTGTGTCCATGAGCTGCCCCAGAATCGGCACGACAGCTGCGAATTTTTCGCGATAGATGCGGCGGTTCTCGACGACATGGGCTTCGTCGCGCCAGGCGACAACACTGGTGTCGGAAACCACGGCGCTGATGGCCGCGCCGTGGTAGGTGCGGTAAAGCAGAAACTGTTCGATCAGGCGCGCATCGCCGGCCACGAAGCCTGACCGCAAGCCTGGGACGTTGGAGCGCTTGGACAGGCTGGAAAAGCTGACCAGATTGCGGAAATCAGGGCGCCCCAGCTGCACGGCGGCCTGCATCCCCCCCAGCGGCTTGCGGGCCTCGTCGAAATAGATTTCGGAGTAGCACTCGTCGGATGCGATGACAAAGCCGAACTCGTCCGAGAGCTGAAACAGCGTGCGCCAGTCGTCCAGCTGCATGACATTGCCGGCGGGATTGCCCGGCGAGCACAGATACAGCAGTTGTGTCTTGCGCCAGACATCCTCGGGAACGCCGGACCAGTCATAGCCGAAACCCTGGTCGGCCTGCGAGTTGATGTAATAGGGTCTTGCCCCCGCCAGCAGGGCTGCTCCCTCGTATATCTGGTAGAAGGGGTTGGGGCAGATCACCCGCGCATCGCCGCGTGCGTCGATCACGGCCTGGGCGAAGGAAAACAGCGCTTCGCGTGAGCCTGCAACGGGCAGCACCTGGGTTTCGGGGTCTGGCCTCGATATGCCATAGCGGCGGGCGATCCAGTCGGCAATGGTTTCGCGCAGGTCTGCCGCGCCCTTGGTTGGAGGGTAGGTGGACAGCCCGCCCATGGACCGTGTCATGGCATCGATGATGAACTGGGGCGTGGGGTGCTTGGGTTCCCCGATCGACAGGCTGATGGGCGCGAGGTGTCCGGGCGGTCTGCCTGCCTGCTCGAGCAGGGCGCGTAGCTTGGTGAAGGGGTAGGGCTGAAGTGCGCTCAGATGGGGGTTCATGTTCGCCGCGGGACACAATAGGCGCAGCGGACGCTTTGACTGCGCAGCGCGGCGCGCAAGGAAAACCATGGTGCGAACGGAGAGACTCGAACTCTCACACCTTTCGGCGCCAGAACCTAAATCTGGTGCGTCTACCAATTCCGCCACGTTCGCTAGAGGTAGCCGGCTATTATAACGGTTTTTCTCTCTGTAGCAATTTGCGGGAAGGGCCCCGCCATGCGGGTTTGGGCGGGTCGGGGCCCTGGTTTCCGGCCATCCCCGCGGGCGGACATCCATGGCGAAGCGGCGCGGCTCATCCCCCGCAACGATATGGCTGCCAACTTTCTTGTAAAATGTCCCGTTTACTTCTTTAATTTCTCATCTATATAGGTTCCTAATGCAGCCCGAGGTTGAAATTCTGTCCGGCCTGGAACGCCGTGTTGATCTTGCGATTTCCGTCGCAGACATTGAAAAGCAAGTCCAGGCGCAACTGAAGCGTGTCGCCCGCACTGCCAAGATCCAGGGCTTCCGTCCCGGAAAGGCGCCGTTGTCGCTCATCGAGCGCAGCCATGGGCCTGGCATCCGCTATGACGTGATCAATTCCGAAGTTGGCCGCTCGCTCGACAAGGTGATCGAGGATGCCAAGCTGCGCGTGGCCGGTACGCCCAGCCTGGAGCCCAAGACTGAAGGCGTCGAAGAAGGCACCATGGCTTTCTCCGCCACATTCGAGGTTTATCCGGAAGTCCAGGTGCCCGATCTGGCCGCCCTGGAGATCAAGCGCGCCAACGCCAACGTCACCGACGCCGACGTGCAGCGTACGCTGGACATCCTGCGCAAGCAGCGCGCCAATTACGAGCCGCGCGAAGGCCGTGTCGCCCAGGACGACGACCGTGTCACGCTCGATTTTGCCGGCACCATTGATGGCGTGGCCTTCGATGGCGGCACCGCCGAGAAGTTTCCCTTCGTGCTGGGCCAGGGCCGCATGCTGCCCGAGTTCGAGACTGCAGTCCGCGGCATGAAGGCTGGCGAGTCCAAGACTTTCCCGCTCACATTCCCCGAGGAATACGGCAGCAAGGAGGTCGCCGGCAAGACCGCCGAATTCAAGATCACGGTCACGGAAGTTGCCGAGCCCGTGCTGCCCGAGCTGGACAGCGAGTTCGCGAAATCGCTCGGCCAGGCTGAAGGCGATGTCGAGAAGCTGCTGTCCGATGTGCGCGCCAATATCGAACGCGAGATCAAGTCCCGCGTGCAGGCTCGCACCAAGGCCAGCGTGATGGATGCCCTGGCGGCCGCCAGCACTTTCGATGTGCCGAAGGCTCTGGTTCAGAACGATGCGCAGGATCGTGCCAATGCCGCCCGCGAAGAGCTGAAGCAGCGCGGCGTGCCCAATGCCGACTCTATGCCTATCCCGGTCGAGGCTTTCACGGCGGAATCCGAGCGCCGCGTTCGCCTGGGCTTGCTGGTGTCCGAGCTGGTTCGCACGGCTGACCTGCAGGCCAAGCCTGAGCAGGTTCGCGCCCGCATCGAGGAATTTGCGCAGAACTACGAGCAGCCTGCCCAGGTTGTCGCCTATTATCTGTCCGACCGCCAGCGCCGTGCCGAAATCGAGGCCATCGTGCTCGAGGACAATGTCGTGGCCCATGTGGTTGAAAAGGCCAAGGTTACGGACGAAGACGTCAGCTTTGATGAACTCATGGGGACCAATTAAATGTCGACATCGCGATTTACCGATTTTTACGCATCCATGTATGGCGGGGATTCGGTAACCCCGACGGGGCTGGGCTATGTGCCCATCGTGATAGAGCAGTCCGGCCGCGGCGAGCGGTCCTACGACATTTATTCCCGCCTGTTGCGCGAGCGCGTTATTTTCTTCGTCGGGCCGGTCAATGACCAGTCCGCGAACCTGGTGGTCGCGCAACTGCTCTTTCTCGAATCGGAAAACCCCGAGAAAGACATCTCGCTGTACATCAATTCTCCCGGCGGTTCGGTGTATGCCGGCATGGCGATCTACGACACCATGCAGTTCGTCAAGCCTGACGTGTCGACGCTGTGCACAGGGCTGGCGGCCAGCATGGGGGCGTTTCTGCTGGCTGCGGGCACGAAGGGCAAGCGCTACACCCTGCCCAATTCGCGCATCATGATCCATCAGCCGTCTGGCGGCGCCCAGGGGCAGGCCTCGGATATCCAGATCCAGGCGAGGGAAATCCTCAGCCTGCGCGAACGCCTCAATGGGATTCTGGCCAGGAATACCGGCCAGCCTGTGGAGCGTATCGAGGTGGACACAGAGCGCGACAATTTCATGTCGGCCGAAGATGCGGTATCGTATGGGTTGGTAGACAAGGTTCTGGTCTCGCGTAACGACCAGGCCTAGGCGGCCGGAAGGCCAGCGGGGCGCGGCGGCGTGCCCGCTCCGCCCTGATTATCCGACAGGTTCGCCCTGTTCATTGGACTGAAAGAGTTTTATGCCCGAAAAAAAAGGATCGGCGGACGAAAAGACATTGCGCTGCTCATTCTGCAACAAAAGCCAGCATGAGGTGCGCAAGCTCATTGCCGGACCCTCGGTCTTCATCTGCGATGAATGCATAGACTTATGCAATGACATCATCATCGAGGAAAGCCAGGAAGCCGCGCGCGACGCCATACGCAACGAGCTGCCAACGCCCCAGGAAATCAAGACCTTTCTGGATGGCTACGTCATTGGCCAGGATATCCCGAAGCGCAACCTGGCGGTGGCCGTGTACAACCATTACAAGCGCATTCGCTATGGGCAGGCCAAGGGCGACGATGTCGAGCTCTCCAAGAGCAATATCCTCCTGATCGGCCCAACAGGCTCGGGCAAGACGCTGCTGGCCCAGACGCTGGCCCGCATGCTGGATGTTCCATTTGTCATGGCTGACGCCACTACGCTGACTGAAGCGGGCTACGTCGGCGAAGACGTCGAGAACATCATCCAGAAGCTGCTGCAGAATTGCAACTACGATGTCGAAAAGGCTCAGCGAGCCATTATCTACATCGACGAGATCGACAAAATATCCCGCAAGGCGGACAACCCGTCCATCACCCGGGATGTTTCCGGCGAGGGCGTGCAGCAGGCGCTGCTCAAGCTTATCGAAGGCACTGTGGCATCGGTGCCTCCGCAGGGTGGGCGCAAGCACCCCAACCAGGATTTCGTGCAGGTTGATACCACCAATATCCTGTTCATTGTCGGCGGCGCTTTTGATGGCCTCGAGAAAATCATCCGCGACCGCAGCGAGCGTTCGGGAATTGGCTTTTCCGCTTCGGTGCGCGCCAAGACCGAGCGCGGCGTCGGGGAGCTCTTTGCCGAAGTCGAGCCTGAGGATCTCATCAAGTTCGGCTTGATACCCGAGCTGGTGGGGCGCCTGCCCGTGGTTGCGACCCTGGAAGAACTTCAGGAAGACACACTGGTGCGTATTCTCACCGAGCCCAGGAATTCCCTGATCAAGCAGTTTCAGAAACTGTTTGAAATGGAAGAAGTTGAGCTCGATGTACGCCCCGGGGCGCTGGCCGCAATCGCCAAGCGTGCCATCAAGCGTCGTACAGGTGCGCGGGGTCTGCGTTCCATCGTGGAACAGGCCTTGCTGGGAACAATGTACGAACTTCCCTCCCAGAAGAACGTCAAACGGGTAGTGCTGGACGAAAATGCCGTCACGGGGCAAGGGGCGCCCATTCTCATTTATGAGGATGAGTCCGATGCCGGTGACGAATCCCGCCAGCCACCCGCCAAAAAGCTCAAGGACGCTGCGGCCTAGGATTTACGCGCATCGTCTTTTTGCATGCAGGCAGGTATGCTTGGCCTTGAAAACCTGGCCATCGCCACTATCTAGATTTACAGGTAAAGCTGGAAAAGGGAGGCCCCGGCGCTTCCCTTTTTCATCTCAAGGTAAATTTTAAGGAAATTACTATGTCTGCGAGCCAGATTCTTACCGCTGAACCCACGGACCTGCCGCTGTTGCCGCTGCGCGACGTTGTAGTGTTTCCGCACATGGTGATTCCGCTGTTCGTTGGCCGCCCGCGTTCCATCAAGGCGCTAGAGCTTGCGATGGAAGCCGGCAACAACATCATGCTGGTTGCACAGAAGTCGGCCAGCAAGGACGACCCCAGCCCCGAGGATCTCTACGATATCGGTTGTGCCGCCAGCATCCTGCAAATGCTGAAGCTGCCTGACGGCACCGTCAAGGTGCTGGTCGAAGGGGTGCAGCGCGCCCGAATCCAGAAGGTAACCGATGCCGAAACACATTTCATGGCAGTCGTCACCGCGGTCGATCCCGAGTCCGAGCAGGATGCGGAATCCGAGGCATTGCGGCGGGCAGTAGTCGCCCAGTTCGAGCAATACGTCAAGCTCAACAAGAAGATTCCCCAGGAAATTCTTACTTCCCTGACCGGCATAGATGACGCTGGTCGCCTGGCTGACACCATCGCTGCTCACCTTCCGCTCAAGCTTGAACAGAAGCAGCAAATGCTCGAGGTGACCGGCACGGCGGCCCGCCTGGAAAATCTGCTGTCCCAGCTCGAATCCGAAATCGACATACTTCAGGTCGAGAAGCGCATTCGCGGCCGTGTGAAGAAGCAGATGGAAAAGAGCCAGCGCGACTACTACCTGAACGAGCAGGTCAAGGCGATTCAGAAGGAGCTTGGCGAGGGCGAAGAGGGCGCCGATATCGAGGAACTCGAGAAAAAGATCGAGGCCGCGCATTTGCCCAGGGACGCCCGCAAGAAAGCGGATGCCGAGCTCAAGAAGCTCAAGCTGATGTCGCCCATGTCGGCGGAAGCCACGGTGGTGCGCAACTATATCGACACGCTGATCGGCCTGCCCTGGCGCAAGAAAAGCCGCATCAACAACTCCATCTCCAATGCCGAGCAGGTGCTGGACGCCGATCACTATGGTCTGGAAAAGGTCAAGGAGCGTATCGTCGAATACCTTGCTGTACAGCAGCGGGTCGAAAAGCTCAAGGCGCCTATCCTGTGTCTGGTCGGGCCTCCGGGCGTCGGCAAGACCTCGCTGGGGCAGTCCATTGCCCGCGCCACGAATCGCAAGTTCGTGCGCATGGCGCTGGGCGGCGTGCGGGACGAGGCCGAGATCCGGGGCCACCGCCGCACATATATCGGTTCCATGCCCGGCAAGATCCTGCAGAACATGTCCAAGGTGGCGGTTCGCAACCCGCTGTTTCTGCTTGACGAGATCGACAAGATCGGCGCCGATTTTCGCGGCGATCCATCCTCGGCCCTGCTCGAGGTGCTCGATCCGGAGCAGAACCATACCTTCCAGGATCATTACGTCGAGGTTGACTTCGACCTGTCGGACGTCATGTTCGTGGCCACGAGCAACACCCTGAATATCCCCCCCGCCTTGCTGGACCGCATGGAGGTCATTCGCCTGTCGGGCTACACCGAAGACGAAAAGGTTCATATCGCATTTGATCACCTGCTGCCCAAGCTGATGAAAAACAACGGTGTGCAGGAAGGGGAGCTGGTAATTGACGAGTCGGCGGTTCGCGATATCGTCCGCTACTACACCCGTGAAGCAGGTGTCCGTGCGCTTGAGCGCGAGATCAGCAAGATCTGCCGCAAGGTGGTCAAGCAGCTGCTGGGCAAGAATCCTACTGGTGTAGCCAAGGGGCGCAAGGCGGAACCTGCCCAGGTCACTGAAAGCGTAAAGGTGACCAGCGAGAACCTGGACGAATTCCTGGGGGTTCGCCGCTACAATTTCGGCCACGCTGAGAAAGAAAACAAGGTGGGACAGGTCACCGGCCTGGCCTGGACCGAAGTCGGCGGCGATCTGCTGACCATCGAGGTGGCGGACATGCCGGGCAAGGGCGTGGTGCTTCGCACGGGTTCGCTTGGCGACGTCATGAAAGAGTCTGTCGAGGCGGCCCGCACCGTTGTGCGCGCACGTGCCCAGAAATGGGGCATCGCAAACACGGCGTTCGAGAAGCGTGACCTGCACGTGCACTTCCCTGAAGGCGCCACACCGAAGGATGGCCCATCCGCCGGGATCGCTATCACCACTGCCATGGTGTCCGCGCTGACGGGTATCCCCGTGCGGGCTGATGTCGCCATGACAGGCGAAATCACGCTCCGTGGAGAGGTCCTCGCGATTGGCGGCCTGAAGGAAAAACTGCTGGCGGCGCATCGCGGCGGCATCAAGACGGTGATGATCCCTGAGGAAAACGTCAAGGATCTGGCCGAGATACCCGATAATGTGAAAAACCAGCTGGAGATCATTCCGGTTCGCTGGATCGATCGGGTGCTGGAAGTCGCCTTGCAGGACATGCCTACGCCGCTGTCCGATGAGGAAGTGGCCAGGCTGGCTGCAGAGGCGGTAGCCACGGCAAAGCCTTCGAGTGACACGCCAGATAGCCTGCGGCACTGACACGCGGCTGGGCATCCCGTAAGGGATGCCCAGGCTGACATGCTGCCAATGGAGGGCGAGGGCTGCGCGCGATCAGTGCAGTGGAGTGCTGCGGATAAGGCCTACGGCAATGCCTTCAAGTGAAAAGTCGTCTTCTGGTGTGACCACGATGGGCTGGAAGTCGGGGTTTTCCGGAAGCAGCTCTATATGCCGCCCCGACCGGGAAAACCGCTTGACGGTGACCTCGTCGCCTATGCGGGCGACGACGATCTGGCCGTTTCGGGCTTCGGGAGATTTTCTTACGGCGAGAAGGTCGCCATCGAGAATGCCGGCATCACGCATGCTGGATCCGCGCACGCGCAGCAAGTAATCGGGCATCTGGGAAAACAGCGCCGGCTCGATACCGATCTCGCGTTCCACATGTTCGGTTGCAAGTATGGGATGCCCGGCCGCGACACGGCCCACAATGGGCAAGAGCACTTGGCCTGCGCCGGGCAACTGCGTGGGCGCAGTTGGGGACGCAGCCGGCGGCTCGCCTACCAGCCGTATGCCCCGAGAAGCGCCGGCGGTCAGTTCTATGGCGCCTTTGCGTGCCAGGGCTTTGAGATGGTCTTCGGAGGCATTGGCTGACTTGAACCCCAAGGCGCGCGCGATTTCGGCGCGGGTAGGCGGAAAGCCTGTGCGCAGAATCTCGCTGCGTATGAGATCGAGGATTTGCTGCTGACGTGCGGTTAGCTTGGCGGCCATGTCTACCCAGACTGTATTTTTATACAGTCTGGATTCTGCCGCAATTCTCGCAAAAGATCAAGCCGGCAACCCCGGCCTTACAGGACTTCGGCGATTGCCTTGGCGACGTAGTCGATGTTGCGGCTGTTCAGGGCGGCGACGCAAATGCGGCCGCTGCCGACAGCGTAAACGCCGTGTTCTTCGCGCAGGCGGTCGACCTGGCCGGCATTCAGGCCGGAGTATGAGAACATGCCGCGCTGCTTGAGCACAAAGCTGAAATCTTGCTGGGCGCCATTTTCCTTGAGCTTGGCGACCAGCTGGGCGCGCATGGCGCGAATGCGTTCGCGCATGCCGGCAAGCTCTTCGGTCCAAAGCTGGAACAGCTCGGGCGTGTTGAGCACCGACGACACAACCATGCCGCCATGGGTTGGCGGGTTGGAGTAGTTCGTGCGGATAACCCGCTTCAACTGGCTCAGCACGCGGCCGGATTCTTCGCGCGAGGAACTGATGAGCGTCAGTGCGCCGACCCGTTCGCCGTAGAGCGAGAAAGACTTCGAGAACGACGAGCTGATCAGCATCGTGACATCGCGGTCTGCAAACAGGCGCACCACGGCTGCATCTTCCTCGAGGCCGTCGCCAAAGCCCTGGTAGGCGATGTCGAGGAAGGGCACGAGGTTGCGGTCGCGCACGGTATCGGCGATCTGTTTCCATTGGTCGAGGGTGGGGTCCACGCCCGTGGGGTTGTGGCAGCATGCGTGCAGCACGACAATGGTTTTTTCGGGCAGGGCCTTCAACGCGTCCAGCATGCCGGCAAAGTCAAGCCCGTGCGTGGCGGCATCGTAGTAGGGGTAGGTCTCGACCGTGAAGCCAGCGGCCTCGAACAGGGCTCGGTGATTTTCCCAGCTGGGGTTGCTGATGACAACCTTGGCATCGGGCAGCATGCGCTTGAGGAAGTCGGCGCCCAGTTTCAGGGCGCCTGTGCCGCCCAGGCTTTGCGCGGTCAGTACGCGGCCGGAGGCGGCAAGAGGAGAGTCTTTGCCCAGCAGCAGGGCCTGCGCGCCGGTGTTGTAGCCAGGGATGCCATCGATGGGCAGGTAGCCGCGGGCGGCATGCTGCGCCACGCGGGCTTCTTCAGCCTTGCGGACGGCCTGCAGCAGGGGGATGCGGCCCTCGTCGTCATAATATACGCCCACGCCGAGATTGACCTTGCCTGTGCGGTCATCGGCGTTATATTGTTCATTGAGTCCAAGAATGGGGTCGCGTGGGGCGAGTTCGACGTTTGCGAAAAGGGATGTCATGACAGGGAATGGAAGGTGGGAGGAAGTGTGGTAAGTGAAATGCGGATAGATAATGTGATAATAAGGGGTTTACCCTTAAAGTGTCCAGTGTGGCAGGTTCCCGCATGAATGCACCCGCTCCAGGTTTCATCGAGTATCCGGACAGCCCGTTTCGCCTGTATCAGCCATATCCGCCCGCGGGAGACCAGCCCGGGGCGATCAATGCGCTTGTCGAGGGCATTGGGGACGGGCTGATGTACCAGACGCTTCTGGGCGTCACCGGCTCGGGCAAGACCTATACGATGGCAAACGTGATCGCCCGATGCGGCCGGCCCGCCATCGTCCTTGCTCCGAACAAGACCCTGGCGGCCCAGCTCTATGCCGAAATGCGCGAATTCTTTCCGCGCAATGCGGTAGAGTATTTTGTCTCGTACTACGACTACTACCAGCCCGAGGCTTACGTGGCTGCGCGAGACCTTTTCATAGAGAAGGATTCGTCCATCAACGAACATATCGAGCAGATGCGGCTGTCGGCCACCAAAAGCCTGCTCGAACGGCGCGACACCGTCATTGTCGGCACAGTGTCCTGTATCTACGGCATAGGCAACCCCGGCGATTACCATGCCATGGTGCTGACGCTGCGCATCGGCGACCGCATTCCCCGCCAGGAGCTCCTGGGCCGGCTTGTCGCCATGCAATACGAGCGCAATGATGTCGAGTTCGCACGCGGCAACTTCCGCGCCCGGGGCGAGATCGTCGACGTATTCCCTGCCGAACATGCGGAGCTTGCGGTACGCATCACGATGTTCGACGATGAAATCGAGTCGCTCGAGCTGTTTGATCCGCTTACCGGCAAGGTACGCCAGAAAGTGCCTCGCTTTACTGTCTTTCCCAGTTCGCACTATGTGACCCCGCGCGAAACCATTCTGCGGGCCATCGGCACGATCAAGGATGAGCTGCGGGAGCGGCTGGCGGTCCTGACTGCCGAGGGCAAGCTGGTCGAGGCGCAGCGGCTGGAGCAGCGTACGCGCTTTGACCTGGAAATGCTGCAGGAACTCGGTTTCTGCAAGGGTATCGAGAATTACTCGCGCCACCTTTCCGGCGCGGCTCCCGGCGAGCCCCCTCCCACGCTGATCGATTACCTGCCCCGCGATGCGCTGATGTTCATAGATGAAAGCCATGTAACCATGGGTCAGCTCTCGGCCATGTTCCGGGGGGATCGTTCGCGCAAATCCACGCTGGTGCAGTTTGGCTTTCGCCTGCCTTCGGCCATGGACAACCGGCCGCTTCAGCTCGAGGAATTCGAGCAGCGCATGCGCCAGTGCGTGTTTGTATCGGCGACGCCCGCCGCCTACGAGCAGGCGCATGCCGATAATGTGGTCGAGCAGGTGGTGCGGCCCACCGGCCTGGTCGATCCCGAGGTCGAGGTGCGTCCGGCCCGCACACAGGTTGACGATCTGCTGGGTGAGATCAAGCTGCGGGTGGGGGCGGGCGAACGGGTGCTGGTGACGACGCTGACCAAGCGGATGGCCGAAGATCTGACCGATTATCTTGGCGAGGCAGGCGTCAAGGTGCGCTACCTGCATTCGGACATCGATACTGTCGAACGGGTGGAAATCATCCGTGACCTGAGGCTGGGCGTATTTGATGTGCTGGTGGGCATCAACCTGTTGCGCGAGGGGCTGGATATCCCGGAGGTGTCGCTGGTGGCGATTCTGGATGCGGACAAAGAAGGCTTCCTGCGCTCGGAGCGCAGCCTTATCCAGACCATAGGCCGGGCTGCCCGCAACCTGAATGGCCGTGCCATCCTCTATGCGGATCACATTACCGATTCCATGCGGCGCGCCATGGATGAAACCGCAAGGCGGCGCCACAAGCAGCTGGCTTTCAACGAAGAGCACGGCATTACCGCGCGAGGCGTCAGCAAGGCTGTGCGGGAGCTGATCGATGGGGTGATGGGAAGCGCAGCCAGACCGGACGCGCCTTCGGATGATATTCCGGCTGAATTGCTGCGCGATGACAAGGCGCTGGCGAAAGAAATACGCCGGCTTACCAATCTGATGATGGATCACGCCAAAAACCTGGAATTCGAACAGGCGGCCGCGGCGCGCGATGCGCTTAACCGGCTCAAGGAAAAGGCCTTGCTTTCCTGACCGCGCGTGGCGGCCGGGCAGAACGTCCGGCTGGCTTATTCCTGGTTTTTCATGTCTGGGGATTCAGTGCGGCGGGCGGGTGTTTGCAGGTAATTATTCCGGCATATTTTTTGCCGGTACAGGCGGAGTGATTCTGTTGGTAAAGACCAACAGACACGCGATTTAATGCGGGCTTGCAATATGCCTTTCATACTGACAATCGCGGATATTGATTTCGTTTATCCTAGGGTTTACCATTATTACTTCGGGGTCTTTTTGTATCGCCCGCGCTCATGTTGCGCTGCATGAATATTGAGCCTGCAGGCATTTTCCGCCGATGCTCGCCACTTCGTTCATGGCTGACGGGCAGGCGCTAAATCGTTTACAGGATTGAATTTTTGCCTTTGTCAACAGCGCTCGCGGTATTTTGTGGGCATTGCAAAAAGTCTTGCCTTGCAACGGGTTTTCCCTCACACTCACGCCTATTATGACTAAGGTACTTTTCGTTTGCATGGGTAACATCTGTCGCTCGCCGAGCGCAGAGGGTGTCTTCCGCCACATGGTGGAAGAAGCCGGGCTGTCTGACGCCATTGGCGTCGATTCGGCCGGCACCCACAGCTTCCATATCGGCGAGGCACCTGATGCCCGTGCCCAGGCGGCTGCGCGCAAACGCGGCTACGAGCTATCGCATTGCGTTGCCCGGCAGATCACGCAGGAAGATTTCCGCGAATTTGATCTGATTCTGGCCATGGATTGGGAAAATCTGTCCGCGCTGCAGCAGCAGTGCCCCAAGATATATCAGCACAAGCTGATGCTGCTGATGCGTTTTGCCAATGAATTTGAAGAAGCCACTGTGCCCGATCCGTATTATGGCGGCCAGGAAGGTTTTGGCAAGGTGCTCGATTATCTCGAAGACGCCTGTCAGGGCGTGCTGGAGCTCATGCGCAAACGCGCGCTCCAGTACCAGGCGGCTTAATAAACTTACCCGCGGCGCACGCGAATTTCATCTTCGCGCCTGAATATCCGCGCCCGGTGGGTTTTCTCAAAACCTGGATGTATTGTCCGGTTTTCGATGAAATCCACCGGGCGCGTTTTTATTGCGCGCAATTTACCGGCAGAGTCTGATGGTCGCTTTGCATTGAAGGCGATGTGTTTCAGCCTGCTAATTCCTTAGCAAAATGGTCGGGAATTTGATAAACTTGACTAAATTACTAGGGAATTATTTTCTTCTCAAAAGCAAGGAAACTGCACCATGCGATTGACAACAAAAGGGCGTTTCGCCGTCACCGCCATGATAGACCTGGCTCTTCGCCAGCACAGTGGCCCTGTGACGCTGGCGGCAATCAGCAAGCGGCAAAACATTTCACTTTCATATCTTGAGCAGCTTTTCGGCAAGCTGCGCCGACACGAGCTGGTCGACAGCATGCGCGGGCCGGGCGGGGGTTATTCCCTGGCCCGCCTGGCGCGCAATATTACCGTGGCCGACATTATCTTCGCGGTCGATGAGCCGCTCGATGCGACAAGCTGCGGCGGCAAGGAAAACTGCAATATCGGCCGCAATGGCGGCACGGGCAAATGCATGACGCATGAGCTATGGGCCAATCTTAATCGTAAAATGGTGGATTATCTCGATTCGGTTTCCCTGCAGGATCTGGTGGATCAGCAGCGCATGCGCCAGCTTCAGGAAGCAAACCAGGCGCAGGCGGTGCGCATGAGCCGACCGGCCGAGATGGCTATGTTCGGTCCTTTGCGTGCCTAGCCTATATTCAGGAGCCTGATTGATGGCAGTTCGTCCCGTGTATTTCGATTATTCCGCCACGACGCCAGTAGACCCGCGCGTGGTGGAGAAAATGCTTCCGTGGCTTTATGAGCAGTTCGGAAACCCCGCCTCCAACAGCCATGCCTGGGGGTGGGAGGCGGAAGAAGCGGTGGAGGAAGCCCGCGCCCAGGTTGCGCGGCTGGTGGGCGCTGATGCCCGCGAAATCGTCTGGACATCGGGGGCCACGGAATCGGACAATCTGGCCATCAAGGGTGCGGCCCAAGCGAATCAGGCGCGCGGCCGGCACATCGTAACCCTCAAGACCGAGCACAAGGCGGTGCTGGATACCTGCCATGAACTTGAGCGCATGGGGTTTGAGGTCACCTTCCTGGATGTGGACGGAAACGGCATCCTCGACTTGGATATGTTCCGCGAGGCGTTGCGGCCTGACACCATCCTGGCGTCAGTCATGCTGGTCAATAACGAGATTGGCGTGATACAGGACATCGCCGCCATCGGCGCCATCTGCCGGGATCGCGGTGTGATCTTCCATGTCGACGCCGCCCAGGCGACAGGCAAGGTCGAAATAGATCTGCAGGCCTTGCCTGTGGATCTTATGTCTTTCTCCGCGCACAAGACGTATGGCCCCAAGGGGATAGGCGCGCTGTATGTGCGACGCAAGCCTCGCGTGCGGCTGCAGGCGCAGATGCATGGCGGTGGCCACGAAAGGGGGTTGCGTTCGGGCACGCTGGCCACCCATCAGATTGTAGGCATGGGCGAGGCATTTCGCATTGCGGGCGAGGAAATGCTGGCTGAAAACCTTCGCTGCCTGGCGCTGCGTGATCGCCTCTGGGCCGGGCTGTCCGCCATTCCCAGCGTGTACCTGAATGGCGATATGGAGCGTCGTGTCGCACAGAATCTCAATGTCAGCTTCGGCTACATTGAAGGCGAGGCCTTGCTGATGTCGCTGCGCGAGCTGGCCGTTTCCAGCGGCTCGGCCTGCACATCGGCGAGCCTGGAGCCGTCCTATGTGCTGCGCGCCCTGGGCCGCGACGACGCTTTGGCCCACAGCTCGCTTCGCCTGTCGCTGGGCCGTTTCACGACGCAGGATGATGTCGATCTGGCGATCCGTATCATCAATGAGCGGGTGAACCAGCTTCGCGAGCTTTCACCGCTGTGGGAAATGGCGCAGCAGGGCATAGACTTGAATTCCGTGCAATGGGCCGCATATTGATGGTTGGAGGTCGTCAGGGCAACATGGCTTACAGCGAAGCAGTATTGGATCACTATCAGAATCCGCGCAATGTCGGCGGATTCGACCAGGCGGATGCATCGGTCGGCACGGGCCTGGCCGGCTCGCCCGCAGTTGGCGAGGTGACCCGCCTGCAGATCAGGGTTGACGAATCGGGTATCATCGAAGATGCACGGTTCAAGACCTATGGCTGCGGCTGCGCCATTGCTTCGGGCTCGCTGATCAGCGAATGGGTCAAGGGCAAGTCGCTGGACGAGGCCTTGGGCATCCGCAGTACGGATATTGCGCAGGCGCTGGCGCTTCCGCCGGTGAAGATTCACTGCTCCATTCTTGCCGAAGACGCCATCCGGGCGGCCGTGCGGGATTATCGCAACAAGCATCAGGGTTGATCATGGCTATTACGCTTACGCAAAGGGCGGCTGAACACGTCAGCCGCTATATCGAAAAACGTGGCAGTGGCATAGGCCTGCGCCTGGGCGTACGCATGACCGGCTGCTCCGGGCTGTCCTACAAGCTGGATTTCGTCGATGAGGCCAATGAGAACGACCTCGTGTACGAGCAGCATGGCGTCAAGATTTTCGTGGAACCAAAAAGCCTGCCCTTTCTTGAGGGCACCGAGGTCGATTATGGGCGCGAAGGTCTTAACGAAGGCTTCCGTTTTTCGAATCCAAACGAAAAGGCAACCTGCGGCTGCGGGGAATCGTTCACTGTATAAACCTGACTCCGGGCGCGGATGCCGCCGCGCGACCCTCTATAGGCCATAAACTTCGCGTATAGTTTGCAGTTCTGCGCATGTTTCGCAGTTTGAATGGATATGGACAGAGGTCAGGGTATGAAGGAGCATCTTCCGCTGAGGTTCGGGCTGGCGGCAAACCGGCTGCATCACGAAACCTACGGGGCGGCATTGTTCAAGTGGCTCGAGCGTTCGGCAGCCAGCGTGCGCGAACTGGGCATGGAGCTTTACACGGTAGGGCGTACCTACGATGCCATCGAACGGTCGGGGCTTCTGCGTGGCCATGCCGGCCTGATACGCTACCCCTACGGGCGTGAAGGCGGGCTGATGAAGCTGGTTGCCCACGTCACGGAAGGGCGCGATGGCCAGCAGCCATTTGACGGCGCCATCTACCTTATCGATCCAGTGGATCCCTCATCAATTTTCCCCGAGGCGCTGGCGCTCAAGCGCCAGTGCATCACCCACGGACGCCCGTTTGTTTCAACCTTGATGGGGGCGGTCGAATGGGTGGAGGTCGAGCGCTTGCTGCATGGCTTGCCGCCCGATGCGGGCGTACGCGATGTATTCGATCTGTCCAGGCAAACCCTGGGGCTGATAGCCCATGATGCGCTTAAGGCCGACATGGTCGCGTTCGCCGACCAGCATTTCGACCTGCTGTCTCGGTTTGCGCACCGCGTAGGCACGGGAACGACCAGCGGCCGTCTGAACGAATTGGCATGGTCGCGCGGCTGGCCGAGCGACACCGCCTGGGTGGAGCCTTATCTGAGCGGCCCCTTGGGTGGGGATGCCCAGATTGCCGACCTGGTCCTGGAGGGGCGCTGCCAGAGGGTGATATTTTTCGAAGATCCGCATGTTGCCCGCCAGCACGAAGCGGATATCCAGTTGCTGGAGCGAGCCGTCAGGGTGGTGACTGAGCGGGCCTGCTGTATCGCGTCGCCCGCAGTGGCGCACCGCTGGGCGCAGGCAGCGAACCGGCTCTTCGCCTGACACGGGGAATACGCCCCGCCGATCCAAGGCTGGCGGGGCGAGGGATCAGTCTTCGCGGCGCAGGTGCGGGAAAAGAATGACGTCGCGGATGCTGGGGCTGTCGGTCAGCAGCATGACCAGGCGATCGATGCCGATGCCGCAGCCCCCTGTGGGCGGCATGCCGTATTCGAGCGCGCGTATATAGTCGGCATCGTAGTACATGGCTTCTTCATCGCCGGCGTCTTTTGCCGCCACCTGTGCCTGGAAGCGGGCGGCCTGGTCTTCGGGATCGTTCAGCTCGGAGAACCCGTTGGCGATCTCGCGGCCCGTAATGAACAGCTCGAAACGCTCGGTAATGCCCGATTCCTTGTCCGAAGCGCGTGCCAGGGGGGATACCTCGACCGGGTAATCGATGATGAAGGTCGGGTTCCAGAGCTTGGATTCGGCGGTTTCCTCGAACAGCGCAAGCTGCAGCGCACCGAGCCCCGCGCGGCTGAGCACAGGCCCGTCCACGTCGGCGCCCAGGCGGCGCAGCTCGTGGCGCAGGAATACCTCGTCATGCAGCTGCGAATCTTCATAGCCTGGCGCGTATTTCTGGATGGCCTGAACGATGGTGAGCCGGTCGAAGGGCGCGGACAGGTCGACCGTCTGGCCCTGGTAGGTCAGCGTCGCCGTACCGGCAGTATCAATGGCGACTTTGCGCAGAAGCGCTTCGGTGTAACCCATCAGCCAGTTGTAGTCTGTGTACGCCGCGTAGAACTCCATCATGGTGAATTCGGGGTTGTGACGCGGGCTGACGCCTTCGTTGCGAAAATTGCGGTTGATCTCGAAAACGCGGTCAAAGCCGCCCACAATCAGGCGCTTGAGATACAGTTCGGGTGCGATGCGCAGATACATTTCCATGTCCAGCGCATTGTGATGGGTGACAAAGGGCTTGGCTGCCGCACCGCCCGGAATCGGGTGCAGCATGGGGGTTTCGACCTCCAGGAAACCTGCATCGACCATGAACTCGCGAATGCTGCCCATGGCCTTGCTGCGGGCCAGGAAGGTGCTGCGGGTCTCGTCGGTCATGATGAGGTCCACGTAGCGCTGGCGGTAGCGCATTTCCTGGTCAGCCAGCCCGTGGAACTTGTCCGGTAGCGGGCGAAGCGACTTGGACAGCAGGCGCACCGATGCGGCATGGATCGACAGCTCGCCCTTGTTGGTCTTGAATACTGTGCCCTCTGCCGCGACGATATCCCCGATATCCCACGATTTGAAACTGGCGTAGGTGTCATCGCCCAGCTTGTTGCGGTCCAGGAATATCTGTATGCGGCCCGAGCCGTCCTGCAGTGTCGCAAAGCTTGCCTTGCCCATGACGCGCTTGAGCATCATGCGGCCGGCAATGCGTACCTGGCGGTTCTCCACGGCCAGGGCGTCCTTGTCCTTGTCGTCGTAGGCGAGGTGCAGCTCCGCCGCGCGAGCATCCGGGTTGAAGTCGTTCGGGTAGGCGATGCCGTCCGCGCGCAGGCGTGCCAGCTTGCCGCGCCGCTCGGCGATCAGATGGTTTTCGTCGAGAGACGCGGGCGTGGATATAGTGTCGTTCATGAGAGATGATGCTTAATCGTAATTGCGGATATCGTCCAGCACCGTCGTGCCGAAATCGTCCCGGGCGAGATAGCGCAGGATGCGGGCAGCCGTATCGGCCGGACTCGATAGCTGGCCCTGTTCATGCAGCTGCGTGAATCGCGCGACATTGGGAAAGTCGGCGCTTGTGCTTGACCGGATGGCTGCCTGCATGGACGTATCGACAACACCCGGAGCGAGCGCCACGGCGCGCACCCCGTGGTTTTCAGATGCCAGCACGCGAGTGTAATGATCGACCGCGGCTTTTGTGGCGCAGTAAACGCTCCAGCCTGGCGTGGGGTTGCGTCCCGCACCCGAGGAAATGTTCAGGATGCGGCTGTCGGCCTGAAAAGGCTTGACCGCCTGCACGAAGGCCGAGGTGAGCAGTATGACGCTCGTGACATTAAGGCTGAAGGCCGCTGAGATTGCCGCTCCCTTGGTAAGGTTGTCGGCCTGGGCGATGGGGTCTACCGTGCCGGCGTTATTGATCAGCAGGTAGCGGCTTGCGCCGGAGGGCAGGCTGGACACGATCTGCGTGGCCACGCGCTCGGCGGCGGCGGGGTTGGCCAGGTCGCACTGGATCTGCTGGACCGGAGCGTTCGCCTCGGCCGCCAGTGCAGCCAGTTCGGCGTCATGGCTGCGGGCAACCGTGAATAGGCATGTGTCGGGCGCCAGCAGCCCGCGAGCCAGGGCATGGCCCAGTCCGCGCGAGGATCCCGTCACGATGGCTACGGTCGTTGCATCCATGATCACACTCCCTGTTTGAGGCTGGCCTGGATAAAGGCGTCCAGATCGCCATCCAGCACTTTCTGTGTATTGGAGATTTCGACGTTGGTGCGAAGGTCCTTGATGCGGCTCTGGTCCAGCACGTAGGAGCGGATCTGGTGGCCCCAGCCAACGTCGGTCTTGGCGTCTTCCATCTTCTGCTGCTCGGCCATGCGCTCGCGCATTTCCTTTTCGTACAGCCGGGACTTCAGCATCTGCATCGCCTCGGCCCGGTTGCGGTGCTGCGAGCGGTCGTTCTGGCACTGCACCACGATGCCGGTGGGCGTGTGGGTAATGCGAACGGCCGAGTCGGTCTTGTTGATGTGCTGGCCGCCGGCGCCGCTGGCGCGATAGGTATCCACGCGCAGGTCGGCGGGGTTGATGTCGATCTCGAACGAATCGTCGACCTCGGGGTAAACGAAAACGCTGGCGAAAGACGTGTGGCGCCCATTGGCTGAATCAAAAGGGCTCTTGCGGACCAACCGGTGGATGCCGGTTTCCGTGCGCAGATAGCCAAAGGCATGGTCGCCTTCGACCTTGATGGTGGCCGACTTGATGCCGGCCACTTCGCCTTCAGATTCTTCCAGCACCTCGGCCTTGAATTCTTTGCGTTCGCAATATTTGAGATACTGGCGCAGCAGCATGGAAGCCCAGTCTTGCGCCTCGGTGCCCCCTGCGCCGGCCTGGATGTCGACGAAGCAGTTCAGCGGATCGGCCGGGTTGGAGAACATGCGGCGGAATTCGAGCTCTTCGAGCTTTGCGGCAATGGCCTGGGCATCGTTTTCGATCGCGAGCAGGGTGTCGTCGTCCTGCTCGGCGGCGGCCATTTCGAACAGTTCGCGCGCGTCCGAGAGACCCGCCGAGATTTCGCTCAGGGTGCCAACGATGTTGTCCAGGGATTTTTTCTCACGCCCGAGATCCTGGGCGCGTTTCGGGTCATTCCAGACGTCGGGGCTCTCCAGCTCCGCGTTGACTACATGCAGGCGTTCGGCCTTTGCATCGTAGTCAAAGATACCTCCGGAGCGCAGCCTGGCGCTCGGCATAGTCATCGAGATTGGCGGAAAGGAGGTTCTGGCGTTCTGCTTCCATGTTTTGTTCCTGAAATGTTCTGTTTTCTGACTTAACTCTCTATTTTAACCTCTTGAGGGCTTGCTGAAAGGAGCAGGCGCGCAAGCACGCGGGGAGCCGCGCGCCGCGGAGCATGGCGAGCTGACGCCTGGCTCGCCGGCAGGGGTCAGCGGGCGGCCCTGCGACGCTTGCCGATGCGCTTGGCCAGCTTGCGGTGCCTTCCCCCCGCGCCGGGCCGGAAGAAGGCATCGCGCTGCTGTTCGTCCGTAAGTTTCAGCGCCCTCAGTCGCATCAGGTCTTTGCGGCCGATCAGGCCGAGCAGGCGGCCTGTATCTCGCTCAACAATGGGTACCCGGCCCACGCCGGCCACCGCCATCTGATCCGCCAGCTTGCTGGCAAGGTCGTCGGGATATCCGACCAGCAGCTGGCGGCCTGCAAGCATGTCGCCCAGGGTGCGGCTGCCGTCCTCCTCTTCCAGGGTCCATGCCAGGCTATCGGCACGCGTGACCTTGCCGACGACTACATTCTGCTCATCGACTACCGGGTATGCGGTGTGGCGGCGTTGGGTCGTGGTGAAATGGGCGATGGCCTGTTCCACCGTCATCGAGGCGGGCAGCGTATCCACCTGCGTAATCATCAGGCTGCCCACGCGGGCAAGCACGAATGGGTCGACGTGGTATTCGCGGGTGATATGGTGCCCCCGGCGGGCCAGTTTTTCAGTGAGAATGGAGCGCTTGAGCAGCAATACCGTCAGTCCATAGGCGAAGGCGCTTGCGGTCAGCAAGGGCAGGAGCATCTGCAGGTTGCCGGTCAGCTCCAGTGCGAACAGCGTCGATGTGAGCGGGGCGCGCATGGTTCCACCCATCATCGCAGCCATGCCCAGCAGCGCCCAGAAGCCCGGATCGGCCTCGGGCAGGATATGGGCGGCCAGCGCGCCGATCGCGCCGCCAAAAATGAGCAGCGGGGCCAGGACCCCGCCTGAGGTTCCTGAGCCCAGGGCCACCGACCAGATGACCACCTTGACGACCAGGAGCAGCAGCACCGCGCTGGTGAGCATGTCGCCTGCCAGCAGGTGACGGATGTTGTCATAACCGACCCCCAGCGCGGCCGGCTCGATCAGACCGCCCAGCCCTACGATCAGGCCGCCGATGGCGGGCCACCACATCCAGTGTATGGGAAGCCGTTCGAAAAGCTCTTCGGCGGTGTAGACCAGAGAAGTCAGCAGGCCCGAGCCAAGGCCTGCGATGATGCCGATGGCGGCGCAGGCCACCAGATGCGATGCCGAAAATACAAAAGTGCCTTCATAAGGAAAGATGGGGCCCGCGTCCATTACCAGCGGCCGCAGTGCGGCCGCGACTATAGCCGCCACGGTGACAGGCAGAAAGCTGCGGGGTTTCCATTCAAACAGGAGCAACTCGACGGCAAGAAGAATGGCTGCCACCGGGGTGGCGAAGATGGCGGTCATCCCGGCTGCAGCGCCCGCCACAAGCAGGGTCTTGCGCTCGGCAGAACTCATATGGATGGTCTGGGCCAGCAGCGATCCGATGGCGCCACCCGTCATGATGATGGGGCCTTCCGCGCCGAACGGCCCGCCCGTGCCTATGGATACGGCGGAAGAGAGCGGTTTGAGAATGGCGACCTTGGGCTGGATGCGGCTGCGGCCTATGAGAATGGCTTCCATGGCTTCGGGAATGCCATGGCCGCGAATTTTCTCGGAACCGTAGCGGGCCATGAAGCCAATAATGATGCAGCCGAGGACAGGCACGAAAACAGCCGCCAGGCCTAGAGTGTTGTCTTGTATGGGCCGGTTTGCGAATGAAAACTCGCCGTAATAGCCTATATTGCTGCACAGGGCGATCAGCTTGAGCAGGAGCCAGGCCGAAGCTACGCCGCCGACGCCGACGACGACAGCCAGTGCCATGAGAAGTACGACGCGGCGGTCGGTGGTGAAATCGCCCAGGCGGGGCGTCAGGTTGGGAGGGGAATGCGAAGGCATGTATGGGGTATCAGGATGTGAAAGAGATTGTATGTTTTCTTGTTTTCATATCCCGCGGCCGCACCTATTGTAGCGTGACTGGCCCGATCCCATGAGAGGGCGGGCGATGCCGTGTCTTTCGTCCATCGCTGCGGTGCCGCTGCCGTCTGGCGGCCTGCCCGGGCGATTGAGGCGCCAGAATCCTGGCGGCCGCCACGCCGGGCATCAGCCCAGCAGGTCTGGCAGCCAGAGCGAAATGGCCGGAATGTAGGTCACGAGGATCAGGAAGGTCAGGAGCAGCACCAGCCATGGCGATGCCGCCCGCACTACCTGGCCTATGGTCATCTTTGTGATGCCTGCTGTCACGAAAAGATTCAGGCCTATGGGTGGCGTCACCATGCCGATTTCCAGATTCACCACAATCAGGATGCCCAGGTGTACCGGATCTATGCCCAACTGCGTGGCGATGGGAAACAGGATGGGGGCCAGGATCAGTATGATGCCTGTCGGCTCCATGAACATGCCGGCCACGAGCAGCAGCAGGTTGACGACAATCAGGAACTGCCATGGCGCCATGTTCCAGGCCACTATCTGCTCCGCGATGGCTTGCGGGATGCGTTCCGTGGTGAGCACGTGGGCGAACAGCAGCGCGTTGACAATGATGAACATCAGCATGATGGTCACCTTGGAAGCGTCCAGCAGAACGTCCGGGACTTCTTTCAAACCGATATCGCGATAGATGAAGACCGCGACGAAGAACGCATAGACGGCCGAGACGGCCGCCGCTTCGGTGGGGGTGAACACGCCGCCGTAGATGCCGCCAAGGATGATGAAGACCAGCATCAGGCCCCAGAATGAATCGCGGCCCGCGACCAGCACCTCCCTGAGCGACGCCCTGGGCTGGCGCGGATAGTTCTTGATGCGGGCCACGACGTAGATGGCGATCATCAGCAGCAGGCCGAGCATCAGGCCGGGCACGACACCTGCCATGAACAGCCGTCCCACCGAGGTTTCCGTGGCTGCGCCGTATACCACCATCACGATGGAAGGCGGGATCAGAATGCCCAGCGTGCCCGCGTTGCAGACCACGCCCGCCGCGAATGGCTGGGGATAGCCGGAGCGCACCATGCCGGCGATGACGATGGACCCTACCGCAACGACGGTGGCCGGTGACGAGCCCGACACTGCCGCGAACAGACAGCAAGCCATGACCGAGGCAATGGCCAGCCCGCCATGAAAATGCCCCACCACGGCAACGGCAAACCGTATCATGCGTTTGGCCACGCCGCCGGTAGTCATGAATGCCCCGGCCAGCACGAAGAAAGGGATGGCCATCAGCGTGAAGTGCTCGGATGTCTCGTACATTTTGAGCGACAGCGAGGCTAGCGAATCCGAACCGAAGAAATAGATCGTCAGCAGCGAGGAAAGGCCAAGCGCGACGGCGACAGGCGTGCCCATGAACATGAACACGAACAGCATGATGAAAAGGCTGAGCGTCGTCATTTTGCTTCCTGGTTGATGACCGAGGTGTCTGCGCTGCTGTGCTTGAGGGCGTCCTCGACTTCATCGCCCAGCAGTCGCGACCGATGTCCGCGCAGCATGTCGAGCAGGACGCCGAGCAGCCTGAGGAAAAGCAGGGCGAAGCCCACAGGCATGACAAGGCGCGGCACCCACTGGGGGATGGGCATGTCTTGCGCCAGGATGCCGATTTCGTACATCTTGTCCACGTAGATCCAGCTGCCGTAGAACACGATGACGGAATACGCCAGGCACAGCACTGCGGCAGTAATGCCGACTATGCGGGCAATCCTGGCTGGCAGCACCTTGACCAGCGCATCCACACCGATGTGGGCGCCTACACGCACCCCATAGGAAATGCCGATGAAAATCAGCGCGCCGAAAATAAAGGTGGCCAGCTCCAGCGCCCAGACAAAGCTGTAGTTGAAGATGTAGCGGGCGATGACCTGGGCAAAGGTAATGAGCGTCATTGCGGCCAGGAGCGCGGCGATCAGCCACTCTTCCAGCCGCTCTAGCCAGCGTAGTTTCATCATTCCGGTGCTCCGCGCATATTGCGCCTGAAATAAAAAGCGGGCGCCGCGCCGGCGTGCGGGTCAAAGCCATTGCCCGAATATGCACGCCGGCCAAAGGCGCAGGCCCGTCCAGGCCTACGCCATACCGCATTCATCGCGGCCTCAGCTGTTATTGGCCTTTTGCGCTGCCTCGATAAGGTCTTTGCCGATATCGCCTTCAAATTTCTGCCAGACGGGTTTCATGGCTTCGCGCCATGCAGCTACGTCTTCCTTGGAAAGCGTCTGCACCTTGGCTTTCTTGGCATCTTCGATGAGCTTGCGATCCCGCTCGTTGAGCTTGGCAGCTTCATCATTGGCATATTTGGTTGCTTCTTCCATGGCTTGTGCCAGGCCCTTGCGAACGTCTTCAGGCAGGCCATCCCACCATTTCGCGTTGGTCACCACCATATAGTCAATCACGCCGTGATTGGTGTTGGCGATGGTTTTCTGGACCTCATAGAACTTCTGGGAGTAGATGTTGGACCAGGTGTTTTCCTGGCCGTCCACCACGCCCGTCTGCAGGGCCTGATAGACCTCGCTGAAGGCGAGCTTCTGCGGATTGGCGCCAAGCTGGCGGAACTGCGCCTCAAGCACATCGGAGGCCTGGATGCGGAACTTCAGCCCCTTGATGTCTTCCGGGCGAGTGAGTTTGTCGCGGTTCGTGGACAACTGCTTCAAGCCGTTGTGCCAGTATGCCAGCCCCTTGATGCCTCGGTCTGTCATCGCGTCCAGCAGCTTTTTGCCGTTTTCGCTGTGCTGGAACCGGTCCACGGCATCCATGTCGTCGAACAGGAAGGGCAGATCGAACAGCTGAAGCTTCTTGGTGTAACGGTCGAATTTGGAGAGGGAGGGGGCTATGAGTTGAACGTCGCCCAGCAGCAGCGCTTCCATTTCCTTGGCGTCGCCGAAAAGCTGGGAGCTGGGGAAGACTTCTACTTTGACCTTGCCGGGAAGCAGCTTCTCTGCAATTTCCTTGAATTTCAGCGCCCCTTGCCCTTTTGGCGTCTTGTCGGCCACCACGTGGCTGAACTTGATGACGATAGGTTCCTGGGCCAGCGCCAGGCCGGAAAGCGAGAACGACAGCGTTGCGCCCAGGGCAACAAGCACTCTGGTGGATGTTTTCATCGGTTTGTCTCCTAGTATTGTTTTGTGTCGCTCGAACAGGCCGACTGTTTTCATACTGTAACGGCGCGCCCGGGCCGTGTCAAAACTTTCCAGCGTTCAGAGCATGGCGTCGCTAATGCCGCGCCGCTTGCGCATGGCGCGGCCAATGCGCTCAATGTCGCGGTCGCCCAGCAGCCGGGCGGCCATGGGAAGGACTTCGTCTTCTTCCATGCGCATGTGTCGGTCGTAGGCTCCGACAAAGGCGTCCACTGTCTCGGGTGCAAGTTGGGCCGGTTGGCCGTCTGCTATCCGCGCAAGCAGCGGACGGATCTCGGCCCATCGGGCTTCGAGCTGGCGATGTTCGGCCGTGAGCTGGGATGTCAGCTCACGGATGCATACTGCATCGGAACCGGCCATGGATTCGAGCAGGGCGGGAAAGAGATCCTCTTCTTCGTCGGCGTGATGGTTGCAGGCTGCAGTGTCGAAGTAGCGCAGTATCCCTGCCGCCGCGCTGCACGCATCCTGGTCGCTGCCATTGACGGGCAGATGGGCCGCCAGCCGCCTGAGCGTGGCGCACTGGCGCTGTATGCGTATGTGGCAGGCCGCCAGCATTTCAAGCGGCGCTTCTGTGCTGGCCGATGGGCCCTGGAAGCCCGGGAACGCGGTGCTCATTGACTGTTCTCCTGTCTGTCGCGGTCTTTATGCATTATTCGCCTGTTCGACGGACGGGGCAATCGCGGCGGACTGGATCGCGAATCAGTCAGTTGCGGGGCGGGTCACGCAGGTTGGTGTTAAATTGCATCGAAATAACGAAGGAGACTGCATGCCTCAACCAGACTATGTATCGGCGCTGGGCGCCCCGGATCCGGCCACGCTGGACGAAGACCTGAAGCAGGTTTTCCAGAAATGCGTCGATAAGCTCGGGCTGGTGCCCAATGTGCTCTCGGCCTACAGCCTGCGTCCGAACAAGCTGCGCAACTTCATGGCCATGTACAACGAGCTGATGCTGGCGCCTTCCGGGCTGAGCAAGCTCGAACGGGAAATGGTGGCTGTCGTCGTTTCCAGCGCGAATCATTGCTATTACTGTCTGGTGGCGCATGGCCAGGCGGTGCGGTCGCTGTCCGGCGATCCGCAGCTGGGCGAGATGATGGTGATGAATTACCGGGTCGCGCCGCTTGATGCCCGCCAGCGCGCCATGCTGGATTTCGCCTGGAAGCTGACCAAGACGCCTGAATCGGTGGTTGAGGCCGACCGGCAGGCTTTGCGTGATGCGGGCCTGAGCGTCGAGGATATATTCGATCTGGCAGAAACGGTAGGCTTCTTCAATATGTCCAATCGTGTTGCCATTGCAACAGACATGATCCCCAACCCCGAATATCATGGGATGGATCGGCCCGAGCCTTTCGAGCCGCCGGTCAGGCAGGGAAAAAGCCCAGCGGCGAAATGAGAGGCTGATCCCCCGGGGACGGGGCAGACGGTCCGCGCCCCGCCATGCGCGTGACCACGCGCCAAAGCGCAAGCCTCGCCGTTGACGGCGAGGTCAAGCGAGGCCATATCAATGCGGCGCCAAAGGCGCCCCTGCATTGTGGCGCAGAAGCTCCGGCCACAAGGCCGGAGTTCTTCACAGCCTGCGCCGGCACGCGCTTCCTGGCGGGAATATCACTCTATATTTCTTCAGGTCATATATAAAGATCACAAAAATTCTTGTGACGTATTAAATGCAAAAGTACAGTTCAATATAACTATTAAGCTATTCGAACTGGCATGAAGATTTCATTCAAGAATATAGCCAAGCAGTTTTCAGGCTTGGAGGTCATCAAGGATTTCAGCCGCGATATCGGCGATGGCGAGCTCGTGGCGCTGGTCGGGCCTTCGGGCTGCGGCAAGTCTACACTGCTGCATATGGTGGCGGGGCTGGAAACGGCCAGCGCGGGCAGCATCCTGGCAGATGGCCGGCCGATCCGGGGAGCGCATCCGGAACGCATGCTGATGTTTCAGGAAAATGCCCTGTATCCCTGGCTGACCCTGGCGCAGAACGTGGCGCTTGCGCTTGAGTTCCAGAAGAAGGACAAGCAGTTGGCCCACCGCCAGGCGGTGGAGTGGCTGGCCAAGGTCAACCTCAAGGGCTTCGAAGACTATTTCCCGCATCAGGTGTCGGGCGGCATGCGTCAGCGCGCCGCCCTGGCGCGGGCATTCATTACCCATCCCAAGGCTTTGCTGCTGGACGAGCCATTCGGCGCGCTGGATGCGCTTACGCGCATGACGCTGCAGGATGCGCTGCGCCAGCTGATCCGCGAGGCGGGCCCCACCGTGCTGCTGGTCACCCACGATGTCGATGAGGCGCTGTTCCTGGCTGATCGCATTCTTGTCTTCAGCCCCAGGCCAGCCACGGTGCTCAAGGAATTCAATCTTTCCCAGCACGAGAAGTCTCATGATCTGTCCGAATTTTCGGGCATGCGGCGAGAGATACTTGGCCTGCTGGGCATCAATACCGAGGTCGATGCCGCCGATGCGCACCATGCGCTGGGCGCGGTACACAGCCTGGATGAGGAAGAAGAGGCCGCTGTCGCCTGATTGCCGTCGGCAATGCAGCCAGGCGCGGCATTCTTGCCCGTCGATTACCGAATCCCATTATTACAAGCGTCGGATCATCGGCGCATAACTGAATCCCTGGCCGCAGCAGGCCAGGCAGCACTTGGAGTTTTCAGATGAAGCTGTCCCGTTTGATGTTGTCGGCCCTGGCCGTGTTCGCCCTGGCCGGCCAGGCTGTCGCAGCCGATAAGTTCAAGGTCGGATATCTGCGTGTCATGGATGACGCGCAGGCCATCGCCGCTTATGAGGGCGGCTTCTACAAAAAGCACGGGCTGGACGTTGAGCTTGTGGAGTTCAAGTCGGGCACGGATCTGATCAAGGCCCTGGTCGGCGGCCAGCTTGATACCGGCGTGCTGGGCTTCACGAATGCAGCATCCTGGTCGTCGCGTGGCGCCGACCTGAAGGTGGTGGGCGGCGCGCAGCATGGCTTTCATGCTCTGGTCGTGCGCGAAGACGCCGGCATTTCCAAGGTGGAAGATCTGAAGGGCCATACACTGGCTTCGCAGAAAGAAGGCAGCACGGCCGATACTGTTCTGAAGGCTGTTGTGCTCAAGGATGCGGGCCTGAAGCCTGAAGATCTGTCCATCATGGGGGTGAGCCCGCAGGTGGCCGTGCAGTCTCTGGTTGGCAAGCGGGTCGATGCAGCCTTTCTGTTCGAGCCTCAGGCCAGCATTGCCAAGCTGATCGCTCCGGTCAAGCAAATCTATGAAATCGGCGAAGTCTGGCCCTTCCCCTGCATGGTGGTGATCACCTCGGGCGCCACGCTGGAAAAACGCAAGGACGACGTATGGAAGTCGCTCGACGCGCAGCGCGAAGCCATTGATCTGCTGCAGCAGAAGCCGGATGAAGCCGCCAAGCTTATCGCCAGCTACTTTGTTGCCGAGCCTACGATCAAGACACTCAAGAACGGAGAGGTGTCCCGCGACGAGGTCATCCGCGACGCGATCGTCAGCCAGACATTCAGCCCCAAGCTGACCGAGCCTGAATTGGCGCGCATGCAGGAAATCGCCGACATCATGCAGAAGTCCGGCTCGCTCAAGACGCGCGACGGCAAGCCGTTCGACGTCAGCAAGATCATTGACCTGGAGTGGCAGCAGGCCCGCAAGCTATAAAATGCGCGTTGCCGCTTCCGGGCGGCCACGTCCCCCGCCGCTGAATGGCTGCGGGTCCATCCTTCGAGCTGGCCGGCGCTGACCGGCCTTCTCCTCTTTTGCAGCATACATGAGCGTTCAGAATCGTCTTTCCTCCGGTAGAAAAAAATTGGCCATGGGGGTGGCCGTATTTGTCATCCTCCTGTTCTGGCAGATCATGGCGTGGATACTTCCGGATTTCCTCATGCCTGGCGTGCCTTCGGTGATTCTGCGCCTGGGGGAGGACATCAGCAGCTCCGCCTTTCAGGCGCAGCTCTCAGGCAGCCTGGGGCGCCTGGGCATAGGCTATCTGCTGGCGCTCGGGTTTGGCGTAGGGTTCGGGCTGGTGGGCGGGATCCTGTTCTTTTTCCGGGAAGTGCTCAAGTCCGCCATCATCATTCTGCAGTCGATTCCGTCGATTGCCTGGGTGCCGTTGTTTCTCATCATGATGGGTTTCGGAAACATGCCCATCATTGTGGTGGTGGCCTTGTCGGCGTTCTTCCCGGCCGCGCTTTCAGTCATGAACGCCACGGAAAGCGTGCTGCAGGTGCATGTCTCGGCTGCGCGGGTCATGGGGGCGAGCCGTTGGGACATGCTCAAGCGGGTCTATCTGCCGGCAGTCATGCCTGAGCTGATCACCGGCGCACAGCTGGCCTTCGGCAATGCCTGGCGCGCCCTGATCTCGGCGGAAATGCTGATCGGCTTTGGACAAGGCCTGGGCCGTTCGCTCGCCTATTCGGGCGAAACGGCTGACATGGTCGGGGTGATGGCCAATATTCTTACCATTGCGGTGCTTGCCACGCTGATCGATCAGGTCATCCTCGAGAACCTGAAGCGGCGCGTGCTCCGCTATCAGTACGTATGATCAAACGCCTGCCCGCCCCCTCTTTGCCTGCGCTGGCCATCGGGCTGCTGCTTGCCTTCGTCACGCCGGCAGCGATGGCCGCGGATACACCCGCTCCAGGCATGCAGCCAGACAAGGCCGGCGAAGGAGCGGAAACGCTGGTGGTGGGCATGCACTACGTCATTCCACCATTTGTCGGTGGCTCCAAGGTGCGTACGCCCGACGCCCCGGACACTGCGCTGGCGCAAGCGCTGGCCAGCAAGCTGGGCTATGGCGCTGTCAAGGCGGTGCCCGCCGATGCAGGCGGCGCGGCCCTCCTGCTGGAACGCGGTGACGCGCGGGCTGTGCTGGTGAGCCTGCCCGAAGGGCAGGCCGAAAGCCCGGACATGCGCTATGTCGCTACCGGGTATGAATCGCGGCCCATGGCGATCATGCGCACCGATACCGATATCAAATCATGGGATCAGTTGCGCGGCCGCACGGTTTGTATGTCGGCGGGCGGACGGTATGTCGGGGCCATGGCTGCGCGCTATGGGGCCATCGAGATGGTCAAGCGCGCACCGGCCGACTCCCTGCTGGCGCTGCGCATCGGCGAGTGCGATGCCGCTGTGCACGATGAGGCGATGCTGCGCACGCTGCTCAAGCTGCCTGAGTGGGAAAAGTTCTCCGCAAGCCTGCCTCCCGGCCCTGGCACGCGCCTGGTTTTCGCCATTCCTTCGTCCGAAGCAAGTGTGCTGAAGGCCGCCACGGACGCCATGGCGGACTGGCGCCGCCAGCAGATGTGGTCAAAGTTGAACAAGCAACGGGTCAACGACATTGCTTTCGAGGTTTATCTCGACCAGACTGTGCCAGACTGCCATTGAGGGCGCTGGCCCGCCGCTGGGGTTTGCTTCCATGTCCCGCCGCCTGTACTCTGGGCGTTTCGACGCATCGCACGGAGCAGGGCAATGAGCGCAATGAAAACCATAGGCCTGATTGGCGGCATGAGCTGGGAAAGCACCGCGGATTATTACCGTGAAATCAATCAGGGGATGAAGCGCGCGCTGGGCGGCCTGCATTCCGCCCGGCTGGTTCTGTACAGCGTCGATTTCGCGCCCCTCGAGCGGTTGCAGCATGCCGGAGACTGGAAGGGCGCAAGTGATGTGCTTGTCGATGCGGCGCGGCGCGTGGAGGCGGCAGGCGCGGATTTCATCGTGCTGTGCACCAACACCATGCACAAGCTGGCCGATGACATTTCCGGCGCGGCGAGTATCCCCATGCTGCACATTGCCGACGCGACCGCGGATGAATTGCGGCGTCATGGAATCAGCAAGGCGGGGCTGCTGGGTACGGCGTTCACCATGGAGCAGGACTTTTATCGCGGGCGTCTTGAGCGCGGCCATGGGCTGGAGGTGATCGTGCCGGCAGACGAGGATCGCGCAATTGTGCATGAGATTATTTACAAGGAGCTGTGCCTGGGGCGCATCGAGGCGGCCTCGCGAAGGCAATATCAGCGCATCATTTCGGGGTTGGCCGAGCAGGGTGCGCAGGCCGTGATCCTCGGGTGCACAGAAATCGGCCTGCTGATCGGCCAGCAGGATACGGAGGTTCCCTTGTTTGACACGACGCGCATACATGCGCGCCGTGCCGTGGAGCTTGCCCTGGGGGCCTGATGCCGCCCCTGCTTATTCCGTGGCGCCTTCCTCGGCGGGGTCGCAGGTGCGCGAGCCTGAGAATGTGGCCTGCGTGATATGGCTGCCGGGCGCGACATCGTCGATCAGCCAGACGTTGCCGCCTATGGTGCAGCCTTTGCCCAGCGTGACGCGGCCCAATATGGTTGCCCCGGCGTAGATGACCACATCGTCTTCGACCACGGGGTGGCGCGGCAGGCCTTTCTGCAGCTTGCCGTTGGCATCCAGGGGAAAGCGCTTGGCGCCCAGCGTGACGGCCTGATAGATGCGTACGCGCTCGCCGATGATGGCTGTCTCGCCGATGACCACACCCGTGCCGTGATCAATGAAGAAGCTCGGGCCAATGCGCGCGCCGGGATGGATGTCGATACCGGTGGCCGAATGGGCCAGCTCTGACGACATGCGCGCAAGCAGGTGCAGGTCCTGCTTGTAGAACTGATGGGCAATGCGGTGGTGGATCATGGCGAGCACCCCGGGATAACAGAGCAATACCTCGTCCACGCTGCGCGCGGCCGGGTCGCCCTGGTATGCGGCCAGCACGTCGCTGTCGAGCAGGCGGCGGATTTCGGGCAGCGCCTGGGCGAAGGCCTGTACAGCGGAAATGGCCCGCTGCTCGAGGTCGTCGGCATCATGTTCTTCCAGGCGCATCTGGTAATGGAGCTCCAGGCGCACCTGGCGCAGCAGGGCGTGCAGGGCTGAATCGAGCGTATGGCCGATATAGAAATCTTCGCTTTCCTGGCGCAGATCCAGAGGGCCCAGCCGCATCGGAAACAGCACGCCCTTCAGGTCTTCGAGAATTGCGCTGATCGCTTGCGGAGAGGGAAATTCCCTGCCGCCGGGCTCGCGCGAACGGCGCTGGGATTCGCGCCAGTCCTGGCGCACCGCGTTGAGGGAGGAAACTATGGGTTGGATGTCGAATACTGCCATTTGCGGGAAGACTCCGGCTTGATGTGCGCTCGCTGCTTCATGTTGTCTGGGCCGCGTGGGACCGCTGGCGGCAAGGGAAGCAGGCAGGCAAATAATAATTATGATACCAAGCTATTGCCGTGAGGCTGTGAAGAACTCCGGCCTTGTGGCCGGAGCTTCTCCGCCACAATGCGGGGGCGCCTTTGGCGCCGCATTGATATTGCCTCGCTTGACCTCGCCGTGAACGGCGAGGCTTGCGCTTTGGCGCGTGGTCAATCCCTGAACCATTTCCACGCAATCGGCCAAGCGAACAGCAGCCGGTAGCCGCGCAGCGCTGCGCGGAAGATGGGCGCTTCGAAGCGGGACCAGAGCAGGGCGGACAGGCGCCATGCCAGTAGCGCAGTCAGCAGGGCTCCGGCCATGTCCAGCGGGAAATGCACGCCAAGAAAGATGCGCGCCCAGGCAACGCCCAGACCCAGTATGAGCACCAGCCAGGCCAGGCCGTTGCGCGGCGCCCAGCCCGCCATCACCAGGCCGCCCGCCCAGATGATCCCCGCGTGATTGCTTGGAAAAGCGGGTGTGGGCGCGTGTGGGAAAAATGTATGCCCCACATCCATCACGAATGGACGCGGCCGGTGCCAGGCCATGCCTATCAGGTGGTTGATCAGCAGCACCAGTGAAATTGCCAGCAATACCTGAAGCGCCTGCCGGCGGTGGGAGTCTCCGCCCCAGCACCAGGCGCCTGCCAGCCCGAGCGGCACCAGGTAGATAAGCTGGCAGGCCAGGAAATAGGCGGGCACCATCAGCCAGTCGGGTGTCGCGGGACGCCCATTGATCCACAGGAAGAGCGAGAGGTCGAGGTGCTGCAATGCGTTCAGAATCGTCATTGAAGGATTCTCGTCCAAACCTGGACGGATGCGCGCAAGATCGCTAAACGGTAATGTATGCGTAATGAAGGCGCCTGGCCGTCAAGCGTCGCCTTGGCTGGAATCCGCTGCGGGCATGTGGGACGCCTGCGCCTGCGGAGGCAGGCGGAATAGCGAGAAAAAGCGCCGCAGGGCTCCCAGATCCCCCTGGTAGCGCAGCATGCCTGCCGCCTGGCCCGCTTCGGGATCCAGCCCCCCATAGGCAAGCGCCAGCAGCGCCGGAGTGTCGGCCTGTACTTCAGCCTGCGCGGAAAGCGGCCTCGTGTCCGAGGAAATGCCTTCCTGGGGCCAGCGCATGATATCCAGGACCCCGCCGGCAACACAAGCGAGGTAGCTTTCGGCCTGGATGGTCAGCCTGATCCGCAGGGTGGCATCACTGGCGGCGGACGGCAGGAACATGGCCTTGAGCGATAGCACCATGGCGTCGGCGCTCACAGCCTTGCCGCGCTCAAAGGCGGGAGAGCGCACGCCCCACTGCGCCAGTTGCAGCACGACAGGCTCCAGTTCCTTTCCCCACGCTGTGAGCTCGTAGACCCATGCGTTCGCGGGACGGGGCAGGCGGTATCTTTTCACAATGCCGGTGGCCTCCATGTCGTTAAGCCGCTGTGTCAGTACGTTGGGGCTGATGGCGGGCATGCCAGCCCGCAAATCGGTAAACCGGCGCGGCCCGAGCAGCAATTCCCGCACCACCAGCAGTGCCCAGCGCTCGCCGACCAGATCCAGCGCGTGCGCGGCGGCACAGTAGTCTTCATAGCTTCTTTTCTTGCCTGTCATGCCTTCTGCCGGTTGCCGTTATGTGGAGAATCAAGCATTCGCCCGGCACCGTATCTCAATCAAACATGTAACATCATAACACAATAGTCCTAATATAGTAATTGATGGTTGTTTTTTAGGACTATAAGGTGATAAATTTGCCTTGCAACATAGGTGGACGGGGCGTGCCGCGCATGCGTGATGCAGGGCACGGCACCGGGAAATGCGGCGGAATAAGCGTTGACAGGCCTGTCCCGCCATTGACAGGGTTATCAGGAGACAAATGAAATGGATATGAACAACGGCAGCGCCGCCCGGGCGGAGATTCTGGCTCGCCTCGATGACTGGGCCGGGGCTGTGCGCAGGAAAGACCTGGATCAGATCATGTCATTCTATCTGCCAGACGTGGTGGCGTTCGACGCCATACAGAGTCTGCAGTTCAAGGGCGCGAAGGCGTATGGGGAACATTGGAAGGCCTGCCTTGAGATGTGTTCAGGCGGAGTGGTTTTCACCTTCCTGCAGGAGGATGTGCAGGCCAGGGACGATCTTGCCGCAGTACGCGCCTTGGTTCGCTGCGGGATGGAAGGCGAGGACGGCAAGCCTGGAGATTCCGGTTGCACGCGCTACACCGGCACCTGGTGTCGTGTTGATGGGCAGTGGATGATCGCACACGAGCATTTCTCTGCGCCCATAGACATGATGACAGGCAGGGCCATGTGGGAGTTGGATCCCGCGGGTGGGGAAAAAAAGGTCAGGCCTATTCCGCTGGGCATGCCCGCCGTTACGCCGCATCTGGTTTGCGCCGGCGCGGCCCGGGCGCTCGAATTCTACAAGACGGCGTTCGGGGCCAGCGAAGAAAGCAGGCTGGAGATGCCGGGCGGCAAGATCGGTCACGCCTGCATGCGCATCGACGGCTCGGCCATCTTCCTCATGGATGAGATGCCGCAATGCGGCGCCAAGAGCCCCATGACACTGCAAGGTACGCCCGTCAGCCTTCATCTTTATGTTCGGGACGTTGATGCGGCGATGAAGAAAGCGATCAATGCTGGCGCGACAGAGGTGATGGCTGCCCAGGACATGTTCTGGGGCGACAGGTATGGTGTGGTGGCCGATCCTTTTGGCCATCAGTGGTCGCTTGCCACGCATGTGCGTGACCTGAGTCAGGAGGAAATCGAGCGGGCCGGCAGGGAAATGATGAGCCAGATGGAGCAGGGTTCATCGCAAAGCTGAGGCGGTGAGCGCGGCCGCATGGCGTGCGGCCGCGGCTTCCCGGGCGATTCCTTCAGGCCTGACGCACAGCAGCTTGGGGCTCGCGCTCTTCACCCTTGTCGTCGGAGAAGCGCTGGAACAGGGTGGCGACCAGTGGACCGGAAATATTGTGCCAGACGCTGAAGATAGCGCTCGGCACAGCGGCAAGCGGCGAGAAATGGGCAGTGGCCAGCGCCACGCCCAGGCCGGAGTTCTGCATGCCTACTTCGATGGACAATGTTTTGCGCTGGGCAAGGCCCAGGCCGGTGACTTTGCCCAGCAGGTAACCCAGCAGCAGGCCCAGCCCGTTATGCAGCACAACCACCGCAAAAATCGTCAGCCCCGTGGTGGCGATTTTCTGCTGGCTGACGGCGACCACGGCTGCCACGATGGCAACAATGGCAACAACCGACACCAGCGGCAGCAGTTCCGTGCAGGTTTTCACTTTTTCGCGCAATAGCGACTGTGCCGCGATACCGAGTGCAATCGGCAGCACCACGACCTGAAGTATGGACCAGAACATGGCCGCCGCACTGACATCAAGCCATTGGCTGGCAAGCAGGTAAATGAGCGCAGGCGTCACAACGGGCGCGAGCAGGGTTGTGACGGAAGTAATTGCAACCGACAGGGCCACATCCCCGCGTGCCAGAAAGGTCATGACATTGGAAGCGGTGCCGCCGGGGCAGCAGCCGACCAGGATCACGCCGACGGCGATTTCGGGGGGCAGTTGCAGGGCAACGCTCAGCAGCCAGGCCAGGCTGGGCATGATGATGAACTGGCCCAATACGCCGACGGCGACGGCGCCAGGACGCCGAAAGACTTCGGCGAAATCCTTTCTGGACAGGGTCAGGCCCATGCCGAACATAATGATGCCCAGCAGCGGGACGATATAGGGGGCGATCCAGCGGAACTGATCAGGAGAGAAGAAGGCGAGAATGGCAAACAGCAGCACCCAGATGGCGAATGTCTTGCCCACGAATTGGCTCAGGCGAGCAACAGCCTGCATGATGAGAATATCCTTGTATAACGGATGGCCCGGCGGGCCTCGGGGCTGCCTGGTGGGCAGCGCGCGCCATTGGCGGGCCGGAAAACGGAGTCAGTGCCGCGTATGCGTCGCGGAAGGCGGGGTGTCGCTTTCCAGGCTGGCCTGGAGCGGGATCGGCTTCCAAGCAAAAAGCACCGGCAGGGTAGGCCGGTGCTTGCGGTGAGTCCGTATTGTACGCCTGTTCGCGGGAGGCTGCGTCGCTGCTGCAGTTTTCCCGCCAGGCTTCTTATTCAGCCCTGGCCGCTGCCGCAGGCATATTCGATGATAAGTTGCGCCGATACATTGCCATTCCATATGTTCTGGTCCAGACGGTAGGCGGCTTCGATGAATTCGGGCAGCATCTCGGCGTGATTGAACCAGATGGCGTCAAAGCGCTGATGACCGCGCTCCAGGCTGAGCTTCAGGTGCTTGTCTTTGAGCAGGCGTTGCTGGCGCACCAGGAAGGTGTCGCGAAACACGGGCGCCGGAAAACCTGCGCCCCAGACCTGGCGCTGCAGCATCCCTGCGACCTCGGCATTGGCGTAGCCGGCGTCGAGAGATCCGTCGGTCTCGATGACAGGTTCGAAGTTTTGCCTGCCTGTCAGCTCGGCCACGGCCTCGTCGAAGCCCTGGATGAAGGTTTCGTATGCGGTTTCGCGAAGCGTCAGCCCTGCCGCCATGGCGTGCCCCCCGAACTTCAGAATGATGCCGGGATGCCGCTTGGATACAAGATCCAGCGCATCGCGCAAATGTACGTCGGGTATGGAGCGCCCCGATCCGCGCAGCTCACCGCTGTCGGCGCGCGCAAATGCAAGCGTTGGCCGCCAGTAGGTTTCCTTCAGGCGCGACGCCACGAGCCCCACGACCCCCTGATGCCATTCCGGATGGTATACGCAGACGGTTGCGCCAATGATCGGAGAGCTGGCCTCGATGGCGGCGAGCGCCTCTTCGCGCATGGTTGTTTCGATGCCGCGCCGCTCATGGTTCATTTCGTCGAGCTGGCGTGCGAGCTGCAGCGCGTGGCCCTCGTCGTCGCTGGTCAGGCACTCGATGCCCAGGCCCATGTCGGCGAGACGGCCGGCGGCATTGATGCGCGGCCCAAGGGCAAAGCCCAGATCGAATGCGCTCGCCTGGCGAGGCTCGCGGCCAGCCACGGCAAACAATGCGCGCACGCCGGGCTGCATGCGGCCTTTGCGCATTTTCTGCAAGCCTTGTGTGACGAGCAGGCGATTGTTGGCATCCAGCTTGACCACATCCGCAACGGTGCCCAGGGCAACGAGATCGGCCAGCTGGTCGAGCCGTGGGCCGCCGTCGGCCGCATATACGCCGCGTTTGCGCAGCTCTGCCCGCAATGCCAGCATGAGATAGAAAATGACACCGACGCCAGCCAGGTTCTTGGACGGGAAGCCGCATCCAGGCTGGTTGGGGTTCACGATGGCAAGCGCCGCGGGCAAGGTGTCGCCGGGCAGGTGATGATCAGTGATGATGACATCGATGCCGGCAATGCGGGCGGCATCGACGCCATCAATGCTGGCAATGCCGTTGTCCACGGTTACCAGTATGTCGGGCTTGCCGGCGGGATGCCGCAGCGCCAGGCTGACGACTGCGGGAGACAGGCCGTAGCCGGTTTCGAAGCGGTTGGGAACCAGATAATCAACGATGGCGCCCATGGCGCGCAGCGCCCTGAGGCCCACGGCGCAGGCAGTGGCGCCGTCGCAATCGTAGTCCGCCACGATGAGCAGCCGCTTTCGGGCCTGAATGGCGTCTGCCAGCAAAGCGGCCGCATGCTGGACATGAGTGAGGTGGCCGGGGGGAATGAGCGCCGCCCAGCCGGGTTCGGCCTCGTCGGGGCGCGTAACGCCGCGGGCTGCCCAGAGGCGCGAGAGCAGGGGGTGTATGCCGGAAGCCTCCAGAATGCGCGCGGCATCGGGATTGGCCGGGCGGTTGCTTAGCTTCGGGGTGACCACCAGTTTCTCCATGCGTCGCGGCTGCCAGGCAGCCATTGGGCCCAGCGCGGGGCGGGCGAAAGTTCAATGATCCGGTCGCGGCCGGTCAGCACAAGGGTTGCCCGCGCAGCACCGGACAAGAGGGGAACCATTTCGCGTTCCAGCGTTTCCAGGCCCCCGATCCAGGCGGACCAGTCTTGGCGCACAGCTGGCGCGAGCAACAGGTCAAGAATCTGCGTGTCAGCCAGGCCGGGCTGGGCAATTTGCCTGCCACAGGCGCCCCCATAGAGCCATAGGCTGTTGACGGGAGGCAGGCCATGCTGCTGGCGCTCCTGGTTGACAGGATGGTCAAACCACAGCATCTGGATCTCATTGACGAGCTTGCGCCAGGGGCGTGCCTGCGGCTCCTGGGGCCACCAGTCATTGACCGACGTGATGCTGACCAGGGCCGGGCTGGCCGCCTGCTGCGCAAAGGGCTCAGGCAGTGCGATGCGCCATGTGTCGCCTCCCGGTCCGCTCAGCTTGAAGCCTGCCTCGTCAAATATCGCTTGCACAGATTCGAACAACGCTACACTTTGTTCTGGCGTGATGGCCAGCTCGGCGGCGGGCAACAGCGCGGCGCCGTCGCGGGAAGGTGCGACATGCACCAGCTCGGCCAGCCAGACGGGTTCTTCAGGTGAAGACTGCCCGTCTACCCGTAGCGGGCCCAGGCCTGTGGCAAAATTCTGATCAGGCCCAGGCTCAAAGTCCTGGGCCAGCAACTGCCAGTATTCGTGCGGCATGCAGCCGGTTGCGGCGGGGTCCGCAGGCAATTCCCGATGGCGCGCACGCGCCATCCAGCGCACCAGGTTGGGTGCGGATTTGGTTAAATAGGCAGCCAGCTCCGCCGCTTCGCGCGGCTCGGGCAAGGCGCCAGGTAGTACGATTCGCATTCGGGAATTGTAGTGTTTATGGAAAAAGGTGGCTTGAAGATGTCTTATGAATTCTGGATAGGGGCGCGTTACGCGGGCCTGGCCCGTTCCCGGCGCAAGGGCGGGCGCGGCGACCGCTTCGTATCCTTCATCGCTGCCAGTTCCATGGTGGGCATTGCGCTGGGCGTGGCAGCGCTGATTGTGGTCCTTTCTGTCATGAATGGTTTCCAGAAAGAGGTGCGCGACCGCATGCTGTCGGTGCTGCCGCATATCGAGCTGTACGCGCCCGGCATGCCGCCGCAGGATGTCCTGGGCCAGTGGCAGGATATCGCAAAAATGGCGGCCGATAATCCGGCGGTCAAGGGTGAAGCGCCGTTTGTCTCTGGGCAGGGCATGATTGTCAGAGGCGAGCAGCTGATGGGGGTGCAGGTTCGCGGCATCGATCCCGCGCTCGAGGGCAAGGTCTCCGAGGTTGCGGGCCAGATGACGTCGGGACGGCTCGATTCGCTCAAGCCGGGCAGCTATTCCATTGTCCTTGGCAACTATCTCGCCTATACGCTGGGCGTAAAGGTGGGCGATACCGTGCTGGTGCTTGCGCCCCAAGGCACCATCTCTCCGGCGGGTTTTACGCCCCGGATGCGGCAGTTCACGATTTCGGGCATCTTCTCTTCGGGGTACTACGAGTTCGACGCGTCGATGGCCTTCATCAATTACGAGGACGCGGCCAAGGTGTTCCGCGACAGTTCCCACACCGGGGTGCGCCTGCGTATTGCCGACATGCAGAAAGCGCCTCTTGTCGCCAATGAACTCAGGCAAGAGATGCCGTCCTGGCTGGCGGCGCAGGACTGGACCGAGAACAACCGCACCTGGTTTGCCGCGGTGCAGACAGAAAAGCGCATGATGTTTCTCATTCTCGCCTTGATCGTGGCCGTGGCGGCATTCAATCTGCTGTCTTCCCTGGTCATGGCTGTAAAAGACAAACGCTCCGACATTGCGATCTTGCGCACCCTGGGCGCGTCGCCTCGGGAGGTGGCAAGAATATTCCTGGTGCAAGGCTCGCTGATAGGCATTGTCGGGACATTGCTGGGGGTCGTGTTCGGCATGCTTGTTGCATTCAATATCGGCACCATCGTTCCCTTCATCGAGCATTTGCTGGGTGTGCAGTTCCTGCCCCAGCAGGTATATTTCATCAGTGAACTGCCTTCCGATCCGCAAATGACTGACATCATCATCATTGCAGCCACTTCATTGGTGCTGTCGCTGCTGGCCACACTGTATCCAAGCTGGCGCGCCTCCAGCCTGCAACCGGCACAGGTGCTGCGCCATGACTGACGCTACCGTTCATGCCCTGAGGGCAGTCAATCTCGTCAAAACATATACCGAGGGCGGGCAGTCTGTGCCGGTCCTGCGCGATGTAAGCCTGCATGTGGACCGTGGCGAGATGGTGGCCATCGTGGGCGCTTCCGGATCGGGCAAGAGCACGCTGCTGCATTCGCTGGGCCTGCTTGACCTGCCCACGTCCGGCGAGGTGTTTGTCAACGGAAAGGCGGCGTCCGGGCTCTCTGAAACCGAGCGCAGCCGCATCCGCAACCAGCATCTGGGCTTTGTCTACCAATTCCACCACCTGCTGCCGGAATTCTCGGCGCTGGATAACGTCGCCATGCCGCTGATCGTGCGCCGCGAGGCGCGCAGCCGTGCGCGTGAGCAGGCGCAGGCGGTGCTTGAGCAGGTCGGCCTGTCTCACCGTATCGAGCATTATCCGGGGCAGCTGTCCGGCGGCGAGCGTCAACGGGTCGCACTGGCCCGCGCCCTGGTGACAAGGCCTACCTGCGTGCTGGCCGACGAGCCCACCGGCAACCTGGATCGCTTTACCGCGGACAGCATGTTCGAGCTGCTTGTAAAGGTGAACCGAGAGTCCGGCACGGCATTTGCCATCGTGACGCATGACCCTGCGCTGGCGGCGCTGGCCCATCGCCAGCTGGCCATGGACAAGGGGCGGCTGGTGGATGCGGAAACCGTGCCTTTGGGGCTGAAGTAGGCTGCCTGTCGTAACGCCCGCAGCCGATCGGGCCTGCATGCGCAGCCGGGCCGTCGCCTTGAGCAGGCTGTATTGCCCTTGGCTGCCGACGCGTACGGAGGCGGGGCGGATGTTTGTGCGGAGGATGACCATGCTGATCGATACGCATTGCCACCTGGACGCGGCCGAGTTTGACGCAGACCGGGATGCTGTCATCGAACGGGCCCGGGGCGGCGCCGTTGCGGGCATCGTCATCCCTGCCGTGGCGCGCGGCAATTTCGACACGGTCCGCAAGCTGGCCCATTCGGTCCGCGGGGGCGTGTATGCGCTGGGCATACATCCTATTTGCGTGCCGCAGGCTACCGAGGCCGACCTTGATGTGCTTGAGGCCGAGGTTCAGGCGTCCATGGATGATCCGCGATTTGTAGCTATTGGCGAAATAGGGCTGGATTTCTTCATCCCCGCGCTCAAGGAGCCTGTCATGGCGGCCCGCCAGACCCGCTTCTACACCGCCCAGCTTGATATTGCCGGGCGCTACGGTCTGCCCGTGCTGCTGCATGTGCGGCGCTCGCAGGATCAGATACTCAAGCAGCTCAGGCTCAGGCCTTCGCTTGTGGGCATTGCGCATGCTTTCAATGGCAGTTTCCAGCAGGCGGAGGGCTTTGTGCATCAGGGTTTTGTGCTTGGGTTTGGCGGCGCCATGACCTTCCCGCGATCATTGCAGATACGAAGGCTGGCGGAGCAATTGCCCATCGAGGCGCTGGTGCTTGAAACCGACGCGCCGGACATTCCGCCCGCCTGGCTGGGATCGCCTGGAAGCCCTGCCGCGCGCAACGAGCCCGGTGAAGTGGCCGGTGTTGCAAAAACCATGGCAGCGCTGCGCGGCATGCGTGTCGAGGATGTGATCGCCAGCACAGGAGAGAATGCGCTGCGCATCCTGAGCCGCTGGCCCCGCGAGGCTTTGCACAGCTAGGGGTATTGTCCCGGATTGTGTGCTCCGCGGGAATGCATGGGTGAAGGCTTTCGCTTTCTCTCCGTATCTTCCGTATGTGGCATTCGGGGGCGCTTTGGCTGTCCCCTGGGTCGTTGCCGCATTATCCTGGCCTATTTTGGCGAGGCCAAGCGAAGATGAGGGGATGCCTGGCTGTGCTGGCCTTTATTGCGGGCAGCGGGGCGGTGCATGGCCTGCCGATGCTGCCTTCAGCGGGCGCGGTACGATGGCTGCTAATGTTCCTGGCGGTGCTGGCCACGCTGCTGCTGGCCTGCATCGTTTTAATGTGGCGCAGGCTCACGCATGGTGCGAACCTGCCCGGCTGGTGGAACGCGGGCTTGTGTGCATGTGCGCTGTGCGGCGGGTTTCTGCTTGCCAGCCTGCGTGCGGAATACAGGCTGGCCGATAAGCTGGATGCTGCGGATGCCGGCCAGGTCTTTCGGCTGGATGTCCGGGTGGCAACGCTGCCACGCCAGGATGCGGGCCGGAGGGCATTCGTGGCTGAGGTATTGTCCTCGCGCCCTGAAGGGGTGCCTCGCCGTATACAGGTAAGCTGGCTGGCGCCTCCGGATGCAGGCGGCCGAGCAGATGGTTTTCCTGCAATCATGCCAGGGCAGGTATGGCGCATGGCGGTCACGATAAAATCCCCGTGGGGGCCGCGCAATCCGCATGCCTTCGACTACGAAGGGCACCTGTTTGCACAGGATATCCGTGCCACGGGCACCGTGCGCGGTTCGCCAAAACTGCTGCGCGATGATGGATGGGCGGGGCTTTCCATTGCGGCGCAGCGCGCGCGTCATTACATCCGGGAAGCTTTGCTGCCTCATTTGGAGGGCATGCGCTACGGTGCTGTGCTGCTGGCGCTGTCCATAGGAGATCAGGCCAGCGTGCCCGCATCGGACTGGCGGGTGTTCAACCGCAGTGGCATTACCCATCTTGTTTCCATCAGCGGTTCGCATGTCACCATGGTAGCCGCGATGGGCGGGGCTTCGGTCTTCTGGTTCTGGCGCCGCCTGCGGTGGCGGGGCGCTGGCCTGGCGGAGCGGTGCCCCGCCCAGGTGGTGGCGGCTCTTGCGGCTTTGCTGATCGCCTGGCTGTATTGCCTTCTGGCGGGCTGGGGCGTGCCCGCGCGGCGAACTTTCCTGATGCTGGCCCTGGTTGCGCTGGCCTATGTGATCCGTCTTCCTGTGTCTTCATTCCGTGTGCTGTGCCTGGCAGCTGGCGTAGTGGTAGCGCTCGACCCCTGGGCCTTGCTGGCAAGCGGCTACTGGCTGTCTTTTGGCGCGGTCATGGTGCTGCTGGCCAGCGCCCGCTGGGCGGGAGACGCCGTGGGCCTGCGTCGTCCCAGCCGCTTGCGGCGCCTGGGGCGGTTGCTGTGGAATGCGGCCCGGCTGCAATGCACGGTGTCGCTGGCTTTGCTGCCTGTGCTGGCAATGCTGTTTCATGAGGTGTCCATCGTGTCGCCGCTGGCCAATGCCTATGCGATTCCGGTGATCGGGCTGGCAGTGACGCCGGTGACGCTGCTGGCGGCAGCCTGCGCCATAGCACCCGGTATGGGACCGCTTGCGGCGGGGCTGACATGGTTGGGCCATGCGTTGCTGCAGGCCATGATGGCGCCTACGGTCTGGCTGGCGGATCTGCCTGTGGCGAGCCTGCCCGTGGCGGCCGGGCCGTGGTGGCTGACACTGCTGGCGCTGGGGGGCGTGGCATTTGCCGCGTTGCCCTACGGCATGCCGCTGCGATGGACAGGGTGGCTGTTGCTGCTGCCGGCCTTGCTGTGGCGGCCTGAGCGCCCTCAGCCTGGAGACTGGACGCTGCATGCGCTGGATGTCGGCCAGGCAGGCGCCATTGTGGTGCGTACGGCGCAGCATACGCTGTTGTTCGATACGGGCGCGCGCCGCGGCGCGCATGGCGATGATGGCAACCGCATCATCGTGCCTTATCTGCGGGCGCAAGGCATACCTGCGCTAGATGCGCTGGTTGTTTCTCATGCGGACGGCGACCATGCGGGCGGCCTGCTCAGCGTCCTGCATGCGCTGCCGGTGGCTCGCACGTATAGCTCCTTTGACCTCGCGGGCCACTTGCGCAAAGAGGCCTCGCGGGCACGGGTTCAGCCCTACGGCTGGCTGCGGGATGAGGGAACAGGTGCTCATGGCCATGGCGGGCCCGCCCGCGAGCCGCTGCCCGTATTGCCAGCCGAGATGCTGTCTTGCGTGCGGGGGATGCGATGGGAGGCCGATGGCGTGACATTTGAGTTTCTCTGGCCCGACCCAGCCGCGTCCGCCATGTCGGGGCGAAAGGCTGGTACGACACGCAACGAAAACAGCTGCGTGCTGCGCATACAGGGCGCGCGGCACAGCGCGCTATTGACGGGCGACATCGGTGCACGCCAGGAGGCGGCGCTGGTACGCGCCGGGCTGGGGCACAACGATGTGGTCATCGCGCCGCATCATGGTTCGAGCAAGAGTTCAAGCGTTCAGTTTGTTCAGGCAACCCGGCCAGCCCATGTCATTGCGCAGGCAGGCCCCTGGAACCGGCACGGCCATCCAGGCATGGAGGTGATGACACGCTGGCAGCAGGCGGGCGCCGCCTTCTGGCGCAGCGACTGGCATGGCGCAATCACTGTCGAATCTAGGGACGGCGCCCTGACCGTCAGAAGCGAGCGACAGGCCGCACGGCGCTATTGGACGACAGTGGCTGGCGGGGGATGAGCCAATAATGGCACGCGCTTAGTGCTGGGGATAGAGCGGATCCACATCCGGATAAGAGGCCATGATCAATCGCTTGACGCCCGCCTGTCGGCTGCAGTCAGGCGCATGCCTTTAGCGCTTGTGGTGTTTTCCTGGCTTCAATGCGTGCCTGATAGCTGCCAAGCCGGGCCAGGAAAATCAGATGTTCTGCCAGACAGGGCTGTTTTTGTCTTGCTGTTTTATCCTACTTGTGTAGGATAAAAAGTTCTACTAAAATAGGACTTATGGAATTCTGGACAAGCAGGAGGCGTCTATGCTTCAAACGCTACGCAAAGCTGGCGGCTCGCTCGTGATGACCGTTCCTAAAGTGTTCGTTGAGCAGAACGGTCTTGGCGAGGGTTCTCAGGTTGAGCTGCACCTTCAGGGCAAGAAAATGACTGTTGAGGCGCCTGTCCGCCCGCGCTATAAGCTGACCGAACTGATGGCCGAAATGTCCGAAGGCCTGCCCCGTGCCGAGGGCTGGGAAGAAATGCCTTCCGTTGGGCTGGAGAACGGCTGATGGCTTACGTGCCTAATCGTGGCGACATCGTATATCTCGAATTTGACCCATCTTCCGGGCGAGAGATGAAAGGCCCACACTTTGGCCTGGTTCTAAGCGGCAAGGTCTTCAACCAGCAAGGGTCGGCGATGATTTGTCCAATTTCGCAAGGGGCTGCGGCGGCGGCCAGAACTTACGGAACGGTGGTCACATTGATGGGGGCGGGCACAGACACCCACGGTGCTGTGCACTGCCATCAGTTGAAGTCACTGGATTGGCGAGCACGCAAGGTACGGCTTAAAGAAGCTGCGCCGCAATCCATCGTTGACGAGGCTTTGGCTCGAATCGAAGCCATTCTTTTTGAATGAATCCCTGGGGCTGTAAGGCCTTTTTTCTCGCCAGATAGCGAACGTTCCACTTCGCCAGATTCCATCCATTCTGTGGCGTATGCAGTGAGAGGCTGACAGTGTCACGTTTGAATTTCTCTGGCCCGACCCGCCAGGCCAGCGGTGCCGGGACGGAAGGCTGGCACGAGACGCAATGGCAACAGCTCCGTGCTGCGCATACAGGGGGCGCGGCACTGCGCGTCATTGACTGGGTTCCCAATCAGCCTTTTTCCATCTGCCCATTGATGCCGACGCGCCTGACGCTGGATTGATACAGCAGGATCAGCGATACCCAGACTATGCCGTAGAGCAGCATGAAGCTGCTTGAGCGCACGCCGGTCAGGTCCAGGGCCGCGCCGAACATGACAGGCAGAAGAAAGCCGCCCAGCCCGCCCATCAGCCCGACGATGCCGGTGACCACGCCCATCTGTTCGGGAAAATCGTCGGCGACGTATTTGAAAGTGGATGCCATGCCGAAGGCGAAGACCGTGCCCAGCAGGAACAGCAGGACGGTGAACAGCGCTGCGGGAATGTGAATGCCGAAGCTGCGCGGGCCGTAGATGGTGTTGATGGTGAAGACAGTATCGGGGTACGACAACAGGAACAGGCACACCCATGCCACCCATAAGCCCCACCAGGTGATGCGATGGGCTCCGTACCGGTCTGCCAGGCCGCCGCCCACCGCCCGCAGCACAGCCCCCGGCAGCGAGAACCCGGCTGCCAGCGCGGAAGCGAGCACAACGGTATATCCGTATTCAGCCATCATGTACTGGGGTATCCAGAGCGAAAGGGCGGTAAAGCCGCCGAAGCAGATGGAGTAATACTGGCAGTATTTCCATACGCGAGCATCCTTCAGGATGGCCAATTGCCTGCCCATGGGAAGCGCTGCCTTGCCCGAGACGGGATCTGTCACCGAACCCAGCCAGAAGACCACAGCTGTTGCCAGCAAGGCAAGGGCATAAATGCGCGGGACAGCGCGCCAGCCAAAGGCCGATTGCAGCGCCGGCGTAATGAACAGGTTGACTGCCGCGCCTACTGTGCCTGCGCCAAAAAAGCCCATGGCGAAGCCGCGCCGCTCGGGCGGAAACAGCCTTGCCACATAAGGCGTGCCCACTGCGAATGAGGCGCCCACAATGCCCAGGCACAGGCCGATCAGCAGGAATTGCCAGAAGGCCTGGGCATAGGACACCAGATATACCGGGATGGCGCAAACCACAAGCAGCGCCGTCATGACGGCGCGGCCGCCATAACGGTCGGTCCATACGCCTAACGGCAGGCGCAGCAGGGCGCCCGTCAGTACGGGGGTGGCGGTGAGCAAGCCGAATTCCGAACTGTTCAGGCCCAGTTCTTCGCGCAGCGCAATGCCCAGCACCCCGAACATCATCCAGACCACAAAGCACACCATGAAAGCAAGTGTGGTCACGCACAGTACAAGCATTGGCGATTTGGTATTGGCCATCGTCACTCCGGATGAGGTGGAAATGCACTTCAACGGTCTTGCATCAATGCGAAGCGTTGCCTGCCCGCTTCCTGGCATCTATTGCAGCAGCGGCCCCTGCGGCAGATCCAGCGCTATGCCGCGCAGGTCAGCGCGCGCGGCAAGCTGGGTCAGGTACTGCTGTATGGCTTTCTGGCGCACGTGCTCACCAAGATAGCGTGCGATGGCAGCCTTTGCTGCATCGAAGGGCAAAGGTTTTCCTTCGATGCGCCGTTCTATGGCCACGATATGAAAGCCAAAACGAGTGCGCACCAGCCGTGGCAACAGACCTGGACGTATGGCGCCGAACACCGCTTCATCGAACTCGGGTACGCTTTCGCCCTTGCTCAACTGCCCCAGATTGCCGCCGACCTGGCCGGACGGGCAGTTGGACAGCGCACGGGCAAGCTCATCAAACCGGCCCGGATCAGTGCGCAGGATATGCAGCGTTTCCTCGGCCTTGCCCCGTATGCCAGGCACCGATACACCTGGCGTGAGCGCAAACAATATGTGGCGCGCATGCACCAGGTCAGGGCTGTTGAATTTTCCAGGGTTGGCCCTGTAGTAGCGCTGGCATTCTTCTTCGGTGGGCTCCGGGATGGCGCATTCCATCTCGATAAGACGGTCTGTGGCGGCATCGTTCAGTGGTTCATCCGCAGCCAGCAGGCCTTTGGCGCGGGCTTGCTGCGTCAGCAGTTCGCGCACGACCAGTGCCAGCCTTGCCGCATGGTCAGGGTCGGCGGCATCCGCGTGCGCGAGCAGCTCTTCGGAAATGGCATGGCCGGAAATGAGCGTGCCATTGACGCGCAGGGCTTCAGGTGGGGAGATAGCGCTTGTCATAGAGCCTCCCGCTTAGCGCCGACGGACAATCTGTTGCGGGCGGACGAGATAGCCCACGGTGGCCAGGCCGCTCCAGATATGAACGAGACGGGTAAAGGGTGATACCAGGAAAATGGTGAAGCCCAGGAAAATATGCGCCTTGTAGACGAAGGGAACATTGAGCAGCAGCGCGGCGCTGGTCGGGTTGAAGGTAACGATGCCCTTGACATAGCTGGTCAGCGTTTCGAACATGGCGCCGTCCATGTGCTGCAGGGACATGGGCACCGTCATCAGGCCCAGGGCCAGCTGCACCCATAGCAGCGCCAGCACAAGTATGTCGGCGTTGGCGCTGTTGATGCGTATGCGTGGATCCGCCAGCCGGCGATAGAACAGGATAGTGAGCCCGACGATTGCGACGATGCCGGCCGCGCCGCCGCCCGCCATGGCCAGCAACTGGTGCTGTGTAGCGTTCAGAAATGGCTCCACCATCCAGTGCGGCGCGAGAAAGCCAACGAAATGCCCCGCAATGACGATGAGCACGCCGAAATGAAACAGGTTGCTGCCCAGCCGCAGCATTCTGCGCCTGAGCAGTTGCGACGAATCGCTCTTCCATGTGTATTGCTCGCGATCAAAGCGTATCAGGCTGCCCAGCAGCCAGATGGTCAAGCAGATATATGGATAGACACCAAACAGGAGTGTGTTTGCCAGAGACTCATTCATGGATGCTCTCCCAGGAAAGGCGCAGCGCGCAGCCAGGGCGTTGGGGGGCGCGCGCCATAGTCATCACGTAGGCCGTTTGTCATAGAACTTGATGGGCTGGGGCTGACCAGCGAGCGGATTGGCCGAGCCCATGAAATTGACGGGTTCATCCTGCCATTGCTTGTCCAGTTCTGTGGTGTCCACGGGCTCGATGTTGCGCGTTGCCATGTTCGAGGTGTCCACCTGCAGCGCTGGCTCGCCTGCCAGTGGCAGAAGGGCGGCCACGGCTGCCCAGTACCACAGGCCGCGCTCGGCCAGCCGGCTTGCGATGGCGCGATTGATGTCGGCAATTTCCAGCAGCAGGCTTCGGGCCTGCCCGGCATCTTCGCGCGACAGAAACTCCAGAAAGACAGGAAGGTAGTCGGGCAGCTCGCCTTCACCCAGGAACAGGCCTTTCCGCTCGTACATGGCGAGCAGGTCTATCATCGCCTGGCCCCGGTCGCGCGATTCGCCATGCACATGCTCGAAAAGATACAGCGAGTTGGCCCTGCCGCGATCGAATGCATCGACATAGGCCTCCTGCAGATCAAGCAGAGACTGGCCTTGCAGGTGATCAAGCAGGCTGCACAGGCTGCGTCGCGAGGCTGAAGGCAGGTCCGGGTGGGAAGATACCGTTGCGCGTATCTCGGGCAGGGCATCCAGAAGAAACTGGTCCGGGTAGTCGAGCAAGGCGCTGAGCATGCTCAGAAGAGCGGCGTGATTCTTCATTTATTCCCCCGCCTGTCGTATCGGTATGGTCTTGCGCTGCTTGCCTATACCCTTGTGTCCGCCAAAGAGGCTGGTTTCGGTGGTGCCTTCCGAGCAGCCATTGCCGAATGAAAAACCGCAGGATGCGCGCAGATCGAACGCGTCCTCCGCATATTCGCGGTGTGTGGTGGGAATCACGAAGCGGTCTTCGTAGTTGGCAATCGCCATGTAGCGGTACATTTCTTCGACCTGCGCGATGCTCAGACCGGCCTCCTCGAGTATGGACGGGTTGTCGTACTGATCGACATGGCGTTCGCGCATGAAGGCGCGCATGGCAAGCATGCGCCTGAGGGCAAGCTTGACCGGCGCCTCCTTGCCGGCTGTCAGCAGGTTGGCTAGGTAGCGCACGGGTATGCGCAGCGCATCGATATCCGGCAGCGATCCGCTCATTTCCAGGCGCCCGTCGCTGGCTGCCGCGCTGATGGGCGAGAGCGGTGGCACATACCAGACCATGGGAAGGGTGCGATACTCTGGGTGCAGCGGGAAGGCGACCTTCCAGTCCATGGCCATCTTGTAGACAGGCGAATGGCGCGCGGCCTGGAGCCAGTTCTCGGGCACGCCGTCGCGCGCGGCCTGTTCCCGCACCGCGGGGTCTTCGGGGTCCAGGAAAATGGACAGCTGCGCTTCGTACAGGTCTTCGGGATCTTTGGCCGATGCGGCTTCCTCGATGCGGTCGGCATCGTAGAGCACGACCCCAAGATAGCGGATGCGGCCGACACAGGTTTCTGAGCATACGGTCGGCTGCCCGGCTTCGATGCGCGGATAGCAGAAGATGCACTTTTCCGATTTGCCGCTCTGCCAGTTGTAATAGATCTTTTTGTACGGGCACCCTGATACGCACATGCGCCAGCCCCGGCATTTGTCCTGGTCTATCAGCACAATGCCGTCTTCTTCCCGCTTGTAGATCGCACCGGAGGGGCAGGATGCGACACAGGCCGGGTTCAGGCAATGTTCGCACAGGCGCGGCAGATACATCATGAAGGTGTTTTCGAATTCGCCGTAGATGTCCGTCTGCACCTGGTCGAAGTTATAGTCGGCCTTGCGCTTGTCGAACTCGCCGCCCAGGATCTCTTCCCAGTTCGGTCCCCATTCGATTTTCTCCATGCGTTCGCCGGTAATGAGCGAGCGTGGGCGGGCCACGGGGCCGACTTTGACGTCGGGCGCATCGTGCAGATGCGCATAGTCAAAGGTAAACGGCTCGTAATAGTCGTCGATTTCCGGCAGGCTGGGGTTGCCGAATATCTTGGACAGCACGCGCCATTTGCTGCCCGCGGTCAGCTCTATCTTGCCGCTGGCCTTGCGCGACCATCCGCCTTTCCAGCGTTTCTGGTTTTCCCAGTCTTGCGGATAGCCAATGCCAGGCTTGGTTTCCACATTATTGAACCAGGCATACTCCATCCCTTCGCGGGAGGTCCAGACGTTTTTGCAGGTGACCGAACAGGTATGGCAGCCTATGCATTTGTCCAGGTTCATCACCATGCCGATCTGTGCGCGGATCTTCATTTGGTTTCTCCTGTTTCCTTGTCGGCCATGGCCAGGGTGGGGGCGCCATGCTGCAATGTGTGCTCATGGCGGTTCGCCGCTTCGTCGGACAAGACCGACGCGGGTGTGGATTCATCCTTCCAGTCGATGACCTTCATCTTGCGCACGATGACGAACTCATCCCGGTTGGATCCGACCGTGCCGTAATAATTGAAGCCATAGGCAAGCTGCGCATAGCCTCCGATCATGTGAGTGGGTTTGGGGATGATGCGGGTGACGGAATTGTGAATACCGCGTACGCCAGTCACTTCGGAGCCGGGTGTGTTCACGATCTTTTCCTGGGCGTGGTACATCAGCACCGCCCCTTCGGGAATGCGCTGGCTGACGACAGCACGCGCAGTAAGCGCGCCGTTCACATTGAATGCTTCGATCCAGTCATTGTCTTTCACACCGATCTTGCGCGCGTCTGTTTCCGACATCCACACGATAGGTCCGCCGCGCGACAGCGTCAGCATAAGCAGATTGTCGGTATAGGTGCTGTGTATGCCCCATTTCTGGTGCGGCGTCAGGAAGTTCAGCGCGATCTCGGGGTTGCCGTTGGAATAGCTGCCTTGCATGCCCTGCGTGCTGCGGGTATCGAGGGGCGGCTTGTATACGCAAAGGGATTCGCCGAAATCGCGCATCCAGGGATGATCCTGGTAAAGTTCCTGGCGCCCTGACAGCGTGCGCCAGGGAATCAGCTCGTGAACGTTGGTATAGCTGGCGTTGTAAGACACATGCTCTGATTCGATACCGCTCCAGGTCGGTGAGGTAATGATCTTGCGCGGCTGCGCCTGTATATCGCGAAAGCGGATTTTCTCGTCTTCACGAGTGCGTGCCAGATGGGTGTGATCCCGGCCTGTGAATTTGCCGACAGCCTCCCATGCCTTGACCGCCACTGCGCCATTGGTCTCGGGCGCAAGCGAGAGAATGACTTCGGCAGCATCCAGCCCGGTTTCAATGCGTGGCCGTCCCTGCGATATGCCCGCTTCCTGCACGGTGTGGTTAAGGCCTCGCAGCAGTTCGATTTCCTCGCCGGTCTTCCAGCTGATGCCCTTGCCGCCGTTGCCCAGCTTGTCCAGAAGGGGGCCGACCGAAGTGTATTTCTTGTATGTGTCCGGGTAGTTGCGCAACACTGAAACGATATTGCCCATAGTCTTGCCGGGCACCGGATCGCACTCGTTTTTGCGCCAGTCGGCAAGCGTGCCGCCCTGGGCCAGTTCGTCGGCGCTGTCGTGCTGCAGAGGAACCAGGACAACGTCGCGCTCTTCGCCGAGATGGCCCTCGGCCAGGCGGGAGAATGTGCGGGCAATGCCTTTGTAGATTTCCCAGTCGCTGCGCGATTGCCATGCGGGGTCGACAGCGGCGGACAGCGGATGTATGAAAGGATGCATGTCCGACGTATTCATGTCATCTTTTTCGTACCATGTGGCGGTGGGCAGCACGATGTCGGAATAGAGACAGGTGGTCGACATGCGAAAATCCAGCGTCACCAGCAGGTCGAGCTTTCCCTGCGGCGCAGGATCGCGCCAGGTCACTTCACGCGGCTTGACGCCCGCGTTCTCGCCCAGGTCTTCGTTGCGTACGCCGTTCTCGGTGCCCAGCAAATGTTTCAGGAAATATTCGTGCCCCTTGCCGGACGATCCCAGCAGGTTCGAACGCCAGACAAACAGATTGCGGGGATAGTTTTCCGGCGCGTCGGGATCTTCGCAGGCCATGCGGATCGAACCGCTCTTCAGGCTGTCGGCCACATAGGCTGCGGCGTTCTCCCCGGCGGCCCGTCCTATCTCCAGCGGGTTGGCCGAGAAGTGGGGCGCGCTCGGCAGCCATCCCATTCGTTCTGCGCGAGTGTTGTAATCGATGGGGCTGTCGGAGTGCTTGTCCGCATCGGCCAGGGGCGACAGCAGCGACGAGACTTTCATGGTTTCATAGCGCCATTGATCGGTATGGGCATAGAAAAACGAAGTGCCGTTCATGAAGCGGGCCGGCCTGTGCCAGTCGGTCGCGAAGGCCAGCGGTATCCAGCCCGTCTGCGGGCGCAGCTTTTCCTGGCCGACGTAGTGTGACCAGCCTCCGCCGGATTTGCCCACACAGCCGCACATGACGAGCAGATTGATGGCCGCCCGATAGCTCATGTCCATGTTGAACCAGTGGTTCAGGCCCGCGCCGATGATGATCATCGACTTGCCTTCCGTCTTGTGGGCGTTCTCGGCGAATTCCCGCGCCACGGCGATTACATCGCGCCGGCTTACGCCTGTAATCTTCTCCTGCCAGGCCGGCGTGCAAGGGATGTCGTCGTCGAAGCTGGCGGCGACGTTCTCGCCTCCCAGCCCTTGATCGACGCCGTAGTTCGCCAGAAAGAGGTCATAGACGGTGGCGACCAGCACATCGCCATTCGTCGTGGCCAGGCGGCGAACGCCTATGCGTCGCGGCAGCACGCTCGCGTGGCCGGTGTGCGTGAAGTGCGTGCTTTCGGCATTGCCGAAATAGGGGAAGGCGACATCAACCACTTCATCATGCCCGTTGGCCAGAGACAGCAGGGGGCGTATGGGACGGCCCTGTGCGTCTTCTTCCCTGATATTCCATTTGCCCGCATCGCCGCCTTCACGCTGGTCCCAGCGAAAGCCGATGGATCCGACCGGGGCCACAGGCTTGCCGCTGATCTCGTCGAACACGACAGTCTTCCAGCCGGCATTGTTTTCTTGCCCCAGGGCGTCCTCGAACTCGTCCGCCCGCAGCATGCGCTCCGGCACATAGTGCTCTCCCTGCCTGACGATGCGCACCAGCATGGGCATGTCGGTATAGCGGCGGCAATAGTCGGCGAAGTAGGCGCTTTTCCCTGCGACGTGATATTCCTTGAGCACGACATGCCCCATGGCCAGGCCCAGCGCCGCATCGGTGCCTTGCTTGGGATGCATCCACAGGTCGCCGAACTTTGCGCCTTCGGCATAGTCGGGAAAAATGGAGATGACTTTGGTGCCGCGATAACGGGCCTCGGTCATGAAGTGCGCATCGGGCGTGCGTGTCTGCGGCACGTTCGAGCCCCACATGATGATAAAAGTCGAGTTGTACCAGTCGGCGGATTCAGGAACGTCGGTCTGCTCGCCCCAGGTCTGCGGCGAGGCGGGAGGCAGGTCGCAGTACCAGTCGTAAAAGCTCAGGTTCACGCCGCCGATGAGCGAGAGGTATCGGGTGCCCGCGGCATACGACACCATGGACATCGCGGGAATGGGCGAAAAGCCGGCGATGCGATCGGGCCCGTGTTTCTTGATGGTATGAACATTGGCGGCCGCGACGATTTCATTGACCTCGTCCCAGGTCGACCGCACGAAACCGCCCAGGCCGCGCCGGCGCGTGTACGACGCGCGCGCTTCGCTGTCTTCGACAATGGCGGCCCAGGCCTGCACTGGCTCAAGCGAGGCGCGCTTCTCGCGCCACAGCCTGAGCAATGCGCTGCGCACCAGCGGATATTTCAGCCGGTTGGCGCTGTACAGGTACCAAGAGTATGACGCGCCGCGCGAACAGCCGCGCGGCTCGTGGTTGGGCATTCCGGGACGCGTGCGCGGGTAGTCGGTTTGCTGGGTTTCCCAGGTCACAATGCCGTTCTTGACATAGATTTTCCAGGAACAGGAGCCCGTGCAGTTCACACCATGGGTGGAGCGCACGATCTTGTCATGCTGCCATCGTTTGCGATACGCATCTTCCCATTTTCGGTCTTCCTGTATGGTCATCCCATGACCATCCGAGAATGTGGGACGGGAGGTGGAGAAGTATTTAAGGCGGTCTACGAAATGGCTCACAGCATGCCCTCCGAAGTACAGGTTGAAGGACAGCGCGTGCTGGACGCATTGATCTCGTAAACCATAATTCCTCCGTGTGACGATGCTACGGGGCTGCGGGTGACGACGGACACAAGCGTCGGCCAGGCCAGTAAAGGCCGGGCCGCATGACAGCCATGTTCGACCATGATAGAGCCGTGTCTGCAGCCTCGGCAATACCCATCACACATGATTCCCAATTGAATTTGATCAAAATCATGCTGCGCGTATTTGAAAGCACGGTGCAGCCATACAGGGTGCTGCGCTGCAGCACTCTTGCCTGTATAGAGCCCTGCCGGCAAGTTTCCGTACCGTGTCGGGGCATGGGATCACCTTGCCTGCGGCGTTGCCGGCGGGATCACTTGCGCATCGCCTGTGAATCGGCGATGATTGTTTCAGCCCGCTAGTCAGACGGGTTATCCTGGCCCACAAGGCCGGGGCAGCGCCAACAAAGCAGCACGAAAAATCCACAAGATATTTTCAAGAAGCAGACATGAGACAAACAACGCCATTGAGGCTCCACGTGCCGGAGCCTTCCGGCCGGCCAGGCCACGCCACCGACTTTTCCTATCTCAGGCTCGCTCCGGCAGGCGAGGCGCGCAAACCCGCGCTTGATGCCACTGTTGCCGATACAGCCGATCTAGCCTATTCACTTGTCCGGGTGCTTGACGACAAAGGCCATGCAGTCGGACCCTGGGCTGAACCCGCCATCGATACCGAGCTTTTGCGCAATGGCCTGAAGGCCATGATCAAGACCCGCATCTACGATGCGCGCATGCTCATCGCGCAGCGGCAGAAGAAGATGTCCTTCTACATGCAGAGCCTGGGCGAGGAGGCCATAGGGGCTGCCCAGATCATGGCATTGCGCAAGGGCGATATGTGCTTCCCTTCGTACCGCCAGCAGAACCTGCTGATCGCACAGGACGTTCCGCTGGTGGACATGATGTGCCAGCTTTTTTCCAATGACCAGGACAGGCTCAAGGGCCGCCAGCTGCCGGTCATGTACTCGATGCGCGAGCATGGCTTTTTTTCGATCTCGGGCAATCTCGCCACGCAGTTTGTGCAGGCGGTGGGCTGGGCGATGGCATCGGCGATCAAGGGCGACACCAAGATAGCGTCGGCGTGGATAGGCGATGGCGCCACAGCGGCGGCCGACTTCCAGACGGCGCTTACTTTTGCGCATGTCTACCAGGCGCCTGTGATCCTGAATGTGATCAACAATCAATGGGCCATCTCAAGCTTCCAGGCCATTGCCGGCGGCGAGGCAACCACCTTTGCGGCGCGCGGCACCGGAACCGGTATTGTTTCCCTGCGTGTGGACGGCAATGATTTCCTGGCCGCATATGCTGTGTCGAAGTGGGCCGCGGAACGCGCCCGCGGCAATTACGGGCCCACGCTGATCGAATGGGTCAGCTACCGGGCGGGGCCGCATTCGACATCCGACGACCCCTCGAAATACCGCCCGGCCAATGACTGGTCGCGTTTCCCGCTCGGGGATCCGATCGAACGGCTTGCCCAGCATCTGAAGCATCTGGGCGCCTGGTCAGCCGAAGAGCACACGCAGGTGCAGAAAGATATCGAGGCCGAGGTCGTGGCTGCGCAGAAGCAGGCCGAGGCGCATGGCACCCTTGCCAATGGCCAGGCAAGCAGCGTGGCGACCATGTTCGAGGATGTATACAAAGACATGCCCTGGCATCTGCGCCGCCAGCGACAGCAGGCGGGGGTGTGATCATGAGCAAGACAGCAAGCAACCAGTCTCGCCCCATGACCATGATCCAGGCGCTGCGTTCGGCCATGGATGTCATGCTTGGGCGCGATGACAATGTCGTGATCTTCGGGCAGGATGTCGGCTATTTCGGCGGCGTATTCCGCTGCACCGAAGGCCTGCAGTCCAAGTACGGACGCAACCGTGTCTTCGATGCCCCCATTTCCGAAGGCGGTATTGTCGGCGCGGCTGTGGGCATGGGGGCCTACGGGCTGCGTCCGGTGGTGGAAATACAGTTTGCGGATTACTTCTATCCCGCAACTGACCAGATCGTTTCCGAGGCGGCCCGCCTGCGCTACCGCTCTGCAGGGGAATTCACCGCGCCGCTTACCATACGCATGCCCTGCGGCGGCGGCATCTATGGCGGGCAGACGCACAGCCAGAGCCCCGAGGCGCTGTTCACCCATGTGACCGGGCTGCGTACGGTCATGCCTTCCAACCCATACGACGCCAAAGGCCTGCTGATTGCCGCCATTGAATGCGACGATCCGGTCATCTTCCTGGAACCCAAGCGTCTGTATAACGGGCCTTTCGATGGGCACCACGACCAGCCGGTTGTTCCATGGTCCAAACATCCGCTGGGCAGCGTGCCCGATGGCTATTACTCCATCCCGCTCGAATCTGCCTCCGTCTTCAGACCGGGAAGTGAGCTTACAGTGCTGACCTACGGCACCATGGTGTACGTTGCAGAGGTTGCCGCCCGCGAATCGGGGGTCGATGCCGAGATCATAGACCTGCGCAGCCTGTGGCCGCTGGACATAGACACCATTGTGGCTTCCGTGCGCAAGACCGGGCGTTGCGTGGTGCTGCATGAGGCGACCCAGACCAGCGGCTTCGGCGCCGAGCTGGCTACGCTGATACAGGAGCATTGTTTTTATCACCTGGAAGCGCCCATTGAGCGCGTTGCCGGGTGGGATACGCCATATCCCCACGCCCACGAGTGGGCCTATTTCCCCAGCCCGAAACGGGTCGGCGATGCGTTCCGCAAAGTCATGGATGAATCCCCCGGACGGCCGGGGAGCGGTTTCGCGGCCAGTGGCAAGAGGGGAGGTTGATCATGGGTACGCATATCATCAAGATGCCGGACATCGGCGAGGGCATAGCCGAGGTGGAGCTTGTCGAATGGCATGTGCAGCCCGGAGACGCCGTAACCGAAGATCAGGTCCTGGCCGATGTCATGACGGACAAGGCTACTGTCCAGGTGCCTTCGCCAGTGGACGGCAAGGTCGTGTCGCTGGGAGGCGCGGTCGGGGAGGTCATGGCAGTGGGTGCCGAGCTCATCCGCCTGGAAGTAGAGGGCGAGGGCAATGAGCATCTGCATCGCAACCGGCGAAAGGAAGGATCGACCCAGGCCGAGGGTGGCGGATCGCAAACAGCAGCCTCCGGCGGCGCAGCTTCTTCTGCTTCCGGCGGGGAGGGAAAGGCACACGTGCCGCAAGCGCCCGCGAAAGTATCCTCCCGGGAGGATGATGCGGAAAATGTTCAGGCGGAGCCTCGGGATGAGCCTGGTCCGGATGGCGCGCGGGCCGATGGAAGCGGGCAAGCCCCTGCCGCTCAGCCTTCGGCGCAGGTGACGGGTGGCGCAGTTGCGCGTCCGAACGGCGGAAAGCCGCTCGCTTCTCCGGCCGTGCGCAAGCGTGCCTGGGATCTGGGCATTGAGCTGCAGTTTCTGCCGGGCACAGGACCGGCGGGGCAGATTACCCATGCCGATCTTGACCGCTTCCTGGAGCGCGGCGCCGGGGCTTCTGGCGGAGCGCGCGTCACGGGCGCGGCGTATGCGCGCCGAGACGATGTTCAGGAGGTGCAGGTAGTCGGCCTGCGCAGGAAGATTGCGGAAAAAATGCAGGAGGCCAAGCGCCGCATTCCGCATTTCAGCTATGTTGAAGAGGTCGATGTCACCGAGCTTGAACAGCTGCGGAACCGGCTCAATGCGCAATGGGGAGCGCAGCGCGGACGCCTGACCTTGCTGCCTTTCCTGGCTCGGGCCATGATCATCGCGTTGCGCGATTTCCCCCACATCAATGCGCGCTACGATGATGATCGCGGTGTGGTTGCGCGCCACGGCGCGGTGCACCTGGGTTTTGCCGCGCAGACCGATGCGGGGCTGATGGTGCCTGTGGTCAGGCATGCCGAAGCCATGGATCTGTGGGCGTGCGGCGCGGAGATCACGAGGCTGGCCGAGGCCGTGCGCGCCGGGCGGGCGTCGCGCGACGAGCTGACGGGCTCGACCATCACGCTCAGCAGCCTGGGCGCTTTGGGGGGTGTGGTCTCCACGCCAGTCATCAACTACCCGGAGGTCGCCATTGTCGGTGTCAATCGTATTGTTGAACGCCCCGTCATTCTCAACGGCGCCGTAGTGGCGCGCAAGATGATGAACCTTTCGTCATCCTTTGATCATCGTGTGGTGGATGGCATGGATGCGGCGCAGTTCATACAGCGCATACGCGGCTGCCTGGAATGCCCGGCGCTGCTGTTCGTGGACTAGGAGGCGCGATGCAAACGACTACGCTATTGATTATCGGCGGCGGCCCGGGCGGCTATGTCGCCGCCATACGCGCCGGCCAGCTTGGCATTCCCACCGTGCTGGTAGAGGGTGGGGATGTGGGCGGGACCTGCCTGAACATTGGCTGCATCCCATCCAAGGCGTTCATCCATGCGGCGGAGCAGTTCCAGGCCGTCAACAGCCATGCCGGCGCCGATTCGCCCCTCGGTATCGCGACGGGCGGCAAGCCCACCATAGACATTGGCCGCACAGTGGCCTGGAAAGATGGCATCGTCAAGCGCCTGACAGGCGGCGTGGCGGCCCTGCTCAAGAAGAATCGTGTGCAGGTCATCAAGGGATGGGCGCGCATTATCGACGGCAAGACAGTTGAAATCGAACGCGAACACGAGCCGGACAAGCCGCTGCGCATAGGCTGCGAACATTTGTTGCTGGCAACCGGATCTGTGCCCGTGGAACTGCCTTTTCTGCCTTTCGGGGGCGCGGTCATTTCCTCCGCCGAAGCGCTTTCCCCCGCAGCGTTGCCAGGCAGCCTGGCCGTCATAGGGGCCGGCTATATCGGGCTGGAGCTGGGCATGGCCTACCGCAAGCTGGGCGTGGAGGTCAGCATCATCGAGGCGCAGGATCGCATACTGCCAGCCTACGATGCCGAACTGGCCAAGCCGGTTGCCGATGCTGCCGGCAAGCTCGGCATCAAGCTGCGGCTTTCGACTTCCGTTCAGGGCCTGGATGCAAAATCCGGGGCCCTGCAGTTGCAGGATGCCGGCGGCAAACCTGGCAAGCTCAAGGCGGACAAGGTTCTGGTCGCAATCGGAAGGCGGCCTCGCACCGAGGGCTTCGGTCTCGAGTCCCTGGGCCTGGATATGGATGGGCGTGCGATTCGGGTCGACACACAATGCCGCACATCCATGCGCGATGTATGGGCCATTGGCGATGTGACAGGCGAGCCCATGCTGGCGCATCGCGCCATGGCCCAGGGGGAAATGGTGGCGGAGATCATCGCCGGGCGCAGGCGAGAGTTTGTTCCGGCAGCCATTCCCGCAGTCTGCTTCACCGACCCTGAGGTGGTGGTGGCCGGGCTGGATCCTGAGCAGGCGCGCGAGCATGAACTCGATACGGTCAGCGCAGCCTTTCCGTTTGCCGCCAATGGAAGGGCCATGACGCTGGAGTCGGGCGCGGGGTTTGTCAGAGTCGTTGCCTTGCGGGAAGACCATCGCATTATTGGCTGGCAGGCCGTCGGGCGCGGGGTTTCCGAGCTTGCCGCCGCCTTTTCCCTGTCCCTGGAAATGGGGGCGCGCCTGGAGGATGTCGCGGGCACCATCCATGCCCATCCTTCGCTTGGCGAGGCGGTTCAGGAGGCGACTCTGAGGGCGCTGGGGCATGCGCTGCATATCTGACGCGGCGCGGTGCTGCGATTCGGCGGCGTCATTGCAGCGCGGGAGCGACGTACAATCGTCGGGTAGCGTCGATCCCGCCATCCCGGAGCAACCTTCTCATGACCGAAGCATTCGAAGCAATCCAGCCCACCGTTTCCGCCTGCGCATCCGAGCCTCGCCTGGACTACGTCGTATGCGCCAGCCCCGCAGGCACCCATCGCATGGCCTATTGGGAATGGGGCGAGCCGGACAATGACAATGTACTGCTGTGCGTCCATGGGTTGACACGTACTGGCAGGGATTTCGACGAGCTTGCCAGGCGTCTGGCAGGAAAATATCGCGTGGTGTGCCCTGACATCGCGGGACGCGGGAAGTCCGATTGGCTGCTCAATGCGGCGTTTTATGCCGTGCCGCAGTATGTCTCGGATATCCTGACCCTGATCGCCCGCCTGGCGCCTCGCCGCCTGGACTGGGTGGGCACATCCATGGGCGGCCTGATCGGCCTGGGGCTGACCGGGGCGCTGGCCATGTCCGCAGGCGCCCGGCCACAGAATGGCGCTACGGGCCTGCCGCCCGACGCTACCCTTCCGCTGGGCAAATTCGTGCTCAATGACATCGGACCCGCGCTCGATTTTCGTGGACTGTCGCGTATAGGCACCTACGTCGGCGAGGAGATTTCGTTCGACAGCTTCAGTCAGGCGGTCGATTACGTGCATAGCGTTTCCCAGGGCTTCGGCCAGCACGACCGCAAGGGGTGGGAGGATCTGACCCGGCATGTGTTCGTCGAACGCGGTGGACGCTGGGTCAAGCATTACGACTTGCGCATTGCGCAGGCCATGGCAGGACAGACCGAGGCCATGCTGCTGGCGTCCGAGGCTTTGCTGTGGAATGCGTACGAAAGCATAGACGGCCCCGTTCTGATTGTCCGAGGCGAGCTGTCGGACCTGCTTACGGCCGAAACCGCTGCACAGATGCTGCGGCGCAACCCGCGCGCCTCATTGCATACCGTGAAGGGGGTGGGGCACGCACCGACCTTGCGCAGCGCCGGGGAGATCGATCCCGTTGAGGCATTCCTGCTGGGCTGACCGGGACAGGCCGCTGCGTTACGAAGCTTTCATGCCAAGTCCTGTAAACTTGAAGTTTCCCTGCCCGGCAGAATATTCCAGAAAAACGGGCGGCCCAGCCTACCAGGAGACCGCGTGAAGGTTGATCTGCACTGTCATTCCCTGATGTCCGACGGCGTCCTCGCTCCGGATCAGGTTGCTGCGCGCGCTCACGCCAACGGGGTCCAGATGTGGGCGTTGACCGACCACGACGAGGTCTCGGGAGTTGCGCAGGCGCGCGAGGCCGCGCTAGGCATGGGTATGCAGTTCATCACCGGGGTCGAGATTTCCGTGACATGGTCCGGCCATACCGTGCATCTGGTTGGCCTCAATTTCGATGAGCACGATCCGGTGCTGAATGCCGGCCTGGCGGGCATTCGGGGAGGCCGGGCGGTGCGCGCGCGCAAGATGGCCGACAAGCTGACCAGCCTGGGCATACCGGGCAGTTATGAAGGCGCGCTGCCTTATGCCGGCAACCCGGATCTTATAAGCCGCACGCATTTTGCCCGCTTCCTGGTGGACAGTGGCTACTGCAAAAGCATGCAAGGGGCATTTGACAAATATCTTGCAGATGGCGGGCCGGGCTATGTGCCCATGTACTGGTCCTCACTGGAAAATGCCGTTGGCTGGATTGTTGGCGCGGGCGGCAGGGCAGTCATTGCCCATCCGGGGCGCTATCTGTATACCCCCATGCAGTTCGATGCCTTGTTCGATGAGTTCAAGGAACTGGGCGGCACAGGCATCGAGGTTGTCACAGGCAGCCATACGCCCGACCAGTATGCGCATTATGCAAAAGTGGCCAAGCGCTATGGCTTCCTGGCCTCGGCGGGCTCCGATTTCCACAGCCCGAGCGAGGGCAAGACCGATCTGGGCGGGATTCCTCCCTTGCCCGCTGGGCTCCAGCCAGTCTGGCACGACTGGCTCTGAACATTGGCGCCTGGCCCGGGCAATTCATCAATTTGCGGTACTTGCATGAACAAGGCTTTTGTCAAAGAATCTGAAGATGGCGACGATGATGACGCCGGTCCCGAAGCGGTAGCGCTGCCAAAGGGCACGCGCAATTACATCACCCGTGAAGGCTACGAGCGGCTGCGGGCAGAGCTTGCGCACCTGATGAATGAGGAACGCCCCAATGTGGTGCAAGTGGTGTCCTGGGCTGCGTCCAACGGCGATCGCTCGGAAAACGGCGACTACCTATATGGCAAGAAGCGCCTGCGCGAGATCGACCGGCGCATGCGCTTTCTTACCCGGCGCCTGGAAATCGCTGAAGTGGTTGATCCCGCGCTGCAGCCCAACCGCGACCAGGTGTTTTTCGGCGCGACAGTTGTCTATTGCGACAAGGCCGGCGAAGAGTTTCGCGTCACCATCGTGGGCGTGGACGAGGCCGAACCCCTGCGCGGCAAGATCAGCTGGATATCCCCGGTGGCCCGGGCGCTGATCAAGGCTCGGGAGGGGGATACGGTGACATTGCGCACGCCGGCGGGCCTGGACGAGCTTGATGTGCTTGAGGTGATCTACCCTGATCCTTGATAGGGCCTTCGTCCGGCAGTCCAGATGCCTGCCGGGCCCCCGCTGGCAATCCGCCGTCATGGCTGATGGCCGGAGCCGGGGCCGGGACAGGCTTGCGGGAAAGCGCGGAGCAGCGGCCGCAGGGGCGGCCACGGCTGCCGCAAACAGGTAAAATGCGGGATTACTCCCATCAATTGCCCGCGCTGCATCGTGAATTCCATCCTGCTTTTTCCCGGATCCCCGGTACTATCCTCTTTTCGCCGCGAGCGTCTGCTCCAGCGTTTCGCCCAACTGGGCCTGCCCGTCGGAGACATTGACGCTCGCTACGAGCACTTTGTCTGGCTCGACGGCGAGCTGGATGGCTCAGGCCAGGAGCGCCTCGCGCAGCTGCTTGACTATGGCACAGTGCCCTCACAGGCTGTGCAGGAGGGGCGTGGCGCAATCGTGCTGCGGGTTATTCCGCGTCTGGGCACCGTATCGCCATGGGCAAGCAAGGCGACCGACATCGCTCACAACTGCGGCCTGGCCGAAGTACGGCGCATCGAACGGGGCATCCGCTACGTAGTGGCACCGTCGCGTGGTCTGCTGGGTGTTCGCAGCCTGGATGAGGCACAGCTTGCGGCGATCGCCAGCTGCCTGCATGACAGGATGACCGAAACCGTGGTCGACGAGTCCTTTGACGGCGCCTCGCTTTTCGCGTCCCTGCCGGGCAAGCCTATGCAGACTGTGGACGTCATGGGCAGTGGGCAGGCGGCGCTGGAACAGGCGAACCGGGATCTGGGGCTCGCACTGTCGCCGGATGAGATCAGCTATCTCGATGCATCCTTCAGGCAGTTGGGCCGGAACCCCACCGATGTAGAGCTGATGATGTTCGCGCAAGCCAACAGCGAACACTGTCGCCACAAGATCTTCAATGCGAGCTGGGTGATCGATGGCCAGGAGCAGCCCAATACGCTGTTCGGGATGATTCGCGCAACGCATGCCGCGCAGCCGCAAGGCACGGTGGTGGCCTATTCGGACAATGCTGCCGTCATGGAAGGCGGGCCGGCGTCGGTTTTTCACGCGGGCAATCCGGGGGCCGGACCTGTCTATGGACGCCACGACGCCACCTTGCATACCCTCATGAAGGTGGAAACGCATAATCACCCCACGGCCATTGCGCCGTTTCCGGGGGCCGCCACGGGCGCGGGCGGGGAAATCCGCGACGAAGGGGCGACGGGGCGCGGCTCCAAGCCCAAGGCCGGCCTGACGGGGTTCACTGTATCCAACCTGAATTTCAGTAATGCGGCCGAGCCGTGGGAAGCCAATCCCTACGGCATTCCGGATCGTATCGCCACGCCGCTGGACATCATGATCGAAGGTCCGATAGGCGGCGCCGCCTTCAACAACGAATTCGGTCGGCCCAACCTGCTCGGTTACTTCCGCAGTTTCGAGCAAAGCTCGGCGGGCGTGCGCTGGGGCTATCACAAGCCCATCATGATTGCCGGCGGGCTGGGCTCCATCGACGCCCGGCTCACGCACAAGGATCCCATTCCGCCGGGCGCGCTGCTCATACAGCTGGGCGGCCCGGGCATGCGCATCGGCATGGGCGGCGGGGCGGCATCCAGCATGAGTGCCGGCGCCAATACCGCTGAGCTTGATTTCGACTCGGTCCAGCGTGGCAATCCCGAAATCGAGCGCCGGGCCCAGGAGGTGATCGATCGCTGCTGGCAGCAGGGGGAAAACAATCCAGTGCTGGCCATCCACGATGTAGGCGCCGGCGGCCTGTCCAATGCATTTCCCGAGCTGGTCAATGATGCGGGCCGGGGTGCGATATTCGAGCTGCGGCAGGTTCATGTGGAAGAGTCGGGGCTGTCCGCCGCCGAAATCTGGAGCAATGAGTCGCAGGAGCGCTACGTGCTGGCCATCCAGCCCGAAGACTTGTCGCGTTTCGACGAGATCGCGCGCCGCGAGCGCTGTCCTTACGCTGTTGTCGGGGTCGCCACGCAAGAGCGTCAGTTGCGTGTCACCGTCGGCGAGGGGCTGCCTGGCATACCCGAGCAGGCGCGTGCCGAGATGGCTGCGCAGCCGGAGCCGGGCGATGGGCCTCGTCCCGTCGACGTGCCCGTGGATGTGATTCTCGGCAAACCGCCGCGCATGACACGCGATGTGACGCGCAAAGAACACCTGCACGAAGCGATAGACGTGGTCGGCATTGATCTGGCAGAGGCGGTCGAGCGCGTGCTGCGGCATCCCACCGTTGCCAGCAAGGGTTTCCTGATCACCATTGGCGATCGCACTGTGGGCGGCATGAGCAGCCGCGACCAGATGGTCGGCCCCTGGCAGATCCCTGTGGCCGATTGTGCCGTTACCCTGGCCGACTATGAAAGCACACGCGGCGAGGCCATGGCCATGGGCGAGCGTACGCCTGTAGCCGTGATCAATGCGCCTGCTTCGGGACGCATGGCGGTCGCCGAGGCTATTACCAACCTGGTTGCGGCCGATGTGCGCTCACTCAAGGACATCAAGCTTTCCGCAAACTGGATGGCAGCCTGCGGCATGCCTGGCCAGGACGCCGCCCTGTACGACACTGTTGCCGCAGTCAGCGACTGGTGCCAGGCGCTGGATCTTTCCATTCCAGTGGGCAAGGATTCCCTGTCCATGAGCACCCGCTGGCAGCAGGACGGCGATGAGCGGGAAGTCATGGCGCCGGTGTCTCTCATTGTTACCGCCTTTGCGCCAGTTGGCGATGTGCGGGCCACACTGACGCCCCAGCTGCGAACCGACGCAGGCGAAACCGCGCTGATCCTCATCGATCTGGGCTTTGGCATGCATCGCCTGGGCGGCTCGGTGCTGGCTCAGGCATTCAGCCAGGTAGGTCAGGAGGCGCCCGACATGCACGATGCGCAGGCGCTGCGGGCCTTCTTCGGCAGCGTCCGGAAGCTGGCCGCGCAGGGAGATATTCTTGCCTACCATGACCGGTCTGACGGCGGCCTGCTGGCCACAGTCTGCGAGATGGCCTTTGCTGGCCATGTGGGCGTGTCCATCAATGTGGACATGCTTACTTTCGATCCAAATTCCGCAGATTGGGGCGACTACAAGATTCGCCCTGAGCAGGTAGCGGTGCAGCGTGACGAAGCCACGATCAAGGCGCTTTTCGCGGAAGAGGCGGGTGCCGTGATCCAGGTGCCTCGCGATCGTCGCGATGCCGTCATGCAGTTGCTGCGCGAGGCTGGCCTGTCTGCCCATGCACATGTGCTGGGCAGCCTGAACAATGCAGATGAAATCCAGATCTATCGCGATGGCAAGTGCGTCTACCAGAAGCCGCGCGCGGAGCTAGGCCAGCAGTGGTCCGAGGTCACGCGCCGCATCATGGCCCTGCGTGACAATCCCGCCTGCGCGCAGGCAGAGTTCGATCTCTGGAAGGATCATGGCGACCCCGGCCTGTCGCCCAAGGTCGAATTCGATCCTCAGGAAGATGTGGCGGCTCCCCTCATTGCGACGGGCGCGCGGCCGCGCATTGCCGTGTTGCGCGAGCAGGGCTGCAACAGCCAGGTCGAAATGGCCTGGGCCTTCGACACAGCAGGCTTCGAGGCGGTTGATGTCCACATGACGGATCTGCTGTCCGGACGCGCCAGCATCAATGACATGCAGGGCTTTGTCGCCGTAGGGGGCTTCAGTTATGGGGATGTGCTGGGCGCGGGCGAAGGCTGGGCACGCACGATACGGTTCAATCCTCAGCTTGCGGATCAGTTCGCAGCGTTCTTCGCCCGGCCTGATGTGTTTGCGCTCGGGGTGTGCAATGGCTGCCAGATGATGGCGGCGCTGGCGGGCATGATTCCCGGGGCTGAGCATTGGCCGCGTTTCACACGCAACCAGTCCGAGAAATACGAGGCGCGGCTGACGCTGGTCGAGATACCCGACAGCCCATCCATCTTCATGCAAGGTTTGGCGGGAACCCACGCCCCTATTGCCGTGGCGCATGGCGAAGGCTTTGCCAATTTCTCACAGCAGGGCGATCAGGCTCGCGTGGCTGGTGCGCTTTATTACGTGGATAACCGAGGGGCCCGCACCGAGAACTATCCGGCCAATCCGAATGGGAGCCCGGGCGGGTTGGCCGGTGTCACGACGCCCGATGGCAGGTTCACGGTCATGATGCCGCATCCAGAGCGCGTAACGCGCAATGTGATGATGTCCTGGGCGCCCCAGCGTTGGGGCGGCCGCGACAGCGGCGCGGACCAGAGTGCGCATGGCGGCTATACGCCCTGGATGCGCATGTTCCGCAACGCCAGGGTGTGGCTGGGCTAAAACAGGGCGCGCCGTCTCCTTGCGGGATGGCGCGCTAGGTATATACCCTCGGTTGGCGTATAATCTTGCTTTGCACGGAGCTTGTCTTTATGCGTCTCATCAAAAAAGCGCTCACTTTCGACGATGTGTTGCTGGTGCCGGCGTTCTCCAATGTCCTTCCTCGCGACACCTCTCTCAGCACCCGTTTTACCCGCGACATCACGCTGAACATCCCGCTGGTGTCGGCTGCCATGGATACCGTCACCGAAGCCCGCCTGGCCATTGCAATGGCGCAGGAAGGCGGCATCGGCATCATCCACAAGAACCTCAGCGCCGACGAGCAGGCCCGTGAGGTTGCGCGCGTCAAGCGCCACGAATTCGGCATCGTGATCGATCCGGTCACGGTCACCCCCACCATGAAGGTGCGTGATGCCATTGCGCTGCAGCGCCAGCATGGCATTTCCGGCCTGCCGGTTGTGGAAGGCGGCAAGCTAGTGGGCATCGTTACCAACCGCGACCTGCGCTTCGAGGATCGCCTCGACGTTCCCCTGCGCGACATCATGACGCCTCAGGATCGCCTGGTGACCATGAAAGAGGGCGCAACGCTTGATGAAGCCCAGGCCCTGATGCACAAGCATCGCCTGGAACGCGTGCTTATTGTCAACGATCAGTTCCAGCTGCGCGGCCTTGCCACAGTGAAGGACATTGTCAAGAATACCGAACACCCCATTGCCTCGAAAGACGGGCAGGGGCAGCTGCGTGTCGGCGCCGCGGTGGGCGTGGGCGAAGGCACCGAAGAGCGGGTCGAGAAGCTGGCCAATGCGGGCGTCGACGTCATCGTGGTCGATACGGCGCACGGCCATTCTCAGGGCGTGATAGATCGTGTTCGCTGGGTCAAGAAAAACTACCCCAATATACAGGTCATTGGCGGAAACATCGCCACGGCTGCGGCGGCGAAGGCGCTGGTAGAGGCCGGCGCTGACTGCGTCAAGGTCGGCATCGGACCTGGCTCCATCTGCACTACTCGCATTGTTGCCGGTGTGGGTGTGCCCCAGATCACCGCAATTGCCGATGTCTGCAAATCGCTCGAGGGTTCAGGCGTGCCGCTCATTGCCGATGGCGGCATACGCTATTCGGGCGATATAGCAAAGGCGCTCGCGGCAGGCGCCAGCACCTGCATGATGGGCGGCATGTTCGCCGGTACGGAAGAGTCTCCCGGCGAGGTCGTGCTCTTTCAGGGGCGGTCGTATAAATCGTATCGCGGCATGGGCAGCCTGGGTGCCATGGCGGAAGGCTCGGCCGACCGCTATTTCCAGGACCCGGCCAACAACGTCGACAAGCTCGTGCCCGAGGGCATCGAGGGGCGCGTTCCCTACAAGGGCAGCGTCATTGCCATCATCTATCAGCTGGTTGGCGGTATACGCGCATCAATGGGCTATTGCGGCTGCGCCACGATCGAGGAAATGCGCACCCGGGCCGAATTCGTGGAAATTACCTCGGCCGGCGTGCGTGAGTCCCATGTGCACGACGTGCAGATCACCAAAGAGGCGCCCAACTATCGGGCAGACTAGGCGCGGCAGGCGGCCCAGGGCCGCCTTGCGACCGCTCGCCGGCCCACCGGGTTGACGCCGATGCAGGCGCACGGCGGCCCGGCAAACTGAGGGGAACGCATGGAAGGCATTGCCCAGGAAGTATGGTCATCCCTGCAGGTGGAGTTTTCCGATGTCGCAAATGCGGGCGATGTCACGCGCATTGTCGTCCGGCTTGGCATGGCAATCATCCTCGGGGGCATCATCGGCTATGAGCGCGAGTCCAAAGGTAAGCCGGCGGGCTTGCGCACGCACATGGTGGTATCGCTGGGGGCTGCTCTGTTTATTCTTATCCCGCTGCAGGCGGGTATGGATATCCGCGACATTAGCCGCGTGCACCAGGGCGTCATTGCGGGCATAGGGTTTCTGGGCGCAGGTGCCATCATCAAGCTAAGCGACCGCCAGGAAATACAGGGGCTTACCACGGCGGCCAGCATCTGGCTGGTGGCTGCCATAGGCGTCGCGGCAGGCATGGGGCTGGAGGTCACCGCCATCCTTGCCACGCTGCTGGCGTGGCTGATCCTGGGCGCGCTCAGGCATCTTGAAAACCAGATCGATTGCAACGATAGCGGGCGGGGTATGGCGCCCATCCAAGGTCAGGAATCCGCCGGGATCGAAACGCAATCTGCCGATTCCCAGCGTGCTGGTGGGCAATGAGGCAGGCCGCCGTCAATCATCCTGCGGTTCGGCATTCTTGATTGACTTGCCGGGGATGCAAGCGTCTCAAGGCATCGCGGCCAGACGATCAAGCAAGCTGGCCACTGCCTCCGGTGCCGTGATCATGGCGCAATGGCTGGTAGCCAGTGTTTCGAACTGCCAGCCATGCGCCTCGTGCGCCCAGTTTGCGCTACCCTCCACCGCACGGAAGGCCGGGCGAGTTGCCTGCTGCGGTAGCTTGTCAAGAAAAGAGCCCACCATGTGAGGTCTCTTTTTTAGTATTTATAACTGACTGTTGCCATGATATTGTGCGGCGCACCCCACGACCCCTGCTTGAAAAAGCCGATCTGATCGTAGTATTTCTTATTGAAAATATTTTTGGCATTGACCTGTAGTGATAACTGCCTGTTGAACTGATAGCGCGACATCAACTCGACCAGTGCGTATGCAGGCTGCGCTACTTTCTCTTTGCCGTTTGGCCCAGAGACGAGCATATAGGATTCGCTTTGCCAGTTGACACCGCCGCCAACGGTCAGGCGATGCCAGGCACCAGGTAAGCGGTAGGCCGTGAAAAGGCGCAACAGAGTTCGGGGCTGGCCTGTCTGAATGGCGTCGCCATGCTGATCGCGCCCTGTCCAGTGCGTCAGGCCTGCGGCGATATTCCACCGATGCGCAAGCTGGCCGTTGAGTTCAAGGTCGTAACCCCGGCTGCGTGTGCCCTGCGCCGCGAAATAGGCCTGCTTTGTTGTGCCGGGCACCCTGTGGCCCTCGTCCATTTGCCCGACGTTGTTCTGGTTGGTCTGGAACACAGCCGCGCTGGCATTGAGCCTGCCCTCCAGGTACTCACCCTTGATACCCGCCTCATAGCTGCGACCTTCAAGAGGCGCAAGCCATCCGCCGCTGCGATTCTGCAGATCCTGAGGTTTGAAAATGCTGGTGTAGCTGGCGTAGGCAGTGAGGTTGTCGCTCAGATCGTAGAGCAGGCCGACGTATGGCGTGAAGGCATTCTGGCTGAAGGCGCGGGCATCTCTTCCCTTAATCGCGGTTTTCCACTGGCTATAGCGGCCACCAATAATGAGTTTGACAGGCTCTGCGAGCGAGAGCCGCACGGCAGCGTACGTACCGTTCTGGTAAACATGCTGATACTGGGTACTGGTTGGTGTCGGATTCCATGCCGGTTCAGGATATGATCCGTCCCAGGCAAAGAAGTTGCCCACCGGGGCGGGATCTATCGGTGACCGATATTGGAAATCGGAGGTTTGTTTGCTGTGGCTCATGCCCACGATCAGTTCATGTTCCCGGCCAAATAGCACAAAAGGGCCTGACGCTTTCACATCAACGCTCTTCTGTATGCGATCACCAAAGTAGTAAGCAGGCGATGCATTCATGCCCAAGCCTGTGTGACGATCTGGTTGACCTGAAAGATACAGCAGGCGGGCATCCATTTCGTGTCTGGTGTAGCTCAGCAGGGCATCCAGGCGCCAATCGTTGGCGAAACGGCGTTCCAGCCCTGCAAATGCGCCACGTGTGCGGGTGCCCCAGGACGACCAGCGGGCGGCGGTGGACAGTGAGCGGTTCCAATCCGTACGCCCACCGTCGGCATACCACAACGGGAATCCACCCCAAGTTGAGCCCCGGGGGACGTTCTGCTGATCGTTGTATCCCAGGCGTAGCGTGGTGTCATGTGAGATATCGGCTTGCAGTGTGCCGAAAAACAATCTTTTCGTGTTGCTGTAGTAATTCAGGAAGCTGTCGCGTTGCTGGTAGGCCGCCACGATGCGGCCGCGGACGGCCCCGTCGCTTGACAGTGGTGAGGATACATCTGCCGTTCCCCGGTAGTTTTCCCATGTGCCCGCTGAGGCGCTGAATTGCGCCTTGAGTGTCTTGCTGTCGGCGCGCTTGCGGATCATATTGATGGCTGCGGCTGGGTTGCCAGCGCCGGTGAGCAGCCCGGTGGCGCCGCGCACCACTTCGAGGCGATCGTAGATGATGGGGTCAATGGATGATTCGCCGGCGCTATAGCCAGCCACAAAGGCGGTAGGGATACCGTCGTACTGATAGTTGTCGATGCTGAAGCCGCGAGACATGAAGGTATAGCGTTCAGTATCGTAGTTCTGGGCGGAAATACCCGGTGAGCTGGCCATGACGTCGGTGAGGGATGTCATGTGCTGGTCTTCGATACGCTGGCGGGTGATGACGGTAAGCGATTGCGGTGTGTTGCGAGGCATCAGCATCAAGCCCGTGCCCGCCTGCGTTGCCGTCGCCGTATAGTTATCGCTGCCTTCTGTTGTTGCGGTTGTGGCATGTCCCTCCGTGCGAATGGGCGAGAGCATGGTCACACCTGCTGACCCAGGTGTAGCCTGCTGCGCCTGGATGGGCAAGGTGCTGAATGCGAGCAAGGCAGACAGGGTGTAGCGAAGTGGAATGGGGTGCAGGAGCACCAGGCCTCGCCCGGCGAGCCTGGTGTTGAAGCGGCTAAGGTGCATGGCTGGGATGCTTTTCTGATCAGGTGTTTATCAAGGCGCAAATCATGACGATTTGCGGTGGCGGAACAGCCTTGTCTTTAATAAACGATCGAAAAGGTGTGAGATTTACCCAGGTGTCCGGTGAATGGTGTCCCTTCAGGGGTTGGCGGCCAGACGATCAAGCAAGCTGGCCACTGCCTCCGGTGCAGTGATCATGGCGCAATGGCTGGTAGCCAGTGTTTCGAACTGCCAGCCATGCGCCTCGTGCGCCCAGTTTGCGCTGCTCTGGACAGCACGGAAGACTGGATTGGCGCATTGAACATAGGTCGTGGGCAAGTAGTTGCCGATAGGGTGATGAAGATCCACGGCGCTTGTATAGCTCTTGAAGGGTTGCGGCGTCAGCCGGCCCTGTACGAACGCGATGTCGTCCGGATCAGTCAGACCCAGGCTCTCGGGCCGCGGCGGCGCCAGCACAGGTATGGGGCCGCCCGATTTTTCTACCCCCTGGAGCAGCTTCTCGCGGTTTTCTTCGTCCAGCGTGTCAAAGGTCGAAACGCCACTCGGCAAAATGAAGGCATCCAGATAGACAAGCTGCCGCAGCCGCTCGGCAGCCTGTTCTGCTACCCCGGTAATGACCAGCCCCCCAAAACTGTGGCCGACGAGCACAACATCGCGCAAGTCTTCCCAGACCAGGACATTGACGATGTCGCGCACGAAAGTATTCAGGTCGATGTCCGGCGTAAGCAGGTGGCTGCGTTCTCCAAGGCCGCTGCATGTCGGCGTGTAGACGTGGTGGCCCATGCCGCGTAAACGCGCGGCCACGCGTGACCAGCACCAGCCGCCGTTCCAGGCGCCGTGCACGAGCAGGAAGGTGCGGGAGCCTGAGCTGGAGGCCAAGGCGGGGGAGCCGGATATCGAGGTTGGCATATTGGCGTCTCCTTGTATGTTTTGCCGTTTGTCTGCAAGACTAGTGCATCATGCGATATATTGCCTCGGCCATACCCCGCAGCTTGATCCGCGAGGCCGTCCTCAGCTGGGGGGCCGATGGTGCGGAGTCAATCCTGGTCTGCTCGCGGAGCAAAGGGCTTGATCAATAAGGCGCAGCTGAGCAGCAGCAGCGCACAGCCCAGTACCAGGGCGCCTTCCAGACTGACGTTCAGCGTGTCATGCAGCACACTGAATACAACCGGTCCCAACAACTGGCCCGCCGCGAAGGCCGCCGTGACCGCCGCGATCAGCTTGCGGGCCTGGGCGCCGCCCAAAGCCTGGGCTTCCTGCATGCCCATCATCGTCACCACCATGAAGGTGCCGCCCACGCAGAGCGCAGCCAGCACGATTGCGGCGATGCTGGACCATACTGCCGGCACCAGAACCCCAAGCGCCATGAGCAATTGGGCTCCCAGCCAGATATGACGGCGTGAGTAATCGCGCTTGACGCGGCCTACGATCAGCGTGGACAAGGCGGCCGCCAGCCCGAACAGCGGCCAGGCCAGGCCAAACACCGCAGGGTCTGTGACCAGCTGCCGCGCCTGTGCCGGAAGAAATGTGGCTGGCAGGATGTAGCCGAAGCCGAAGCATCCATAGCAAAAAATAAGGCGGGCATGCCGCAACAAGGATGTCTGCCCACACTGCGGCGCGGGGGAAGCCGTGGGCACAGGTGGAGCGACGCTGGGTCTGGCTGCGGGGGACGCCCACAGCCCGCGGGCGCAGAACATTCCCAGCAGCGCCACCGCAGCCATGACCAGCCAGGCCATGGGGGAGGGCACATAGGCCAGCCCCATGGCCATGCACAGCAGGCCGGCCAGCATGATGCCAGCGCCGACCCCTGCGAACATCAGGCCCGCCTTCTGTTGCTGGCCGAGCGCGGCCAGCCGTGACAGGCACAGGCTGGTTGTCGCGACCAGCCCTATGGCGCTGGCCAGACCCGCGATGAAACGCCATACTGCCCAGAGCGGCCAACTGTGACCCAGCCCCATGAGCGCGGTCGTCAGCGCAACCAGCCCGAGTCCGACGCGCAGCTGGCTGGTGCTGGACCAGGGCAGTGCGCCCGCCATGAGCGCGCCGGCAAGATAGCCCAGATAGTTTGCGCTGGCCAGCCAGCCTGCCTCCGCCAGCCCCAGGCCGGCATCGGCCTGCATCATCGGCAGCAATGGAGTGAAGGCGAAACGCCCTATGCCCATGCAGACAGCCAGCGCAACGAACGCGGCCATGGCCAGGGCGACAGCGGAAGGGGGGGAGTGATGTGAAGACGTCATTCAGTCGGGTCTTGTTGGCTTGCTCAGGCAAGTACCGTAACTGTAACGTCCGCTGCGTGAATACGCCAGCGTGATCCATCCCGATACGGTACATTAACGCCTTGAATCCCTTTTCTTTCAAAACCATGCATCAGCGTATCCTCATTCTCGATTACGGTTCCCAGGTCACCCAGCTCATTGCCCGCCGCGTGCGCGACGCGGGCGTCTATTGCGAGATACACCCGGGGGATGTGGACAATACCTTTATCCAGGAGCAGCGCGAAGGCCTGCGAGGCATTATCCTGTCTGGCAGCCACGCGTCTGCCTACGCCGAGGAATCGCTCAAGGTTCCTTCTGCCGTGTTCGAGGCTGGCGTGCCCGTTCTGGGTATTTGCTACGGCATGCAATCCATGGCGTCGCAGCTCGGGGGCAAGGTCGAGTGGTCGGATCACCGCGAGTTCGGCTATGCAGAGGTTCGGGCGCATGGTCATACCAAGCTGCTGGATGGGCTTGAGGATTTTTCCACTGCCGAAGGCCATGGCATGCTCAAGGTCTGGATGAGCCACGGCGACAAGGTCACCGCCTTGCCTCCCGGCTTCAAGCTTATGGCCTCCACCGCCTCTTGCCCGATTGCCGGCATGGCTGATGAAACCCGCGGCTTCTATGCGGTCCAGTTTCACCCAGAGGTCACGCATACCGTGCAGGGCGAGGCCATGCTTGCGCGGTTCGTCACCGAGATCTGCGGCTGCACCCGCGACTGGAATATGCCCGACTACGTTGAAGAGGCGGTCGCAGCCATACGTGCCCAGGTCGGCGACGATGAAGTGATTCTGGGGCTGTCAGGTGGTGTGGATTCCTCCGTTGCCGCCGCGCTTATCCATAAGGCGATCGGCGACCAGCTTACCTGCGTTTTTGTCGACCACGGCTTGCTGCGCCTGAATGAAGCCAAGCAGGTCATGGCCACGTTCGCGGACCACTTTGGCATCAAGGTTATCCATGTCGATGCCACGGACGCCTTTATGGGCAAGCTCACCGGCGTTGCCGACCCCGAAGCCAAGCGCAAGATCATAGGCCGGGAGTTTGTGGAAGTGTTCCAGACCGAAGCAGGCAAGCTCACCAATGCGCGCTGGCTGGCGCAGGGTACCATCTACCCGGACGTCATCGAGTCAGCGGGCGCCAAGACAGGCAAGGCGGTGGCGATCAAGTCTCACCACAATGTCGGTGGTCTGCCGGACACGCTGAACCTCAAGCTGCTTGAACCCTTGCGCGAGCTGTTCAAGGACGAGGTTCGCAAACTCGGCATTGCGCTCGGCCTGCCTCCCGCCATGGTCTATCGCCATCCCTTCCCCGGTCCGGGCCTGGGTGTGCGCATCCTGGGCGAGGTCAAGAAAGAATATGCCGACCTTCTGCGCCGGGCCGATGCCATCTTCATCGAAGAGCTGCGCAACACGATCGATGCCAACAGCGGCAAAAGCTGGTACGACCTTACCTCACAAGCCTTCGCCGTATTCCTGCCAGTAAAGTCGGTGGGCGTCATGGGCGACGGCCGCACATATGATTACGTCGTGGCGCTGCGCGCGGTACAGACGTCGGACTTCATGACTGCCGATTGGGCCGAGCTGCCTTATGCGCTGCTGAAGAAAGTATCCTCGCGCATCATCAATGAGGTACGAGGCATCAACCGGGTCACCTACGACGTTTCGAGCAAGCCGCCAGCGACGATTGAGTGGGAGTGATCCCGCGTCTGGCACGGCCAGGCATCTGAAGGCATAAAAAGCCGCTAAGCCCGTGTAATTGCGGGCTTTTTTGTATTTGTGTCTGGCACGATCTGGCAACTGGGGGAAGCGCCAAGCACCGTTTGAGCATGGCATTAAAGCTGGTACTATCGACTGACGATGCCATGATGGAGTTCGATTCCTGACATCCCCTCGGAGCTCATCTCCTTGGCGGACTTGGCTTGCGCCTGTCCCGGACACAAATTCAGCTTGACCGACCCGCGGACCGACCGCGTTTGCCATCATTTCATCGATTCGAGTTACGCACTCTTTGCGGCAT